>Ga0066541_124811_pt1 | contig 7441 bp, 8 predicted proteins | sample LakWasMe79_HOW10_FD_61132 | JGI IMG/M metagenome (GOLD analysis project Ga0066541, IMG submission 61132) | Metatranscriptome of freshwater sediment methanotrophic microbial communities from Lake Washington under simulated oxygen tension -... | ecosystem: Environmental > Aquatic > Freshwater > Lake... | reverse complement strand
TTTTTTTTGCAAGGCCAGCAAAGAGAGTGTGCTGGTGTTGGTGACAAAACGCACGGCGATGCCTGCCTTGCGGATCTTGGCCACCGCTTCAATGGCGCCATCAATTGGCTGCTGCCCGATATAGAGCACGCCATCCAGGTCAAACAACACGGCTTTGATCGAATTGAAATTAAACATGATTGGCCTTTCACTACACACAGATAGACTGCTAGCAGCAAAAATCGTGCGCAATGTGTATGGACTACTTTTTAAAGGGATACATGAATTGCTTCCAGTAGCCATTCGGTACCGGATGGCCGCCGATGCCATAGCCACTTGGCCATTGGTTTTTTGGCATGTAATAAGTGCCAAACAGCTTGTCAAATAACGGGAAGTGAATGGAAAAATTGACATCAATCGCCTCTTTTTCAATACCGTGATGCCAGTGGTGAAAGCGCGGCGTGACAATCAATGGCTTCAGCCATTCCACATTAAAGCGTACATTGGCGTGGACAAAGGTGGCGTTGAGGTACACCAGCAAAATATAAACGTGCAATGCGCTTTCGGCAAAGCCCAGTGCATACATGGGCACCACTGTCATGCTGCGCAAACCAACGATTTCAACGATATGCATGCGTGACCCTGCCAGCCAGTCCATCTTTTTGGCGGAGTGATGCACGGCGTGAAAGCCCCACAAGAATGGCACTTGATGGAAAGCACGATGAAACCAGTACTGTACAAAGTCGGTGAGAAACATGATTTCGATTACCTGCAGCCACAGTGGTTGGCTGGCAATGGTTTGTCGCAGGGTTGCCCAGTCGCTGGTGTGATGCACAATGGTCATCGCAGGCGCCAGTGTGAATAAGGTCAGTGTTTGCACAAACACGCTGCTGATCAGGAAATAAAATAAATCTTCACGCCATTCGTCCCTGAACAACGCTTGCTGGGTTAAGCGGCCAAACAGTTTCTCCAGTGGGATAAATAACAAGCCAGTGAGCAAGATATTCAGGACAAACCAGTCCAGGCTAAGCGCAACGCCGCTGGCACGAGCAGTTTGTGCATTGAGTGTTTCAGCAATGGTGATGGTGAGCAATACCAGCAAAATCGCGGTAAAGCCCAAAATACGATTACGGCGTAACACCAGGTTGCTGCAGGCGAGCAGAAAACTGGCAACGAGTAATACCTGAATCATGAGTGTGAACTGTGGCAAGGCATACAGTGGTGAGAGGGCTTGTGTTGAGAATATGCCTTGCAGACGCGCACCCAGCAACAGACACAGGCTGGCGATACTGAGTACCAGTGCGGCGACACCGCTTAACCAGCCGGAGCCAAAGTGTCTGGCTTCTTCTGGTGCCTCTAAATCATTACGGATCGCCAGGCGTAATTTGTGAATCATGGAGTGTCTCCCTGTGAGTTTTTTATTATTGGTGTGTCGGTGCTGTGGGCCATTGCGCAAGCGTGACTCTGGGATTGCCGCCCAAATCCTGCAGCGTTTGAACCTGTTCAAACCCCGCTGCATGATACAGTTGTTGCACGGCGTCGGCTTGATTGTAGCCGTGTTCCAGCAGTAACCAGCCACCCGCATTTAAGTAGTCAGGGGCCTCGGCGACAATCTGCCGGATATCTTGCAAGCCATCTGCACCAGAGGCCAGCGCGCTCATAGGTTCAAAACGTAAATCGCCTTGTAGCAAATGCGGATCATCTGTTTCGATATAAGGCGGATTGCTGACAATCAGGTCAAACCTGTGTGCAGGCAAGGTCGCAAACCAGTTGCTTTGCACACATTGCACATTGTTTAAGTGTAATGCCTGCGCGTTTTCCTGGGCGACAGCCAGCGCCCCGGTTGAAGCATCTACCGCGATGACTTCGCAGCGCGGCGCATGTCTGGCAATTGCCAGTGCAATCGCCCCGGTGCCGGTACCTAAATCAAGCACACGCATGGCCCCGGTGATTTTTTGCAGTGCAGCTTCTACCAGGGTCTCAGTATCCGGGCGTGGAATCAGGGTGTCTGGCGTGACTTTGAGTGGCAAGCCAAAAAACTCGCGCGCACCCAAGATATGGGCGATGGGCTCGCCTTGCAGGCGACGCTGTAATAAATGCTCAGCCGTGGCAATAGGTGTTGCGGCGAGAGGGTCTTTGGCATGTGCGATCAGCCAGGCACGATTCACGTTCAACACATGCATCAATAATACTTGTGCCTCAATATTTGCCTCATCTGCCGGGACAAACTGTGCCAGCTGTTGCCGTGCCGTTTGCAACCATTGTTGCACGGTGTTCGACATTACCTGCCCCCAGCCGCTTTGCGCAAAGCAATGGCCGTGGCATTGCCTTGCCTGGCCGGGTGGCGAACTGCATGGCGGATCACCCATTTCAGGTCTTTATCTGCATTGGTGAGCCAGCGCTCACATACGTCAAATGCCAATACCGGATGGTCTTTGGCAATGTCGCCGAGATGATTCGCCACACTGCGCCTTACATACAAACTGGGGTCGTTTTTCAGTGCTTCTAATATGGGTAATGCTGGTGTCGGGTCGGCAATCAGTTGCGGAATGCGAGCGCCCCAGGGCAGGCGTGAGCGGCAGCCTTCAGAACACAAGCGGCGCACATGCGGGTCCGGGTCATTCAGCCACAAGGTGAGTTGATGCAAGGTGCGTTCAAAGTCATGAATCAAAAAAGGCCGGATTGAAAACTCTGCGGTAAAACGGCGTGTCAATTCATATTGTGCACGCATCGCCTCTTCAAATGGATCCTCGCCGCCATTGTGCTGTGCATCGCGGCCATACTCGGCAATAAAGCGTGTATGTGGCAAGTAGAAAAACACGCCCAGCCCAAGGCGTTCGGTATGTGTATTGGGGGGCGTGAGTGTATTAATTAATACTTCGGTTGCTTCTGAAAACTTGGCGGGCAGAGTGGCTTTTAACGCAGCTGCAATGTGTGCCGAGCGATCCATAAACCCCAGTGGCGCAATATTGGTCAGCGCTAATTGTTTAAAGGTTTCTGTATCAAAGCTGGTATGCACCAGCCCAATATTGTGCGCGAGGCAATCAATCGCCTCGCGATCCAGCAAAAACTTGATTGGGTTATCTTTCTGGATACTGCGCGGTGCGGGAGGGATTTTGAAAGGGGTCATGAATGTGTGTGTGTGCATAGCTCTCCATCTAACTTGGTTTGGTTTGCCTCCAGCACACTAATTGTTTAATTCAAAAGGACATATATCTTTATGAGCCTTGCATAACTTCTCATCATCTGGGAGAAATACGTAGTTTTCTAGTTGTTTGTAGGTTTTGCCTGTAAATCCCCAGCGCGTGTAAGAAGCGTGGCCTGCTGTGCCACTAGTAGTTACTAATTGATGAAGGTCATGATCTTTATGTTTCCCGATTTCAGCAGTGTATGCAGTTGTTTGCAATAAAGTTTTATAACTACCGTTCACCTTTGCCACAACCCAAATAGGCCCTGCCGCTGCACCCCAACCACATGCCTGTGATGTGGTTACGATATAGTCTGAGGCTTTGTCAGAGTCGGTAATATTAACTACTTTACCCACCAGGTTACATTCAGGAAATTCGAAATTTTTTGGCGCTCTAATTGCCATAACTACCGGCTTAGGCAAGGCGGTTAGGTTTTTTTTCCTCGATACTAAACTCTTCAGCAAAAGCTAAGTTTAGAAAAAACATTAATGCAACGGAGGTGAGTAATGAGCGCATTAATTTTCATCACCCAAACTTGCCAGCAAATCTGCCTGATACTCAGTCGCCAGCGCATTAATCAACTCGTCCATATCGCCTTCGGTGATGGCTTCAATTTTATACAGCGTCAGGTTGATGCGGTGGTCGGTAATACGGCCTTGCGGGTAGTTATAGGTACGGATGCGCTCAGAACGGTCACCCGAGCCAATCAGGTTGCGGCGTTCAGAGGCAATTTTGCTTTGCTGCTCATCGACCTGTTTGGCCTTGATGCGTGCGGCCAGCACTTGCATGGCCTGTGCCTTGTTGGCGTGCTGGCTACGGCCGTCCTGGCATTCCACCACGATGCCGGTGGGTGCATGGGTAATCCGCACGGCAGAATCGGTTTTGTTAATGTGCTGACCACCGGCGCCTGACGCGCGGAAGGTGTCGATACGGATATCGGCCGGGTTGATCTCGACATCGCCCACCTCTTCTACCTCAGGCAGAATGGCGACGGTACAGGCTGAGGTGTGGATACGGCCCTGGGTTTCGGTGTCTGGCACGCGTTGTACGCGGTGGCCGCCGGATTCGAATTTGAGTTTTGAGTAAGCGCCGTAGCCGATGATTTTGGCAATCACCTCTTTATAGCCGCCGACTTCGCCTTCGTTGGCGGAGACGACTTCCACTTTCCAGCCCTGGCGGTCGGCAAAGCGTGAATACATACGGAACAGGTCACCGGCAAACAGGCCGGATTCGTCACCGCCGGTACCGGCGCGGATTTCAAGGAAGATGTTTTTGTCGTCGCTCGGGTCTTTGGGCAACAATAATTTCTGCAAAGCCAGTTCGACTTCTTCCAGGCGTTTTTTGCCGCTGTCTATCTCTTCCTGCGCGAATTCTTTCATCTCCGGGTCGGCCAGCATGGCATGCGCCTCTTTCAGGTCGGACTCGGTTTGGATGTAGATATGGTATTGCTCAACAATAGGCGTAATTTCCGTATGTTCCTGCATGATCTTACGGTAGTTATCCATGTTGTCAGTCACGCCTTCGCTGCTGAGCAGGCGGTTGAGTTCTTCGAGGCGCTCGCTTAAGTTAGCGAGTTTTTGCAGCATGCTTGGTTTCATTGTGTTTACCTAATATTCAAAAGATTGGCGGCTGCCAATCTTGAAGAAATTATTCTTTGATTTGAAAGAGTTGTTTCACCAGGTGCTCCATGTGGGCGTGAGCATCTCCCTGGCTGTTATTTAGCGCATGGCTGGGGCCATGCAGAAATTTATTGGTCAGTGCATTGCTGAGGGCTTCGAGTGTTTTTTCCGGGCTTTCGCCTTTTTGCAGCAATTTGAGGGCTTTTTCCAGCTCGGCTTTGCGCACCGTGTCTATCTGGTCGCGCAAGGCTTTAATAGTAGGCACAGCTTCGCGTTGTTTGAGCCACTGCATAAAGTGCTCAACACGTGAATTGACGATGAGCTCGGCATTGACAGCGGCCTCCTGGCGGTTACCCAGCCCTTCTGTGACTACTTGTGCCAAGTCATCTACAGAGTACAAAAACACATCGTCCAGCGCCGAGACTTCTGGCTCAATGTCACGTGGCACAGCCAGGTCGACCATAAACATTGGCCGATGTTTACGCGCTTTAATCGCGCGCTCTACCATGCCGAGGCCGACGATTGGCAACTGGCTGGCGGTGCTGGTGATGACAATGTCAAATTCTGGAAAGCGCTCGGGCAAGTCATTGAGCAAAATCGCCTGTACGTTCAGGCCCTGGCCACGAATTTTCTCTGCCAGTTGTTCGCCACGCTCCAGGGTGCGGTTGGCAACGGTGATTTTTTTCGGTTTTTGGGCGGCAAAGTGATCTGCGCAGAGCTCTATCATTTCACCGGCGCCGATAAACAGCACGCTTTGTGAACTCAGGTCCCCAAAAATACGCTGTGCCAGTTTAACGGCAGCGGCGGCCATCGAAATCGAACTGCCGCCAATGTCAGTATTGGTGCGCACTTCTTTGGCCACTTCAAAGGTGCGCTGGAACAATTTGTGCAACATGGTGCCCAGAGTGCCGGAGTCTTGCGCAATTTTGACGGATTGCTTGAATTGCCCCAGGATCTGCGCCTCGCCCAATACCATGCTGTCCAGGCCGCTGGCGACGCGGAAAGCGTGTTTCACTGCTTCGTGACTGCTGAGCGTGTAGGTATAAGGCAGTAGTTTATCTGCCTCCAGGCGGTGGTAGTTCGCCAGCCAGTCAATGACGACCTCTGGCCGGATAGACTGCACATAGATTTCTGTACGGTTGCAGGTCGATAAAATAGCCACTTCTGCCACGTTGTGTCGGGCCAGATCCGCCAGCGCATGCGGCAAGGTGTCGTTGTTAAACGCAACGTTCTCGCGGATGGCAATGGGGGCGGTGGTGTGGTTGACACCAATGGTATACAGTTGCATGGCGCTATTTTACCTGCGGGACAGGGTGAAAAGACAAACAAATCGGCGCTTGCAAACAGTTCATGGGCGTTTGGAATTGAAATCCATGGCTAAAGTGCCGACATTTTCTTATATTCACGCGCCACAAGCAAGAATCCTGTCAATTTGACACAAATTGGCGGTAAAATATTGGTTTTGCTAAATTTTTATTAGATTAATTCACGGAACCCAACCTACGGAACACCAGCATGGACAAAACTTTTCGCATCGCCCCAAGTATTCTTTCTGCCAACTTTGCCAAGTTGGGCCAGGAAATCGAAAACGTGATCAAATCCGGCACTGATATCGTGCACTTTGACGTGATGGATAACCACTACGTGCCTAACCTGACTATTGGCCCTCTGGTATGTGATGCCATTCGTGAGTTGTCTCACAACGCTGGCGCGCTGATCGACGTGCACCTGATGGTAAAACCCGTCGACCGCATCATCCCTGACTTTGCCAAAGCGGGTGCTGACATCATCACTTTCCACCCGGAAGCGTCTGACCACATCGACCGCAGCCTGGCGTTGATTCGTGACAGCGGCTGTAAAGCTGGCCTGGTATTCAACCCAGCGACGCCATTGCATTACCTGGACTACGTGATGGACAAAGTCGACATGATTCTGTTGATGTCTGTGAACCCGGGTTTTGGTGGCCAGAAATTCATTCCAGCCACTTTGGATAAGCTGAAACAGGCACGTGCACGTATTGACGCTTACACTGAAAAAACCGGCCGTCAAATTTGGCTGGAAGTGGACGGCGGCGTGAACGCGAACAACATCGCTGACATTGCTAAAGCCGGTGCCGATACATTTGTAGCGGGCAGCGCTGTGTTTGGTGCAGGTAAAGACACTGATCCTAACCGTTATGACACGATTGTTAGTCAGTTACGCGCTGCGTTGGCAACGGTCTAAATTTAAAGCGTTGCAAGGGTAATTCATATGCGGTTCCAAGTCAGGGTGGTGATGTTCGATCTGGACGGCACCCTGCTTGATACCGCACCGCAAATTGCCGAAGCCGCCAACCGTATGCTGGTGGCTTTAGGCAAGCCGATGTTGCCACAAGCACAAATTACTACCTATATTGGTGAGGGCGTGCAAAACCTGATCAAGCGTTGCTTGACCAGTAGCATGCATGGCGAGTCTGGCGAGCAAGAGTTTGCCAGTGCGCAAGTGCTTTATCATGGCTTTTATGATGCCAACGCCACTGACAGCCAGACTTTTGCGGGTGTGTTACCGGCGTTGCAGCAGTTAAAAAAACAAGGCTATCGTCTGGCGTGTGTGACCAACAAGCCGGAAAAATTCACCCTGCCCTTGTTGCAACATGCCGGATTGGCTGACTTTTTT
>Ga0066541_112579_pt1 | contig 7459 bp, 1 predicted proteins | sample LakWasMe79_HOW10_FD_61132 | JGI IMG/M metagenome (GOLD analysis project Ga0066541, IMG submission 61132) | Metatranscriptome of freshwater sediment methanotrophic microbial communities from Lake Washington under simulated oxygen tension -... | ecosystem: Environmental > Aquatic > Freshwater > Lake... | reverse complement strand
GCCAAACCGCGAGGCTAAGCCGTTGCTTCGAAACGCTTACCCGGCAGAACAAGTTCCGCCGGATCGGGGCGTTAGGCGAAGTTGGCCGCCAGGAAGGATGCGTTGGCCAGCTCTGTCGTGCTATTGATGGTACCCACCAATGTCACCACATAGTTCTGAGCAGCGGTTGCATCGGTATCTTCCACGAAATACATCTTGTAACCGTCGTTGGTCACATCAGCACCGCCAACCAAGCCATCGGCATCAGCGGTTACCAGAATAACAGCCTTGCCGTTGTCACCCAACTTGGCCAAGGTGATGTCTGCAGCAGACAACGAAGCCTTGTTGTACAGGACGAGGGCGGATCCATTTGCATTGCCGACCCAGGCTGAGTAGGCGGCCTGGGCAAACACAGGCGCGCCACCCAAGAACCCACTCACATTCAATACATCGCCGCCACCCACCAAAGCACCGCTCAAGAAGCCGTTGATGATGTCCGAACCGTTCAAAGCAGCGGTCTTCTCGAACATGAAGGTGTCCGATCCACCGTTGCCGCCCTCGGTCACGACAGTTGTTGCCGAAACGGCCAATGTACCTGCATCGCCCGCGACTCCACTCGTGATGGCTTCGAGGTTGGAAATGTCGAAACCATTGGTGAACTTGAAGGTCATCAGGTCGGTACCGCTGTTGTAAGTGGCGCTAACCAGTTGACCGCCGCCGGTCCAGGCTGCCGCTGCGTTGATCGCGACCAGGTTGGCCGTGATCTTGGCAGCCAAAGCTGCACCCACCGCGTCGTTACCCGCACCTGCAACAACCTCAGCACCTTCCGTCACAGTCTGACCTCCAGCACCATTGAAGGTGATGGTTGCAGAGCCACCACCGGCGGCGTCGAGCACTCCGGTGATGTTCAACTCGCGCACTTCTTGTGCTGTGCCGCCGTCCAAGATGTCGTTGCCGCCATTGCCGTACAAGGTATCAGCACCGCCAGCACCCGTAATGGTGTCGCCAGCAGAGCCACCGCGCACGGTAACGCCCGTACCACCAGCAACCGTGACGGTCACTGCGGTTGCAACGTCGGCAACGTAGCTGTTGCCCAGACCGCCAACACCTTCAAGCATCAGACCACCGAAAGACAAGCTGGCACCCGATGTCGTGATCGTGGTGCTGCCTTGTGTCAAGGTGTTGGTTGCTGCATTGAACGTGAAGGCACTGCCTGCGGCCACGGATGCGTCGGTCAGAACGACAGACTCAAAGCTGGACATCGAAGCAACTTTAGCCAAAGCGCCCAAAACGACTTCATCGGAACCGTCAGCATCAGCGTTCACTGGCGCTGCATTGGTACCACCGACCAGGATCAGGTTGGACGACGTGACCTTGGTGATATCCAACACGTCAAAGTCCATGTTGAAACCGCCCACCGTTGCACTGATAAGGTTCAGGTCAATAGTGTTGGCCGCTGCTCCATTGAAGGTGACCGCGTCGTTGCCAACCTTGATTGCGTCATGGTCAGCCGTGCTGTCCGTGAACGTCAGAGCCGCCTTGGTGGTGGCCAGAGCGCCCATGTCGTACACGTCATTGGACGCTGCGTCTTGCAAGAACTCGTAGCCGGTCAGGATCACGGAGTTAGCAGCTGCACCGCTACCCAGCTTGACGGTGATCTGGTTGTCAGTCGTACCAGCTTCGGACAGCAAGAATACCTTGCTAGACAAACCTGCCACTGCCAATGTGTCTTCTGCATCTTGCGAAGCAGCAATCCGCAGCGAGGAGCCGGCCACAATGCCGTTGTTCGCTGTGTAAGACGTGACCACGTGCGTGCCGCCACCAGTCAAGTTGGCGCTATTGCCGTCTTGGAACTGAGTGATAGCCATCACGGTGCCCTTTTGCTGGTTGACAGATGCAGCATTGGTACTTGCGTACAAACCGGCGTAACCAGTAGCAACCGTTCCGAAAGGAGCTGCTGCGTCAAAGTCCACCAGGCTCAGCGTTGTCGTAATCGAACGTGTGAGTTCGTTGTACTTCACTTCATTGGCACCACCACGCAGGTTAAACGTGTTGTTGTCCAGCGAGTGTGCGCTGTTGAGGATGATGCGCTCTGCGAAATCGCTACCTTCCACACGGCTCCAAGTTGCGGCGACGCGGTCAATTGCGCCAACGGCTGGGAGCTGTGCAGCGTCGGACGCGTCACGGTACTCGAGGTACGAACGTGTCAGTGGCGACGCGCTCGTGATGTCGGAGATGCGAACCGAGTTGACATCGAAGGCGTTGAACGCTGTGGTGTTAGCCACTTTGTCTGCCAGTGCTGCCAGGTTGTACTTGACTTCCAGACCCTTGGTCGAAGTTGTCAGGTCCAACACGGACTCGCCTTGGGCTGCAACGATTTTCTCAACGCTGGTCAGCACGTCAACACGGTCGCCCAAGGCGATTGTGCCGTCAAATGCACCACCGGAAGAGTCGGCCAAAACGTACTGGTTGGCTTGGGTAACGTCCAGTTCAACACGGGCCGAGATAGCGTCGGTTGATTGGCTGTAATCGACCGTGTCGGTTCCTACGGTGCCGAGGTTGAATGTGAATTCGCGCTCGTTGATGTAGTTTTCGATTTGGCCTGCACCCGTACCTGCACCTGCTGCCAAGCTGGAGAACGACGCGCGGGCACCAGCGCCAGTCAGTTCGTCATAGTCCAGGAAGGTTGCCAAGCTCAAGTCCTTCTGAGCAACAACCGCGTCAGCACGGGTGTTGGTGCCCATGATGGCGGCGCTTGCCACGATGACGGTGTCGTCGCCATCAGCGATGACGTTTTCGATCTGAGCGATACCGTCGATGGTGACTTGTGTCACGCCAGCCAGGTCTTTCACCGTGCCGTCGATGTAGCTCACCACTGCGCCAGTTGTCATGGCGCGCACGTCCAGGACGTCGTTTTCACGGCTTCCGGTGGCTGTGTTACCAGTCAGGGAGATGAATTCAACGCTGTTCAATGTGTCAGTAGCCACGACAGAACCTACGCGTCCACCGGTCATCACAACTTGGTCCACGTCAGCGCTGGTGTTGACCTTGATGGTCACGGTTGGCTCTGCCACACCACCCACGTCACCAGCGTAAGCGCTGGAGTAGATGATGCGGTCATCGCCCAGGCCGCCAGTGAAGCTGTTGTCTTTAGCGGCTTCGGACTGGTCGATAGAAACCAGATCGTCGCCTGCACCGCCAATGACGCTTTCAACACCGTCAACCTTGATAACCAGCGACTCAAAATCAGCGGCTGCAGGCTTTGTGAGGCTTGCATGTGCATCGGCACTGTACTTCACCTGGCCTTGTGTGCCAGCAGTGGTCAAGTCGTAGCTCACGCCACCCGTAGCGGTAGACAGCAAAGACACGTCCAAGGTGTCGTTACCTTGACCACCACCCACACCAGCCACTGCGTTACCAATACCCGAAACGGTACGGATGTTCTCGAAGTTGGCGAAGGTAGAGGTGCTGTCGTCAGCTGTTACGCCGTCGCCAGTCAGGTCAACCATGACGGTACCAGCACCGCCGTTACGCAAGTTCACCACACCAGTGTCAACTGTGAAGTTGTTCAATGCGATGGTGAAACGGGTGGAACCCGTCACAAAGTCGCCCTGAGCGTAGATCAGCGTGTCATCAAACTGGCCGGATGCCAAAGTAGAACCGTCTTGGGTCTGACCGATCAGGGTCACTGTGCTGGATGTCAACATCGCTGCGGTCAGGCCAGGGCTTGACAGCAAAGCGGACGCCAGGGATTGCGCAGACGTCTTGTTAGCAGCTTCCCACACGTTCCATGTGATGACACGTGCTTCGGCTTCGCCCAACACTTGCACAGCGTAGTAGTTCTTACCGCCGTCGAGCGCGTCAGTGCCTTTGGAGCCTTGAACGCGGTCGTCTCCGGTGCCAGCTGTGATGGTGTCGTTGCCGTTACCACCGAGCAGGAAGTCATCGCCGTGTACCGAGAAGTTGTTCAACAGCAGTGGGTTGTTGTTGGCAGTGTTGACTGCAACACCAGCCAAGTCGTCCACACCACCATCTACCAACACCGCATCGGTACCCGCAAGCACTTGGCCAGCAGATTTAGCGGTCTCGAGTGTTGAGCGGCTGATGTTGGTGTCGCCCAAGAACAGCACGTTAGTGGAGTTCAGCTTGTTGTCGCGGCCGTCAAAGTTGAGCAGCTGCACTTCATGCTGGGAGTTGTTGACCACCGTCACAGATGGCGCTTCGCCATTGGAGGCATTAACCAGCTGCACGGTCGGCGTGGTCATGAACACGGTTTGCTCACCGTTGTATGCAACCTGTGTGAAGGTCAATACGTTGGTGCTGTAGATCCCAGAACCTGATGTTGCAGTAACAACTTGTCCAACGGCTGTGTCGTTGTCCATGAAGCTGTTAATGAAACCACTCAAACGCGTTGTAAAGGCATCCTGGATAGAGACTTGTGTGTCAGCACCAACGCCATCTTCTGCAGCGATCGCGTTGCCGTCCAAGTCGACGCCCACAGTCAGTGTGTAAGTGACGCCGTTCACTGTAACAGTCACCTTGTCACGCGTAGTGAGGTTGGTGAAGGTCACAGCGTAGGACTGGTCTTCAGCGATACGGGTACCGTCAGCTGCGAAGTTGATCACCAAATCTTGGGCGTAAGAGTCAACACCCAAGGAAATAGAGGTACCGATAACTGCGTCATCATGGGTTTTTTCGCCGTCAATACGGTCAAAGTACGACTGATAGATCAGTCGGTCCATGGTCTGGCTTACATCTGGCCCACCAACGGCCTGGTTCCAGGTCAATGTACCTGCAGGAGGAACAACGTTGCCCACGAACGTATAGCCAACCGACACGAATGTCTTGCCAGCTGGGTCAGTGATGGTAATCGTGTTGTTTGCGTTCAGGACCGCATTCAATGGAGCCAGGGTTGCGTTTGCATCCAGGGCTGCGTTCAGGCCAGCGGTGAACGCAGCGTACGTGCTCTGCACACCAGAGGTCAAGGGTACGGTGTAGCTCACGCCGTCCAGCTTGAATGCCACGCCATTGACCGGGAAACCAGTCAGGTCAGCCGGGTTGGTGCTGTCTGTCAAAGTCAGCGTCAACTTGGAGTTGGAAGTGACAGCATTGGACACCTGACCGAAGTCTTGCATGTAGTCACCACCGAGACCGGTGATGGAGTTATAGCCATCCCACAGGTTGTCGCCATTGAGGTCAGCCTGGCGGTGAATCACGTCCACGCCATCACCTGTAGATGCACCACCCAGGTTGAATACGAAGTCATCACTGCCGTCGCCACCAGACAGTTTGTCGCGACCGTCAGCAGTCACAGCACCAGCAGCATTGGTAGTCAAGGTGCCGCCTTGACGGCCTTCGATGACGTCGTTTCCGCTGCCAGCATACAAAGTATTGACCCCTGCGCTACCACGCAGATCCATATTGCCGGCGTACGCCTTGAAGTTCTGGATATTGTCAAAAGCCAACTCAGGGGTGTTAGTGCCAGCTGCTGCAAAGTCAATTGCACCCAAGCCAGTTGCAATGACGTTTTCCATGTTCGTCACCGTGACTGCACCAGTCTGGAGGCCAGCAGTTGACGCGTACTTGGTCTGGTCTTGGCTGTTACGGTCTGCACCGCCGTAGCCTGCCGACAATGCAACATCGCCATTATTTGCCAGGTCAAAACGCAGAGTAGCATCTGCAGCAAGTACGGTTGCCGCTGTGCCGGTACCCAACGATTTAGCAGTTACCCACAGCGTGTCGGTGTCAGCGCCACCGTTGATGGTGCCCTTGTCGGCTTCGAAAGCGATCTGGTCGTTGCCAGCGTCACCTTGAAGGTTGTCCATACCATCTGTAGTGATACCCACGGAGTTGGGGTTGATCAACTTGTTGAGGTTACCGCCCATCAAGATGTCATTTCCCGCACCGCCAGTGATGGAGTCGTTGTCGTAGCCACCAATCAGCTTGTTGTCACGGGCGCTACCGATGATTACCAATTGACCGGTTGAGCCAATGCCATCGTTGTTAGGATTGGCAGCACCTGACGGCGCTCCACCGAGCGTAGTGTTCATGCCCTTCAGGAAACCATACAGGTTGCCGGAAGCATCGACGTTTTCGATGTTTGCGATGTGCGCGACCTGACCGGCACGTGTGACGATGGACTGATTGGTTCCGTTCACGGGCAAGCGGTCAAAGGTCAAATCGACGGTGATTGTTTCATCATCGTCAGAGGCTTGCAACAGGACCCAGTCGCTGTCTTGCGAGCCATTGGCACCCGCGACGGTGTTGTCGGAAGTGTTGCCACCGTCAATGATAATCTGGTTGCCGTCAGTAGCACTCAGGAGCGACAGTTCGACGAACATAAAGTCAGCATTGCGACCACCTTGCAGGTTGTCATGGGCGCGTGCTACGAATGTGGACTGTGTATTACCCGCTGCCAACCAAGCCGTCAGTTCTGCTGCGCTGCGCGATTGGGCCATGCCACCGCCGGCTAGGAAGTCGTTGCCGATGCCACCCAAGATGGTGTCTGCACCCAAACCACCCAAAACGATATTGCCATTGGTCTTGACGCCGTCACCAGCGAAGCCTGTGCCGTCGTAAGCGATGTCGCCCAGGAAAACATTTTTGATGTTGGTTTGATCCATCACGCCGTCCGTGAGACGGGCGTAAGCATCCACAGCCACGTAGTTAGCAGCAGGCTTGACATTGGCGGCGTTTTCCTTGCCGTTCAAAGCGATGATGCCGTCACCATTCAGGTCCAGACCAGTAATCTGGTTCAGCATGTTGGTGAAGTCAATGCGCACATCTTGGTTACCCGTGATGTGCATTGTCTTGACGGCGAGCAGGTCTGGGTTAGCAACGCTGCTGTCGGTCAGATTGAAAACGGTATCGCCCACCGACCAAGGTGTAGAGATGGTGTTGACTACGTTGCTGGAGTAGGTATAGGCGTTGGCCAGACCTGCATTCCAGGCGTTGGCAGCAGCACCAAACAATGCCTTTTGTTCCGCTGTTGTACCAGCGGCGTTGTTGCCGATGCTTTCCAGCAGCATACCGAGTTGTGCAATGACAACACCGCGGTCATTTGCATTGACAGCAAAAATACCAACCAGTGCGGTGTTCAACTCAGGGGTATTGATACCCATGTTTGTCAGCACGGTAGCGGCCAAAGCTGCATTGCTTGGGCCGCCGGCGGCCACAGTGGCTACCTTGGAGTTGGCATAAGCGCGCAGATCCAAAGCGGCCGCGTTTGATTCAGTGACAAATGTCACGTTACCAGGAGTGATGCCATAAATGGCAGCGTATAGGGTGTTGACTGCTTTGGTATTGGCAGATGCGGGCATGTGATATTCCTAATTTAAGGTTAATAACGTTCGAAACCAGTTCTTGGGACCCGGTAGCTTGATGACTCTTGCGAGATTTCAAGCACCCGAGACCCCCCTGTGCAAGTGTGCCGTGGGATTATCACACAAGGATTTGGCTTTACAACCCCTTGTGTTTTGAC
>Ga0066541_186913_pt1 | contig 7460 bp, 5 predicted proteins | sample LakWasMe79_HOW10_FD_61132 | JGI IMG/M metagenome (GOLD analysis project Ga0066541, IMG submission 61132) | Metatranscriptome of freshwater sediment methanotrophic microbial communities from Lake Washington under simulated oxygen tension -... | ecosystem: Environmental > Aquatic > Freshwater > Lake... | reverse complement strand
GTTCAAATGACTAACCATCAAGACTACTCCCTATTTCATCAATTCATTAATACTTATGAGCCAACAGGCTTTAATGAGATAGATACTGAAAGTAGTTTAATGACCGAATTAGATCGTATGATGGAACAGAATGATCAGTTTTTCATTGTCTCAGACTTACTTCAAATGAAAATACTCCATACGAGTAAACGAAGTAAAGAGTTAATAGGTGTTACGCCAAATGAAATTGCTACCAATGTTTTTTTTGCCATTATCCATCCAGATGATTTTGAAAGATTTAGTCTGGGTAGATTAAAATTATTTAAGTTGGCGCAAAATTTATATAATTCCAAAGGAGGAAATGCTTTGACATCGACTAATCTAACTATACGAAATCCCAGTAATAAATACAGCTCTTTACTTTTCCAAATCTATCTTTTTTATTCTTCTGCTCCCATTGAAACGGTCTATAGTTTTAATATTTACACTAACGTAGATGGGTATAAAAAGTTAAGAAAGCATTATCATTATTACTCAGGAAACGATTTGTCTTATTTTAAATTTCCCGATGAGAATTTATTAAGCATCGGAAACATTTTCACTAACCGTGAATTCGAAATTATCAAATTGATTGAATTGGGATTGAACAGTGAACAAATAGCCGAGAAACTATTTGTAAGCCTTTTTACTATTAATGCCCATCGTGCCAATATTTTGAAAAAAAACAATAAAACATCTATGTCAGAAGTGATTTATGATCTCAAAGAACAAGGAATACTATAATGTTTTAAAACTATTGTTCTATTTACACTAAAATTGATTTAATTCTTCTTCGATTTCTCCAGAAAAATATGCAAAATGACATTTAGTGCATAAAGGTTTTCGGTATTGTACGTTTCATCATATTGATAGGTCAAATTCCCTTCAATAGCATAACGGTCTCTCCAAGTAGTTGTGGCACCTCCAATAAAACGAGTTTTGACTATTTTATTGTAGCGGGAATCCCAATACGGTTCTAAATTAATATAAGGCACAATAGAACTTTTCCCTGATTTATATTCCTTTTCTAACATCACACGATAGCGAAACCGGTACGAAAAATCATTTTCCTGACCAAGCCAGCGATTGTCAACTCGAAATCGATGGGAAATCAAGATATCTCCGTTCAATGGGATTCTTTTATGAACTTCTGCAAAAACCATTTCTTCCGTATAATCTCCTCTGTTTTTACCAATGCTCCAGCCCTTCATAACCCCTCCACGAACCATCCAAACATTCATTATTTGTCCTTTTTCTTGGGCCATAAGTCGCCTGAATACTGCATATTTGCCATCTCCCCAACCATAATCCACATGCAAATAGACATTTAAATCTCTACTATCATTCTCATTGTATTTGGTTATAGGAATAAAAGACGAAAGACGCCAAGAAGGATTTAATCGGTACCAAATATCGGTTTCTGGCCATAACTCAAAAGAGGAATTTTGTCCATTACAAATAGTGATTGTACCGAAACAAAGAAAAATCCAAAGACTAAATTTGTTCTGTAAATTCATTATTCGTTTCGGCCTAAATTAAGAGGAATACAAGATTTGAATTCGTTTGTTATTACTCATTTCGAGTTAATTAAATCATTAATGGCTTTCTTTCAATCGATTCATTCCTTCGACTAATGAGTGCCATCCGCAAATAAGTGTAAGTCGAAACCCATCCATTTTTAAATCTGTGGGTTGACTATCATTGACAGAAGAGGAGTACGATATATTCATCTGTATGTTATCGTTGATGTGGTATCCTAATGTGCCTCCCACTCCTACATTGTTCAGTTCATTGCCTTCAACTCCGTCAACTGTCGCTTGGCCACCACTATAAGAAATGGCATCCAATGATCCCCAAAAATTTTCCATAAAATCGTGTGTAAGATGGGCTTCCAATTGATACATTGGTTTGGTTTCCATTTTTTTGTCCCATAAAATTATTGTTGTCAGAGAAAAACCAAATTGCCGGAAGGAACTCAAATGTGGTACGTTTACCGGGAACCCAAGCTCCAATTTGCCATACCACGGGAGCACCTACACGACCATACCAACGGTTTTGACCAATATTAACAGGACTTGAACTATCATATTCTCCCATTGGAACCGCTAAACTCCCAATAATATCAACAGAAAAACCGGGTTGATATCGGATTACTTGTGGAATGTTCATAATAGCTTTTGGCCCTATAATATTGACACCCAATTGCAACATAGGGTCTCCATATCCCCTAGCTGTTGTATTCGTGCTAAACCCATTTATAGAGGTGGTGCTGGATATTCTTCCCATTGGCATCAGTACCGAAACCATTGCTGAACGCTTGAATAAAGGCAACATTTTTGCATAACCAGCTATTGTCATTGTCGCTTCGAAATTAGCACCCGGAACAACTTTATATGTTGGGTCGAAAGGATTTGCATTCCCACCCATTGAGGATCCAATTAAAGGAACGGCATTGGTTCCCATTAAACCTTTCCAATAGAATCTGGCTCCATCTCCTTGTGCTTGAGTTGCTATCGAAAAACAAAATATAACTATGAAAATAATAATGGAAAAATTCTTTACATAAATGGTGCTAAGAGCTGCTATACTATTTCTCATAATAATTACTTTGATGTTTTTATTAATTCTACTGGAGGTGTGTACTGACGCTTGTTGATAAGCGGAGGATAACCTGCATCCACAGGGAATCTAGCAGGAAGGACGTCATAGACGCCCTCAAAAGGAGAACGATTAGGTAAGATTACATTGTTTTTCTTTACATAATCTTCCCAAAGCACAATCATCTCTTTCAACTTATTTGGATTCGTTGCTGCGAGGTCTTTTCGTTCCGAAGGATCTTTGGTCACATCGAATAATTCCCAGTCCGATTTACCAAAAGGAGCATATTCCCAACGCAGTTTCCAGTCTCCTTGACGTAAAGCCCGATTGCCAAAAAGTTCCCAAGCCAAATAATCTTGTGCATTACGAGGAGATTCAGCCTCACCAGCGAGAACTTTTGTCCAAGATTTACCAATCATAGGAGGCAATTCTTTTCCATTATGTGTTTTGGGATATGATGTTCCAGTAATGTCAAGTAGTGTAGGCATAATATCGGCTATCGACATCAATCCGTTGTTGATACTTCCCTTTGCTCGTTTGTTGATAGGACCACTTACAATAAGTGCATTTCGAACACCACCTTCGCCTAGCCAGCCTTTGTACTGACCGAAAGGAGTCATCGAAGCTTGTGCCCAACCCGGACCATAACCTACATAAGAACCTGGTTCGCCCCAAGCATTCACATTATTATTAGACCATTTCGATGCAAAAAACAACGAATTAAGCGAGCCCGGTTGACCCGCAATCATAGCACCAAGGTCATTTCCTTCGGCTCCATTATCTCCAAATACAATAAAAATAGTATTTTCGTATTCACCAATCTCTTTCAAGTGAGCAATCAACTCGCCAATATGAAAATCAAGATTCTCCATCAAGCCGGCATAAAGTTCCATTTTCCGACCTACTACTGCTCGAGAAGCAGGCGCCAATACGGAATAATCAGGAATAAACCACATACGTTCCGCTAGATTAGCCGAATCGGAGACAATACCCAATTCTTTTTGTTTTTTGAGTCGTTGTTGTCTAATCATATCCCAGCCAACATCATATTGTCCCACGTGACGATTGCGCCAATCCTTCGGAAGATGATAAGGATCGTGAGGTGCTTGATGTGCTACGTAAGCAAAAAATGGTTTACCATCTTTGTGATCAGCATCTATGAAACTGATGATTTTTTCGGTATATGTTCTTGTTGCATAATAATTTTTAGGCAACTTAGTAAGATACTTTCCATCCTCAGTATAAAGTGTATTAGGCACTAATGCGGTCATATTGGTCATATCCCAGTAACTTCCCATTCCGTCTAGCATGGTAAAATCTCGCTCGAAACCACGAGCAGCAGGAATTTTGTCAGGAGATTTTCCTAAATGCCATTTACCAACCATATAAGTATGATAGCCTGAATCTTTTAATAATTGTGGCAAAGTGACCACTTTATCATTTAAGTTTCCTTCATAACCGTCTTTACCCACTTGATTTGGAGCTGTCCATTCGTCCATATTTCCAAGACCGTTCAGATGGGTATCTACTCCAGATAACAGCATGGCTCTTGATGGAGAACAACTGGCATGAGTATAATAATTGGTAAAACGAACACCACTTGACGCCAGCAAGTCTAAGTTGGGTGTTTGTATTTCGCTACCAAACATGCCTATATCGGAATAGCCCATATCGTCACCCAGAATGACAACAATATTAGGTCTTTTACCTCCAGTTTGTGATTCTGCAGGTTGGCTAAATGTTATCTGAACCATAAACAACAGGACAAACGCAATTAAAAGTTTCATACTCCTATTTTTTAGATTATTTAATATAAATTCTTAGAATACTTTTTCCTTGGTTAATCTCCAATTCTAACTAATAATGATGTCATTACGAATTTTTGATTGGAAATTTTCAAATCATTTAATAGTATACCCTTTTCCTTCAATACAAACCGAAAAGGCTTTCTTGAAACTGTCTATTTTAGCTTGATCAGTCGCAGTGGCGGTAGCTTCGGCTTGCTGGTTTTGTTGGGCTTGAGCCTGTTTTCCTTTTCTTCTTCCTGCCAGACCACCCACTATGGCACCAGCGGCTGCTCCCTCACCTGCATTACCATTGATGGAACCCAGAGCTGCTCCCACGGCTGCTCCTTTTGCCGCTCCTCCCACTCCTGCACCAGTTGGGCCTTCCTGTTTGGGAGCCGCTTCAGTTTTGGGCATGTTCATGGGGTCAATGCCTGATTGTTCCATGGCCCATTTGTAACATTCCAATTCATCTGCTTTTTGTTTGTCTTGGCTTTGTCCCTTTGACGGATAGACAAACAATTTCAGACTTTGCGAAATCTGGTTGTAAGTCATTTTAGATGGGTCAAGGGTCGTGGGCAGTGGAGCCGTTTGAGCCGTTTGCGCAAAAATAGATGGCGAAAAAGCTAGTGTTATAACTATAATAAAAAGTCCTTTTATTGCTTTGGATACATAATTTGATTTCATTTTTTTTACAAATTCATGGTTGATAAATATTTTGTTTTTTTATTTCCTTTCGATAGTCACATATTCAATTTTTCCATTGAATCTTGATGAAGCTCCATAATCCGCCACTTGTGTTCCATCATCTACACCCACATCGGCCAAATCATCCACCGAAAATATGCCTGGTTGCGTTTTTTTCGATTCTCTTTTCGACTGCTTTTTTATCATTGACCGTGATTATTCCCAAACCACCTTTTCCTAATCCACCATCAGATTTAAATTCATAAACCAATTTATAATTGCCTGGCTTCAATGCTTCGGCGGCTATTATCTCTGTGGATTCCATTCCCAAATAATTATAACTAAAGGCTGGTTTTCCATCTTTCATGTAAAAAGAAAGTCCTCCAAATCGTCCTCCCTGACATACAATCACACCATTTCCTTTGGTATCAACAGCCACTTCGGAAGTGATAGTGTACGATTTGCCTCTTAAATCAATAAAAACATCTACTCCCATTCCTTTCATGCCCTCGCCATAGGTCACCGTGTTTCTATTTCCCAAAACGGTGGGTCTTCCCATCAATTCTGCATTGGTTCTTTCCAACAAACGATCATCTATTGGCAATACATGGTATTTTTCGGCTTCTTTCATAAACAAATCCTGCATTTCTTTCAGTTTATCCGCATTTTTTGAAGCCAGATCATTAAACAAACTAAAATCTTTTTCGGTATTGAACAACTCCCATTTATCATCTTGCAATGTTGTGGCGGGTTTCAATTTCCAAGCTGGTCTGTGAATGGTGCGGGCAAACCAACCATCTTGATAGATACCTCGGTTTCCAAACATTTCAAAATATTGAACAGTATGTCTTTCTTTGGCTGTGGCATCGTTGAATGTATAAGCCAGACTGGTTCCTTCTATTGGATCTTGTTCAATTCCATTAACCATTTTTGGAGCCGGTATTTTTGATATTTCATATACTGTTGGAGCAATATCAATGACGTGTCCAAATTGTGAACGCATTTCTCCTTTGGCTTTTATGCCTGCTGGCCATTGGATAATCATTCCGTTACGTGTTCCTCCAAAATCGGAAGCAATTTGCTTGGTATAAGAAAATGGAGCATCCATGGCCACAGCCCATCCTGCAGCAAAGTGAGGATAAGTACTTTCAGAACCCCATTGGTCATAATGTTTTAACATGTCAGGAACGGTTTCTGGAATCCCACTGAAATAGGTCATTTCACTAAACATTCCATTCATTTGCCCCTCGGCACTCGCTCCATTATCTCCTGCAATAAAAATGACTATCGTATTATCCATGATGCCTAATTTTTCGATAGACGAAAGGAGCCTACCTACTTCATAATCGGTTTGCTCTGCAAATCCAGCATATACTTCCATCTGACGGGTAAACAATTTCTTTTCGTCAGCCGATAGCTTGTCCCAATCTTTAATATCAGCAGGTTTCGGTGCAAGTTTGGTACCTTTTGGCACAATACCCAGTTTTATCTGTCTAGCCAAGATTTCTTCACGAACTTTGTCCCAACCTTGATCAAATTTTCCTTTATATTTATCAGCCCATTCTTTTGGGACGTGATGTGGAGCGTGTGTCGCTCCGGGAGCAAAATACATAAAGAAAGGTTTGTCTGGTGATAAAGCTTGCTGGTAACGAACCCAAGAAACAGCCTGATTGGTCATATCGGTGGTGAAATGATAATTAGGGTCATCTGGAGTTTCAACGAGCGTAACTCCATCATAAATAAGCGGTGCCCATTGGTTAGTTTCGCCTCCTATGAAACCATAAAATTTCTCGAATCCGGAACGGGTTGGCCAACGGTCTTGTGGTCCTGAATTGGATATTTCCCATGGCGGAGTTTCGTGGTATTTTCCAAAAGCGGCCGTATTGTAGCCATTTTGTCTCAATACTTCTGCCATTGGTGTAATGGTTTGCGGTCTCACTGAGGTATTTCCCGGAAAGGTGGTTGCCGCTTCACCAATACATCCCATATTGTTGCTGTGATGATTGTAGCCTGTAAGCAAAGCTACTCTCGTTGGCGAACAAAGTGAGGTAGTATGAAAACGATTGTACTTGATTCCATTATTGGCAAGTTTGTCCATAGTTGGAGTCTTTACTGCCCCTCCAAAAGTTTCGGTTACCCCAAAACCCATGTCGTCAATCAATACTACTACGACATTGGGTGCTCCTTTTGGTGCCGTTACGTTAAAACGCGGAGGTGCAGTTGCATTTCGAACATCAAGCTCTTTATAAGTGGGACGAACAGGTTCTTTGATGGGTAACGATGTTCGATCCAATTCTTGACCGAACCCATCAAACGACAATATGCTAACTACTGATAGTAGCATAACTGGTATTAATCTCTGTTTCATTTTTT
>Ga0066541_114289_pt1 | contig 7486 bp, 6 predicted proteins | sample LakWasMe79_HOW10_FD_61132 | JGI IMG/M metagenome (GOLD analysis project Ga0066541, IMG submission 61132) | Metatranscriptome of freshwater sediment methanotrophic microbial communities from Lake Washington under simulated oxygen tension -... | ecosystem: Environmental > Aquatic > Freshwater > Lake... | reverse complement strand
CAAAAGTCGACTCTGACCCCGCGTTTCCTTCAAGCCACGGGTTCGCGCAGCACGGCGTTGTCCCAACCTGCGCGCGGTGCGAAGCGTTCGCCGTACTTGGCCTGCAATGCCATGAGCCGCGCCAGCAGCGCGTCAGCACCCACCGTGCGGATATGCTGAATCGGGCCGCCCCGGAACGGCGCAAAACCGGTCCCGAAAATCACCCCGGCATCCAGCAGGTCGGCATCACTGACCACGCCGGCCTGCAAGCAGGCTACCGCTTCGTTGAGCAGCGGCAGGATCAGGCGGTCTTCCAAATCATCCGGTGCAGCGTAGCCAGCCGGCAGCTCGGGTTTTTTTGGCTTTGCCGTTTTCCCAAGCGTAGATGCCTTGGCCGTCTTTCTTGCCGCGCTTGCCTGCGTCCACCGTGGCCAGTGCTGCCGGGATTTGCAGGCCAAGGAAGGGCGCCAGCTCCTTGCTGACACCAGCGGCCACATCCAAACCTACGGTGTCGATCAGCTCGATCGGCCCCATCGGCATGCCGAATTTCACCGCAGCCTTGTCGATGGCCGCACCCGGAATGCCTTCGGCATAGGCAGTGGCGGCTTCCAGCATGTACGGGAACAGCACCCGATTGACCAGGAAGCCGGGCGTACCCGCCACCGGCACCGGGAACTTGCCCAGCGCCTTGCAGAACGCCGCCAGGCGGCGTTCGGTCTCGGGATCCATGCCGTCGTGATGAATGATTTCCACCAGCGGCATTTGCGCCACCGGGTTGAAGTAGTGCAGGCCGGCAAACTGCGCCGGGCGCGCGATGTGCGGGCGCAGTTCGTCCAGCGGGATCGACGAGGTATTGGTGGTCAGCAGCGCATCGGCTTGCATGCGCGGCTCGACGGATTGATACAGCTCGCGCTTGGCATCCGGGTTTTCGATGATGGCCTCGATCACCAGATCAGCGTCTGCCACGCCGTCGCCGTTCAAATCGGACTTCAGGCGCGCGGCGACTTCCGGGCGCTTGGTTGGGTCTTTGACTTTCTTGTCGAACAGGGCTTGCGCACGTTGCAGCGCGCCGTCGATAAAGCGTTGCTCGCGGTCTTGCAGCGTGACATCGAACCCTTTGTATGCGGCAAACGCGGCGATGTCGCCACCCATCACCCCGGCGCCCACCACATGCACATGGCGGATATTGGCATCGCCCTTGCCCAAGCCCTTCATGCGCTCGGTCAGGAAGAAAATGCGAATCAGGTTGCGGGCGGTGCTGCTGCCGGCCAGTGTGACCACGGCCTTGCGTTCGGCATCCAGGCGCACGCGGATCGGTTTGCCTGCGCTGCGCTGCCACGTTGCAATCAGCGCATACGGCGCGGGATAAAACGCCTTTGGCGCTTTGCGTGCCACCTGCTTGATCATCTGCGGCGCCAGCAGTTTGCGCGCGGCCAACGTATTGCTGGACCACGCCAGCAGGCGCTGTTTGAATGGACGAACGCGACCTTTCAATGCCAGCGTGGCCGCCGTGTCGATCAGGTTGGCCGGCGCGCTGACGTTGTCTACCAAGCCAATCCCCAGCGCCGCCTTGGCCGACAAGGCGCGGCCGGTCAGCATCATGTCCATCGCGGCGGGCGCGCCCACCAAGTGCGGCAGGCGTGCGCTGCCGCCCCAGCCGGGAAAGATGCCCAGTTGCACTTCCGGCAAACCAATGCGGGTGGAGGCATCGCTGCTGGCCACGCGGTAGCGGCAAGCCAGCGCGATTTCGGTGCCGCCGCCCATGCAAAAGCCGTGAATCGCCGCCACCGTGGGGCAGCGCAACTGCGCCAGCCGCTGGAACATGGTTTGCCCGCGACGGATGGCATCGTCCACCGTGCCCTTGCGGTCAAATTCCTGAAATTCCTTCAGGTCCGCACCGGCAATAAAGCCGCTGGTTTTACCCGAGGCAATCACCAGCGCTTTCGGCAGTTCCAGCGCAATCCGCTCCAGCACATCGCCCAGCTCGATCAGCGCATCCTGCGAGAACGCATTGACCGCCGCGTCGGCGCGGTCGAAGTACAACACCAGCACGCCATCGTCACGCAGCTGGGGTTTCCAGTGGCGCAGCGGCAGCCCGGCAAAGCGGTCGGCAGTGGGGTTGGTCATGGAAATCGCCATGCGCATGCCATCCATTCAATCGAAAGGCCTATCCTAGCCCGGTGAAACTTGAATACTTGCCTAATTGCCATCAGGTCGCTCCCGGCGGCAACACGCGGCTGCGGAACTTTCGCGGCACCCTGCTGTCACAACGCTCGGACTCTGCCGGGCTCATTTTCGAGGCCGGCGCGCAATGACGGAGGATCGGGTGTCGCAAGCGCTGGATCATGACCTGGTCGCCAGGGTGCAACGGGGCGATACCGCCGCGTTCGACCTGTTGGTGCGCAAATACCAGCACCGCATTGCGGCGGTGATTTCACGCTATATCCGCGATTGGTCGGAAGTGCAGGATGTGGCGCAGGACACGTTTATCCGCGCCTATCGCGCGATCAAGAATTTTCGTGGCGATGCACAGTTTTCGACGTGGCTGCACACCATCGCAGTGAATACCGCGAAGAATCATTTGGCTGCCAATAACCGTCGCCCACCCGGCGAAGATATTGATGTGGAGGATGCCGAGCAGTTTGAATCGGGTTTGCGCCTGCGCGATACCGATACGCCCGAGCGTGAACTGATGCGTCAGCAGCTGGAACAAACCGTCGTCGCTGCGGTCGAAGCCTTGCCACAGGATCTGCGCGAAGCGATCACCCTGCGCGAAGTGGAAGGGATGAGCTACGAGGACATTGCCGAACGCATGGGCTGCCCTATTGGCACGGTGCGTTCACGCATCTTCCGCGCCCGCGAGGCCATCGATGCCCGCATGCGCCCCTTGCTGGATCACGATGAATTGCCCAAGCGTTCGAAAGCCTCATGAAGACCGAAACCGACCGCCACTGCATCGACCTCACCCAACTGTCCAGCCGTGAGCAACTCTCGGCGCTGATGGATGGCGCCTTGCCTGCAGACCAGACCCGCTTCCTGTTGCGCCGCTTGCAACACGACACCGAGCTGGCCGCCAACTGGGAGCGCTGGCGTATTGCCGGCGATGCCATGCGCGGCATTGCGCCAACGCAGCACCTGTCGGTGGATTTTGCGCAGCGGGTAGCAGCCTCCCTGCACGGTGTAGACCTGTCGTCGCAGGCGCAGCGCAGCACACAACGCCCGCCGCGCTGGCTGCGGTGGGGCGCAGGTTCCGCGGTTGCAGCGGCACTGGCGGTGGTGGCGCTGATGGGGCGTTCGCCATTGCCGGCAGCGCCGGCAACGGCCAGCGGGGCACAAGTGGCCGTGCAGGTGCCCGCGTCGCCCGCACCCACACCCACGCCCATGCCTAGGCACGCACCCGAAACGCCACAAATCCCTGCCGCATTGACGCCGGCACCGGCCGTCTTGGCCACTGCGGCCACGGTGGCGGTGGCCAAGCCTGTACGGCGCAATGTTGCGCGTGTGGTTCCGCTGACAGCGCCCGCATTGGAATTGGCGCAAGCAGCACCGGTCGCCCTGCCGCAAACCGGAATCACCAGTCGTCCGTGGCCGCGCAAAATCCTGCCGCAATACGACAACGCCAGCGGCTTGACCGTCGGCTTTGGTGAGCATGCCTCGCCCGCGCTTGCGCCCAATCCGTTTGTACCGCCGGTGTTTGCCACGCCCCCCAAACTGCTGTCCAGCGATGTGCCTGCGCAGCTGAAATCGCATGCGCCTGCAGAGCTGCAATCGCAGCCTTGAGTGCGCTGAAGGTCGCTGTGGTCTGCGGCAGATGTGTTGTGATTTTTCCCCCACGATCTCCGTGAACGAGGAGTGTTTGTTTATGCCTGCAACTCAGATCATTCGCCTGCGTCCGCTGTTGCTGGTCGCCGCTTTGGCCGTCGCCGGAGTGGGGGCGTGCAGTGGCCAGAATCCCGCCAATGCGGGCATGCCGCAGCTCGCGCAGCCGGCCGCACCTGCGCCGGAATTGGTCGGCAATCTGCCGGATTTCACGCGTTTGGTGGAGCAAGTTGGCCCGGCCGTGGTCAGCGTGCAGGCCGAGATTGGCAGCAAGCTGCAGGCGCGGCGTGCGCAGCAGCAAATGCCGCAGGACGATGAGGATGATGGCTCCGGCGATGCGCAAATTCCCGAATTCTTTCGCCGTTTCTTTGGTCCGGGCATGACCCCGATGCCGGGGATGCCTGGCATGCCCGGTGCACCCAATGCGCGCCCGCGCGGCACCTCGCTGGGAACGGGGTTCATCATCTCCAGCGATGGCTATGTGCTGACCAACCATCATGTGGTCGACGGCGCCGATACCGTGCGCATCAAGCTGTCGGATCGTCGCGAGTTCACCGCCAAGGTGGTGGGCAGCGACGAGCAGAGCGACGTGGCCCTGCTCAAGATCAATGCCACCGGTCTACCGGTGATGCGTGTGGGGGATTCCAAGCTGCTCAAGCCGGGTCAATGGGTGGTGGCCATTGGTTCGCCGTTCGGATTGGATCACTCGGTGACGGCGGGGATTGTCAGCGCCGTGGGGCGCGCCAATCCTGGTGCCGACCAGCGCTACGTGCCGTTCATTCAAACCGACGTGGCGATCAACAAGGGCAATTCCGGCGGCCCGTTGCTGGATACGCGTGGGCAAGTGGTGGGGATCAATTCGCAAATCTTCAGCAATTCCGGCGGCTATATGGGCGTCAGCTTCGCCATCCCGATCGACGTGGCGATGAATGCCGTCAAGCAGCTCAAAGCCACCGGCAAGGTGACGCGTGGCCAGTTGGGCGTGCAGATTCAGCCGATGGATCGGGATACGGCCAAGGCACTTGGCTTGGCCGATGCAAGCGGTGCGCTGGTGGCGCGTGTCGAGCAGGGCAGCCCGGCCGAACGTGCCGGCGTGCTGCGCCAGGACGTGATTCGCAGCGTCAACGGTCAGCAAGTGTATGACGCCAGTGACCTGCCGCCGATTATTGGCGCGATGGCACCGGGCACCAAAGTGACCTTGGACGTGATCCGTGACGGCAAGCCGCGCAGTTTGAGTGCGACCTTGAATGCACTGGATGACAATGTGGCCGAGGCCGGCAACGGCCGCAATGCTGCGCCTGACAAAGCCCCTGCCAATGCGGCCGGGAATGCGCTGGGCATCCTTGGCAAGGATTTGCTGCCCGAGCAGCGCGCCCGGCTGGGCCTGCAAGCAGGCGAGGGCGTGCTGGTGGCGCAAGTGAAAGGCGATGCCGCACGCAATGCCGGCTTGCAAGCTGGCGATGTGGTGTTGGCGGTGGGGCGTACCGATGTGGGCAGCGTGGCCGCATTGGATGCCCAGTTGCGCGCCGTAGGCACCGGCAAGCCGGTGATGCTGCTGGTGCAGCGCGGTGGCGGTACCCGCTACATGGCGATCAACCCGGCAGAAGGCTGAGGCCGGGGTAAGGCTGAACCGATCCGCGCGCGTCCACCAAGGCGCGCACGGGCCTGTGCGATAATGAACGGCTCACTTTCGGCGGGCCGCAATCCGCCCCCGTTCCTCTATCGAAGCCCCCCATGCAGCACGACGCCATGCGGTTTATCCGCAACTTCTCCATCATTGCCCATGTCGATCACGGCAAGTCCACCTTGGCCGACCGCATTATCCAGCTGTGCGGCGGCCTGCAGGCGCGCGAGATGGAAGCGCAGGTGCTCGACTCCAATCCCATCGAGCGCGAGCGTGGCATCACCATCAAGGCGCAGTCGGTTTCGCTGCCGTACACCGCCAAAGATGGCCAGACCTATTTCCTGAATTTCATCGACACCCCCGGCCACGTGGATTTCAGCTACGAAGTCAGCCGCTCGCTGGCTGCCTGCGAAGGCGCGTTGCTGGTGGTGGATGCCGCACAAGGCGTGGAAGCGCAGTCGGTGGCCAACTGCTATACGGCGGTCGAGCAAGGCCTGGAAGTGGTGCCGGTGCTGAACAAGATCGACTTGCCCACCGCGGACATCGACAAGGTGAAGGAAGAAATCGAAGCCGTGATTGGCATCGATGCCGAGGACGCGGTGGCCATCAGCGCCAAGACCGGGCTGAATGTGGGGGATGTACTGGAGGCGATTGTCAAACGCATTCCACCGCCACAGCCGCGCGACACCGACAAGCTGCAGGCCCTGATCATCGACTCGTGGTTTGATAATTATCTGGGCGTAGTCTCGCTGGTACGGGTGATGCAGGGCGAGCTCAAGCCCGGCGACAAGATGCTGGTGATGAGTACCGGCCGTGCGCATCAGGTTGATGCGGTGGGCGTGTTCACGCCCAAACGCAAGGTGCTGCCAGCACTGAAAGCCGGCGAAGTGGGCTGGATCACCGCCAGTATCAAGGACGTGCACGGCGCGCCGGTGGGCGACACCCTGACCTTGGCCAGTGACCCGGCACTCAAGCCGTTGCCGGGGTTCCAGGAAATGCAGCCGCGTGTGTTCGCCGGGCTGTTCCCGGTGGATGCCGAAGACTACCCGGCGCTGCGTGAAGCGCTGGACAAGCTGCGCTTGAACGATGCTGCTTTGCGCTTCGAGCCGGAGTCGTCGGAAGCGATGGGCTTTGGCTTCCGTTGTGGTTTCCTTGGCATGCTGCACATGGAAATCGTGCAGGAGCGCTTGGAGCGCGAATACAACCTCAACCTGATTTCCACCGCGCCCACGGTGATCTACGAGGTGTTGAAAACCGATGGCAGCATCGTCTCGATGGACAACCCGGCCAAGTTGCCGTCGGCGAATCTGGTGGACGAAATCCGCGAGCCCATCATTCGCGCCAATATCCTCACCCCGCCGGACTACATCGGCAGCGTGATCAAGTTGTGCGAAGACAAGCGCGGCGTACAGATCGGCATCACCTACATGGCCAGCCAAGTGCAGGTCAGCTATGAATTGCCGATGGCCGAAGTGGTGCTGGATTTCTTCGACAAACTCAAATCCGTCAGCCGTGGCTATGCTTCGCTGGATTATCACTTCGTGCGCTTTGAAGCCGGCGCATTCGTGCGTGTGGATACCTTGATCAATGGCGACCGCGTGGATGCACTGTCGATCATCGTGCACCGCTCGCAGGCCGACCGCCGCGGCCGGGAACTTTGCGAGAAGATGAAAGATCTGATTCCACGGCAGATGTTCGATGTGGCCATCCAGGCCGCCATCGGTGGGCAGATCATCGCCCGCACCACGGTCAAGGCGTTGCGCAAGAACGTGCTGGCCAAGTGCTACGGTGGCGATGCCACCCGCAAGAAAAAGTTGTTGGAGAAGCAAAAAGAAGGCAAGAAGCGGATGAAGCAGGTGGGCCGGGTGGAAATCCCGCAGGAAGCCTTCCTCGCCGTGTTGCAGGTGGATAGCAAGTGATGTTTTTTTCCTTCTCCCGCGGGAGAAGGTGCAAAAACCCGTTGGAGTACATCGCATGATGGTGTGGTTCGAAACAATTTTGGTGGTGCTGACACTCCTGTCCGGCCTGATCTGGTTGCTGGACAAGTTGTTCTTCGCCAAAAAA
>Ga0066541_103805_pt1 | contig 7581 bp, 1 predicted proteins | sample LakWasMe79_HOW10_FD_61132 | JGI IMG/M metagenome (GOLD analysis project Ga0066541, IMG submission 61132) | Metatranscriptome of freshwater sediment methanotrophic microbial communities from Lake Washington under simulated oxygen tension -... | ecosystem: Environmental > Aquatic > Freshwater > Lake... | reverse complement strand
GGTTGCGCTGCGCGCACCCTGTGTGATAATCCCCACGGCAAACTTGCACTGGAGTGGGCTCGTCTGCTTGAAATCTTGCAAAAGTCTTCAAGCTGTCGGGTCCCGATTCGATACTGGTTTCCATCCTAATTAACCTTAAAGAGGAAGTTCACATGCCCGCTACTGTCTACACGTCAGCAGTCATTACTCTCAACGCGGCCCTAAAAGGGTACGCGCCGTCAAACTCGGTTTTCAACACGGAAGTCGCTACCGCTGCCTTGGGCGTCAACGCCTATGCCAACGGCATGGTTTCCAGCAGCATGAGCAATGCTGACCTGTCGGCTTTGGTCCTGGGCAACATGGGTCTGTTGCCCAATGCCGATCTGAACACCGCGCTGACTCAAGTCTTCGCCCTCAACTCCACAGCCCGCGGCCAAGTCATCCTGAACCTGGCCAGCCTGTTGAGCGGCATGCACGGCGATGCCACCTACGGCGCCGCAGCGGATGCATGGAACGCAGCTTCGCAGCAAGCCTACGCCTACTCCAGCGCCGGCACCAGCAGCGCTGTCCCGGTTCCTTTCTCCGCCTCTGGCGTCACCTTCCATCAGACGCTGACCAACGCCGCTGGCGCCGACGTCATGCACCTCACCGGTGACCAAGACGTTCGCATCGATTTCACGGACATGCTCAAGCAAATCCGCGGCCTCGACCTGAATGGCAATGGTCAAATTGCCAACGACGGCAAGGAAAACAATTACCCCCTGGGCGCCAACTCGGCCCTGACCAACCACCCCGCCGACAACAAGTTCGAAATCGTCGATGCCTACAAGCGCGACGCTTTCAACGATGGCAACAAGACTGCCAATTTCCTGGGTGACATCCAGTTTGACGGCACCGGCTTCGGTGGCGACGGCGTGGCCACCAACGGCAACATCTTTCTGGGTGGCCTGGGTGCAGACACGGCTTCCGGTGGCAACGGCAACGACTTCATGGCTGGCGGCGGCATCGCTCAAAATCATGGCGGGATGGACACCCTGTACGGCATGCGCAATGCCGACTTCTTCTTCGCAGAGTTTTCGGGTCTGGACGCCACCGATGGTTCCAGTCTGAGCATTGACGGCGGTGTTAGTTCCGACAGCAACTCCGCCGGTACTACTGACACCACGCAAGATTCCGACTGGCTGTTGTTCGAGGCATCGGATGATGACGAGCCAGTTCGCATCTGGCTCAACAACGACAACCAGGCGAACGAAGACCAGCGCGACAGCCTGGCGCCGACAGAGATCGGCAATGAAGCCGTCACGACCGACGGTCTGGTGGATGGCAAGGGCCGCGTCCTGTCCCGCACCGGCGAAAGCATGGTGATTGATGACGTCGAAAACGTCGACGCCTCCGGCAACCTGTACGGTTTCCTGAAAAACCTCGACGTGCAACTTGGTGGCCGCGGTGGCGACAGCCGTGACCCCGCTTTCACGGCCGGTGCGGCCAACAACGGCCAGGGCTCCTCTGCTCAGTTGGCGATTTCCGGCAGCAATGCGGCCAACATCATTATCGGTGGCTTCGACAACGACTACATCGAAGGCCGTGGCGGCAACGACTTGCTGATGGGTGGCAACGTCAAGAGCTACCTGGCCAATGGCACGACCGTTGCGCAGCAACTGCTCAACCCCAATCTGCTGACCATCCCTAACGACGGTCGCGACGATCTGCGTGGTGGCGCTGGCAACGACGGCATCGTGTTCGAAGCCGACAAGGGCAAGATCGACGGTGGCGCTGATACCGACACGCTGTGGCTGACCGCCAACTCCCTTGGCACCTCGGCAACCGGCGTGCTGGCGGCTGACAACACCTTGCGCTTTGACTTGGGTGCGCAGTCCATCGCCAATTCCGCCGGTTACGGCGGTGCTGATGTAGACGGTACACAAGATCAAACCTTGTACGGCACCGCTGCAGGTACAGGTCGTGTCACGGTGACCAACATGGAAAACGTGATTGCCACCGGTCTGGGCGCAATCGACTTCCTGGCTTCTGGCGCCAACACCCCTGAATTGGTGTTTGACAACCAGCAGAACTTCCAACGCTACACCGGCAACATGCAATTGCGTGGTCAGCAAGACGGCACCGCCAACACGCTGTACGCCAGCAACGGTACCGACGTGCTGGAGGGCCGTGGTGGTGACGACAAGCTGTCCGGCGGTGAAGGTGACGACGATTTCGTCTTCTTCCTGCAAACCACGGGTGGTGACGGCGTGGACGTGATTCACCGCCAGGCTGATGCCAATGGCGACAACCTGTGGGATGGCTACTCCGCCACCACTGGTACTGGCACTTTCGTGCAAGACTTCGGTCAAAAGTCCGCCGCCATCACTGCCAACTCCAAGTTGACTTTGACGCTGGTCGACACCGCTCACCCTGCTGACCTGACTGGCTTCCCGGTGAACGGCGTGGCCTTCAAGCTTGACGGCGTGAGCTACACCGTGGCGCTGACTGCGGGCGTGCAAGGCACCTACGACCAGTTCGTGGCTGGCTTGAACACCGCTCTGGACGCTAACCCCGCCCTGACAGCGTTGGATGCCGTGCTCAATGCCGACAAGACCATCACCATCACCGACCCTGCCGGCAAGACCTTCGTGTCGGTTGGTTACACCTGGGTTGGCAACGTCACCCCACCGGCCGGTACCCTGACCTGGAACCAATCCGTTGGCGGCCCTGCTGTCACGCAAACGCTTGACCGCCTGATCTATCGTTCGTACGAAGATCGCGCTGACAATGAAAGCGTGGACGACAACGCCATCACCGGCTCCACGATCTCCCTCGGCAAGGACGCCTACGCGGAAGACTTGGTCATCAACTTCGCGGCTGATGGTACGCGCATCGCTGAAGACCAGGCTTACAAGGTTGTCTTCACCAACCTGACGACGCAGGACAAGGTGACGGTGGCTGTGAATGGCGTAACCTATACCCTGCAAGTTGGCGTCGATCTGGACGGCAACAGCGAAGCGGCTGAAGACGGCGTGGGTGGCGACACTCAGACCAGTATCCAGACTGCGTTCGTTGCTCGGTTGAGCGCATTCATCAACTCGTTCATGGACAACGACACCGCAGCTGGCCAAATCGTCACTGCTGTCTCGACCACCGCCAACCCTGGTGACACCCTGACGATCACTCAAGTTGCGTACAACTCGGAAGAGACCGTTTTCATGTCGACACCGGTGGTGACGCTGCAGAACCTGTCCAATGGTGAAGCCCCGAGCGCTGCGGTCACCAATGTGTCCGCGCATGAAGTGCTGCTGTACCAGTACGACGGTCGCAATCTGGATGGCACGGGCACCAACCTGGACGAAACCAACGTTTTGTTCGTGGGCGATACCGACACCCAGCGCGCCATGCTGAAGACCGCCAACAACCTAACCGGCGGCACGATCACCGGCAAGGATGCCGTGGTGATTGACGGTGGTGTGGATGATTTGGCTGGTGTTGCCAACAACACAGCAACCAATGCGCTTTTGGCCACCAATTTCTCTGTGCACGGCGATGACTTCATCCTCGGTGCAGCGGGTGTTGACACCATCAACGCCGGTACCGGCGATGACCGCGTGCAAGGCTCTCGTGGAAATGACATCCTTGACGGCGGCAAGAACTACTACGCTGTGCAAGTGCTTGGCGAAGCCGAAGCTCGCGTGGTCACTTGGAACGCCTGGGAAGCCAAGAACCCCACGTCTGCCCAGTCCTTGACCGCTGACCCGACTCTGGCGGGCAAGGTTATCACCTCCATCAAGGTGATCAATCAGAGTGAGAACGGCACCGATTTGGTTGCCGGCGCGATCGCCAACGACGGCGCATTGAAGGGTTCCGGCGAGTTTGATGACACGCTGATCTACGCTCAAGCCGACTTCAACACCGGCGCGACTCGGTTCACCGTCACGCTTGACGACTACACCGTCTCCGGTGGCGTTGTCAGCTTGAACAACGGTGGCGCAGGTCACGTGACGGTGGACCTGACTGGCGACGGCGCGTCCGCTGACGACAGCACCTCGTCTTTCCGCAACTTCGAAAACGTTCGCACCGTTTCGGGCACCGGCTTGGCCGTGGCTGGTGTGGGCGGTGGTCAGGGCAACGACACGCTGAATGTGGCTGGATTGTCGACCGCTACCGGCGGTATCGAGTATGACTTGACCAACCGCGCCGACGCGGGTGCTGGCTCTGCAGTGGGCGCTGGCAAGGTTTCGTACAGTGCCAATGATCACGCCAGCTTGACCCGTCCGGTCGAAGCCGACTTTGAATCGCTGGTCATGAAGGTTGACGGTGTTGAGAGCGTGATTGCCGGTTTGGGCGATGACCTGTTGGTGATTGACGAGACGGAAGCCGCCAAGGACAACACCTTCACCGCGGACCTGGGTGACGACCGCATCGAGTACCAAAACGACTTTGGTCTTGCCGCAGGAGTGGAAAAGGTTGCACAGCCCACGGTGACGATCAAGGTCAACACCGCTGCCGATCAGGACAAGGTCGAAATGACCTCTGGTCGCGTTGGCACCGTGGTGGCAACCGACACGCTCAACAGCGTGGAGTACATCACCCTGGCCGGCAACACCGCCACCAGCGCTCGTGAAAACGACGTGCTGGACGTGCGTGCCATGACCACCGGTGCTGTGGTCAGCTATGTTGACGGCACGGTCAAGGACCTGGCTGGCGTGACGCAAGTCACCATCGAAGGCATCGCACAGATTGAAAACGTCTGGGCCGACGGCAATGACACCGTCATCGTCGCCAGCTCGGCCGCCATGGGTGGCGCGAACACACGCGAGGACTTTTCGGACCCAAGCGGCGCAACCGCTCCGAAGGACATCACCTTCGCCACGTTCCTGGACTTTGACGAAATCAAGGCCAGCACCGGCAAGCGCGTTGCCTTCCTGGACCAGACGACGGCCATGATCACGGATACCCGCAACAACGGCGAGTACACGTTCAATCTGAGCAAGTCGGGATCCGGCGTGGACACCGACACGGTGGACTACAGCATGGCTGCCAACTCGATTTCCGCCGTGGTGGAACTTGATCTGGCTCAGCCCAACCAGTACGTGATGGTGGACGGCGACGCCACCTATGCCTTCGACACTGCTTCGCGCACCGATGACAACGACCGTATCGACGTCCTGGTTGGCGTGGAGAAGATCGTGGCCTCGCAAGGCGAGTCCGTGCTCGACTTGACCTCGTCCACCAAGGGCCTGCAAATCACGTTTGGCGCCTATGCCGCTGCCAACTACGTGGCCGCCTATGACCGTGATGTGTACAACGTGCAGATCTCCGATTTGAGCAGCAGCGTGCCGTTGACCCGCAGCTATGTTGAATACCGCGACGCGCATCTGCTCGATGCCAACACGGCTATCCCTGCCATCGCCACGGCCACATGGAACCGCATCGAAGGCAGCGACAACGCCGAGAAGGTCATCATGAACAGTGCGCACTCCATGGACACGGATGCGTTCAACTTGCGCGGTGGTGCCAATGAGGTGAAATACAACGAGCTGACCAAGAGCATTACCTTCACGATGGCTGTTCGCGACTTCGTCGTGGGCGATGCTGACGGTGTGGACAATGTGATGGGTACCGCTGACGACAATGGCGTGATCACCGGCACCGTGACGTTCCAGGACGGCACTGGGGCTGGTGTCCCTGGCCCGATCATTCCGAGCTCCGGCACTCACACCATTACCAGCTACACCGCCAACAACGGTATCGCCGGTGGTTCACTGCGCGTTGCCGCGTCGCAAGATGCGGAAGACAATCTTGTCCTGGCAGGCCTGGACTCGAAGGTGTTCCTGGTCGCGGAAGCTGGCACGGTGGACAACCAGATCACGGTCAAGCTCGGCTCTGGTGCGGCGCAAAACTCGGTGGTCTTGACCGGTTTTGAGTTGGTCTCCGACTCGGGTTCGAATGACGTCTATGACTTCGGTTCACTGCTCAACGCAGCGGCTGGCTTGAACTTCATCGACAACGGCGCCGACCATGACACCATCAAGGTCGGTACCGATGCGATCGGCGCCCTGGGCTCCGCCGCTTCGACCGTCAGCCTGACCGCGCTCAACACGGCAGTCACCCTAGCTCCGGCCGGCTTTGACTTCGACGTGCTGGACGTCACCAAGGTGGACGGTGCCGCGGCCTTGACCGCCGTGACCGGTGTGGTTGCCGCTGCCGCTCCTGAAGGCGTGGCCGCTACCGTGACCGCTCTGCCGGTTGGTTTCGGTTCCACGGACGAAGTGGTGATCGGCAAGATTGGTAGCATCGCTACCGCCTTCGAGTTCGAATCCGTGGTCTTCACGGACGCGACGCTGGCGGAAAACGGTACGACCTATGTGCTCAATGCCACCGCCAACAGCATCACTGCTGGCGCGAAGACCCTCGGTTTGACCAATGGTGCCAACACGTTGAGCTTCGGCGGTTTGGTGATGGAGCAAGACGCGGGCGGCGCACTGCGTGCGGCCACTGCCTTGAACGCCACCTCTGGCGTGACCGTGACGACCACCGATACCGGCGCCGAAGGCGTGAGTATCACCGGCGGCAACGGCAACGACAACCTGACTGGCGCCAATGGTGCGGACACGCTGCGCGGTGGCTCGGGCAATGACACCCTGAACGGTGGCTTTGTCGCAGAGAAGCTCGAAGTGCACACTTACACCATCAGCTCGCCAGCGGGTGGCGCGGGTGAAACCGTGATCATCAACGGCGTCACCGTGACCGAAGGTGCCGCGACCGTTGGCGATCCGTCTGCAGTCATCATCGCCAACAACGATGCCGATGCAATCGGTTCCGCCTTCGTGCGTGTCTGGAATGCCAACCCGCTCAACTTCACGGTTGACAGCGGCTCGGCGGCTCCTGACACCATCACGTCGGTGACCTACGACGCCTTGACCAATGTGCTGTCGTTCACGTTTGCACCCGGCAACGACCCGGCGAACGGCGTGTTGGGCGCTGCCGGTGGTACCGCTGCCGCTTCGGTGAGCGCTGAAACGGTGAGCCAGGCCTACACGGCACGTGCGGAAAGCCTGGACACCTACGTGTTCGAAGCCACTGCAGCGTTGAACGGTGTTGACACCATCAACAACTTCAACAGCGAGGCTGCGGCCCTGACCAACGACATCCTGAACGTTAGCGCGTTCCTGGGTGGCGCGGCGGTGGTTGACACGGCGGCTGTGGACTTTGTTGCAGCAGGCCTTGACCTGACGGCTGAGACCGCTGGCGTGGTGTACAACAAGGGCACTTTGGCTGCGACGGATATCTCCACCGCAGCGGCCGCTGGCAAGATCACGGTTGCCGACAACGGCAAGGCCGTGGTGATGGCGACGGCGGACGTGAATGGTGTTTCGGACACCACTGCCAACGCCTACAACGTGTACTTCATCGAGGACACCGACACCACTGGAGCACAGAACTGGGTCGTGACCTTGGTGGGTACCGTCAACACGGTGCAGGCCAATGGCGACGAAGCTGGTGCGATTGCGCTGGCTCTCGAGAACCCGTACGCCTAAGTTACAGTCCGGCAAGGCAGGGGCGGCTCGCTGCCCCTGCCGAGCAAGACTGAACCGGCCGAAAGGCAAGAAC
>Ga0066541_119639_pt1 | contig 7638 bp, 6 predicted proteins | sample LakWasMe79_HOW10_FD_61132 | JGI IMG/M metagenome (GOLD analysis project Ga0066541, IMG submission 61132) | Metatranscriptome of freshwater sediment methanotrophic microbial communities from Lake Washington under simulated oxygen tension -... | ecosystem: Environmental > Aquatic > Freshwater > Lake... | reverse complement strand
GTGCAATTCTTCTTCACCTGCCATCATCGGGACGTTCTGTGGAACGAAGTCGTCCTCGTGGCCGGGTTTGCTGTAATCATATGGCCAACGGTGTACGTGAGGGATTTCGCCTTCCCAGTTGCCGTGGATGTGTTTGATTGGCGCAGTCCATTCGAGCGTGGTTGAACGCCATGGATTTTGTACAGTGCGTTTTCCGAAGAAAATGCTGCTAAAGAAGTTGTAAAGGAATACCAATTGGAACACTCCGCCAACCAAAGCGAAAGTCGTAATCAACACGTTTACGTTTTGCAGATCGTCGAACAATGGGAAGTTCGTATTGGTATAGTAACGTCTTGGCAATCCGGCGAGGCCGATGAAGTGCATCGGGAAAAATACGCCGTAAGCACAAACCGTCGTTACCCAGAAGTGAACATATCCGAGGTTTTTGTTGAGCATGCGCCCGAACATTTTTGGGTACCAGTGGTAAATTCCGGCGAACATTCCGTAAAGGGCAGAAATACCCATTACAAGGTGGAAGTGGGCCACTACGAAATACGTATCGTGAACGTTGATGTCTAGTGTAGAGTCTCCAAGGATGATTCCGGTCAAACCTCCGGTAATGAAGGTAGAAACAAATCCCATAGAATACAACATCGCAGGGTTCATCTGTAGGTTACCTTTCCATAAAGTCGTGATCCAGTTGAAAGCTTTTACTGCCGACGGGATCGCAATCAACAGGGTCGTAAAGGTAAACACCGATCCGAGGAACGGGTTCATACCCGACATAAACATGTGGTGGCCCCAAACGATAGTCGATAGGAATGCAATGGCAAGGATCGACATAATCATCGCACGGTAACCGAAAATCGGCTTGCGTGAGTTGGTGGCCATGATTTCTGATACCAATCCCATCGCAGGAAGGATAACGATGTATACTTCAGGGTGACCCAAGAACCAGAATAAGTGTTCGAAAAGTACCGGTGAACCACCTTGGTAGTGCAATACTTCTCCGGCGATGTAGATGTCTGAAAGAAAGAAAGAGGTTCCGAAACTTCTGTCCATAATCAAAAGCAAAGCAGCCGATAAAAGAACAGGGAACGAAACGATACCGATTACCGCTGTAATGAAGAACGCCCAAATGGTAAGTGGCAATCTCGTCATTGACATTCCTTTGGTCCTGAGGTTGATCACGGTTACAACATAATTCAACGATCCCAAAAGCGAAGATGCGATGAAAACGGCCATAGAAACCAACCATAAAGTCATTCCTGTTCCTGAACCGCCAATGGCTTGTGGTAAGGCGCTGAGTGGCGGGTAAATTGTCCAACCTGCCGAAGCCGGGCCTGATTCTACGAATAACGAACAAACCATAATAACGCTCGAGGTAAAGAACAACCAGTAAGACACCATGTTCAGGAATCCCGACGCCATGTCTCGTGCACCAATCTGCAACGGAATCAAGAGGTTACTAAAGGTTCCCGACAAGGCCGCCGTGAGTACAAAAAATACCATGATGGTACCGTGAATCGTGACTAAGGCGAGGTAAATATCGTTGGTCATCACTCCGTTAGGCGCAAATTTGTCGCCCAAAAGGAAGTTGAAAATTTTGAATGATTCTTCAGGCCAAGCCAATTGCATCCTGAAAAGCATCGACATCCCGACACCAATGATACCCATGATAATACCTGTAATAAGGTATTGCTTGGAAATCATTTTATGATCGATCGAAAAGATATATTTGGTGATGAAAGTATCTTTATGGTGGTGTTCATGATCGTGATCATGTGCGTGGTCGTGAGCGTGATCGTGAGCTTCTGATGACATAATGGTTCTTTTTATGTTTTTACTTTAAATTCTGTATTTCTTATTTTGCTGCTACTGCAGTAATGGCCTTGGCCGTATCGGCTGGTTTTGCAGCAGCATCAGCCGGAGCATCTGCAGCCGCCGCAGTTTTTACTTCTTCGATAAGCGTTGGTTTGGTAGCGAGCCATTTTTTGTATTCCTCGGGCGTATCCACGACAATCTTCATTTGCATGTTGTAGTGCGAAGCACCGCAAATTTTGTTACAAAGCAGCAAATAATCGAAGGTGTAAGGGTCTAGTGCCGGTTCGCCTTTGGCCACCAAATCAATACTTTTCTTGGCACGGATCGCGTTAATGTTGGCTACTTTTTCCTGCATGAAGGTCATGTCGCGCATTTCCTGGGTGGTGTAAATAGGCTCGAAGGCAAATTCGGTTACCATTCCCGGAACACAGTTCATCTGGGCACGAAAATGCGGCATATAAGCCGAGTGCAATACATCTTGTGAACGGATCTTGAAATGGATTTTCTTTCCTTTTGGCAAGTGCAATTCGGTGACTACTTTGTCGTCCTGTGCATATTTGTCTGCAAGGTCAACACCGAGCGAATTCACACCTTCTATGTACCTTACGTTGGCTTTTCCTAAGACTTCATCATCACCGGCATATCTGGCGGTCCACTTGAATTGTTGGGCGTACAATTCGATTACGACAGTATCCTCATCGTCTTCGACGAACATGATGTTGGTCCAGGCATACAATCCGTAAAGGATAAGTCCGGCCAAAACGATGGCTGGGATTACGCTCCAGATAAATTCGAGTTTGTTGTTATCGGCAAAGTACAAGGCCTTTTGGTCTTTTCTTCCTCTGTATTTAAAGGCAAACCAGTGCAATAGGGCTTGGGTGATGGTTTGAACGATAAAAATCAATACCCAGGTGATGTTCATCAGGTTGTCGATAAGTCCGCCGTGAGCCGATGAAGGCGTGTGCAAAACCAAAGGTCCCCATTTCAACAAACCATAAATGGTAAATATGTAGATGAAGGCCAAAAAGCCAAACATCAGGTAACCCTGCAGGTTGTTATCCCTATCGTCGGCCACTTGAGTCCTGTTGGAATTGGCGCCCACTTGAGTTAAATCGAATATTTTAGTTAATTGCCACAATGCAACTGCCAATAAAACTAAAACTATAATTACCAACAAACTTGTCATCTGTTTTTACTTTAAATATTAATAATGAAAATGTTTACTTTCTTCGATATAAGGGTTTCTCTTTGGGAGCAATGGCGCTTTAGTGAGCGCGGTGAATACCACTAAGAGGAACAATCCGAGGAAGAATAATACCGAACCGATTTCAGCAACGCCGATGAACCATTGGTCACCCACAGTTCCTGGCATGATCATATTGAAGAAGTCGATGTAATGTCCGAGTAGGATAACCGTTCCTGCCATAACCAATACCCAGGTAATCCTTTTGAAATCGGTATTGATCAGTATTAGGATCGGGAATACGAAGTTCATGACTACAGCGCCAAAGAAAGGCAAGTTGTACAACTCGATACGGGTTACAAAATAAGTCACCTCTTCAGGGATATTGGCATACCAGATCAACATGAACTGAGAGAACCAAAGGTAAGTCCAGAATACGCTGATACCGAACATGAACTTTGCCAAATCGTGGATGTGGCTCGTGTTCACGTGCTCGAGATATCCTTTTCCTTTAAGGTACAAAGTAATCATACAGATTGTGGTGATTCCGCTCACGAAGAAACTCGCAAAAACGTACCAACCGAATAAGGTAGAGAACCAGTGTGGGTCTACAGACATGATCCAATCCCAAGACATGATTGACTCGGTTACGATAAAGAATACGAGGAATCCTGCAGACAAATTAAAGTTCTTCTTGTAGAAACTGTTGTCGTTAGATTCGTCTTGTGCGAGACAGTTTTTTCTTGAAAAATGACGGTAAAGGTTCCAACCAATCAAAAACACGGCAGCCCTGACAATCCAGAAACCGAAGTTCAGGTAACCCGATTTGTTGGCGATGATGTGGTCGTAGTTGGCGCTTCCTTCTTTAGAGACACCTTCGGCAGCCCAAGGAAAAATATGATTCATACCCAATCCGCAAACAATCAATAGCACGAAGAAAATAACCGATCCTACCGGAAGGTAAGCCGTAATTCCCTGCATTACACGGAACAATACCGGAGACCATCCGGCCTGCGCCACCTGCTGGATCGCGTAAAATGCCAACACGCCCAACGAAATCAACATAAAAAATATACAGGCAACATATACCGCAGCCCAAGGTTTGTTTTGCAATTGTGTCAACACGTGTTTGAGGTGCGCTTCGTGCTCGGCATGCTCATCGTGAACTTCCGCTTTTTTGGTATGGGCAGCGGGTGCTTCCTTGTGTGTGTCGGCTGCCGTAACAGGCGCAACAGCCAGAGTATCTAAGTGCATCGTATCAACATCTTTTTCAGATACGTTGGCCGCTTCGGTGTGTGCAGCAACAGGCTCAATCACCTCTGCTTTGGCTTCATGTGCTTCGGCAGCTGGTGCAGCTTGATGACCTTCATGCGTTACAGCCTCGTGTCCCGCAGCTTCGTGTCCGCCTGCGTGATGGCTTTCGGCAGCAAGGATTTGCTCCACTTCCTTAATATCTTTTGGTGCAGTTAAAAAACCATATCCGATCCCAAGGATACCAAGCACCATCAGGATGAGAGAAAATGTTTTTAATTTACTTGAAAATGTGTACATAGCTAATTCAGATCAGTTTGTTCTACAATTTAAATTATTGGTTTTTCAGTTGCATCACATAAGCTGAAACCAACCAACGCTCGTGACTATTCAATTGATTAGCGTAAGAACCCATCGAATTGAGGCCATACGTTTGTACGTGGAAAACGCTTCCTTCTGTAATCGGTCGGTCTTTATAGCTTGGTACTCCGAGGAATTTGCCTTGGGTAACCAACTTTCCTTTTCCGTCTCCTGCATTGCCGTGGCAAATCGCACAGTAGATTTCGAAAAGCTCTTTGGCTTTGCCCATATCTACTGCTGTAGAATCGAGTGGCGATTTAAGGCTTGCCCTTGCTGCCTCTAATCCGGCAGTGGTATTTGGGTATTCATATACCTCATAACCCCTGTTGATGGTTCCTGCAACCGGAAGCTGTCCTTCTTTACCGTTTTTGAAAGCACCCGATTGCGAGTAAGTCTCATAACTGACGCCTTCATACATATTCGGCATGTATTGGTAGTTTGGCTGTGACTTGTCGTGACAAGACGAAACTAAGACAGCCACGCAAACTAAAAGTGATATTTTATATACGCTTTTCATAGGATTACTCATGATCGTGCTTTTCAATTACTTTAACTTCTACAGCGCCGGTGTTCTGGAAAAATGAAACCATATCGGCCTCATTGTCTTTACCGCCAACGGCAACTTCCATTAGGAAATGGTCGTCTGTTGTTCTTACATCAGGGTTTTCGGCTTTTTTGAATGGCCACAACTTACTTCTCATGTAGAACGTGATTACCATCAAGTGCGCCGCGAAAAATACGGTTTCCTCAAACATAATCGGTACAAATGCCGGCATGTTCTGGATGTAGCTAAAACTTGGCTTACCTCCAATATCTTGTGGCCAATCCTGGATCATGACAAAATCCATGAGGGTCGTTCCGAAAGTGAGTCCACACAAACCATAGATAAAGGCACAAATAGCGATTCTGGTTGTAGCCAATCCCATAGCCTTGTCGAGTCCATGAACCGGGAAAGGGGTAAAAACTTCTTCAATATGGTGATGTGCAGCACGTGTTTTCTTCACGGCATCCATCAATATTTCATCGTCATTGTAAATGGCGTAAATAACTTTATTACTCATGGTGTGAATGTTTTTGTCTTTCTCTAATATAATTTTCTCCGGTGGCCTTAAGGATTGTTTTGACCTCTGCCTGGGCAATCACAGGGAATGTTCTTGCATACAATAGGAACAATACGAAGAAGAAACCGATGGTGCCAATGAAGATTCCGATATCAACAAATGTTGGTGAGAACATCGTCCAGGATGACGGCAGGTAATCGCGGTGCAATGAAGTCACGATGATTACGAAACGCTCAAACCACATACCGATATTTACCACAATCGAGATGATAAACGAGAACATGATACTGGTCCTTAGTTTTTTGAACCACATGAATTGTGGAGAGAATACGTTACAAGTCATCATCGACCAATAAGCCCACCAATAAGGTCCGGTGGCACGGTTAAGGAAAGCGTACTGCTCGTATTCTACTCCTGAATACCAGGCGATAAACAACTCTGTGATATAAGCCACACCAACGATAGATCCGGTAATCATGATGATGATGTTCATGAGTTCGATGTGTTGGATGGTGATGTATGCTTCAAGATTGGACACTTTTCTCATGATGATGAGCAGTGTGTTTACCATCGCGAATCCTGAGAATACCGCACCCGCAACGAAGTAAGGCGGGAAGATGGTCGTGTGCCAACCCGGGATTACCGAGGTCGCAAAGTCCATAGATACGATGGTGTGTACAGAAAGTACTAGTGGTGTTGCAAGTCCTGCAAGAACGAGGGAAACTTCCTCAAACGTTGCCAGTCTTTGGCGCGTCCTGACCAACCAAAGCTCAAGATGCTATAAACTCTTTTTTGGAACGGATTGATTGCACGGTCGCGGATCATCGCAAAATCGGGCAAAAGTCCTGTCCACCAGAAAACGAGTGATACCGAAAGGTAAGTCGAAATCGCAAATACGTCCCACAAAAGCGGCGAGTTGAAGTTGACCCAAAGCGAACCGAACTGGTTCGGGATTGGCAATACCCAATAACCCAACCAAGGACGACCCATGTGAATGATCGGGAACAAACCGGCCTGGATTACCGAGAAGATGGTCATCGCCTCAGCAGAACGGTTAATCGCCATTCTCCATCGTTGGCGGAACAATAAAAGTACGGCCGAGATGAGCGTTCCGGCGTGACCGATACCTACCCACCAAACGAAGTTGGTGATATCCCACGCCCAACCTACTGTTTTGTTCAATCCCCAAGTTCCGATTCCGGTAGAGATCGTATAAATGATACAGCCCAATCCCCAAAGGAACGCGGCCAATGCAATTGAAAATACAATCCACCAGTGTTTATTGGCTTTACCCTCAATCGGCGCGGCAACATCAACTGTTACATCGTGATAGGTTTTATCGCCTATAACTAAAGGTTTTCTAATACTTGAGTCGTATATATGAGACATAATCCTTTATATTGTTTTTAATTTTTCTTAAGTATTTCTAACTTTTACGTGGTAAAACACGTTTGGTTTGGTTCCGACATGCTCTAGTAAATGGTACATTCTATCGTCTTCTGCGAGTTCGGCCACTTTACTTTCTTTGTCATTGACATCACCGAAAATCATCGCTCCCGATGAACAAGCCGCAGAACAAGCCGTTTGGAATTCACCGTCCTTGATGGATCTTCCTTCGCGTTTCGCGGTAAGGATTGTGAGTTGCGTCATTTGGATACACATCGAACATTTCTCCATAACCCCACGAGAACGAACATTCACATCAGGATTCAAGACCATGCGGCCCAAATCGTCATTCATATGGTAATCGAATTCGCTGTTTTTGTTGTAAAGGAACCAGTTGAAACGGCGCACTTTATAAGGACAGTTGTTTGCACAATATCTCGTACCGACGCAACGGTTGTAAGCCATGTGGTTTTGACCTTGGCGCGAGTGCGAGGTTGCAGCAACCGGACAAACCGTTTCACACGGTGCGTGGTTACAGTGCTGACACATTACGGGCTGGAACGCCACTTGTGGGTTGTCGTTGGCTTTTTCCAT
>Ga0066541_113591_pt1 | contig 7828 bp, 12 predicted proteins | sample LakWasMe79_HOW10_FD_61132 | JGI IMG/M metagenome (GOLD analysis project Ga0066541, IMG submission 61132) | Metatranscriptome of freshwater sediment methanotrophic microbial communities from Lake Washington under simulated oxygen tension -... | ecosystem: Environmental > Aquatic > Freshwater > Lake... | reverse complement strand
GCAACAATCAATAAAGACATGGGTATCTTGAGGGCTATCTTCAGCACCGCCGAAGCAAACTCTAAACTACCCTCAAACCCTTTCAAAGGCTGGAAAGACCTAGCAATACCAGAAAGGGAGGAGGAATCACCCTACTCGCTTGAGGAGCTAAAACTGATATTCAACTCTCCCGTATTCAAGGAGGGTTACAGACCGAAGCAAGGTAAGGGTGAGGCTGCCTTCTGGCTACCTCTGCTTGGACTGTACACAGGATGCAGATTGAATGAAGGGGCACAGATATTTACTGAAGATGTAAGTAGTGAGCATGGTATCCCCTACTTTGTAATCAAGCCTGACTCAGCTACAGGAAGAAGCGTCAAGGATAGCAAGCGTAGACGAGTACCAATTCACCCTGACCTTGTCCGCATGGGCTTTCTTGAGTATGTCGCTAAGATGAAGCAAGAGGGACAAGTGCAGTTATTCCCTCAACTTACGGTAACTCGTGCTAAAGGGAAGCTTGGAGATAAATGGGGCAGCTGGTGGAGTAGCTACGTAAGGAAAGAACTAGGAATTACTAGAGTCCCCCAACCTTACCACGGCTTGAGACACACCTTTGTGGAGCATGGCCGCACATCTAAAATGGCTACTGACTTGCGGATGCTCATTGAAGGTCACACCCCGAATACTGTAGAGTTTAAACACTACGGTGGCAGCTTGTACCCGCTTGAGCCTTTATATGAAGAGATCGTGAAGTTAAAATTTAGGGGGCTAGATTTATCTCACTTGTTCGTCAAGTAACATTGAAAACTGATGTGAGAAAGTTAGTCTCCCATAATTTTGGAGAGGTATGGGGGAAAACAGAAGCTGAAGCACGAGAAAAAATGCAGACTAAAGTTGCCGAATGGTTAGCCTCTCAGTAAAAATTGCAAAGCCGAACCTTGAGAGACGCTATTACGAGGATAGGTTTCAGACTAAGTTTTTTAACTAGGTGTGAGGTGCTATTGTGGATGCTTCATCCTTGAGTGCTATCGTAAAGTTTGTTATCTCTTTAAGTTCAATCAAATCTGTTTTGTTGCCCCACATATGATAAGAGTCTGTATACAGTAGATACAAGAATTTGTGATACATATGAAAGAACTGCGCCAGATTCAATCTCGAAGATCGCTCGTAAGATACATGGCCATTGATTTTATTTCGATACCTCCTGAAATCCTTAGCAAAACTATCTGGCACTTGGATTTGATAATAGCTAAGGGCATTCACCCATGAAGGAGCCGTGCCATCTTGAATTACCCGACAGTAGTTGTCTAATATTCGTTGAGTATGTCGTTTTATATACCCTTCTATCCACTTCGTTTTGACTGATCGGTTTGTCCCCTCGATTTTCTTATTAGTAATCTCAGTGTCACCCATTTCCCGAGCCATACACCCCACTAAAAACTCATATAGATGGTGAATGAAATAGGCATAAGAGTTGTAGGCCCGATAAGAAAGATACGAGTCAGCCCCTGCAAACACCAATCTTGATGCATATTTTGTAAAATCATTGAAGGCATCTTCACACCTCATATACTCGTGCCTTAATGCATTGCAATGATCGGAGTCTATCTCATCCCCTGCATTGAATTTCATAAATACATTCTCCCTCACCAATTGTCAGAAAATTTACTACAAAATTCCGTGAAGGTATATCGTTCAGTGCGCTGGTGAAAATACCCCCCATAGCCCCCTCAGAAACACTCCAGTGCACCTCTCGACACACTGGAGCCCACCACCCTGTTACGTTATCCCTCTATCGAATACAAACATGAGGCCCACCAGCTCAAGGTGCAGTCCGCCATTCTCAGCTCTGTACATATCGACACGCTGTAGAGGGCCAAGGCCACGTTCTATAAACATGCCCAGGCTCATGACTTTAGCAAAGAACGACCCGTGAGCTACTTCCATTTCAAACCAGCTTCCTAACTTCACTAACACTTTAAACGCCTTTCGTTTTTTGTTGTTGATACACTGCTTTTTATAAACTATCAGACAACAAAATATTTTGTAAACAAATAGTTAACATTCCATTAGGGGAAAGTACTTTAAGTTAATGAAATAGAAATATCGCCGACCTTAGTCCGTATGGGCTATATTCAGGTTTGAATTACTATCAAAAACCTTTGTTACAATCAAAGCTCGCGCTAAAGAACATAATCAAAACCATAGGGAGGAATGAAGTGAGTTTTTCAAGAGTAGCAATAATGTCCGTTTTAACGATAACAAGCTTGACCGCAATGGAAAACGCACAAGCTACTGTAATCACGCCAGATCAAGCAATCCGCGTTAATTTCACATATACAGGCGAGCCAACACCCGAAGCAAATGGTATCTATGTTTCACTTAAGACAGACTATACCTATCCTGCTCCAGACGCTCCTGCCGGCATCAAGTTTTATGCAACCCTTTATCAAGGTGCTTTGAAAGTTGGAAGTAGTGAACTAGATGGGCCCGCTCAACATGACCCATATATTTTCTGGAAAGACTTTATCTCGGAATCAAGCCCATATGCCCTAACACAACAAAAGTATGATGTCTCTCCATTTTTTGGGAGCGCTACAGGAGGCACTGTAGTATTCAGCTCAAATATGAATTTTAACTTCAACTTTGAATCCCTATACCGTACTTTCGAAATCAGTTTCAGTAAAGATTTTTCATCGCTATACAGGACTTTTGCAAATGAGCAAGGTTACCCTTATGCAATCTCATATGAAATTATTAGCAATCCGTCCGCCGTGCCTGAACCAAACAATATCGCTTATTTAATGTGCGCACTAGCAGTAATCTCATTGACCAGCTTGCGTCGCAAACAAAGCTAACTGGTACGTCCAGCGCTTTTATAACTGGGCGGGTGTGCCCCTCTTGCTCAGCATGTTCTTCTCTGAAGTTCAGCCTCTTGCGTAAGTGAGAGGTTTCTTTTTGCGTATTTTCAGCAAACATTGAGGCGGTAGCGTTAACCTATATGGGGGTGCTATGTATTCATCAAAGTGTTTCCAATCACGTTCGCAGTACTTATCGGATTGATCGGCATACTCACCTTTCCAGAATAATCACCCGGCAAAGTGTCAGCATGGGGTGTACCTTAACCGGACGTCAGGCCACATCCTAATTATGTCAGGTTGGAATTATTTTGATGGCTAAGTGACGCTTCAGGGAATGAGTTAAGGAACTATCCTGACAATTTACTTAGCTATAGGCACGGCGCTGGAACAAGTTCTATTCCACCACTTCTTAAACCATTTCGCCTCTATTATTTCGCTATCATTCTTCGGCTTGCTGAAGTCAATCAATAATCCACCAAAGCTTATAGTTCTCAAGTTGAAGGGTTTTATAAAACGAATTGATTCTGAGCCATCAAACTTCACCAATACACCACATAGCTCACGGCGTCCTTCAGATTCGTTCAATGCCAGCTCCGTGAATTTATATAGCTCTAAGTTGGCAGGATATTGATTGTGGATAATATCTTTGATTGCTTCATCCGCGAACCCCTCATTTGGCATTGCTGCTATGGCTTGTCCGTCTGGCCTTTCTGTCATTGCTTCGCGCAAACACTGCGTGATTTGAGAAGAGCTCGATGGGTCGTAGCACTCTAGTATCCCAGCAGCTTTGACATTGCAACTAAAGATTAAGCAACATATCAACACGACTGCACTGCCAGCGCATGAGGTCATGAACTCAATCATGACAGTGTTTCAGAGGGTGCTGATGCTTTAGGATTTGGCCCATACTCATTATCGTCAGACTGACTATCCAAGACTAAAAATATATAACTGACAATAGGTACGATACTCCACCAGCCACTTCTTCCTGTATCGTGAAGTCTGCGAACAGCTACTGCAAATGCTGGAATCAGTAAAGCAACGACGTAAACCTTATTGGCAATCAAACCTAAATCTTTTCCAAACCCTAGCAAGATTCCAAGGATACCCATACCAAAAGTAACAAAGAACAAAATTAGCAAGTTAACTAAAAAGAACATCCAATATTCTTTTCTTCTAGCCCGCCCTTTGAATACTGCGTAATTCTTCAAAACTTTCAAATACCAGTACATGCATATCCCCTTAACGATTTATAAATAACTCTTTTTGATTTTCTAGTAGCGAATGTCGATAGCGAGTTTACCTTAATATTTTTTATCAAGTAAGGCATACATCTTTAATGTAGGCCAAAAGGTACACCCTGTGAGCCTAGGCCATCCACGACTAAAAGAGACCATTTATCCTAGCTCATTACAGTTGAATTTCATTGAACCAAGCATTACATTGTGAGCCATACTTAATGAACCATACAAAGGAAATGCTTATGAACACTACTAGCAACGGTATCGTGTACGGTTACGCACGAGTCAGCACAGACGACCAGACGTGTAAGAATCAACACTTAACCATACAGGGAAAGTACCCTGACCTTAAGAAGTGGTATCAGGATGAAGGTGTCTCTGGGACTGTACCCGCTACCCAACGTCCCGCCTTGGCTAAGGTGTTAGAGCTAGTAGAAGCTGGAGACACACTTGTAGTGGTTGCTATTGATCGCCTGGGGCGAGATACCCTGGACGTACTCAATACAGTGGAGACCTTGAAGAAAAAAGGTGTAAGCGTGGTGTCTCTTAGGGAGAACTTTGACATGACAACACCTATCGGGGGCTTCATGCTTACGTTGCTGGCTGGGTTAGCATCACTTGAGAAGGCAACCATTAAGGAGCGCCAACTGGCGGGCATTAAACGCGCTAGGGCTGAAGGTAAGAACCTGGGCAAGATCAAGATAATAGATGACGGCCAGGTGGCTAAATGGCGCGAGGCTAACAACGCCTCAATTGCTCAGACAGCTAAACACTTTGGTATCTCTTTGAGTTCGGTTAAGCGGGCGTGTAGCAACTCACCAGCGTAAGAAACACAACAAGTGGCTCAGGAGAAAACCAATGGAGGGGTAAGAGTAACGCTGCTCAACATTATGAGAATAACTGCTGTAAGCTCATTTATAATTTCTCGACAGGGAGAACTGTAAATGAAAAAACTTATAACGATTTTGTGCTTAATCGTTTCAGAATCAGCGGTAGCCGCCTATCCCATTGAGAAGTTAGACGACTTCCGGAGCATATTTACTGTTCAACAAGAAACCCTCACGCAATTACGGGATGGGCTTCCACTAGCCAGTAATGACTGGGATGCAGCAATGACTATTGATGAAATTGCAACAGAAGTTGATAACAGACTAGAGCTACTTGTAGATTTGGGACTTCTGTACACGGCTATGCATGAAGCGAAAGACGCAAGAATTGTCGCTAAACTTATAGTTGGCAAAAAGCTACGACACCAAACAGCTTGTGAACGCAATATCAAATACTTAAATAAAACACTCGCTCGAGTTAATAGCAAAGCCGTAGTAAACACCGGAGAGAAACTACGTGAGAACATTCAGCAAAGCTGTGACTACACTAGGTTCTGGCATTAGCTTATATTAGCTCTAAGCCCTCACCTCAGGCAACTCTTCCCAACTAGCGAAGTTAGGACTCTTAAAGCCCCACTTCATTGCCCAGGACTTGTGCACCCCCTCTGAAACGAGCTTAAGAGTTCCCCTAGAATACTTACTGTTAATCGAATCCATGACGGCCATTAAAGCGTTTGCCTTAACCTCGCCTTCTACGAATCCAAACAGATCAGATTGCCTCCTTGCGGCTGGCACCATATACTCAGCTTCATTAAAGGGACTATTCTGGATAAAGACCATCATGGTATTGGTATAAGCCTGTGTCTCTCATGCGTGCTGTAGCCGTGCTAGCGTGAAAGCTTATGGCTTGCTCAAGGTTAGCTAGAGGTTAATTCTAATCTCCCGGACGGGGGTTCGATTCCCCCCGCCTAACCTCAGCCACGCAACCTAATTCACCAAAAACCCGTAAAGAGACTTTTGATGAAAGTTTTTAATGTATCGGAGTAATTACAATCTAAGATCAACACCGCCAAAAGCTTAAAACTGATGTACACAGTTACATCAATAGTTTTATTTTTAAAACGAATCCACATGATCACTTTCTCCACTTGGTTGAGTGATTAAGGAATATATACACCCCCACCTGTTCCCATGCGATTATTGTTTTGGGATTTCCAATTAATTTCTGCCCCAATTCTTGAGAGTTAGAGACTCGCCCCGGCTTCTGCTAAGACACACTCAAGGCTTTCTTTTAGTCTAACAATACCGTTGCCCCAATCCGCTTTAAATAATGCGTTATATCTCAATTGCATTTTCGATTACTATAATCACACACTAGGCTACAGAGTAAGAATACCGGTCTGTCACGCCGGGGGTCTTGGAGATAAACCCTCACCTTCGGTAAACCATTTTCGCCTTTGTTCCTGATATAGTTCATAGATGAGAATTTTCTTAAGCCGCCCCACATGGATACCCCCTGTATATCAAGAGGGAATTAAAACTTTCTTAGTACACCTGGAAAATCTTGGTCTTGATCCTCGCACTCTTGGCGTTAGTGATTATCCAAACAAATCGCCTCTAGACGAAGTGATAGAGCTTATTCACTCGTGCCAAGGCGCAATTATCCTAGGTGTACCTCAGATTGAAATACAGCAAGCCCTTTTGAAAGGTAATCCTATAAAGGAACCGCTGACACTGGGAACAGAGTGGAATCATTTAGAAGCTGGATTAGCGTATGCAGCAAAACTACCTACCCTTGTAATTCATCATGAAACAGTAACGCGAGGCATTTTTGACAGAGGTGTACTGAACGCATTCCTTCACTCTGTGAATCTTGAATCTAATAACTGGTCGATGCAACCAGTTATAAATGGCGCTCTCAAACACTGGAAAGAGAGTTGCCTTAAGCAGCCCATAAACCCAGCCACCTCCCCTACAGGCAAAAAAGACAAGCCATCCTGCCCCAACTGCTCGTCATCAGAAATGTTTTACTTGAGTCCGATCCCCCGTGATTTTGTTGAAATCGAAAATGCACATTTTGAATGTTCCCGATGCCACTACAAGGAATAACCCCAAAGATTCACAAATAAATCATCAGGTTAGAATAGTTACTGGGGATAAACCCTCACCTTCGGAGAACCAGGCGCTTCATTTTACCTGTGCCTCCAGCCATAACTAAAATTCCTGCTTAAGCTTTGCAGGTTCGAGTAGCCAGTACCCGGAAGGTGCTGGTGAGTTCCGAAAAGTCCACTATTGTGTCTCTCCAGGCACTCTACAGCTCACAGCAGGTGGACACCGTTTACCATGAGTTACGTTTGATCGTTGTATATCCCTATCCGCATCCGCAGGTTGATAGGAGAGTTACAGCGAAAGTAACAGCAGAGGAAGTGATGCACCCTCTGGCTTTGGTAAATGGCTGTGGATGCGGGAAAAGCTAAAGGTCACATATAGTTATGGTAAAGCTTAAGATTTAACTTAAGTGTTATTTAAGTTTCTCTTCAGTGTTAATACTTACCAGAATAATCAATATATCAATAACACTATAGCTAACACTTAAGTTAAGCCTAGAGTGACTGTACACCCTGCTTAAGCTCCGTCTTAAGTGTCCCTCTAGTGTCCACTTCAGCATGGAGTACCTTGGTAGGTACATCCATTAATCCATCAAACTTCAATCACACCCCAGCAACACCTAAGACGCTTTAGAACTGCCCTGGATTATCCCTGGTCGTCCATCAGCTATCACGCTTGATTTACCCCTTAACGTGAAACCCCAGGGCAGTTCTAAGTCATCTTCAGTATGGCTTAACCCTGTACTCGAATCCGTGTACATCCAATCTTTGTATCTCTCGTATCTGTAATTAACAACCAGCTTAACTTTTTT
>Ga0066541_106477_pt1 | contig 7855 bp, 5 predicted proteins | sample LakWasMe79_HOW10_FD_61132 | JGI IMG/M metagenome (GOLD analysis project Ga0066541, IMG submission 61132) | Metatranscriptome of freshwater sediment methanotrophic microbial communities from Lake Washington under simulated oxygen tension -... | ecosystem: Environmental > Aquatic > Freshwater > Lake... | reverse complement strand
GCAGATGCCTCGAATTTCAAATCTTATGTAGTGCGTTGGGAACAAACCTGCCGAAAAGCAAAAATCCCTTTCCATGCTACTGCCGAAAAGGGATTCTATAGATTGAGATGATGTTTTACGACTTCTTTTGTGCGAGGATCTTGTTCGCGCCTTCGAGCCATTTTGATGGGCCGCCGGCTACATATCCGGTACTGCCCAATTTGTCGAGGTTGGTTTTGCCGTCTTTTTTGGAAGGCATCGTAAACCACACCGTCGGGTAACCCTGCACCGCGAAAATCTGTTGCAGTTCAAAATTTTGTTTCTGGATTTCGGGTTGTTGCGGCGATCTTCTCGGAAAATCAAGTTCTACCAAAATGACATTGTCCTTTGCCCATTTGGCAAAATCTGGCGTCTTTAACACCTCGTTCTGCAAACGGATGCACCAGCCACACCAATCGCTTCCGGTAAAGAACAGCAATAAAGGTTTTTTGGTTTTGATGGAAGCCGCGACGGCCTTTTCCATATTGGTTTCCCAGGTTAGTTCTTGCGCCTGCATGGTCATCGAGCCGGCAATCAGTAACAGTGTAATAAATATCTTTTTACTCAAGCTATTCAGTTTGTTTTTTTTGTTTTCGTGAATCTGTGATTTCATTTTATTCTAATTTTTAGTTGTCGTCTTTTTTTAATTTCATTCAATTCGGGCTTCGCCCTCGGGTCAAATATAGTGCCGAAGCATTTTTATCGTACACCCTGCATCAGTTTTTTTACCAATGGGGAAATCAAAATTAATATAATTCCGGCAATTAACGCATAAATTGCCAATTGCTTGTAACCATCGGCATATACGATCAATTTGTCTATATTGGATGCGTGCTCTGAAGCCTCTGCAATATTGGCGCCTAAAAGTCCCGCAAAATATTGTCCGTAGGCGCTGGCTAAAAACCACATGCCCATCATAACGGCCTGCAATTTCAACGGCGAGAGCTTGGTCATTGCCGACATTCCGATAGGCGACAGGCAAAGTTCCCCGAAGGTAATCACGAACCAGCCAAAGGTAAACACCCCAAGCGAAGTGATGCCTTGCTCGTTGGCGAAAAACTTGGTGTAATAGAAAACATAGAAACCGCCCGCAAGGAACAAAAACCCCAAACCGAATTTGACCACGGTATTGGGTTCTATATTTTTCTTGGCCATCCACAGCCAGATCAATCCCACGATGGTTGCAAAACCGATTACGAATAGTGAATTGGCCGAATTGTTAACACCGTTGGCGCTCAAAGGAATCCCCATGATTTCATTATTGAGGTTATTGGCTGCAAACAAGCTCAACGAACCCCCGCTTTGCTCAAAGAATGCCCAGAAGAAAATCGAGAAAATAATAAAGATCAAGGCAGCGATGAGTTTCTTGTTTTCGACCACCGAAAAGTTTTTCATTTCATAAAATAAATACAGTATTGAAGCTGGCCCGATCAACATCATAAAATAATCGGTATATCGGGTGTTGGCCACCATAACGATGATGAGCGGAACAATCACAAGTGAACCGATATAAGTGGCAATCTCCCACTGTTTGCGTTTGGATGTTTCAAAGTGTGGCAGCGGCGTAAGACCAATCGGGCCGAGGCTTTTTTGCGTTTGCGTAAAAGTCAGAAGGCTTATGATCATAACGAGCGCGGCAAACCCAAATCCGACATTCCAGCGCAAGCCTTCAGGAACCAAGGACTGCCAAAGCGATCCTTCGGCAACGGCGATACAGATATAGCCGCCAATCAATGCCCCGAGGTTTACGCCCATATAAAAGAACGAGAAACCGGCATCACGGCGCGGGTCACCCTCTTTATACAATTGGCCCACCATTGAAGAAATGTTGGGTTTAAAGAAACCTGTCCCGACAATCGTAAATCCGAGGCCTACAAAAAAGAAGTTGACCGGATCGACCGCAAGGATAATGCTCCCGACAATCATGAGCATACCGCCCCAAAACAGCGATTTTCGAAGCCCCAAAATCTTATCGGCGAACAATCCGCCAATAAAGGTAAAGGCATATACCCAGGCTTGTGTTGCTCCATATTGTAAATTGGCTACTTTTTCATTCATGCCCAAATGCCCGACCATAAAAACGACGAGCATCCCGCGCATCCCATAGAAACAAAAACGTTCCCACATTTCGCTGAAAAACAGGTACCACAATTGCTTGGGGTATTTCCCTTTAAAATTCTGGATTTGCTCTAAATCGGTTACCGGTATTTCTTCCATAATTGTTTAGTTGATGCCTTTTTCGGCCATGACTTTATTGAGTTGCTTGAGTAAGAGGAACATCAGCGCCGTAGCAAACAGCAGCAGGCCAAAATTGACCCAGAAGAAATGGCTTTTGTCTCCATAGGTGTCCCACATGCTCGCCAGTACGCCGCTTAATTTATTTCCGATGGAGGTCGACAGGAACCAGCCGCCCATCATCAGTGAGGTGATATTTCTCGGGCTCAGCTTGGACACGATTGACAGTCCCATCGGGCTCAGGAACAATTCCCCAATCGTAATGATGCCATAATTGGCCACAAGCCACCAAACACTTACTTTTTCTGCGCCATTGCCTCCGGCTTTTACCGCCGCGACCATGACCAGTACCGATAGTGCCGAAATGAGCAACCCGAAAGCGATTTTGGTGGGTGTCGTAGGTTCTTTGCGTCGGCTTCTGAGATAGGTAAAAAACGCCACGACCAAAGGGGTCAAAATGATGACCCAACCCGGATTGATCGATTGGCTCAAATTGGCCGACCAGGTATAGATTTTGTTGCCTTCCTCGGGCTTTTTATCTTGGTGTACATTTCTGAAATAAAGCGGATAATCGACCACCTTGATGACCTTTCCTTCTTTCTTTTGGATGCGGAAAGCGGCGTCGTACAACGCCACCGAATCCTTTTTATAAGTCAGCGTATCTACAAGGACAAGCTTTGAGCCGATGACCTGCGAAGTGCCGTGGAGTTGTCTGTCGGTGTACTTGTCGCCCCAATTGTTGAGCGCCGAACCGTTGAGCTTGAAAACCGCCCAAAACAAAATAACGACGCCAAAAATTGCGAGTAGTGCGCCAATTGGGCGTTTGTCTTCTGCCTTGGCCTTAAAATAAAGGCTCGCATAAAAAAACACGACCGGAATACACGCAAAGATAAAAGCATCGGTACTGTCTGATCCGAAAATAGAACTGTTCGGATTGGCCTCAGAAGTGACGCCGCTTATGAACCAGCCGATGATTCCAAAAACCACCGATGGCAACAGTATAAACAATACAATTTTATAAAACGGCATATCGCCTTGCTGAACGCCCTTCTTTTCGGTCTTGTCGCCATAATGCCTGGTTCCGAGTAGGAATACCACTACGCCGATAAACATCCCAACACCAGCCGCCATAAACGCATACTGCCAGCCGAACATGATTTTAAACGCCGCACCAAAGAAGTTGCAGATGAACGCGCCTACGTTGATTCCCATGTAGAAGATATTGTAGCCTTCGTCCTTCTTGTCTTTGTATTGGTCGTCGTTGTAGAAATTACCGAGCAACGTTGAAATGTTGGGCTTGAAAAATCCATTCCCTACAATCACCAGCGTCATCGCGACATACAGCATGGTGAGCGAATGGATGCCCATCATCATATAACCCGCACCCATCATAAGCCCGCCAATAACGATCGAATTTTTATATCCGAGATAACGATCGGCAACCAGCCCGCCGATGAATGGCGTGAGGAATACGAGTGCGATGAAAGTGCCGTACAAATCGGAAGCTTCCTTTTCGGTCATCGCAAAACCTGCCTCGACATCCTTAAGGTAAAGGGTGAAGATTCCGATCATTAAATAATATCCGAAACGTTCCCACATTTCGGATAAAAATAAATAAGGTAAGGCTTTAGGATGTTTGTTCCACATAGGCTTTGTTTATCTTACGCCGTGCATTAGTTTTTTCAAAACCGGTGTCAATGCAAATAAGATGACCGCCGCGAGTCCGGTAAGCACCACGAATACCATAAAAAATTCGAAAAGGTTGTGGATTTCAAAACCGGCAAAAAGCGGATTGTGATCAGGGATTTGGTTCTTTGACAACAATGCCAATTGCTCAGCAGTTGGCGTGATCTTTTTGTCAAGCACCGCCTGCAAATCGATCCCAAGTTCTTTGGCTTTTAGGAATTTGTCTCCGGTTGCCGGCATGATCGAACCCAAGGTTCCGGCCAAGGCGTATCCTGACGCATTCGACAAGAAGAACACACCGTATAACAAAGAGGAAAAACGTTTTGGCGATAATTTACCCACCAACGACAGTCCGATTGGTGACAGGCACAATTCGGCACAGGTCTGGATCAAATACAAAAGGATCAACCATTTGATGGCGAGCAGTCCGCTGTTGCCCAAATCTTTTACGTTGTGTGCGATGATGAAGTAGCTCAATGCGATCAATGCTAATCCGAAGGCCTGTTTCATTGGTGAAATCGGCTCGCGGTCTTTACTTCTGAGATAATCCCAGAGCATACTGAACGGAACAGCAAAAGCAACCACGAACAAACCGTTGAAGATTTGAACCATCGATGGTGGCATATTCCAGCCAAAGAAGTTACGATCGGTCTGGTTGTCGGCAATGAACGTAAGCGAAGAACCAGCTTGCTCAAACGCGGCCCAGAAGAAAATAATAAAGAAAGCGACAATGTAAATCACAAAAATACGGTCGCGCTCTACTTTGGTCAACGAGGAATCGGAAACAATCAATCCCGCCAAAGTAAGTCCGCTCGAATAAATCAAGGTGTAAATTAAATTCTGGTCAAATCCAAAATGGATGATGGCGCCCAAAACAAAGAACATAATACCCGCAACGGCCAAAGCAGTCGAAGAGAATACCGCTTTTTGCGATTCGCCTTCTTCAAAATCTGAAGCTTCGTTTTTAGACGGCAATCCGCCGAGTGGTCTGCCTTCGGGAGTGACTACATATTTGTTTTTGAGGAAATAGAACAAGGCAGTTCCGATAAGCATCGCAGCCGAAGCCGCCAAGAATCCCCATTTGAACGCGTGGATGTCGCGAATGCCATTGGCATCTTTTACATCGCCTACAATCGGGCAAATCAATTGTCCGAGGAACGCGCCAAGGTTGATTCCCATGTAGAAAATCGTGAATGCCGTATCGAGTTTGCTTTTTTCCTGTTTCGGATAAAGGCTGCCCACCATCGACGAAATGTTCGGCTTAAAGAAACCGTTCCCGAAAATGATGATTCCGAGTGCCGACCACATCAAGGTGTTGGCCAAGCTAATATTGGTTCCGAAAATGCTCGCGCTCATAAACAACAGGAATTGGCCTATCGCCATCATGAGCCCGCCGAGTAAAATACAGTTGCGGTTTCCAAAGAAACGGTCGGCTATGAATCCGCCGAGCATGGGTGTCAGGTAACAGAGTCCGAGAAATCCGCCGTAAATCAGCGACGCATCTTCTTCCTTCATCATCAATGAATTTACAAGGAACAAGGTGAGGATGGCGCGCATTCCGTAGAAGTTGAACCTTTCCCACATTTCGGTCCCGAATAATACCCAAAGTCCTTTTGGATGTCCTGTCTTTGCTTGAGCTTCTGTCATTTCGTTTGGTTTTAATTAAGTTGGTTATAAATTTTCCTTGATAAAATTAGTCAGTTTGTTGAACAGCTGGATGCGCGTCTTGCCACCGTAAATGCCATGGTTCTTGTCTGGATACAATTGCGAATCGAACTGCTTGTTGGCCTGGATCAGCGCTTCCATCATCTGCATCGTGTTCTGCACGTGTACGTTGTCATCGCCAGAGCCATGAATCAAAAGGAATTTGCCCTTGAGCTTGTCTACATGGTTGATCGGCGAATTGTCATCGTAACCGCTCGCGTTTTCCTGCGGCGTCTGCATGTACCTTTCGGTATAGATGCTGTCGTAGAAACGCCAGTTGGTCACCGGAGCCACGGCAATCGCCATCTTGAATACGTCTGCACCTTTGAGGATACAGTTCGAAGCCATGAAACCGCCATACGACCAGCCCCAGATCCCGATGCGCGAAGCGTCTACATAAGCGTAGCTGCCGAGTACTTTTGCGGCGTCAATCTGGTCTTCCACTTCATATTTCCCGAGTTCCTTTTGGGTGACTTTTTTGAAGGCAGCACCTTTAAAGCCGGTTCCGCGTCCGTCAATGCACGCCACTATATAACCCTGTTGCGCAAGCATCTGGAACCAATAATCATCGGTGTTGTTCCAATCGTTGTTGACCTGTTGCGAGCCCGGACCAGAATACTGGTACATCAAAACCGGGTATTTTTTGGATGCATCAAAATCTTTCGGTTTCAATATCCACGCATTGAGCTCATTGCCTTTTGCGGTTTTCAACACGAAAAATTCTTTAGATGGCAGGTTGTAATTTTTGAGTTTGTCGGCGAGCGCCTGGTTGTTTTCGATGACCTTGACCTGTTTGCCGGTTTTGGCATCGTTTAGCGTGAAAGCCGTCGGAACGGTAGCGCTGGAAAACTTGTTGATGTACAAATCGAAATTCGGGCTAAATGTGGCTTCATTGGTTCCGGTTTGCGAAGACAGTCTTTTTTTGTTCTTGCCGTCAAGCCCAATGCGGTAAATGTCGCGGTTGATCGATCCGTTTTCTACCGATTGGTAAAACACCGTCTGCGATTTCTCGTCGCAGCCATAGTAAGCTGTCACTTCCCAATTGCCTTTGGTAACCTGGGTTTTGAGCTTGCCGTTTTTGTCGTACAGATAAATGTGGTTGAAACCGTCTTTTTCGCTGTTCCAGATAAAGCTGTTGTCTTTGAGGAACGTCAAGACTTTGTCGGTCACATCTACATAAGCCTTGTCTTTTTCGTTGAGCACGACTTTGGCAGCAGCGGTATTTCCATCGATGAAAAGCAGGTCGAGGTTGTCCTGGTGGCGGTTCAAAACCTGCGCCGACAATACATTCGCGTCGTTTGTCCATTTGATATTGCAGATGTAGAAATCATTGTAGTTGCCAAGGTTCACTTTCTTAACCGAAGCTGCCGCAACATCATAAAGGTGCAGCGAAACCAAAGAGTTTTTCTCTCCGGCTTTCGGATACTTGAAAGTTTCTGTCTTCGGATACAAATCTTTGTGAAAAATAGACATCGAGAACTCCGGAACTTCGCTTTCATCAAAACGGATAAAGGCTATTTTTTTGCTATCGGCGCTCCAATCGAAAGCACGCACAAAGGCAAATTCTTCTTCATAAACCCAATCGGTGATGCCGTTGATGATGCTGTTTTTCTTGCCGTCGGTGGTAACCTGTACCGTTTTTTTCGAGGTGATGTCGTATACGTACAAATCATTGTCCTTGGCAAACGCGATCTTCTTCCCATCGGGCGAAAAGGTCGGTTCCTGCACCTGGTCAAATAATTTTGATAATTTTTTGGAAGCCGTATCGTAAAGGAAATAATCGGCGGTAAAGGAATGGCGAAAAATCGGGTTCGAATTGTTCGCAATGAGGATGCTTTTTTCGTCGGCGCTAAAGGAATAAGCATCGATGCCATTGGACAAATCTGAGAAGTTTTTAGAATCAATCAGGGTTGACACTTTGTTGAGCGTTGCAAAATCATAAAGGTCAATCTGCATGCTTCTCGCGGCCTGGTCAAAATTGAGTACCGTATACTGGTTGGTATTCTTCATCGATTGCAATTCGTCCATTCCTTTGGCACGGAAAGCGCCCTTATAAATGTCCTCAACCGTAATTTTTTGCTGTGCGAATACCGAAACGCACAAAAATAAAAGCAAAGCGGTAAACCTGTTTGTTTGCGTCATTTGTTTCATAATCTAAAAACTGTCAATTTTAGTGAAAAATTTTGGATATATACTAATTTTTGGTGTTAAA
>Ga0066541_124360_pt1 | contig 8211 bp, 6 predicted proteins | sample LakWasMe79_HOW10_FD_61132 | JGI IMG/M metagenome (GOLD analysis project Ga0066541, IMG submission 61132) | Metatranscriptome of freshwater sediment methanotrophic microbial communities from Lake Washington under simulated oxygen tension -... | ecosystem: Environmental > Aquatic > Freshwater > Lake... | reverse complement strand
CGGACAGACCGTCTACCAACTTAAGCAGGGCTTGCTGGACGACTACCTCGTTCAACAACTGAGAAAACCATCGCTTGAAATGGTTCTTGCGTAAGTCCTAACTTGGTAAAATTACTTTGAATAAATGTGATGGACCATTTGGATCAGGTTTGAAATCGGAGCATTACTCAGAAAGTGGAGTTCGTGTGATACGGCTACAAAATATAAAAATAACCGGTTATCACGAAGGTGAAGGCGCATTTATTGATGAAGACTACTATAAAAACAATCTATCTAATCATGATGTGATTGCCGGTGATGTCTTGATAGCAGGGCTTGGTGATCCAAATAATCCAGTAGGTAGAGCTTGTACTGCACCTCAGAATATTTCTCCAGCAATGGTGAAAGCTGACTGTTTTAGATTCCGATTGAATGAAAAAAAAGCAATCTCTCTCTTCATAGCTAGACAGTTATCTTCTACTGCTTGGGCCGATGCTGGTAGGCTGTCGAATGGTTCGACTAGAGCAAGAATTCCGCTGAATCTTATGGCCACTAGGAAAGTTGCAATTTGTCCGTTAGATGAGCAAGAGCACATACTTGACCATATAGAAACAATATCGAAAAAATACGATAAATTGGAACGAGAATCCTCAAATGCAATTGAGTTAATGAAAGAACGCCGAACAGCCCTAATCTCCGCCGCCGTCACCGGCAAAATCGACGTAAGAAACTGGCAAGCCCCGGAATCTTTGCAGAACCTTACAGAGCTCCACAAGGAAGCCGCTGCATGAACCAGACGCCGCTTGTCGATAACGCTCTGGTCGTTGAAGTTAAAGAGCTGATCCAATCGGCCAAACAACGTGCGGTGGTTGCGGTCAATGTCGAGCTGACCTTGCTCTACTGGCAGGTGGGCAAACGTATTGCCGATGAAGTATTGAACGGTGAACGGGCCGAATATGGCAAGCAGGTAATAGACCATCTGGCGCGTGATTTAACCCTAGCGTTTGGCAAGGGCTGGAATAAAAAACAATTGCACCATTGCCTTCGGTTTGCCGAGGCTTTTCCTGAACCGGCAATTGTCTCCGCACTGCGGAGACAATTAAGCTGGACACATTTTAAGAGCCTGATTTATTTAGACGACTCCTTAAAACGGGAGTTTTACCTTGCTATGGCGGTTCAAGAACGCTGGTCTACCCGCACTTTGGTAGAACGGATTGATAAACAATTGTTTGAGCGCACCGCGCTTTCCAAAAAGCCCGAGCTGACCATTAGTAGCGAACTTGCACTGTTACGTGAGCAAGGCTTGGTCAATGAGAATCTGATTTTAAAAGACCCGTATATACTGGATTTTCTTGATCTGAATGATAGCTATCTGGAAAAAGACCTTGAAGATGCCATTCTGCGCGAGCTACAACAGTTTTTGCTGGAACTGGGCAGCGGCTTTAGTTTTGTCGCGCGCCAATATCGTATGCAAATCGATAACGACGATTTTTATATCGATCTGTTATTTTACAACCGCAAGCTGAAACGCTTGGTCGCCATCGATTTAAAAGTGGGCAATTTTAAGGCGGAATACAAAGGCCAGATGGAACTTTATCTGCGCTGGCTGGCAAAATATGAACAGGAGACGGATGAAAACCCGCCGTTGGGCATTATTCTGTGCGCCGGAAAAAATCAAGAACAAATCGAGCTGTTGGAATTGGCCGGCTCCGGTATTCATGTCGCCGAGTACTTGACGGCACTGCCACCCAAGGAAGTGCTTGAGCAGCGTTTGCATCAAGCCATGATCAATGCCAGATTGCGGCTGGACAATAAAAATGAGTGATGGCAAGTTAATGGCTGAAAACATGACGCGTGTTATTCAGCATCATGCACAAGTCGATGCCATTTATCTTTATGGTTCACGCGCCAAGCAAACCGCGCATGAACACAGCGATTGGGATATTGCTGTAATATTTAGCGATTACGAAACGGATTTAAGTGCCCGGCTTTTGCGTCCGCAATTGTTAGAGGCCGCCATTGAGCGCGAATTAAAACTTTATAATCAGATCAGCGTCATTGATTTGGAAACGGCGCCGGTTTATTTGCAATACAGCATTTTAATGTCGGCGGTTAAATGGTTTGATCGCAACGTGCCGCATGTTAAACGGGTTGAACAAAGTATTTTGTCAAAATGGGAAAAGGATTATGAGAGATATTGCCTATGAACAGGCATTGCTTCGGCATCAACGAAGAATGTTACGCATCTTGGATGAATACAGTCGCGAAAATACGGATACCTGGACAGAGCGCGATTTCCTGGCGATACAACGTGCCTTGCAGGTATATATTGAAGCGTTTATTGGCATGGCGCGATATTTCGTTCAGCAAAAATATAGCTTATCCGTCAGTCAATCGCGTGAAGCCTTAGACGAATTAAAAAGCCGTGGCGATTTAGCCGCTCAGCAACATGAGGAAGTGTTAAAGATTGTCGGTTTCCGTAATGTGCTGGTGCATGATTATTTGGAGATTAACGACGGTATCGTGCAAGCGATTGTCATTAAAAAGCAGTATGCGATTATGGAAAGCTTAATTATGAAATGGCGGCAGGAACTGGATTTGTTAGAAAAAAACGGCGAGTAGCCTTGATTTTCACCGTCTAGCGCAACTTGTCGCCAATAAGGTTTTCTGATTTTAAATGTTGCGGACAGTGCCTGCAAAATTGAGTTGGAACCATTGCAAGAGGATTTAAGATTTACCGATATTTTTTAAAAGATCCGGATTATGAATACTGTTAACAAGCAATCGTCAGAAAAAAGCCGGATCATTCTCGGCTCATTAAACGAAGCCGTCGCCAATGCCCTGGAAAAAACGTAAACTCGGGCAATACGCCGTGCTCTGGGAAGATAATCAGTTAGTTTATAAAGGAGAGGATGCTCCGAAAGCGCATTCAAAATAAAACGTGACTGTTGACCGGATACACGCCGCTGGGTTGTGCATCCGATTCAGGCACTGATTGCCGAACTATAAAAATTATAAAGTTGATGGATAACAAATCAAAAGAATGCGCATTTCAACATGACATGATTGGCCATTTGCTTGCGAATGGCTGGTTGTTGGGCAAGCCCGAAAACTATAACCGCGAACTGGCCTTGTATCCCGAGGACTTGCTGGGTTTTGTACAGGAGACTCAAGATGCCCAGTGGCAAAAGTTTTGTGCCCTTTACCCGAATAACCCAACAGAAAAGTTTTTGGAGCGCGTCGCCACCCAGCTCAATAAAGCCGACCCCAATGCCGCCAATAAAGAAATGCGCACCTTTGGCACCTTGGGTGTGTTACGTCATGAATTGCGTGACCGTGGCACCCGCTTTAGTTTATGCCAGTTTAAACCCGAACATGATTTAAACCCGGAGACGTTGGCGCGTTATCAACAGAACCGTTGCCGGGTCGTGCCGGAATTGGTGTATAGCCCCTGGGCAACGGAAGCGCATTTTGCTGAAACCGGTGCAAAAGCCCAAGCTTGGCGTATTGATTTGGTATTGTTTGTCAATGGCTTGCCGGTCGCAACGTTAGAGTTAAAGTCGGAATTCAAACAGGCGGTGCATAATGCGATCAAGCAATACAAAACCACCCGCCATCCGATAGATCCTGCCACCAAAAAGCCGGAGCCGCTGTTAACCTTTAAACGCGGGGCGTTGGTGCATTTTGCGGTCAGCCAGTATGAAGTCTATATGGCCACCCGCTTGGAAGGTAATGACACCTTCTTTTTGCCGTTTAACAAAGGCACAAAAGACGGCGCCGCAGGTAATGATGTGCCGGAAGACATTAACCGCTATGCGACCGATTATTTATGGAATGAGGTCTTGCTACCGGCCAACTTGCTCAATATTCTTGCCCGCTTTGTGCATTTGCAGATTGAAGAAAAAGAAGACTGGGAGGGCCGCAAGTACAAAAAAGAAGCCCTGATCTTTCCGCGTTATCATCAATGGGATGTGGTGACCAAACTGGTAGCGTCTGCCCGTACTGAAGGTCCCGGCCACAAATACCTGATTCAGCACAGTGCGGGCTCGGGTAAGTCCAATTCGATTGCCTGGGTAGCGCATCAGCTATCGTCCATCTACAACCCCAATGGCCGTAAACAGTTCGACTCGGTGATTATCGTGACCGACCGCACCGTATTGGACGACCAGCTGCAAGATACCATCTACCAGTTTGAGCATGTCGATGGCGTAGTAGGGCGCATCAATAATAAAGAAGGTGACGGGTCCAAATCCGAAAAACTGGCCGCCGCCCTGAATAACGCACAGCCGATTATCATTGTCACCATTCAAACCTTCCCTTATGTCTTAAGAGCCATTGAGAACAGTGTCAGCTTAAAAGAGCGGAGCTACGCCATTATTGCCGATGAGGCGCATTCATCGCAGACCGGCTCCACGGCGCGTCAATTAAAAGAAGTGTTGATGATGGATGCGCAAGGCACAGATGAAGAAGAGGTGACTGCCGAAGATATTCTGGATGCCGCTGTCGCTTCCCGTCGCGCTTCCGCTAATGTCAGCTATCTGGCGTTTACCGCCACGCCAAAAACCAAAACACTGGAACTTTTTGGTCGTTTGCCGAACCCTGATGAACCGCCGTCAAAAACCAATCTTCCCGAAGCCTACCATGTGTACAGCATGCGCCAAGCTATTGAAGAAGGCTTTATCCTGGATGTTTTAAAAAACTACACCAACTATAAAGTCGCTTATAACCTGGCGTTAAAAATTCAGGGCGCCGACCAGGAAGTTGAAAGTAAAAAAGCCAAGGTAAAGCTCAATCAGTGGGTACGCTTGCATGACTACAACATCTCGCAAAAAGTGCAGGTCATTGTTGAGCATTTTAAAACCAATGTGATGGGTCTATTAGGCGGCCAAGCTAAGGCCATGGTGGTTACCAGTTCGCGTAAAGAAGCGGTGCGCTACAAGCAGGGATTTGATCAATACATTAAGGCCAAAGGCTATCAGAACATTCATGCCATGGTGGCTTTTTCCGGTGAAGTCGAGTTTAACAATAAAGATCCCAATGCTGCGGGATTGCTGGGTGAGAAGTTTACCGAAAGCACGATGAACCCGAACCTCAAAGGCCGTGAACTACGCAAAGCGTTTGACTCGGATGATTATCAAGTCATGATTGTCGCCAACAAATTCCAGACCGGTTTTGATCAGCCCAAGCTCTGCGCCATGTATGTCGATAAAAAGCTCGGTGGCGTCGAGTGTGTGCAAACCCTATCGCGGCTCAATCGGACTTATCCCGGTAAAGCCGAAAGGGGTACGTTCGTGTTGGATTTTTTTAATGAGCCGGAAGAGATACTCAACGCCTTTCAGCCCTATTATCAAACCGCCGAATTAGCCGATGTGTCGGACCCTGATTTAATTTTTGATCTGTTTGATAAGCTGCGGGCTGCGGGTATTTTTACTTGGCAAGAAGTCGAACAGTTTTGTGAAGCCTTTTTTGTAAAGAGCAAAAGCAACGCCGCCATTGCCAATATTTGCAAACCTGCGGTAGATCGTTGGGTGAAGCGTTATAAGTCTGCTATAGATGCGTATAAACAAGCTAAGGCCATGTTTGAGCGCACCAAGAAGACGGCCGATGCGGTGTTAATTGCCAATGCAGAAAACAGCTTTAAGGCCTGCAAAAAAGAAAAGGACGCGCTGGAAATCTTTAAAAAAGATCTGGGTACGTTCGTGCGCTTTTATGAATTCATGTCGCAGATTGTCGATTACGACGACAAGGCCTTAGAAAAACTCAGCCTGTATGCGCGAAACCTGAGACCGATGTTGCGCGAAACGTTTTTGGAGGAAGAGGACATTGACTTAAGTGGCGTAGTCCTTAGCCATTACCGCCTTTCCGTCATCCGCCAGCAAGACTTGAAATTAAAAGAAGATTCAGCCGATTATAAACTTGAACCCGGTGAAGGCTTGGGTACGGCCAAAGCAAAAGATAAACATGAAGAGTTTATCTCGCAGATTATCAGCCGCTTGAATGAGCTTTTTATTACCGACCATTTGACGGAAAAAGACCTGGTTAATTACGCCCATACCATCAGAGATAAAATCAGTGAAAATGCCTTGGTCATGAAGCAAATTGCCAATAACTCAACTGAGCAGGCCATGCTGGGCGATTTTACCAAAGCCGTCGATGACGCGGTCATGGATAGTAGTGAAGCCCATCAAAACCAAATGATGCAGCTCTTATCGGACCCCGTCAAAGCCGCCGGTTTTGCAAAGGTGGTGTTTGATTTATTAAAGTTAGGGAAATGAGTCACTGAATTGTAGTCGTGCTTACTTGTGTCAGTCGTGTATAGAGTGCCTGTGTATTAACAAACCGATGTCGCTTAAAGGATAGCTACTCACAGTAAGTGGTAGCGCCATTAACCATGATACGGAGCGCCATGATGGCATACGTTGATATTGTGACCTTATATAAGGCTTGTTGGCAGGGGAAATTAGGGGCTCCCTGTTCAACCCACAGTAACGAGATGATAGGCTTTATAATTTAAAAAGCGTGTCGATCTATTGTTGGATTTTATAGGCTGAGTCCTAAATTAGGCTCAGTCAATTGATTGGAAATTTAAGTCAGTTTTTTTATAAATTCTGGACAATCCGAAACAGATAAAAGCTATTTTAGAACATAGAGTTGTGTCGTATATATATTGAATTAAATGCTACTATTCGGACAAGATTTCGCGCTTTAATCACGAGATTTGTACGCGCCTAAAACATATAGACGAGGTCATGTTTTGAGTTGGTTTTTATTGGGTTTTGGGTATGAATTTTGAGTGTCATACTTCAATGGTATTTGTAGCAATATAGGCTAATAATTCGTTACGTTTCAGTTTCTTTTTTACTGATTTGCCTTCAGCAGAAAGGCTAAACAGATGAAATATACTTTTTGCTAAATCCAAACCCACGACGTTACTATTCATTTCGGACTCCTCTTTTTCCCGTTAATTGGCTGGGTGCATTATGACACCGTGAGGGTGAGGAGGAGTCCATGTCATCACTCTGGGCCAATTTCTGCCGGTAGAGACTAATCACTTTATGGCGATGAATAAGTTCGGCAATATGCTAATTTTAGTTAATCTTTTTATAATGGGTTAATATGTATGTTGCATAAGTATCTGGCAACTAAGTTCAGTATAGTCGGATGTGCTTCATACCAAGGAGCATCAAAATAATCAAAATAAATATTGATGGAATTTGACCATAAAAAGTATTATGCGAAGTCTTTTATAGCCAGTCCAGTTCTTGCTGTATAAAAAACGGAGTCGAAGTTTTACCAATTTTACAGCAAAAGAGCGTTTAAATTTTTCCGTAGACAACCACTATCATGCTGATACTATTGCACACATCAATTTTTTTAGTGGAAAATCCAACGCTGATTAGTGACAAATATTGAAAGCGTGCGACGTGAAGTCACACCAGTTATTGTCTCACCTTGAAAAAGGTAGCGAGACTCGTTGTTCCTTCAACGGTAGCCTACCGGTGCAGGCGAAGCAGGTAACGGCTTGGTCTGAAGCCACCGGGACAATGGAGCCCTTTGTAAGAGAAGGAAAAACCGTGAGGTGATTCCAACTGCTGCCAGCATCAGGTGGCTGGGGAGCTAGGCTGAATAGTAAGACCAACTTAAGTAAATTGCTGATAAACCTCGTGAAATTTAACAAGCCCAAGATGCTGGCAGGCTTGGACCAAAAGGTGGGTGATAGGCTGCTCGTTTGCTTTCTGCGAGCACAAGGACAACAACGTCACCGGGGGAGAGGCAAGGTCTAACCTATTCATGTAACGGGTGTGGAACATGGTAAGCCCGTATTGCCGCCGGACACTCCGGCAAGCGAACTGTAAGGAACGCCGATGGTAGTGCGGGTATAGGATTGAGGAAAAAGCAAAGGCCATCCTGTAATCGGATGGATAGGGATTGAAATAGCATTCCACGCGAAAGCGGGCAGACTTCCTCTTGGTCTCTTTTCACAAGAGAGTTTTTAGAACCCCCTTTACAGGAGGAAAGCAAATGAATGCTGCAACATGGGCATGTGCGCCTTCTGACGTGACGTGGCACGGCATCAATTGGGCCGATGTTCATCGTCAGGTAAGAGGGCTGCAAACGCGTATTGTGAAGGCGACACAGGAAGGCAGGCATAACAAGGCGAAAGCCCTGCAATGGCTGCTGACCCACTCGTTTAGCGGTAAAGCCTTAGCCGTCAAGCGAGTGACTGAAAAT
>Ga0066541_184992_pt1 | contig 8411 bp, 7 predicted proteins | sample LakWasMe79_HOW10_FD_61132 | JGI IMG/M metagenome (GOLD analysis project Ga0066541, IMG submission 61132) | Metatranscriptome of freshwater sediment methanotrophic microbial communities from Lake Washington under simulated oxygen tension -... | ecosystem: Environmental > Aquatic > Freshwater > Lake... | reverse complement strand
AACAATCCCATGGCCAGGTTGAGCAAGATTGAAACCACGGCAACGCCATAAATCAAAACAGGCGTTCCGGTTCTTTCCTGGTTGGGTTCTTTGGTATACATGGCCAGGATGAGCTTGAAATAATAGCCCACGCTAATGATCGAATTCACAACCGCCACAATCACGAGCGCCAGATAACCCGCCTGGATCGTTTGGTTGAACAAGACCAATTTGGCGAAGAAACCCGAGAAAACAGGAATTCCGGCCATAGAAAGCAAAGCGCCCGTAAGCACTGCTGCGAGTAACGGATTGGTTTTTCCGAGTCCGTGGAAATTGGCAATATCTTCGTTCTCGCGATTCCTTGAAACGTACAGAATCACACTAAAGGCGGCAATTCCGGCGAGTGCATAAGCGGCTGCATAATACAGCAAACTTGCGGCGGCAATCGATGCGCTGAGTAAGGTCATGAGCATAAAGCCCGCGTGCGAGATTCCCGAGAAAGCGAGCATGCGTTTCACGTTGCTTTGGCGCAAAGCCATAATGTTTCCGATGGTCATCGATGCCATAGAAACGACAACAATGATGGTTTGGAAAGCCGGCGAAATATCGGCGCGCATAGCGGTCAATAATTTGTATAAGGTAGCCATCGCAACGACTTTTGCAAGCGTGCTCATGGTGGCCGTAGTCAAGGTTGGAGAACCTTCATAAACATCGGGAGCCCAGAAATGAAAAGGCACGGCCGCAATTTTGAACAGCATACCAATGGTCACCAAAATGATTCCAATCGGAAACCAAATAGGCAACTCGGCAGAACTTGACAATTCGCTGATTTCAACGATATCGAAAGTACCCATGGCACCGTAAATCAGACAAATTCCGAACAAGATGATTCCCGAGGCGAATGATCCCATCAGGAAATATTTCATCCCGGCCTCATTGCTTTTGAGGTTGAGGCGGTTGCTCGCCGCAAGGATGTATAACGAAATCGACAAAATTTCAATACCGAGAAAGAACATGGCAAGGTTTCCGAACGCGACCATGGCAACGGCGCCCGCCAAAAGGAACAGCTTAATGGCAATGAAATCGGAAATCTTGGTTTGGTGGTGCTGGTAAAAATTGTGGCTCAATGCAACCAGAAAAATCGTGAGTATGATGAACAGCGCCGAGAATGCCGAGGCAAATTTATCGGTCACAATCATATTGCTGTAATAACTGGCGTTGAGGCCGAATTCTGATATGGTCAACCCGAGCACGGCAACGAGCCCTGCAATCATGGCAGGAACGAGCGCTTTTCTCCAATTGAGGATTTCAAACAAAAGGCATACAATACCCAATCCTACTATAGCTATTAATGTATTCATTTTTTATTGGACTGTTATCGGTTGATGTGAGCTAAAATATTTTCAAGGCTTGGGGTAATCAAATCGGTGATGGGTTTCGGATAAAATCCGAAGAAGAACAATACCGCGATGATGAGCACGAACACCAATCCTTCGTTGAACGTAATATCTGAGAATACTTTAGTATTGGTTTCACCAAGCATCACCTGCTGGAACATCTTGAGCATATAGTAAGCGCCAAGGATGATCGTGGTTCCGCCCAGAATCGGGAACACAACATTAACGTGCGCCAAGCTGTACAATACAGTAAATTCACCCACAAAGTTAAACGTTGAAGGCAATGCGACCGATGCCAAAACCAAAATCATAAACATTGAGGTAAACTTTGGTGTTTGCGAGCGGATACCGCCCATTTCTGCAATCGTGCGGGTTTCGTACCTGCGGAAAATCACTTCGGCGGCGAAGAACAAGCCAACCACGACAAAACCGTGTGCAATCATTTGCAATACCGCACCGCGCAAGCCGTCCATCGTTAAGGTGTAACAACCCGCCGCGATCAACCCAACGTGTGCAAGTGACGAATAGGCTAGCAATTTTTTGAGATCTTTTTGGCGCAAAGCGACAATAGAGCCGTAGATGACGCCAGCGATTCCGAGTCCTATCAATGCAAACATAAAGTGCTTGGCGGCATAAGGCGCAATGGGCAATTGCCAACGGATCACGCTGTACAATCCCATTTTGAGCATAACTCCAGAAAGCAGCATCGTACCCACGGTAGGCGCTTTTTGGTAGACTTTTGCCTGCCAGGTATGAAATGGAATGATTGGAATCTTAATGGCATAGGCGGCGAAAAACGCGAGGAAAATCCAGACTTGTTGGGGTTGCGACAATTCGAGTTTGTACAAATCATCGAGCATTAGGCTGCCCGCTTGTCCGTACAAATACACAAAAGCCACAAGCATGAAAAGCGAACCGGCAAAGGTGTAAATGAAGAATTTAACGACGGCTTTTTTGCGCTCTTCGGCATCGCCGTTACCCCAAAGCAGCGCGATGAAGTAAATCGGGATTAGTGACAATTCCCAGAAGATGTAGTATAGAAGACCGTCGGCGGCGAGGAAAGTACCTGTCATTGCAAAGGCCATGAATAAGATCAATGCATAAATGGATCTGGCGTTTTTGAAATGATTGCCAAAGCCCGAAAGGATAATTATCGGTGTCAAGGCGGTTGTTAGTAATAGCATTGCCAAGGCAAGTCCGTCGGCTTTTAACGAGAAATAGATGTTGGGCCTTGTAATCCACGAAGTAACAAAATCAATGTTCTCGCCAGATTTAAACAATTGCAGCAGGTAAACCGAAAGCCCGAAACCGGCAGCACTAAAAAGCAAAGCGACTTTTGAAGCCAGTTTGTCTCCCGAAAAATACGTTGCCAATGCGCCAACAAAAAGTAAAATGAGTATGTAAGTTACATCCATTATATAAAAATTAATGCGCTAAAAATAAATACGAAATAATTGCACAAACCCCAAGAACAAAGGCAAACAGATAGAATCCTACATTGCCGCTTTGCAATTTTCGGCCGTAATAACCCAGTTCTGTAGTCGCTTTTGCAAAGCCGAAAACGACTGCCGATAAAGCGGTTTCCACATAATCCCTAAAGAAGCGTGAGAGGAAGTTAATCGGTTTGACGAAAATCATTTCATAGGCTTCGTCTACATAGTATTTGTTGTACAACACTTTGTTGACGCCTGAGATTTGTTCGTCCTCGTCGGGCAATTGGTTTTGCTTGATGTATTTCATGTAAGCAATCCCGATTCCGATGATTGCCCCAACGAGCGCGATGCCCATAAGCATATACGCTTCAGAGGTCAAACCGTGCTGTTCGTGTCCCGATTTTGATAAAATAGGCGCGAGATAATGGTTGAGCCAAGTGCTTCCCGGCAAATTGATGAGTCCGCCAACTGTTGCCAAAGCGGCCAAAACGATCAACGGGAAAGTGATCAATGCAGGGCTTTCATGCAAATGGTGTTTCTGTTCTTCAGTTCCGCGGAACTCCTTAAAGAAAGTCAGGTACATCAATCTAAACATATAAAAAGCGGTCATGATCGAGGCAATAGAGCCCACAATCCAAAGCGCTTTGTTGTGCTCAAAAGCGACCATTAAAATTTCATCCTTCGACCAGAATCCGGCGAATGGGAAAATACCCGAAATGGCCAAACTTGAAATCAGCATGGTGATAAAGGTAATCGGCATCGCCTTTTTGAGCCCGCCCATTTTTCGCATGTCCTGCTCACCGTGTAAGGCGTGGATCACCGAACCCGAGCCCAGGAACAAACAAGCCTTGAAGAACGCGTGGGTGATTACGTGGAAAACCGCCACTTCATAAGCGCCCAATCCCAAAGCCAAAAACATGAGCCCGAGTTGTGAAACCGTAGAATAGGCGAGTACCTTTTTGATGTCATTTTGTACGAGTCCGATGGTGGCGGCAACCAGTGCGGTCGCGGCACCAATGATGGCAATAATGGTTTGTACCGAAGGCGCGAGATCGAATAGGAAATTCATGCGAGTAACCATAAAAATCCCTGCGGTAACCATCGTGGCCGCGTGGATCAATGCCGAAACCGGAGTCGGGCCGGCCATCGCATCAGGAAGCCAGGTGTATAACGGTATTTGTGCCGACTTTCCGCAAGCGCCAATAAAAAGGCAAAACGCAGCAACCGCAACCCAATGCATATTGAGCGGCATGCCGCTTGTCATCGACAATTTTAGAGTGGTATAATCTAAGGTGGAGAATAAAGTGGCAAGGATGAAAATCCCGATGAGCAATCCCAAGTCACCAATGCGGTTCATGATGAAGGCCTTTTTCGCCGCATCGTTATAGTCTTGGTTTTTGTACCAGAAACCGATGAGCAGGTACGAACACAGCCCAACGCCTTCCCAACCAATGAACATGACGAGCAAATTGCTGCCCATTACCAGCGTAATCATAAAGAAAACAAACAGGTTCAAGTACGCAAAAAACGAATGCATCTTCTCGTCATCGTGCATATAGCTGATCGAGTAGAGGTGAATGAGCGATCCGATTCCGGTGACGAACAACAACCACAACAACGAGAGTTGGTCTAAAAGGAATCCGAAGTTGAGCTTGAAATTGGCAATCTGCATCCATTCAAATAAGTTGACCTGTACCGCTTTTCCGGATTGGTTGACCTGAAGGAAAAATACGATAGAAACCACAAACGAAACCACGACTGCCGCAGTTCCTATGGCTCCCGAAACCGATTTACCGAGGCTTTTCCCAAAGAACACATTGAGCAGGAATCCTGCAAACGGCGCTAAAACTAATACTAGTGCTAAGTTGGTATCCATCAATGATTATCCTTTTAATTTTTTTAAATTATCGATATCAATCGAACCTAAATTCCTGAAAATCGAAACCAAAATCGCGAGCCCGACAGCAACTTCGGCAGCGGCGACCGCCATCGAGAAGAACACGAAAACCTGTCCCTGCGCATCCTGGTGGTAGGTTGAGAACGCCACGAACAACAAATTCACCGCGTTGAGCATGATCTCAATCGACATGAACACGATGATCGCATTGCGTCTGTACAATACCCCGAAAACCCCGATGCAAAACAGGATCACCGACAGGAAAATATAATTTTCTATACCAATCTGGTTTAAGACATTATCCATATTATGATTTTTCTTCTTTTTTAGACAATAATACCGCGCCAATCATCGCTACGAGTAGCAACACCGAGGCAAATTCAAACGGCACCATATATTCGTTGAGCAATACTTTCCCTAAAACTTTGATTGATTGATAGTCTTCGCCGGTAAGGTCGTAAGGCCCGACAATCGGCTTAGACTGGATGAAAATCGCAATCAGAACGATGCACATCAGGACAAAGAAAATCACCGCAGCCCAACGCGTAATGCGCGGCTTGTGTACTTCATCTTCTTTGTTGAGGTTCATGAGCATCACCGTAAACAGGAACAAAATCATGATCGCTCCCGAATACACAATCACGTGAACGAGCGCCAAAAACTGCGCATTCATCAAAAGGTAATGTCCCGCAATCGAAAAGAAACAAATTACGAGGTAAATCGCGCTGTGAATAGGGTTCTTGCTAAAAATCGTCATAAACGCAGAGCCTACCGCAACGGCAGCCAAAATGCAGAATAAAATGAGAGTTAATGACATTAGTTGGCGTTTTTAAGTTGGGCGTTTTTCATCGCCTCGGTTAAAGGCATCACGAGTTTGTCTTTGCCAAAAATGAAATCGCCGCGATCGTACATTGACGGCACGAGCACTTTAGATTCGGTCAAATACACCGCGTCTTTCGGGCAGGCTTCCTCGCACAATCCGCAGAAAATGCAACGCAGCATGTTGATCTCGTAAACTTTTGCATATTTCTCCTCACGATACAAATGTTTTTCGCTTGGCAAACGCTCGGCAGCGGTCATCGTAATGGCTTCGGCCGGGCACGACAAGGCGCACAATCCGCAAGCCGTACAGTTCTCACGCCCTTGTTCGTCACGCTTGAGCAAATGCTGGCCGCGATATACCTTTGAGCGCTCACGCACTTGTTCGGGGTATTTAATCGTTACTTTTCTGGTGAAAAGGTGGCTGATCGTAATCATCATCCCTTTCAAAATCGTCCACAGGTAAAGGCTTTCCACAAAAGTCATCTTTTTGTTGGAAACCTCTTTTTTCCTGCCCGATAAAGACATTGTTTCTAAAGACATAGTCGTAATTCTTTTTATTTTTGAAGCAGTTGTTACTGCTATTTTTTCAACTTTTGTCCCGCTTTTCATTTCAATCTTTTCGCTCGTTTGCACTCGCAAAAAGGATTTCCATTTCAATCGGGGCTAAACCGGAAGAACCGTTCTTCTTTTAACTTCCTAAAACTTTCCGTCGGCTATCAATGTAATAATTCCCGTTGCAAAAATATTCGCAATCGCAAGCGGAATCAAAATCTTCCAGCCCAATCGCATCAATTGGTCATATCTGAATCTCGGAATCGTCCACCTTACCCACATATAGAAAAAGATGAAGAAACAGAGTTTGGCAAACAGTACAAAAATGCCGATCACGTTGCCAATGTTCACACCCCAATGCTCAACGGCCCAACCCATTCCAGGATAATTGTAACCGCCAAAATACAATACGGCCAAAATGGTCGATGAGATAAACATGCTCGCGTATTCGGCAAACAAATAGAATCCCATACGCATCGACGAATATTCGGTGTGGTAACCGCCAATAAGCTCGGCCTCACATTCGGCGAGGTCAAACGGCGTACGGTTGGTTTCGGCAAACGAGCAAACCAGGAAAATGATGAATCCTATCGGTTGGTAAAATACGTTCCAGTGCATGCCGTGTTGTTGCGCAGAAATTTCGCGAAGGCTCAAGGTTCCGGTCATCATGATCAAGGCAATGATCGACAATCCCATCGCGACCTCATAAGAGATCATCTGCGACGAAGCGCGCATCGCACTCATCAAAGAGAATTTATTATTAGATGCCCAACCGCCAATCATGATGCCGTAAACACCAACAGACAACACGCCAAAAACATACAGCAAAGCCACGTCAATATCGGTCGCCTGTAAGATTACGGTGCGTCCGCCAATAATGAGTTTATCGCCCCACGGAATCACCGCCGATGTCATGAGCGCAACGCTCATCGAAATCGCAGGGCCAATGATGAATAAAAATTTGTTGGGCGTATCGGGTAAGAATTCCTCTTTTGAGAACAGTTTCAATCCGTCGGCAAGTGGTTGCAAAATCCCACCTTTTCCGGCGCGGTTTGGCCCGATTCGGTCTTGCAGCCAAGCCGCCACTTTGCGTTCTGCGAGGGTAGAATACATGGCCATAAGCATCGTGACCGCAAAAATAGCGAAGATGAAAATGCCTTTTTCTATGATGATTGCGCTGTCCATTATACGTTTCCTTCTTTAAATGCCTGCTGTTCTTCCCTTTTTAAAGGAACCGACGGCATGCTGATTTTTATCCTGTCCTGTTCACGGCCTTTTAAGATGCCGGTTTCGGTTTCAATGACCACCGTATCTAATTTTTGCGTGTAATTGTTCTGGTTGATTACAGAATCCTTCTCGAATTTCCTCGGCCCTTCAATCACCCAATCTTTCGGGTCTTTGTGATCGAAACGGCATTCGTTGCAGATGAATTCTTCTACTTCGTGGTATTCATCTTTGCGTCCGGTGACACGTTGTATTTCATTTCCGAACATCCAAACCGTGGTTTTTCCGCAACATTTGGTGCAATTGCGGTGTGCGTTGTAAGGTTTGTTGAACCAAACGCGCTGCTTGAACCTAAAAGTCTTGTCGGTGAGTGCGCCAACCGGGCAAACATCAATCATGTTCCCCGAAAATTCATTGTCGATCGCTTTAGAAAGACAAGTCGAAATGTTTGAATGGTCGCCGCGATCCATCACGCCATGTACGCGATTGTCGGTGAGTTGGTCGGCCACCATTACGCAACGGTAGCACAGGATGCAGCGGTTCATGTGCAGTTGGATGTTCGGGCCAATGTCTTCGGGTTCGAAAGTGCGTTTCTCTTCAATGAATCGGGTTTTCGATTTGCCGTGCTTGAAGCTCAAATTCTGCAGATCGCATTCTCCGGCCTGGTCGCAAACCGGGCAGTCGAGCGGGTGGTTGATGAGCAAAAATTCGGTGACCGACTTTCTGGCTTCTTCCACGCGGTCAGATCCTTTGCTGTTCACTTCCATGCCATCCATACAGCCTGTTACGCACGATGCCATCAATTTGGGCATTGGGCGTGGGTCTGCTTCGCTTCCTTTGGAAACTTCAACGAGGCAACAGCGGCATTTGCCACCGCTTCCTTTGAGTTTGGAGTAGTAGCACATGGCCGGTGGAACAGATTCGCCACCAATCATACGCGCAGCCTGCAGGATAGTGGTTCCTGGTTCTACGTCTATGCTTTGTCCGTCTATGGTTACTTTCATATTATTAAGTTGAAAGCTTAAGGTTTAAGGTTCAAAGTTGTGAAACTTTAAAATTTAAACTTCAAACAAATTAAACTGTTACATTCGAAACCAAATGCTTTAC
>Ga0066541_117095_pt1 | contig 8415 bp, 9 predicted proteins | sample LakWasMe79_HOW10_FD_61132 | JGI IMG/M metagenome (GOLD analysis project Ga0066541, IMG submission 61132) | Metatranscriptome of freshwater sediment methanotrophic microbial communities from Lake Washington under simulated oxygen tension -... | ecosystem: Environmental > Aquatic > Freshwater > Lake... | reverse complement strand
CTTTATTTGTATGTTGTCGGCTTTATTTTTCAGTTTAATTATTTTCAGTTTTCAGTTATTACTTTATACTGGGCCATCGTTTTAGGAGTATACTTAAATGCTTTTGGTGCTATTTTTGAAATGTATAATCTTCAGGTAGCCAGTAACAATTTTCAAGTGTTGAGAAGCACTGTTTTAACAACTTCTTCGACAGTATTATTTTATTTGCTTACTCCGGTTTTTTCTCCTCAATTACCCAAAAACCGTTGGCAATTATTGGTTTTTTATATTACTGTATTTCTGGCATTGTATTCATGGAGGATGATTTATGTCCGCTTTTTAGCATCCAGCAGATTCGTTCAAAATGCAGTTTTAATATGTGATAAGGGACAAGTGGAAGAACTTGTTTTGGGACTGGAAAGTGTAGATCCGCATTATAAGATAGTTGGATATGTAAATTCAGATTTTTATTCAAAAAGTGAATTTGAATATCAATATGTGAAGCCTATAAAAAGAGAAGACTTAACTTTATTTGTTACCAAAAACGGTATATCGGAAATCGTGGTAGCTTCCCAGAAGACAGATGGGATTACAACAGATTTGTATCAGCAACTGCTTCATTTATTAGAATCTGGCAAGAGTATCAGGGAATATACACATGTGTACGAAAGTAAAACACAACGTATTCCGGTTCAATATATTTCAAGGGATTTTTACCGTTTTTTTCCTTTCAGCCGCAGTAATCAGAATAAATTATATCAGTATTTTATCAGAATATTTGAAGTTGTTTTTTCATTAGTCGGTTTGGGAATTGGTTTAGTCTTACTTCCTCTAATATTGATATGCAATGTTTTTTGGAACAAAGGAAAATTATTTTACACCCAGAAAAGAGTTGGAAAAGACGGTGTCAATTTTAAAATCATCAAATTCCGTACAATGGTTAAAAATGCTGAAAAATCAGGAGCAGTTTTTGCCAAACGCGATGATTCCAGAATTACCAAGTTTGGGAAACTTTTAAGAAAAACGAGAATAGATGAAATCCCTCAGTTTATTAATATTTTAAAAGGGGATATGGCAGTAATTGGTCCAAGACCGGAACGGCCTGTATTTGTGAAAGAAATTGCTAGGATGATGCCGTTCTATGAAACCCGTCATATTATTAAACCTGGATTGACCGGCTGGGCTCAAGTTAATTATTCGTATGGTGAAAAATTGGAAGACAGCTTGATAAAATTGCAGTATGATTTGTATTATATCAAACACAGAAGCATTTACTTGGATTTAAGTATTGCTTTCAAAACGGTTTCTACGGTTTTATTTTATAGGGGGCAGTAAATTAGATAATTTGGTAGTTAGATAATTAGAAAATTACACAAAAAAATCAAAATAGTTCAATTCTATTTTTGTCATATCGAGCGCAGTAAAGATTTACTAAGGTTTCTCGACTGTACTCGAACTGAAAATAGGATTGTTTTATAAAAATATTAGTATTAGATAATTGCCATATTGTCACATTATCAAATTGACACATTAAATAATTATTGGAATGCGTTTTTTGTGTTTAATGGCTAATCGGGTTAAAACAACTAAATTGGTTATCAATATCGGTGTGATAATAAGTAAATGAACTTTTGTAATGATTATAAAGAAATAGACAATCATCAAAAGAATATTTAAAACAGCAAGTTTGTAGGTCCATTTAGAGTTTTTTGTACTCCAAAAATATAATACAATTAGAAGAATGGGACTGAACAATAATACATTGTAGTTCCATGCTAGTTCTTGATGGAAAGAATAAAATCCTAAAAATGTAAATAGCAAACCCAATAAAGCTATAAACATTAGATAAATAAAATCAATACTTTTCTTATTTATCAAAATTACAAATCCTAAAAGTAAAAGATAAGTATAGCAGTTATTCCACCAAGAGGTTGGTGTTTCCTTTTCAAAAGCAATCAATGTTTTGTTTTCTTTGCATAAAGGATGGTTTTGATATTGAATAAGTTTTAAACTTTTCTGAAGTTCAAAAGGTAAAAATATTTTAGTACCCATCTGGTCTACTTTTGTTCCAAAAACGATGCTTGTTCCCAGTTTTTCATAAAAATGATTGTCGAAATAAGGAAACAAAATGGATCTGTACGTTTGGTCGGTATCTGTTTTTTTAGTAATTACTTCCGCATTTAATGTTTTATTGATGACTTCGACAACTTTTGAAGTGCAATTATTGTCAATGAACTTATATTGGTAAAGACGTTCATCAGACAGCATGGATTGGTATAGATTATTAAACAATTTTTGTTTGATCTCCAAGGGTATATTTAATTCCTGCTCGTAAACATCTCTTTTTTCATAATTATATTGATTGATAAAATCGATATATCGATTGTTTGCAATGAAATAATTCATATCCCCTTTCGTAAACTTTATTACAAAGTTGGGAGTATCAAAGTCAAAAGCGCCATAGTTGTAGACTACATCCAGATTGTTGTCGATGTCGCTGATTCTTATAGCGGTGTGACCAAATAACGAATAGGATTCATTACCGGTACCACAAGTAAGAACGCTGATACGGGCGTTTTTGGATAATGCAGCATCTTGACTATAAGAGTTATAAATGAAACCCAGAAAAAGAATGTAAACGAGTATTTTTTTTAATGTGGTGGCTATCATTTTGACAATTTTTAAATATAAATTAAGATGTACATTTTTTTCAATATTCAAAGTTAACTTCTAAAAAGAGATAAATCAATTTTTAAAGAAAATACATTGGAATACAAAGCTGTACTTTGATTTCCCAACGAAGTTAATGCATAATCAATTGCGATTCCCTTGTATTTGAATCCTAAACCAATATTGGGCTGAAATCCTATTTTTTCACCATTGTCTAATTGTGTTACGTGCTGGAAATTACCAAGACCTGCCCTCAAAAACGCGAGATTAGTATAACCGAATTCCAAACCGACTGCTGGGTCGATACTTAGAAAACTGCTCGAAATTAAATCATTGGTCTGGGTAAACTGCATATTCATATTGGCAGTGGTCAAAAGACTGTAATCTTCGTGAAAAATAAACTTTTTTGCCACTCCCAGTTGAGCTTTTGGGAGTGTAATCTCAGTGCTCTCAGGCATTTCCTGATTTTGACCTGGAATTGCATCAGCAATTTTTTGATAGGCTTCTTCATTAATATTCCAAATATTATAAGTCGTTGTAATGTCCCGGAGCATTAATCCGAATTGCCAGTCATTCTTTTCAAATTGCAGTCCAAAATCAAACCCAAAACCCCATGATGTTGCAAAATCGCCTATGATTCTTCGGATGATTTTGGCATTTACACCATACTGAAAACCTTCCACGGGCAATTTTACGGCATAGGAAAAAGTAAAACCGTAATCAGCAGTAGAAAAAAGAGAAATCCGGTTGTAATCGATATTTCCTTCATTATCTATTAAATCAGTAGTGTTCATAATGTCATCTACACCAAAACGGATCATAGAAATTCCCCAAGCCGTTCGGTCATCAATAGGACTGGCATAGGCTGCGTAATCATATTTGGCAATATTAGCAAAGTAATTGGAGTGCATTAAGGAGATTTGATTGTCTTCCAGATGAATTAGTCCAGCCGGATTCCAATAAGACGAATTGACATCGGAGGTTGAAGCAACTACGGCATTTGACATTCCTAAAGCAGCTGCATCTACACCTATATTCATAAACTCATTCGAGTATTTCCGAACGGTTTGACTATAGATTGTGCTTGCAACAAAGAGGAATAAAATGAGCTGTATTTTTTTCAAAAGATAGTATTTGGAAGCTTAATAAGTTATAATTTTTCCCAAAAATAAAGTTTTTTGATGATGTAGCTGCTTCAATTCAATGAATTAATATTTTTTGAATATAAACAACCAAAATCTCTTAACAAAAGAAGTATCACTTTCACTTATTGTATTAAATTTGTCGAGCTTATAATTCAATTTAAAAAACATGAACATCAAAAAACACATTCCGAATACAATTACTTTGCTAAATCTTTTTTGTGGCTGTATTGCTATGGTTTTTGTAAGCAAAGACCAATTTGAAATGGCGTTCTTTTTTGTCAGTCTTGGAATTTTTCTAGATTTTTTTGATGGTTTTTTTGCCCGTTTGTTTAAAGTGTCGGGTCCGTTGGGCTTACAGTTGGACTCTTTGGCAGATATGGTGACAAGTGGTGTGGTTCCCGGATATGTGATGTTCAAAATGATGCAAAACAGCTCGTCTTATATGAGTGAAGGATACCTGCAGTTTTTTCCGTATTTGGGTTTTATCATTACTTTGGGGTCTTGTATGCGTTTGGCAAAATTCAATATTGATACCCGTCAGACGGATTCGTTTATAGGGTTGCCGACTCCTGCAAACGCTCTTTTTATTTTGAGTCTCCCATTGGTTTTGGAGCATTATTCCGGAGAGTCTTTAATGGTGCTTGAAATTTTGACCGAGAAATGGGTTTTACTTTTGATTTCGTTGTTTAGTGCTTATATACTCAATGCCGAAATTCCTTTATTTTCTTTAAAAATAAAAAAGTTTAATTTTAAAGACAATGTACTTCAGGTAATTTTCCTGGCGAGCTCTCTTTTATTTTTAATTTTTCTAGACTATCTGGCTATTCCATTGGTCATTATTTTCTACGTTTTGCTTTCTGTGATTAATAATAAGTTTCTGAAAAAGTAATTTTTTTGGATGAGAAAAAGCAGTAGAACTATGCCAAGGCGAAAACCAAAAAAGAAAAAAAAAAATTTTTTCAGGAAAGTGGATTGATTTCTTTTTTATCGGAATTGCAGTACTTTTTATTTTTTTAACAGCCTATCATTATCGTTCCGGATTAGTTAATTATTTGGGCTTTAAATCCCAATATAAAAATAATGTTGATGTTTTTTCCGAAGCCCGAAATTTAAAAGTTTTGGAAAAAAACGATGGTAAAGTTATTGGTCTGGACGTGTCCGAATATCAGGGGAAAATACGTTGGTCTTATGTTGATACTATTGAAGATAAATACCCTCTGCGCTATGTTTTTATTAGGGCAACAGTTGGAAATGACAGGGTAGATAATGAATTTAAAAGAAATTGGCTTGGCGCCAAAGAAAATAAAATGATTCGGGGTGCTTATCATTACTACCGCCCCAATGAAAATTCCCTTGAGCAGGCAGAGCTTTTTATAAAAACGGTTAAACTGAAAAAAGGTGATTTGCCACCGGTTCTGGATATCGAAAAACTCCCCAAAGAACAGTCTATTGAACGGCTGAAAATTGGTTTAAGGCGTTGGCTTAAAGCTGTAGAACTGCATTACGGAGTTAGACCAATAATTTATACAGGTGAGAAATACTATGACGATTTCCTGAAAGAAGAGTTTAGCGATTATCTTTTTTGGATAGCCAATTATAATTTTTACCGAGAAGAAATTCAAGAGGATTGGCTCTTTTGGCAATTTACTGAAAAAGCCAGTGTTCAGGGAATTGATACTAATGTCGATATTAATATTTACAATGGTGATTTACAGCAGTTGGGGTATATTACCGTAGAGTAGTAGTAGCTGTTGTTAAGCTTTTTTAAGTATAAAAAACAGAACCATTGAAAAAAACAACAAGAATGTAAGACAAACCCATTTTACATTTTTATTAGCAAAATTGATAGTTATACCCATCCATTCTATTTTTTTGGGAACAAAAAGGCGATTGTCTTCTGTGTTATAATAAAGAATGCCCCATATCCATTTATCGGGGTCTTTTTTCCATTTTTCCCACGTTTCTTTGTCGGGATCATTATCTTTCCAGTGGTCATTTTTTTTCTCTGGAATCATAGTAAAATGATTTATTGTGGAATGGGTTTATTGAAAAGAAGAGAGAGGAATTAAAATTCCAATTTTTTCTTTCTTAATTCAAAATTTTGACCTAGATATACACGGCGAACCATTTCGTCTTCAACCAATTCTTCCGGAACTCCGGCCTTTAGGATACCTCCTTCAAACATAAGATAGGTTTTATCGGTAATGGCCAGTGTTTCTTGTACGTTGTGGTCTGTGATTAAGATTCCGATGTTTTTGTTTTTCAATTGAGCTACAATTCTTTGAATGTCTTCAACAGCAACTGGATCGACACCTGCAAAAGGCTCATCAAGTAAGATGAATTTTGGATCTGTAGCCAGACAGCGAGCGATCTCAGTACGACGACGTTCCCCTCCTGAAAGCAAATCTCCACGGTTGGTTCGGATGTGCTCCAAGCTGAACTCTGCAATTAAACTTTCCATTTTGGCTTCCTGCTGTTCTTTGGTAAGTTTAGTAAGTTGCAGTACGCTCAAAATATTATCTTCAATACTTAATTTTCTAAAAACAGAAGCTTCCTGTGCCAAGTATCCAATTCCTTGCTGGGCTCTTTTGTACATCGGATAATCGGTGATATTCAAATCATCAAGATAAATATTTCCTGAGTTTGGTTTTACCAGTCCTACAATCATATAAAATGAAGTGGTTTTACCGGCTCCGTTTGGTCCTAAAAGCCCCACAATTTCTCCTTGGTTCACTTCTACCGAAATCCCTTTTACAACACTTCGGCCTTTGTAGGTTTTTATTAAATTCTCTGCTCTTAATTTCATTTCTTTAGTTTAATCGTTTAATCGTTTGAAATGTTTAATCGTTACAAATAAACGAATAAACGAATCCACAAATAAACCTATTAACAATTATTTTGCTTCTTCCAATGCTTCCCAAAATTCGTAGGCTCTGCGTAAATGAGGTACTACGATTGTACCGCCCACTAGGGTTGCTATTCCCATAGCTTCCATCATTTCTTCTTTGGTAACACCTTCTTTATAACTGGTTTCCAAGTGGTATTTTACACAGTCATCGCAACGCAGAACTGTTGAGGCAACTAATCCTAAAAGCTCTTTGGTCTTTACATCTAAAGCGCCTTCGGCATAGGCATTGGTGTCCAGATTGAAAATGCGTTTTACTATTTTATTATTGTCTGCCAATAATTTTTCGTTCATTTTAGAACGGTAGTCGTTAAATTCTTGTACGATATCAGCCATTTTCTTTCTTTTTATTATTTAGTGTTACAATTTTTGAAATCAAGATACTTACTTCGTAAATAAGCAGCATCGGGATAGCTACAATGGTTTGGCTCACGACATCCGGAGGTGTAACAATTGCCGCAACAATCAATATAATTACAACAGCATATTTCCAATATTTTCTTAAAAACTCAGGAGTAACAAGACCTAATTTTGTTAAGAAATAAATGATTATAGGCAGTTCAAAGAACAATCCGCTGGCAAGAATACTGGTTTTCACCATTCCGATATAAGAGTCTAATGTGAACTGGTTATGGACAACGCTGCTTATTGTAAAAGTAGCCACAAAGTTTACCGACATTGGGATAACTACATAGTATCCAAATATAACTCCTAAAAAGAATAGCAGTGATGAAGTAAATATAAATACTTTAGCGTTTTTCTTTTCCTTTTCATATAAAGCAGGACTGATGAATTTCCAGATTTCCCATAGAATGTACGGGAAACTCAAAATGAAACCAGCCAATATACACATCCATACAAAAATATTTACCTGTCCTTCCATTTCGGTATTTTGAATGATGAAAGGCATTTCGGTTATACAAATGCTATCGGCAAAACCTAATTGATGTGATAATTCGCAAAAATAACGGTAGGTAAAAAAGGTTGGTCTTGTAGGGCCAAATATGATGGTGTCAAACAAGTAGTCACTGACAAAATAAGTTGCACAAGCCATGATAATTATAGCGGTTGTGCTTCTGACTAAAAGCCATCTTAGCTCTTCCAGATGGTCTAAAAAGGACATCTCGCCCAGGTTTTTTTGTGCCATTATACGATTCCTTCTTTTAAAATGTCATGTAAATGCAATACGCCTTTGTACTCCCCATTGTCAACAACGATTAATTGTGTGATAGAGAAATCTTCCATTAAATTAAAGGCGTCCACTACCATATCTGTTGAACGTACTGTTTTTGGATTTTTGGTCATAATATCTTTGGCTGTCAGTTCAGCAAAAGTATCTCTGTCGTTTAACATTCTACGAATGTCTCCGTCAGTTATTATTCCAATTACTTTATTGTTTTCGACCACAGCTGTTACACCCAAACGTTTTTCTGAAATTTCAAAAATTGCTTTTTTGATAGGTGTCTCTGGGCTTACTTCTGGTTTCAAAGTGTGTTCCAGCATATCTTTTACACGAAGCAACAATTTCTTGCCTAAAGCACCTCCTGGATGATAAACTGCAAAATCTTCGGCTTTAAAGTCTCTCATTTCCATTAAACATACAACAATTGCATCTCCCATTACCAATTGTGCCGTTGTACTGTTTGTAGGAGCCAGATTCAAAGGACAGGCTTCTGTTTCAACAGTTGTATTCAGTACATAGTGGGAACCTTTGGC
>Ga0066541_121037_pt1 | contig 8432 bp, 6 predicted proteins | sample LakWasMe79_HOW10_FD_61132 | JGI IMG/M metagenome (GOLD analysis project Ga0066541, IMG submission 61132) | Metatranscriptome of freshwater sediment methanotrophic microbial communities from Lake Washington under simulated oxygen tension -... | ecosystem: Environmental > Aquatic > Freshwater > Lake... | reverse complement strand
CGCCGGATGTGGCGACCGATAACGCACCGATCAGGCCCTCCAAACGATCACGCAAGCCGCTTTGACACGGTCCGCGTCCATTTGCACTTCTCCTTCATTCGCAAATAAGTCCAGCTGGTCGATTTATTGACTGGTCAGCGTGATGTCCGACCGTGTTGCGCAGGTTGCGCAATGGCTTAAGAAGTAATTTGTGCTTGCAAAACGGGAGGTGTCCCTATACAGCAGGGGCCGCCGCAGGCATGAGGGGACTCGTCGTTTTTGCCGCTTATTGGGCAGGGGAAGGCCCATAAGAACTTTCGCAAAGATAGCGAGTCACAGAGTCGAGAATAGATTAAGTTTTATTATTGAATTGAATTTCGCTTACATAGCACAAAGAAAGCACGATGTCGGAGTGCTGTTCACTAATGTACTTTTTCGTAACGTTGGATTTCAGGCCACTTAATTACACTCAAAGCGATTTGCGGGATTGATCTCGCCCAAACAATTTATTGAATAGTGGACCGGCCTGGGTCTTGTCCGCATCAAGAGCATAAACCAGGGCAGGTTTAGATCGCCCAAGTTCTGCCCCTTCCGTTATTTTCCAGCTTCCTGAGCGGTCCAGTTGAAGGACGCGATCATGATATTCGATTAAAGTGGTACGGTGCCCGACACTGATGAATCCGGTGCTAGATTCTTTAAGTAGATGATACAACCATTCTTGATTGTTTTCATCGAGTGCGCTGGTTGCTTCGTCGAGGAATGCAAACTTGGGGTTCCGCAAGAAGAGTCGCGCGAAGGCCACACGCTGTTGCTCTCCTATGGAAAGTACGTTGATCCAGTCCATTACACGATCCAGATCGTTGTCCACTCGCTCCAACACATCCGATAGATTGACTTTTCCTGCCATTTCCAGAATTTGCTCGTCGCTAAAGCCTTGATCGTGATACGGATAGAGTAACTGATCGCGCAAGGTGCCATCGATCATGTAGGGACGCTGGGGAAGGAACATGATGTCGCGCAATGGCGGCCGTTCCAACGTGCCCGAACCGATGGGCCATAACCCGGCGATGGTGCGGAGAACAGAACTCTTGCCGGTACCGCTTGCGCCCATGATGATGAGGCTCTGATTGCGGCGTAGGTCAAAGGACAGGTCATTCACCAGCGTTTTCAATCCATCCGGCGTGCGCACAGTTAGGTTGTATAGGCTCACCTTGATGCTGTGCTCGTCGACTTCCTGGCTCCCCTCTATTGCCACGCGATCTTCCTCCGCATCGAATTCATCCAACTCGTCCCACAGCATGCCGAGGCGCTGTACGCCAGCCAGGTAAGTGCTCAAGCGCTCAAACTGTGCGATGATCAGCGAGACAGCCGCCAGAACCTGGGCGAACGCCCCAGCTGACTGGGTGACGACGCCGAATTCCACCTCTCCGGACATGAACATGGGAGCGACGATTACAACCGGCAGGAGGATGGAGGCTTGGTAGTAGCTGCTGGTGAAGAACGCCAGGTTTCGATTCCAGCCGATGATGTCCAGCATGTTCAGCACAGCCTTACCTAAGCGGTCCACCAGATCCAGTCCCTCCCGCTTTTCACCGCGATAGAAAGCAATAGATTCAGCGTTGTCACGCACGCGTACCAGTCTGTAGCGAAAATCTGCCTCTTTCTGATACTGCTGATAGTTCAGGCCGATTAGCCGGCGGCCGATGAGGATGCTCAATCCAGTGCCGATCACTGCGTAGGTGAACAGCATGCCAACCAGAGTTGCGGAGATGGTCCACAGCACGCCGATGAACGCCAAGACAGTCACCATGGCATTTAGCGTGATGAGCAGAAAAGACAGCGAAAGGGTGGTGAAATTGCGTACATCCTCACTTATACGCTGGTCTGGGTTGTCGATACTGTCAGAGCCGCGTAACCTGTAGTAAGCCCGATTGTTGAAGTACCGTTTGATGAGGTGCTGCGCCATCCATTCGCGCCACAGTAGGCCTAGACGTTCTTCAGTCCACCGGTAGTAAGCTCCGAGTGGGACTGCAAGGACTAATAAACCTAGATACCACCACAGCAATTGCCAATAGGCGGACGCGTCCTTCTTTGAGATGGCAGTCATGAAATCTCTCGCCACATAACTCATGAGTACCTGTACCCCTGCGACGGAAAGGACTAAAGCGAGTAGGATACAGGCCAGCCTTATTGCTTTAGATTGGCGCTCCGAGGCGAAAAATGCCTTGGACATGATCCAAAGTTGCCGGCAGTTTGTACTGAAAGACTTGTTGTCGATTATTATTTTGTCGGTGGATGGGGTTGGATCCATGCTCTTGATTATTTGAAAGAAGTAAATAAGACGAATCTGTCTTGGGGTATCAATCCAATCGATTGCAGTTCCACTGAACCATTCGTTGTCGGAAAGAATATTGCTCGGTAAGGCATTTGTATATAACCAACTGGCTAAGCATCGAGAAAGTGGCCTCACCATTCAAGATAACACTGTATGGTGTAACGATGACTTAGATAATTTCAGTCATCATACATCATAAGTGTTGATTATGAATTTCAAAATCAATCGCCGCTTATGATATTTAGATAAGGATTTAGATAATAGAAGTCAGGGAATAAACAAACAAAAATTTCTTTATGAGCTTGAGCCATATTAGTGAGGTTAATTTTTAATATATTTTTTAACTCTGTTTTTTGAGATATTCCGAACCTTTTTTAAAAATTGAAAATTGCTTCACTGCGTCAAAAAGGACCTCAGGATGTGCTGAGGCACGAAGCGCATCAATCGCGAGCGATGCGCTTCACTTTGTTTAGCTCTATCCACGCTATATATAACGGTTTGCCTGCCAGCGAAATTGCCATAAAGTATTATTCCGCTAAGCTGATGCCCGAGCCACCCATTTCCTTCGGGACGTCTTTCATCTTCGGCAACCCATCCTTGATGCGTAGTACAGTCTCCTGATAGTTGACATGGACGCTGGCGTGGTAAGGGAAGTCAGGAATGACTGCTGCATAAACGTCGATGAGGCCCCAGCCGGGATGCTCGGTGAAGATATGTCCTCCACACGTTTTGCACCATTTGCGATAGCTACGCGGCGTCTTGTTGTAAGTTCCTATATTGTCTGCTCCCCGCGTGATCTGCACCGCCTCGGGTTTCCATAAAGTAAAGGCGTTGACAGGTCCTGCCGACCAGTGCCGACATGATTCGCAGTGACAATAGCCCATCACATCCGGCTCGCCGTTGACGGTAAATTGTACCTCGCCACAAAAGCAACGGCCTGTATAAGTTTTTTTATTGCTCATGATATATCTCCTTTGTGAATGAGATTATGTTCAGTGCGCCGGGCATGTTGCTTATGCACGACTCGGCTATGTAGTGCCGTAGGATGAGTTGAGGTACGAAGCAGCGCATCAATCGCGAACGATTCGCGCGCATCCTTGTGCTTACGGCCGTCGGTCAATTTCGTTATGATTACCGACACAGCGCAACTTAAGATGGACCGGCTTTAACTTTACTTACTATTGTAATCAGGCTTCACTCACCGGTTAAATATTTCATGTTTATAGCTGTTTTCATTCCCCAAAATAAAATTCTAACTATCTGATATAATTTAACAAAAAAAATCGAAAAACAGACTTAGAACTTATGGTTTTATTGGTATAAGAAATTGAAAAATAAAGAAAAAATAAAGGTGCTTTTTGTCTGCATGGGTAATATCTGCCGGTCACCCACGGCTGAAGGCGTTTTTACAAAACTGGTCCGAGATCATAATTTGGAAGCGCATTTTACTATCGATTCGGCCGGCACTCATGCATATCACGTTGGCAATGAGCCTGACTTGCGTTCACAATCGGCGGCGCTTGAACGGGGTATTGATTTGTCTAATTTGCGGGCCAGGCAAGTCATTCATGGGGATTTCGAGGATTTCGACTATGTATTGGCGATGGATGATGAAAATTATTCAATACTGGTTAGCGCCTGTCCCGAACAACACAAAACCAAAATCAAATATTTTCTCGATTATGCGCCGCATCTAAAGGAACGTCAGGTGCCCGATCCTTATTATGGCGGCGCATACGGTTTTGAACGAGTGTTGGATATGGTAGAAGAGGCTTCCGCCGGTTTTCTAAAAGCCTTGCGGGAATCGGGTTACATTTAAGTAAAGGAGGCAATCATGGCAATCGTATCGAATACCGTCGCTTATATGGACGGCGATGTAGTTTTAGAAGCTTTTTTTGCATTTGACGATGCGCTTTCAGGCCGCAGACCGGCGGTTTTAATCAATCATACCTGGGCTGGGCGGGATGACTTCGTTGCCGAAAAAGCCAAAAAACTTGCAGCTCTCGGTTATGTCGGCTTTGCAGTTGATATGTATGGCAAAGGGGTTTTAGGCTCGGGTCCGGAAGAAAACATGAAGCTGATGCAGCCTTTTATGGCCGACCGTGCCATGCTGCAACAGCGCATGAAAGCGGCTTTGGCTGCGGTGAAATTGATGCCTTGGGTTGACGACAGCAAAATCGCCGCGATGGGTTTTTGTTTCGGAGGTTTGTGCTCGCTTGATTTGGCCAGGACAGGCGTCGATATTAAAGGTGTAGTCAGTTTTCATGGCTTGCTGGCTGCGCCGGGTAATACTCAGGGGAACACCATTAAGGCAAAAATCCTGGCGTTGCATGGCCGGGACGATCCGTTGGCTCCGACAGAACAAATGCTCGCTTTTGAACAGGAAATGACCGAAGCGGGCGCAGACTGGCAGTTGCATACATACGGCCATACCATGCATGCGTTCACCAATCCGATTGCCAATGATCCAGCGTCAGGTATGGTCTATCGGCCCGATGCGGACCGGCGTTCATGGATAGCGATGCAAAACTTTTTGAAAGAGATATTCGCCTGACAAGGTATGTCTGTTAAATAAAAGCTTAAGGTTGCTGGATGCAAAGAACATACATAAGAAGCCTTCATAAAACATTATCAGCTTCGACACTATTCAGACAATTTGTTATAATCTTCAGCTTATTTCATGTCGTGTAGTTACACTTAAACAAAAAAAATCAGGAAAAGTGTGTTCATACTTAGACATGAAACCATGCCGGTCTGTATTAACGGCACACTGTAATATAGGGATCAATGTCAAACTTCGCTAAAGAAATAATACCTGTCAATCTCGAAGATGAGATGAAACAGTCCTATCTCGATTACGCTATGAGCGTTATCGTCGGTCGAGCCCTTCCGGATGTCAGAGACGGCCTTAAGCCGGTGCATCGCCGTGTGTTGTATGCGATGAGCGAATTGGGCAACGACTGGAACAAGCCTTATAAAAAATCGGCGCGTGTGGTCGGTGACGTGATCGGTAAATACCATCCTCACGGCGATACCGCAGTTTATGACACGATGGTGCGGATGGCGCAGAATTTCTCAATGCGTTATATGCTGATCGACGGGCAGGGCAATTTCGGTTCGGTCGACGGCGATTCTCCTGCGGCGATGCGTTATACCGAAGTGCGCATGTCGAAAATCGCTCATGAGTTGCTGGCTGATCTGGACAAGGAAACAGTCGATTTTGCGCCGAACTACGACGAGTCGGAGTCTGAGCCGAAAGTTTTGCCGACTCGGGTGCCGACCTTACTGATTAACGGTTCATCCGGTATCGCGGTGGGCATGGCTACCAATATTCCGCCGCATAATTTGTCCGAAGTGATCAGTGCCTGTCTGGCGATGATCGACCAACCGGATCTGACTGTGCATGACTTGATGGCTCATATCCCTGGGCCTGACTTTCCTACGGCGGCCATTATCAACGGTGCTTCCGGTATCTACAACGCTTATACCACTGGACGCGGCAAGATCTATTTGCGCGCGCGTTGCCATTTTGAAGATATCGGCGACAGCAGCCGGCAAGCGATTATCACTACCGAATTACCCTATCAGGTCAACAAGGCCAGATTGTTGGAGAAAATTGCCGAGCTGGTTAAAGAAGGCAAGCTTGAAGGCATTTCTGGCCTGCGCGACGAGTCGGATAAAGACGGCATGCGCATGGTTATTGAACTGCGTCGAGGCGAAATGCCCGAGGTGGTGTTAAATAATCTGTACAAGCAGACGCAATTTCAGACCGTGTTCGGCATCAATATGGTTGCGCTGCTGGATGGCCGTCCGCATTGCATGAATCTCAGAGAGATTATCAGCGCTTTTATCAACCACAGACGGGAAATTGTTACCCGTAGAACGATTTATAACCTGCGCAAAGCCAGGGAAAGAGCCCATATTTTAGAAGGGCTTGCGATTGCTTTAGCCAATATCGACGAAATGATTGCGCTGATTAAGGCGGCTGCCACACCGGCCGATGCTAAAGTCGGTTTGTTGGAGAAAAACTGGGATGCAGGGCTGGTTGCAGCGTTGTTGGACCGCGCCGATGCGGATCGTTCAAGACCGGATGATTTACCGGTGGAATTCGGTATTCATGCCGGAATTTACCGCCTGTCTGAAACCCAGGCTCAGGCCATTCTTGAGTTGCGTCTGCATCGTTTGACCGGTCTGGAGCAGGACAAGATAGTCAATGAATACAAGCAGTTGCTTGAACAAATCGATGAGTACCTGTTTATTCTGGGCAGCGACGTTCGTCTGATGGAGATTATCAGGGAAGAATTGGTCGCAATCAAAGAACAGTATTCCGACGAGCGGCGTACGGAAATCTTACAAAATCATTCGGACTTATCCGATGAAGATCTGATTACCGAAGAAGATATGGTCGTGACCATGTCGCACGAAGGTTACGTCAAGTCCCAGCCTCTGAGCGATTACAAGGCGCAACGACGCGGCGGTCGCGGCAAATCGGCAACAGCCACTAAAGAGCTGGATTATGTCGATAAGCTGATTGTGGCGAATACACACGATACCATTTTGTGCTTTTCATCCTTGGGCAAGGTTTACTGGCTTAAAGTTTATCAATTGCCGGTTGCGAGCCGCGCTGCCAGAGGCAAGCCTTTCGTCAACCTGCTGCCGCTGGAGCAAAACGAAAAAATCAATGCACTGCTGCCAATACGCGAATTTACCGACACTAAATTCATTTTCATGGCGACCTCGGCGGGTACCGTCAAAAAGACCCCATTGAAAGAATTCGAGCGTCAGCGTGCTAACGGCAAAATCGCCATCGATTTAAGAGAAGGTGATACGCTGGTGGGTGTCGCAGTGACCGACGGCCATCAAAACGTATTGCTATTTAGCAGCACGGGCAAGGCAGTCTGTTTTAATGAAGAGGATGTGCGCTCGATGGGCAGAACGGCGTCAGGAGTGCGCGGAATTCGTTTGCAAGAAGGGCAGAAGGTCATTTCCCTGATTATCGCAACCGAAGGCACAGTGCTGAATATCACCGAAAACGGCTACGGCAAGCGAACCAAGCTGGAAGAGTTTACCTGCCATAAACGCGGCGGCCAAGGCCTGATCGCGATACAAACGTCTGCGCGCAACGGCGCTGTTGTTGGCGCAGTGCTGGTTAATGATCACGATGAAATTATGCTGATTACCGATGGAGGCACCTTGGTCCGTACACGGGTTGACGGCATTTCTGTGGTTGGACGGAATACTCAGGGCGTAACAATTATCCGGCTGGATAAGAAAGAAAAAGTGATCGGCGTTGATCGTATCGAAGGCTTGGCCGGGGTAGATGATGCGGACGATGAAGACGTTCTTTTAGATGATGCCGAGTCAGAGCTGGGTACATCGGAAGAATCAACAAATGACGATATTGAATCAGGTGAGGAATCATAATGTCTAGAGTTTATAATTTTAGCGCAGGGCCGTCTGCATTCCCTGAGTCGGTATTGCAGCATGCGCAACAAGAAATGCTGGAATGGCGTGATAGCGGCATGTCGGTCATGGAAATGAGCCACCGAGGCAAGCATTTCTCGATTATTGCCGAAGAGCTGGAAAGCGATTTGAGAGCTCTGCTGGCTATCCCCGAGAGCTATAAGGTTTTGTTTCTGCAAGGCGGTGCATCGGCGCAATTTTCGTTAATACCCCAGAATATATTGAACGGTAAAAACAAAGCCTGTTACTTGAATACCGGCGCTTGGTCGGAAAAAGCCATCAAGGACGCCGGGGCTTATTGCGATGTGGTAGTTAGCGCCAGCTCAGAAAGTACAAAATTTACCACGATTCCTGATGCTGCAAGTTGGGCCATCGATAGTCAAGCAGCTTATCTGCACTATACCTCGAATGAAACCATTCACGGCGTAGAGTTCCAGTCTTGCCCGGACAGTAAGGGCTTGCCGCTGGTGTCGGATATGTCATCGAATATTTTATCGCGCAAGATTGATGTCAGCCAGTACGGCCTGATTTATGCCGGAACCCAAAAAAATATGGGGCCAGCTGGTGTCACCGTGGTGATAGTCAGAGACGATTTGGTCGGGCATGCGCCAAAAACAGTACCTTCCGTTTTCAACTATGCCGAACAGGCAAAAAA
>Ga0066541_101917_pt1 | contig 8548 bp, 7 predicted proteins | sample LakWasMe79_HOW10_FD_61132 | JGI IMG/M metagenome (GOLD analysis project Ga0066541, IMG submission 61132) | Metatranscriptome of freshwater sediment methanotrophic microbial communities from Lake Washington under simulated oxygen tension -... | ecosystem: Environmental > Aquatic > Freshwater > Lake... | reverse complement strand
TGTTCCTTGCAATGAGCGCACTGATGATCGTGCTGCTGGTGCGCGACTGCGTGGCGCTGCCGCAAACCGCCGGCTCGCTGACCTATCTTGGCGCGTTCTTCCTGGTGGCCCTGGCCCCCTTGTTTGCCGGGCTGTGGGGCTGGCTGGACAAGCGTGGGCTGGATCCATCGAAGCCCACCAAATCCGCATTTGGTTTGCTGTTCGGCGGGCTGTCATTTGTCCCGATGGCACTGGCCGCGCAACAGGTGGGCGCGACCGGCGCGATGGCCAGCGTGTGGTGGCTGGTGCTGGCGTATCTGGTGCTTGAAATCGGTGAAATGTGCCTGTCGCCGGTGGGCCTGTCGGCCGTCACCCAGCTGGCCATGCCGCGCGTGGTCAGCCTGATGATGGGCACTTGGTTTCTTGCCACCGCGTTTTCGGAAACGCTGGCAGCGTTGTTCGGCAAACTGGCGGCGATTGATGTGTCGGAAGGCGAAACACTGAACATGGTGACCGCCGCTGCCAAATACGAGCATCTGTTCTGGCTGATGATGTGGATCGGGCTGGGCTGCGCGGCATTGGCCTTCCTCGCCGCACCACTGTTGCGGCGGATGATGCATGGGGTGAAGTAAGCCTGAACCTGCCAACCAACAGAGTGGCAGGGCGCTGCTAAACTCCGGCATCGTCTTCACAACGAGTACTTCCGCATGCTGCAGCACCGTCCGTTGGTCTTCGCCCTTGCCGTCGCCCTAGCAGCCGGAGTCATCTCCCCGCAAAGTCATGCTGCCAAGAAGCCTGCTACCGGTAAATCAAAGACCCCGGTGGCGTCACTGGCCTGTACGGATTTCTATGCCGAAGCCAACAGGAGCTGGCTTGGTGCCAACCCGATGCCAAAATCCGGTGCAGTATCCGCACTGGGACAATTGACCGCACGCGCGCAACAGCAACAACGTGATTTGCTTGATGCCGCCATGCGTGCGCCACAAGGCAAAGTGCAACAATTGCTTGGGGATTTCTGGGCCAGTGGCTTGGACGAGGCTGCCGTAGAGAAAGATGGTGCAGCACCGGTTGCACCGCTGCTGCAACGCATTGATGCCATTCGCAAGACGGGTGATATTGCTCCCGCCCTAGCCGCCCTCCATCAAGTGGGCATTCCGGTGGCGTTTGGCTTCAATGCCGACATCGATTTGCGCGATTTGGATCGCCATCTTGGCTATTTCAGCCAAGGCGGCCTTGGCCTGCCCGACCCCGCCTACTACACCCGCAGCGATGCCGATACCAAAGCACTGGTCTCGCGTTATGCCGATTACATGCGCAAGATCCTTGCATTGACCGGCGTGGCCAAGAAAGACATCGAGACCCAGACCGCGTTGGCACTGGATCTGGAAACCCGCATCGCACGTGCAACACGACCGTTGGCTGAATTACGCGATCCACGCAACAATTTTGCGCCGGTCGCTACTGCCGGCCTTGGCAAGCAATACAAGAATTTGCAATTGGATGCCTTCCTCAAGGCGCAAGGTGTCAGCGACGACAGCGTGTCACTGGCCAACCCGGCCCTGTTCGAGCAACTTGACAGCTTGGTTGGCAAACTCAAGCCCGCACAATGGCAAGCCTATTTGCGCTGGCGCGTGGGCGATGCAATGGCACCGTATTTGTCCAGACCGTGGCGCGATGCCGCGTTCGATTTTCGTGGCAAAGTGTTGCTCGGCCAGACCGAACCAGCGCCGCGCTGGCAGCAGGTATTGGATGCCATCAATCTGGCCGCGGGCCCGATGCTGGGCAAGGAATACGCTGCAACCTATTTGCCCGATGCCAGCCGCAAACAGGCTGAGTTGATCGCCGGGCACGTACGCGACGCATTGATTCACGCGATTGACGATGGCACGTTGCTGGATGCCGCCGGCAAGGCCGAAGCGCGCAAAAAGCTGGAACATCTGCGTATCGAAATTGGTACCCCACACCGTGATTTGGACTTCACCGTGCAACCGATGGGGCGTGGCAGTTTTGGCGGCAACATGCTGATTGCATCCACGTGGCGGCATGCACAAGAGATGAAGCGCATTGGCAAGGGCAATGCCGACCGGCGCTGGGATGTACTGCCGCAACAGCCGGCACTGGCCTATGACTTGGCACACAACCGCTTGATCGTGACTGCGGCCATGCTGCAGGCACCGGTGCTGGATCCCAGCCAAGTACCGGCGCAGCAATATGGCGCGTTTGGTGCGCTGGTTGGCCATGAACTCAGCCATGCCATGGATGCGCGCGGCCGCCATGTGGATTCCGACGGCAATGTGCGTGACTGGTGGAGCAATGATGTGGCCAATCACTGGACTGCACTCACCAACAAAGTCGCTGCCCTGTATGCCAGTCTGCCCTATCCGGGCACCAATGGGGTCAAAGTCTCCGCCAGCTTGACCAGCGATGAAAATCTGGCCGACCTTGCAGGCGTCGAACTGGCGCATGCTGCCTTGCTAACCGCGCAACCCAAGCCCAGCACCGCACAAGAGCGCCAGTTCTTCAACGGCTGGGCGCAACTGTGGGCACAGCAAGTGGCCAGTGATGAAGCGCAGATACGCGCGCAGCAGGACGTGCGCGCACCCGGCCAATGGCGCGCCAATGTGCCGCTGATGCAGCAACCCGCGTTCGGCACGGCCTATGCCTGCAAGACCGGCACGCCAATGGCACCCGCTTCGCGAATTGATGTCTTCAGATAAGCATTTGATACGCTGGAACGAGCGCTGAGTATTCCTCGGCACACAATCCGATTGTTGCCTGCTCGCACCCAAGACTTGGCCCCGTTGAAATTCACCTTGCCCGCTCCGCATTCGCTTCTTGTCGGCTTCAGCGGCGGCCTGGATTCGACGGTGTTACTGCATCTGCTTGCAAGTGATGCCACCGCGAGAAGGCAGGGCTTGCGTGCGATCCACGTGCATCATGGCTTGCACCCAGAAGCCGACCAGTGGGCCGCACATTGCCAACGCATGTGTGATGCTTTGTCGGTGCCATTGACGTTGACACGGGTGCAGGTGGATTGCCGTAGTGGACTGGGATTGGAGGCAGCAGCGAGAGCAGCGCGACATGCGGCATTTGCCGCGGCAATGACGACTGATGACATTCTGGTGTTGGCCCATCATCAAGACGACCAAGCCGAAACCTTCCTGTTGCGCGCGCTACGTGGATCCGGGGCGGAGGGGCTGGCGGCGATGCGCGATTGGCGCGCATTCGCACACGGCTGGTTATGGCGACCGTTACTGGATTTCCCGCGCCGGCAGTTGCAGGCACTTGCACAGCGCGAAGGCCTGCACTGGATCGACGACCCCAGCAACGCCAACAGCGGGTTTGCTCGCAACTTCCTGCGCAATCAGGTATTGCCGATGCTGCACGAGCGCTGGCCGCACGCGACGGCGGCCTTCGCCCGCAGCGCCGCACTTTGTACCGACGCCGCGCAGTTGTTGCACGCCGAGGATAGCAAGGCACTGACCGAGGTTGCGGTGGATACCCGCACCCTGCGTGTGGCGGGCTTGCTGCAACTGACCCCGTCGCGCCGCGCCCGCGTGTTGCGGCACTGGATCGCCATATTGCAGCTGCCGCCGCTGCCCGGCAACGGGGTCGCGAGGATCGAATCCGATTTACTGTCGGCGCGCAGGGATGCCAATCCACGTTTCGAATGGAACGATGCCTGTGTGCAACGCTGGCGTGACCTGCTGCATGCCGACCACATTCAGCCATCGCTTGCACTGGATTTTTCGCAAGCCTGGGATGGCAGGCAAGCGCTGGAGTTGCCGAATGGTGACAGCCTGCGGTTGATTGGCGTTGATGGGTTTGACACGCCGGTGCGCGTTCATGCCCGCCAAGGCGGGGAGCGCATCGTGTTGCCAAAGCGCATTCATTCGCACGCACTCAAGCATGTGCTGCAAGCGGCTGGCATGCCATCATGGCAGCGGCAACGACTGCCGCTGTTATCGGCAGGCAGCACCCTGCTGGCCGCCGGCGATAGCGTGGTGTCCGCACAATTACACGCTTGGCTGCGCCTATACGGCGCGCAGCTGCAATGGACGCAGCTGGCGTAAACTTCCCCCATGGCGAAGAAACCTGCATCCGAACCCTCCCCCGTAGCCGACTTTGAACAGTCGCTGCACGCATTGGAAGCACTGGTTGGCACGATGGAAGCCGGCGACATGAACTTGGAGGAATCGCTGGCCGCCTACGAGCGCGGAGTCGGCTTGTATCGGCATTGCCAACTGGCGCTGGAACAGGCGGAGTTGCGCGTGCGTCAACTCAGCGATCCCGCCAAGCCCGAGGCTGCCACCGATTTTGAAGCCGGCGACCATGCCTGAGTCCGCATTCCCAGAGTGGATCCGGCGCACTGATGCGACCCTGAGCAACGCCCTACCAGACCCCGCCGTGGCGCCGCAACGGCTACACGCTGCGATGCGTCATGCCGTACTCAACGGCGGCAAACGGATGCGCCCCTTACTGGTGTACGCCACCGGCACCGCATTGGGTGCCGCAGACGCGTCACTGGATGCCGCTGCGGCCGCAGTGGAGTTGATCCACTGCTATTCACTGGTGCACGACGATTTACCGGCGATGGATGATGATGCCCTGCGGCGTGGCCAGCCCACCGTGCATGTGGCGTTCGATGAGGCCACTGCGATACTGGCCGGTGACGCACTGCAAACGCTGGCCTTCGACGTGTTGGCCAACGCGCCACAGGATGCACCCCAGCGCGTGGCAATGCTTGCCGAATTGGCCCGCGCCAGTGGTGTTGCTGGCATGTGCGGTGGGCAGGCGCTGGATATCGACGCAACTGGAGGAAGAACAAAAGGAGATCAGCGTCATGTATCCGACCGGGATGATTCTACCGCTGGTGTTGTTCGTCCGAAAAATGACTATGGCTTCGTTCCGCTTCCCTTCTCACTCGCTGAACTCGAACGTCTGCACGCACTCAAAACTGGCGCACTGCTGCGCTGCGCGGTGCGGCTGGGCGCATTGGCGGCCAATGCCGACGCATCGTGCTGTGCGGCGCTAGATCGCTATGCCGACGCCTTGGGGTTGGCGTTTCAGATTCGCGATGATCTGCTGGATATCGAAGGTGATGCTGCGACCTTGGGCAAGACCACCGGCAAGGATCAGGCGCAAGACAAAGCTACCTTCCCGGCGTTGCTGGGAGTGCCGGCCAGCCGGGCGCGCCTGCAAGAACTTGCGGCCAGCATGCAGGCCGCGCTGGACAGCGTGGATGCCGATACACACGCTTTGGCAGCACTGGCGCACAAGGCCATCCATCGCAGCCATTGATCTGCTGCGCAAGCCACGCAGCAGCTATGCCATGCATCAAGGTTGCCGGCAGCTCGCCAGCAAATCCTTGTCCTTGCGGTACACCGCTGTTTGCACGTCAAACGCGCCCAGCACGGTGGAGAACAGATTGTCGTGGCTGGCTGGCTGCTGCGCCACCTTCTGCAAGCACGCCATATCGAGGCCAGTATCGGTGGCAAACCCGGGCGATAGCCACAGCGTCAGCGGCACATGCAGTTGTTGCCGGGGCGCGATGGCATACGGCGCACCATGCAGATACAGTCCATATTCGCCCAACGATTCGCCATGGTCAGATACATACAACATTGCCGCATCGCGCTGGGTTTGCGCTTGCAGCAGGTCGATCAAATGCGCCAGCACGCTATCGGAATACAGGATCGCATTGTCGTAGGCATTCGCGATTTGAGCCTGCGTGCAGCGGCTCAGCTCAGGGGTTTTGCAGACGGGTGTCCAGCGCTCGAATGCGGGCGGGTAGCGCTCGAAATAATTCGGCCCATGGTTGCCCAGCATATGTAACACGATGATCACATCGCCCGGCATGGCATCCAGTTTGGCTTGCAAACCCGACAACAGGATTTCATCGAAGCAACGCCCGGCCGCGCACAAATTGGCGGCATCGTCCGGGCCCATGGTGTGCGATTGCACGCCGATGCAAATGCCCTTGCAGCCGGATTGATTATCGCGCCAGAGCACTTGCACGCCGGCGCGTGCAGCCACGTCCAATACCGATTCATGCCCGCGAATGGCATCGCGGTCGTAATGCTCGCGGCCTTGCGGTGAGAACATGCACGGCAACGAGACTTCGGTGCTGGTGCCGCAGGCGGTGACGTCGGGGAAATTCAGTACATTGCGCTTGGCAAGCTCCGGGGTCGTCTGGCGTGCATAACCATTCAGCCCCCAATGATCGCCGCGCACGGTTTCACCCACTGCCAACACCAGCAAGCGTGGCTTGCGCGTCGCCGCCGCGGCAGGCCGCTTGGCATCGGCACCCACCACTTGGCGTGGGCCGCTGCTGGCTTTCTTCGAAGGCTTGATCACATTGATCAGTGACACGATGTAGTTGCCCGGGGTGATTTTGTAGCGCAACACTTTGTCGGTACGCATCAGCGCAAACACGCCCTGCGAAGACATCCCCACCGCCGCACCGGCCAGCAGCAGCATCGCCAGCAGAAACCCGCCACGCACCAGCAAACCGCGCCTCCAGCTACGCGGCTTGCTGCGGGTCAGCAGCACCAATACGGCTGGCGCCATGCCCAACAACACCACATGCAACAGCATGCCAACCGTCATCAGCTCGCGGCTTTCGGCCACATCGGTATGCAGCACGTTGCGGATCATCTCCGCATCAAACACCACGGCAAAGCGGGTCATGTACCAATGTGCCAGCGCGGTGACGACCAGCAACAGCGCCAACAGTGGCCGCGCCAAGCGGCCCCAGCACAGCAAGCCAAAGATCAACGCATGCAGGGCGAATACCGCCACACCCAGCGACAACATCACGGAAGTCGAACTGGTACCGGCACGCACCGCCGCCCACAAGGGGCCATTGGTCACCAACAGAAAATAGGCGCTGACCAGCGCAATCAGCACCTCTACCGAAACTTGCGGCCGCCACCAGCGGTTATCGCCACGTTGGTTCGCTGTCACGTCTTACCTACCCTCGATGGTTGCCGATCATGGCGGGCGACAGTAGCACCAATGCCAAAGCCGCCCAACTGCCATCCGTGCCTGGTGTTAGCGCGCGCTGCGGCGATCACCTTGGCGCGGGCCGCGCTGGCTATCGCGTTGACTGTCGCGCTGCGCCGGCTTTGGCCCAGTGTGGGCATGGGCATGCGCTTCGAGCGTGCGCGGCTTGCCGTGCGGACGACGATTGCGCGCAGCCGGGCGCGGGCCACGCGGGGCATTGTCGAACGGCTTGGCATCGCTGCGGATTGCGCGTGAAGGCACAAACCCGGACACAGTGTCCATCACGATGTCGCGGCCGAGCAACTTCTGGATCTGGCGCAGCAAATGCGCTTCGTCTGGCGATACCAGCGAAATTGCTTCGCCGGTAGCACCGTTGCGGCCGGTGCGGCCAATGCGATGCACGTAGTCTTCTGCCACCATCGGCAAGTCGTGGTTGATCACCAGCGGCAGTTGCGGAATATCCAACCCGCGTGCGGCCACGTCGGTGGCCACCAGGATACGGGTCTTGCCGGATTTGAATTCGTTGAGCGCTTTCTGGCGTGCGGCTTGGCTCTTGTTGCCATGAATCGCCAGTGCCGGCAAACCGGCATCGCAGAGTTGTTCGGCCAAACGGTTGCAGCCGTGCTTGGTCTTGCCGAACACCAGCACCTGTTCGGTGTGGCGCTGCGCCAGAATCTGCACCAGCAGGTCACGCTTCCTGTTGCCATCCACCGGGTGCGCACGGTGGCTGATGGTTTCGATCACGGTGTTCTGCGCCGCCACCTGCACCTGCTGCGGGTCCTTCAGAAAGTCCAGTGCCAGCGCCTTGATGCGCGGCTCGAACGTGGCCGAAAACAGCAAGGTCTGGCGCTGGTGCGGCACGTGCTTCATCACCCGTTGGATCGACGGCAAAAAAGCCCATGTCGAGCATGCGATCGGCTTCATCCAGCACCAGCATCTGCACGTCACCCAGCTTGCAGGTGCCGCGCTCCAGATGGTCGATCAAGCGGCCCGGGCAGGCCACCAGCACATCCACGCCACGGCGGAACGCATCGATCTGCGGCTGCATGCCTACTCCGCCGAACAACGCGGTGACGTTCAAACGCAGATATTTGGCATAGCTGCGCAGGTTGTCGCTGACCTGCACCGCCAGTTCGCGGGTAGGCGTCAGAATCAGCGCGCGCGGACGATGCACGCCTTGCGGCTTGGGCAATTCGGCCAATTTTTGCAATAAGGGCAAGCCAAACGCGGCGGTCTTGCCGGTGCCGGTTTGCGCCCCGCCCAGCACGTCGTGGCCGGCCAGCACCAGCGGGATCGCTTGTGCCTGGATGGGGGTGGGGGTGGTGTAGTGATTATCGGCAAGCGCGCGCAGCAAGCCAGGCGCAAGGCCAAGGGTTTCAAACGACATCGGGAACTCCGGGGTGTCAAAGCCACGCGCAAGGCATGGGCGAACCCGTGCGATTCCCAAGAAACCACGCACGAGCCTGCAGATGGCACGACGCCGGAACTCCGGGCCGTGTCTGCGCGACGAAAGGCGTGTGGGGAAAACGAGCCGCAAAGGCGGCGGGCGTGACCGGGAATAACG
>Ga0066541_114400_pt1 | contig 8864 bp, 1 predicted proteins | sample LakWasMe79_HOW10_FD_61132 | JGI IMG/M metagenome (GOLD analysis project Ga0066541, IMG submission 61132) | Metatranscriptome of freshwater sediment methanotrophic microbial communities from Lake Washington under simulated oxygen tension -... | ecosystem: Environmental > Aquatic > Freshwater > Lake... | reverse complement strand
CCTGCCACTCCTGTGTTTGCTGTGGCTACTGCAACCGATGCTTGCGGATCGGCATTTACCTTGACTTCTACAGACGCAACAACGCCTGGCGCTTGTGCCGGTTCTTACGCTGTAACAAGGACATGGACAGCAACTGATGCTTGTGGAAACACCTCGACTGCTTCACAAACCATTACCGTAACCGATACTACTGCTCCGGTAATTTCACAATTGCCAGCTACTTCAACCATCTCTTGTCCTGCCACTCCGGTATTCGCCGTGGCTACTGCAACCGATGCTTGTGGATCGGCATTCACGCTGACTTCTACCGATGCTACGACTCCGGGACAATGTGCCGGTTCTTACTCGGTAACAAGGACTTGGGTTGCCACCGATGCTTGTGGAAACACTTCAACCGCTTCGCAGACTATTAATGTAAACGATACGGCTGCTCCGGTGATTGCACCGCTACCAGCGACTTCAACCATCTCTTGCCCTGCAACTCCAGAATTTGCTGTAGCAACCGCTACCGATGCTTGTGGATCTGCTTTCACTTTGACTTCTGTTGATGCTACGACACCTGGTGCTTGCGCCGGTTCTTACTCAGTAACCAGAACGTGGACAGCTACAGACGCTTGTGGAAACACTTCGACTGCATCACAAACCATCAATGTAGGTGATACTACTGCTCCGGTAATTGCACAATTGCCAGCACCATCAACCATCTCTTGCCCTGCAACTCCTGAGTTTGCCGTGGCCACTGCTGTTGATGCTTGTGGATCTGCATTCACTTTGACTTCTACAGACGCAACGACACCAGGTACTTGTGCCGGATCATACGCTGTAACACGTACATGGGTTGCGACTGACGCTTGTGGAAACACCTCAACCGCTTCACAAACCATCAATGTTCAGGATACTACTGCTCCGGTAATTGCACAATTGCCTGCGCCATCAACCATCTCTTGCCCTGCAACTCCTGAGTTCGCCGTGGCTACTGCTGTTGATGCTTGTGGATCTGCATTTACATTGACTTCTGTTGATACCAGAAATGAAGGCCAATGTGCCGGTTCTTACTCCATAACAAGAAACTGGACAGCAACCGATGCTTGTGGAAACACTTCGACTGCTGCACAAACCATTACAGTAACCGATACTACCGCGCCGGTAATTGCACAATTGCCAGCACCATCAACGATCTCTTGCCCTGCAACTCCAGAGTTTGCCGTGGCTACTGCTGTTGATGCTTGCGGATCGGCTTTCACCTTGACTTCTACAGACGCAACGACTCCAGGAACTTGTGCCGGATCGTACGCTGTAACCAGAACTTGGGTAGCGACTGACGCTTGTGGAAACACTTCAACCGCTTCACAAACCATCAATGTTCAGGATATCACTGCTCCGGTAATTGCACAATTGCCAGCACCAACAACCATCTCTTGCCCTAACACGCCTGTGTTTGCTGTGGCTACTGCGGTGGATGCGTGTGGATCGGCTTTCACTTTGACTTCTGCCGATGCTACTACACCTGGACAATGTGCCGGTTCTTATTCTGTAACCAGAACATGGACGGCTACCGATGTTTGCGGAAACATTTCAACCGCTACACAAACCATTAACGTAGAAGATACCAACGCTCCTGTGATCGTTCCGCTTCCTGCTACAGCCACTATCGCTTGTCCTGACACTCCGGTGTTTACTCAGGCTATTGCTGTTGACGAATGTGGATCGGCTTTCACCTTGACTTCTGACGACGTTACCACCGAAGGCCAATGCGCCGGTTCTTATTCTGTAACCAGAACATGGACTGCCACCGATGCTTGTGGAAACACTTCTACCGCTTCGCAAACCATTAATGTAGAAGATACTTCTGCACCTGTGATTTCGGTATTGCCGGAAACAACAACCATCTCTTGTCCTGCAACTCCAGAGTTCGCTGTAGCAACTGCATCCGATGCTTGTAATTCTGCTTTCACGTTGACTTCTGCAGATGTAACCAATCCCGGAACCTGTATCGGATCTTACTCCGTAACAAGAACCTGGACGGCTACCGATGCTTGTGGAAACACTTCAACCGCTTCACAAACCATCAATGTTCAAGACCTTACTGCTCCTGTTATCACTACCCAAGCTTCTAACATCACTGTAGAATGCGACGGAAACGGAAGTGGTGCTGCAATTGCTGCATGGTTGGCTACCAATGGTGGTGCCGCTGCAACAGACGCTTGTTCTGATGTAACCTGGAGCAACAACTTCAACGCCTTGGGCAATGATTGTTCGGCTGCCGTTACAGTAATCTTTACAGCAAAAGATTCTTGTGGAAATACAGCTACGACTTCTGGTACTTTCACCGTACAAGACGTTACCGCTCCTACAGCTCCTGAAGCTCCGGCAGATTTGACTGTAACTTGCGGCGACTTGGTTCCTGTTTCTCCAACGCTTTCTGCAACCGATGTTTGTGCAGGTATCATCACTTCAACAGGAATTGATACGATCGCACAGGGAAGTTGCCCTAACAATTATGTAATCACAAGAACCTGGACTTTTACAGATGCTTGTGCCAACTCCTCTACTGCGGTGCAAACAATTACCGTCAATGACGACATTGCTCCTGTAATCGAAGCATTGCCTGCCGCTTCAACCATCTCTTGTCCTGCTGTTCCTGAGTTCACTCAGGCGGTTGCAACCGACAACTGTCTTGGTGCGCTGGTATTGACTTCTGAAGATGTAACTACAGAAGGGCAATGTGCCGGTTCTTATTCTGTAACAAGAACTTGGACTGCAGTTGACGCTTGTGGAAACACAACTACCGCTACACAAACTATTAATGTAGAAGATACTACTGCTCCGGTTATTGCTGAATTGCCAGCCGCATCAACCATCTCTTGTCCTGCAACTCCTGAGTTCGCTGTGGCAACTGCAACCGATGCTTGTAATTCGACATTCACTTTGACTTCTGAGGATGTAACTACAAACGGACAATGTGCCGGTTCTTATTCTGTAACCAGAACTTGGACGGCTACTGACGCTTGCGGAAACGTATCAACTGCGTCACAGACTATTAATGTAGAAGATACTACTGCTCCTGTGATTGCCGAATTGCCAATCGCTTCGACCGTTTCTTGTCCTGCAACTCCAGAGTTCGCTGTGGCAACCGCTACCGATGCTTGTGGTTCTGAATTCACGCTAACCTCAGTTGATACTACTAACCCAGGAACTTGCGCCGGCTCTTATGCCGTAACCAGAACCTGGACGGCTACCGATACTTGTGGAAACACTTCTACAGCTTCTCAAACCATCACGGTTCAAGACGATACTGCTCCGGTAATTGCAGAATTGCCAGCACCAACAACCATCGACTGTCCTGCGACTCCTGAGTTCGCTGTGGCTACTGCAACCGATGCTTGTGGATCTGCCTTCACCTTGACTTCGGAAGATGTAACAACACAAGGTACTTGTGCGGGGTCTTATTCTGTAACAAGGACTTGGACTGCTACTGACGCTTGTGGAAACGTTTCTACTGCTTCACAAACCATCAATGTTCAAGACATTACTGCTCCTACCATCACTACCCAAGCTTCTGACATCACTGTAGAATGCGACGGTAACGGAAGTGGCGATGCAATTGCTGCATGGTTGGCTACCAACGGTGGCGCTGCAGCAACAGATGCTTGTTCTGATGTAACCTGGACCAACGACTTCAACGCCTTGGGCAATGACTGTTCGGCTGCTGTAACGGTAGTTTTCACTGCGACTGACGCTTGTGGAAATGCTACGACAACTTCGGCTACCTTCACCGTACAAGACGTTACGGCTCCTACGGCTCCTGAAGCTCCGGCTGACGTAACAGTTGCCTGTGCCGATTTGGTTCCTGCTACTATTGCGCTTTCTGCTACCGACTTATGTGCCGGTGTGATCACGTCAACAGGAATTGATACTGTTGCGCAAGGTAACTGTCCTAATTCTTTTGTAATCACCAGAACATGGACATTCACCGATGCTTGTGCCAACAGCTCGACTGCGGTGCAAACCATTACAGTAAATGATACCGAAGCTCCGGTCGCTCCAGAGGCGCCTGCTGCTGTAACTGTTGCTTGCGCCGACGAGGTTCCTGCAATGGTATCCTTGACTGCAACCGACAACTGTAACGACGAAATTACCGTTGAAGGTGTCGATGCGATAGCGCAAGGCAACTGTCCTAATTCTTTTGTAATCACAAGAACCTGGACATTCACCGATGCTTGTAACAATACTTCAAGTGTTGCACAAACCATTACCGTAAATGACGATGAGGCTCCGGTTGCTCCTGAAGCGCCTGCTGCTCTAACTGTTGCTTGTGCCGATCTTGTTCCTGCCATGGTTTCGCTTACCGCTACAGACAACTGTAACGATGCGATTACTGTAGAAGGTGTAGAAGCGATAGCGCAAGGCAACTGTCCTAATTCTTATGTAATCACAAGAACATGGACATTCACCGATGCTTGTAACAATACTTCAAGTGTTGCACAAACCATTACCGTAAATGACAATGAGGCTCCGGTTGCTCCTGAAGCACCTGCTGCCGTAACTGTTGCTTGTTCCGATCTTGTTCCTGCCATGGTTTCGCTTACCGCTACAGACAACTGTAACGATGCGATTACTGTAGAAGGTGTAGATGCGATTGCCCAAGGAAACTGTGCGAACGCCTTCGTAATCACAAGGACCTGGACATTCACCGATGCTTGTGGAAACACTTCATCTGCCGTACAAACCATTACTGTAAATGACGATGTAGCACCTACATTCGAAACACTACCTGCAACCGCAACCATCTCTTGTCCTGCAACTCCTGAGTTTGCTCAGGCTGTGGCTACAGACAACTGTACCGGTGCTGTGGTATTGACTTCGGAAGATATCACTACAAACGGACTATGTGCCGGTTCTTATTCTGTAACCAGAACCTGGACTGCAACTGACGCTTGTGGAAATACGGCTACCGCCTCACAAACTATTAATGTAGAAGATACTACTGCTCCTGTAATTGCTGAATTGCCAGCCGCTTCAACCGTTTCTTGTCCTGCAACTCCTGAGTTTGCTGTGGCAACTGCAACAGACGAATGTGGTTCGACATTCACGCTCACATCGGAAGATGTAACTACCCCAGGTGCTTGTGCTGGTTCTTATGCTGTAACAAGGACATGGACAGCGACTGACGCTTGTGGAAACACATCGACTGCTTCGCAAACCATCAATGTAGAAGATACGGTGGCACCGGTAATCGATGCTTTACCAGCAACTTCTTCTATCGATTGTTCAGGAACTCCTGTATTTGCTGTAGCAACCGCTAGCGATGCTTGTGGCTCAGCGTTTACGTTGACTTCGACAGATTCGACTACAACAGGTGCTTGTGCCGGTTCTTATGCTGTAACCAGAACATGGACTGCTACCGACGCTTGTGGAAACACTTCTACCGCTTCACAAACCATCAACGTACAAGACACGACTGCTCCGGTAATCGATGCCTTGCCGGCTGATTCGGTGATTGAGTGTCCTGCAACTCCTGTGTTCGCTCAGGCTACTGCAACAGACGCTTGTGGATCTACGGTTACCTTGACTTTCGTCGATGTAAATACGCCAGGAAACAACAGCTCTTACACCATCGTAAGAACCTGGACTGCTACCGATACTTGTGGAAACGCTTCAACCGCTACACAAATGATTACGGTAAGAGATACCCAGGCTCCTGTTCCGCCAGTATTGGCAGATGTTGTGGGTCAGTGTTCTGCTACTGTTCCGGTTCCGACCGCACAAGATCTTTGCGTAGGTACGGTAACTGCTACAACCAACGCACCATCGTTGACCTTCAATACCCAAGGTACATTCATTGTACAGTGGACTTTCAGCGACGGAAACGGAAATAGCTTCACCGCTAACCAAACGGTAATCGTTGATGACACGACTGCTCCTGATACCCCGGTATTGGCAGATGTAACCGGACAATGTTCGGTATCGCTTCCAACCCCTACTACAACAGACAGTTGTGCCGGTTCTGGTATCGTTGGTGTACCTGATGTTAATCCTAACTTCACTACTCCTGGTACTTATGTAGTAAACTGGACGTTCGATGACGGTAACGGAAACGTGATTGTTGTTCCTCAGAACGCAATCGTAACGCCTGCTGATGCACCTATCCCTGCAAGAAGCGAAGATGCAGATTGTAACAACGATAGCACGATCAAATGGCCTTTAAATGCCTATCTTCCGGCAACGGTATTGTCAGGTGGAACTTGGACAACGACTGAACCTGCGATTCCTGCAACTGCTTTGGTTAATGGTGAATTCTTCCCATACCAGGTTCCTGTTGGAGAGTACTTGTTCACTTATACTGTAAACAACGGAGGTTGTATCCAAACGGTAGAATTGACAATGAAAGTAGATGCGAAATGTCCTGTCGGACCATGCGGAAACGTATTCATTCCTAACGCATTCACACCGAACAACGATGGTAATTACGATACATGGGTAATCGAAAGTATTGATGAATTTGAGTGTTATCCAACAAATAAAGTCGAAATTTACAACCGTTGGGGTATCTTAGTATTCGAAACCAATCAATATGATAACGCGACGCGTGTCTTTACAGGTAGGTCTGAAGGACGCGTAACAGTAGACAAAGGCGCTGAATTACCTACCGGAACCTATTTCTATATCATTGATTATTTCGACACGACAATTTTACCAGCTGGTAAAGATGTTCACAAAGAAGGATACTTATACCTATCAAGATAACAACTCAAATCTAACTCCTGAGGGCGTAAAAACCCTCAGGTTAAAAACAAAAAACTAATGAAAACAAGAATATTAATTTTCGTTTTGATGTTTACAGGAGCGGTGAGTTATGCGCAGCAAGATGCACAATTTACGCAATACATGTACAACACGATCAATATCAATCCGGCTTACGCAGGATCGAGAGGAGCCATGAGCGTCTTCGGACTCTACCGAACCCAATGGGTTGGTCTTGACGGAGCACCAAAAACAGCTGCCTTTTCGTTGAATACACCTATAAACGATACTAAGCTTGGTGTAGGACTTTCCTTTATCAATGATCAGATCGGGCCTACTACCGAGAATATCATTTCTGCCGATGTGTCTTACAGCGTACCTACCTCAGAAGACTGGAAAATGAGTTTTGGTGTCAAAGGAACCCTTAACCTGTTCAATTTAGATGCCAGTAAATTAAGCGTTTCAAGCTCTGGAGCCGCAGATCCGTCTTTGTTCAACTACAACAAGTCGGCTCCGAATATCGGCGCAGGTATTTACTTTCACTCCGATAAAACCTACTTCGGATTGTCTGTACCTAACTTTATTGAAACCAAGAACAAATACGACGACAACGTAAAAGCCATTGCGGTTGAGAAAATCAACTATTACTTTATCGCGGGCCATGTGTTTGAATTTGGTCCAAACTTTAAGTTCAAACCGGCTTTGCTCACCAAATTGGTACAAGGCGCACCGTTACAGGTAGATGTTTCAGGAAATTTCCTTTTCTTTGACAGATTGGTATTGGGAGCTGCTTACCGTTGGGATGCCGCAGTGAGCGGAATGGCAGGTTTCCAGATTACAGACGGATTGTTCCTTGGTTACGCATACGATCAGGAGACGACTAACCTTAGAAATTACAACAGTGGTTCACACGAATTTTTCCTCCGTTTCGAACTATTCAACAATTACAACAAAATCATATCTCCTCGATTCTTCTAAAACTGCAACATCATGAAAAATAAAGCAATAATTTTTATAACGTTTTTGAGTCTCATGGCAACTGCCGGTTTTGCTCAGAATGGTGCGGCAGTAAAGAAAGCCGACAAGCAATATGATAAGTATGCCTATATAGATGCGACGCAAACCTATGAGCGTATTGCGGCAAAAGGTTACAAGTCGGCCGAGATGTTCATGAAATTAGGAAACGCCTATTATTTCAATGCCGAACTCGACAAAGCCAACAAATGGTACGACGAATTGTTCGCGATGGGCACAGAGCTCGATCCCGAATATTACTACCGTTACGCACAAACACTCAAATCGGTAAAGAACTACAAGAAAGCCGATGAGATGATGGCCAAGTTTGCCGAAAAATCGGGTGAGGATTTGCGTGCGCAACGTTTCAAATCGAAGCAGGATTATATGGATGAGATCAAAGCAAATTCAGGTCGATACAAGATTGAAGATGCCGGAATCAACTCTAAGTATTCTGACTACGGAACCGCTTTCTTCGGAGAAAAAGTTGTTTTCGCCTCATCACGCGATACCGGAAGTTTCGCCCAGAAAAAACACAAATGGACGAACCAGTATTTTACCAATATGTATTCGTCTGACAACACACCCGAAGGCGCGCTTTCTGCTCCTGTAAAATTCGCGAAGAACGTCAACTCGAAGTTCCATGAAGATACGCCTGTATTTACAAAAGACGGCAAAACCATGTACTTTACCAGAAACAATTTCAACGACGGTAAAAGAGGAAAAGATGCTTCAAGGACTACCCTACTCAAAATCTACAAAGCGACTTTAGTGGGTGACAAATGGGACAATGTAACCGAATTGCCTTTCAACTCTGATGCTTACAGCGTGGCGCATCCATCGCTAAGCGCCGATGAGAAAACGATGTACTTCGCCTCAGACATGACCGGAACACACGGGCAATCTGACTTGTGGAGAGTATCTATCAATGGCGACAGCTTCGGAACCCCTGAAAACTTGGGTACGGTGATCAACACCGAAGGAAAAGAGACCTTCCCGATCATGACCGATGAAAACGAATTGTATTTCGCTACAGACGGACAACCGGGGCTTGGAGGACTTGATATCTTCATGGCCAAACTCAAAGAAGATGGTACTTTCGCTGC
>Ga0066541_188578_pt1 | contig 8944 bp, 8 predicted proteins | sample LakWasMe79_HOW10_FD_61132 | JGI IMG/M metagenome (GOLD analysis project Ga0066541, IMG submission 61132) | Metatranscriptome of freshwater sediment methanotrophic microbial communities from Lake Washington under simulated oxygen tension -... | ecosystem: Environmental > Aquatic > Freshwater > Lake... | reverse complement strand
TGTAATTATTAGTTCTTTAAAAGTTGAAGGATATAAAAAAATAGAAATTGGAGAAAATGTTTATGTTGGATATAAATCATGGATTGCTGCTGTACCAATTAATTCAGATGAGTGTGAATTAAAAATTGGTAGCGGAAGTAGAATAGGTAATTTTAATCATATATACGCAACGGGGTCTATTATTATAGGGAAGAATGTTTTAACAGCCGATCGTGTTTATATTTCAGATAATTTGCATAATTATAATGATATTTTAATGCCAATTTTAAAACAGTCTATAAAACAAATCGGAACAGTAAACATAGGAGATGGTACATGGTTGGGTGAAAATGTGTGTGTTTTAGGCGTTAAAATTGGTAGGAATTGTGTTGTTGGTGCAAATTCTGTTGTAACAAAGGATATTCCTGATTATTCGGTGGCCATAGGTGCTCCAGCAAAAATAATTAAACGTTATTGTTTTGAAAAGAAGGAATGGTTGAAAACTGATAAGAATGGAAATTTCATAAAAGAATAAAAAATGAAAAATATACTGATAACAGGAGGAGCGGGTTTTATAGGGTCTAATTTAACGCTGTCGCTTATTAAAAAGGGATATAAGGTTACTGTTTTAGATAATTTGTCTCCACAGATTCATGGAGAAAATGCTGAGAATAAATCTGTACTTTATTTAGCGATTAAAAATAAGGTTACGTTTATTAAAGGATGTGTTACTTCGAGGGAAGATTGGGAACAAGCTCTAGTAGGACAAGATGCAATAGTTCACTTTGCTGCGGAAACAGGTACAGGACAGTCAATGTATGAAATTGAAAAATACACTTCTGTAAATATTGGAGGTACTGCAATAATGTTGGATTTATTAGCGAATAATGCACATACAGTAAAGAAGGTAGTAATTGCTTCTTCAAGATCCATTTATGGGGAAGGAAAGTATTGGTCTGAGGAATTGAATAGTTCTGTTTATCCAAAACACCGTAGCGATGAATTTATGAAAAAGAGTGATTTCGAGGTTAAGTATAAAGGTTTGACAAAACCATTGCAATTAGTTGCCACAGATGAGGAATCTAAGATACATCCCTCATCCGTTTATGGAATAACCAAACAGAATCAAGAACAAATGATTATGACTGTTTGTCCAACAATAGGAATTGCACCTGTGGCTTTCCGATATCAAAATGTTTATGGCCCTGGACAATCGTTATCTAACCCTTATACCGGTATTTTATCAATATTTTCGACTTTAATAAAAAATGGTAAGGACATTAATATTTTTGAGGACGGTAAAGAAAGCCGAGATTTTGTCTTTATTGAAGATGTTGTTGCTGCCACTATTCTTGGATTGGAAAGAGAAGAAGCCAATGGTGAAGTTTTTAATGTGGGAACGGGGGAAGCTACTGATGTGATTACTGTAGCGGATGAATTAATTAAGAACTATGGTAGTACTGCAAAAGTGAATATTACGGGGAACTATCGTCTTGGGGATATTAGACACAATTATGCTGATTTGACTAAAATCTACTCTTTTTTGGGTTTTGTTCCTCAATATAATTTTGTTTCAGGTATCAAGAAATTTACTGATTGGGTACTTACTCAGGAGATACATGCAAGCAAGTATGAAGAGTCAATCGCAGAAATGAAAGAAAAAGGGTTATTTAAATAATGGCAAATAAAAAGGTATTATTTATTGGTATTGGATTTTATGATTATGAGGAATCCATAATTAAGGAATTTAAAAAACTAGATTATGAGGTGGATTATTTTTGTGAAGTACCCCCCAATAATTTAATTAATCGTTTTTATTCTCGAATGAAGAATAAAAATAAATTTAAGGAAATTAATACACTTCATGTTGTCGAAATAGCCAATCGTTGTGGTACATATTATGATTTAGTATTTGTCATAAAATGTGAGAATATGACAATTGATTGTTTGGAAATTATAAAGAATAAAAATCCGAAAGCTAAATTTATTCTTTATTTGTGGGATTCTGTTGAGAGAATATCCAATATTGAATCTAAATTTGAGTATTTTGACAAAATTTTTTCATTTGATAGGTTAGATTGTGTTGCTAATGAAAATCTGATTTTTAATCCGCTGTTTTTTAGAGATGAATATATAAATAATTCAAAAGTTGAAAAACCAGAATTTGATATTTATCATTTGGGATGGTATCATTCGGATCGTTTGGCGCTAATAAAGAAAGTTAATGCATATTGTGAACTGAATAATCTTAAATCTAAAATGATTTTGTTTGCAGGATATTTTAGTTATTTAATTCAGTCTCTCTTCGGTGGTGAATTGAAAGGGAATAGAAAGTTTTTAGTTTTTAAATCTATCTCAGCTAAGTTCAATAGACAATTCATAATCGAATCAAGAGTAATTCTTGATATTGCACACCCTAATCAAAGTGGCTTGACGATTCGAACAATTGAGCTTTTAGGGATGCAGAAAAAAATGATTACAACAAATTCAGATATAGTAAATTATGATTTTTATCACTCTAATAATATTTTGGTGATTGATAGGGAGGCTTGTGGTTTTAATAAAGATTTTTTTGAAATTGCCTATTTGCCAATTTCAAAAGAAGTGGTTTCAAAATATTCTATAACAAATTGGTTGAAGCGTATGATAGTTTGATTGAAAAACTTGAGATGCCTTTATTGATGGAGAGTAATTGGTATAATTTATTAGTAGTATACAAATGTTAGAATTAAATATTTAATGAGTTCATTTTTTGTTTCTTATAAGATTCACAAATTTTTTTTCCTTTTTTTGATTTTTGTTACCATTTTAGATCCTGGAAACAATATTTTAAACATGAAAGAATTTTTTTTTTATGTTGACTTTTTTGTTTGGACTATTTGAATTTAAGAAATTTTCGAATAATTCAATTTTGCTTGCATCTATTTTTATGTCGATCATTTTTCCTTTAATATGGTGTTTTTTTGGTTATATTTTTAATTATTATTTTGATTTCGAATATGCAGTTATGTATTTAAAAGCATTTATTTTTTTCTCTTTAATAAATGTTTGTTTAGATCCAAGAATTGATTTTTCTAAATTGTTTTGCCTATCAACCCTTTTAATTATACCAATAACGATAGCCTTGTATTTTTTTATAGGAGATTTTGAATTAGCTGATGTTGCATTTAGGTCGTATGAAAGTACCTTTTTGGTTTCCAAACGCGCTTTTGGGGGTTTTGTTTTTGATCCTGTTGTTTTTTATAAAACATCCCCATTGTTAATTTTCGGGCTTTCTTACTTATGTTGCAAAAATAGATTTAAGTACATAGGTGTAAATTTAATTTTGATTGCCCTCTGTATCTTAACAATGATTATTTCCGGCACTCGTGCCAATATGATGAGTTCATTTATAATTGTTTTCTTTTATATTTATATTAATTATTTTTCAATTGCTAAGGCTAAAAAAATTGTATTTTGGATTTTATGCTCTTTTTTGTTTGTGTTATTTCTGATACCTTTTCTAGCCACATATGCATTTGATAAAAGTGAGCAATCAAATGAGACTAAACTTAGCTTAATAAGTGATTATTTTATGTTTTGGAATGATAATATTTTGTCTCTTTGTTTGGGACAGGGTTTAGGAGGAGGGTTTATAACTACAGAAAGAGGTCTTTCTTACATGGCGGAACCTACTTATTTTGAAATTTTAAGGATATTTGGGATAGTTGGAGGGGGGATTATTCTTGTTTTTATCTGCATTCCGTTATATTTTTTTATGATTTCAAAATCCAGCATCCTTTATGATAAATATCATTATATGTTTATAGGATATTTATGCTATATTATTGTAGAAATACCATCGAATCCATTATTATTGGCATCTACGGGCATGATTGTAATGGTTGTTATGTATTCCGTTTCCATTAATGTTCTTTTTACCAAAAAAAGGGATGTTAATATTATTCAAATACAATGACAGTTTCCATATTATTATCGACGTATAATGGAGAATCGTTTCTTGCGGAACAATTGGATTCAATTATTTCACAAACTTATTCCGATTGGAAATTGTACATACGCGATGACGGGTCAAAAGATAATACATTAAAAATCATTGAATCTTATTGTAATCTTTTACCCGATAAAATTTGTTTGTTTTCAGACAATATGGGTAATCTTAAAAGTGCGTCAAGTTTTATGCATATGCTTTCGGTTGTGGAATCTGATTATTATATGTTTTGTGATCAGGATGATGTATGGTTGCCTTTTAAAATTGAGAAGACATTTTTTAAAATGAAGAAGCTCGAAGATTCTAATCCGGATAAAAGCATATTAGTTTTTACAAATTTATCAATTGTGGACATTGAACTAAATTTTATTAGTAGTTCTATGTGGAATTATTCTAGTATCAATCCTGAAAATGCTAGGAATTTTTATAAAACCACCTGTAATAGTAGTGTTACAGGATGTACAATTATGATGAATAAAAGTTTGAAACAAAAGGTGTTACCTTATCCGGAAGTCGCTTTAATGCACGATTGGTGGATTAGTCTTAATGCGTCTCATTTTGGGGTTGTCGATTACATAAGTGAGCCAACAATATTGTACAGACAACATGGGAATAACGTTTTAGGAGCAGATTTAAGAAGTAAGAATCATTATTTGAAAAAAGTTTTGTTTATCAAAGAAACTATAAACGGTAATTTAAAAGTTTTAGCGATGTTAAAAGAATTAAGATTCAATGTAAATTATTTTAAGTTTTTTGCGCAAAAATTGAAAGTAATTTTAATAAAATAAAAGTTTGTAAAATGAGCATACCAAAATTAATTGCTTTTTATTTCCCCCAATTTCATTCAATACCTGAAAATGACTTGTGGTGGGGTGAAGGGTTTACCGATTGGAAATTAGTAAAAGAGTCAAAACCATTGTTTGATGGACATAATCAGCCTAGAATTCCTTTCGATGGGGACTATTATAACCCATGTGATAAAAAAATTTTAAAGAAGCAAGCTGATTTGGCTCAAAAATACGGTATTGAGGGATTTATGTTTTATCATTATTGGTTTGATGGAAAACTATATCTTGAAAAACCGATGGAGGTTTTATTGGCTAATCCTGATATCAATATTCCATTTTGTGTTACATGGGCAAATGAATCTTGGACAAGAAGTTGGGTAGGTAAACCGGAAGTTTTTCTTCAGAAACAATTGCATACATCTGATGAGAATATATGGAAGGATCATTTTGATTATTTATTGCCTTTTTTTAAAGATTCTAGAGCAATTAAAATAGACAACAAACCTGTTTTCTTGATTTATCAGCCTTTTTTAATAAAGAATTCAAAAGAAATGATTCATTTTTGGAAAGAGTTGGCCATAAAGAATGGTTTAGAAGGATTGTATTTTATTGCGATTAAGAATCATGATTATCAAGATTATAGTTTCCTTGATTCCTATGATGCAATAATGAAATTCCAGCCAAGAGAAGCTTATTCGAGTAAATGTTTTCAAAATGAAAATATTTCAGCTCGGTTTCAGTTTTTAAGGAGATTACCGCATAAGGCACAATTGTATTTGAGTAAGTTAAACCAGAAGTTTTCAAATTATAAAATATTCGATTCAAATAAAGTTTGGTCAATCATATTGAAAAACGCTTATGTAAATGAGTTTAAAGATTACAATTTAAAAATATTTGAAAGTGCTTTTTTTGATTGGGATAATACACCCAGATATAAGAATAAAGCAAAAATATTTTCAGGTTTAACGGATAAAGCAAAAAGAGAAAATTTAAATGCACTATTGGACAAAGCAGTTGAAAATAATTCTCCGTATGTTTTTTTTAATGCTTGGAATGAATGGTCTGAGTCAGCGTATTTGGAACCAGATAAAAAAGACGGGTTTAAGAACCTTGAGATTATTAAGGACATTGTTGATAATCTGAAAAACAGTAGCAATTAGGATTATTGATATTATGAAAAATATACTTATGGTAGGATGTGCCAGATTTATCGCTTTGCCATTGAAGCTTCTAAAATTAACCGAAAATTAGAGTGAAGCCTTCTGTGACTTTTGATAAAGGAATAGAAATTGTGATTGATTAATGTCTAAAGAATAAAGAATGGGGTAATAATGTCAATTTTTTGGAATATCTTTTAAAGATTTTAGAATATAAAGAGTAAGAATTAATAACTAATAAATTATATTAATTCATCATAATTGAGCTGAAAAAATTGTTGCTGAAAAAAATATTTATGAATATAAAAATAACCTCGTGTATAGTTTTATACAATAATGATCTCGAGATGTTGAAAGACGCAATCAGTTCATTCTTGAATACTGATTTGAATGTTAAATTATTTCTTGTGGATAACTCACCAACGGATGAATTTAAAATTTTAAAAACTGACGATCGTATTGATTATTTTCATAATCCGTCTAATCCAGGTTTTGGAACTGCACATAATATTGCCATAAAAAAAGCTTTTGAGCTTTCATCTGATTATCATTTGGTTTTAAACCCTGATATTTATTTTGAAGAAGGTACATTGGAAAAACTTTGTGATTTTATGGATCTAAACCAAAACGTCGGTCATGTTATGCCAAAAGTGTTGTATCCTTCCGGGGAATTACAATATTTATGCAAAACGAATCCTACGATGTTAGATATGTTTATCAGAAGTTTTATGCCATCGTTTATGACTCCATTATTTAAAAACAGAATTATAAAGTATGAGTACAGAGATAAAAATTATGATGAAATAATGTACGATATTCCTTATTTATCAGGTTGCTTTATGTTTTTAAGAACTTCTACCTTAAAAAAAGTAGGTTTTTTTGATGAGAGAATCTTTATGTATTTTGAAGATACTGATTTAACCAGGAGGTTTTTTAATATTTCTAAAACTGCTTATTATCCGTTGGCAACAGTATTTCATCATTTTGGTCAATTTACACATAAAAAGTTAAAATTCAAATTGATCACTATTCAAAGCGCCTTAATCTATTTTAGAAAGTGGGGCTTTTTTTAAAAGTCTTTTTTAAAAACAATGTTTATTAGGATATAAACAAACCACAATTTTTGATAATATATAAAACTAATATGAAAATAAATTTTTCTCCTCCCTTCATTGATAACTCAGTTATTGACGAAGTTGTAGATTCGTTAAAGTCTGGCTGGATTACTACTGGGCCAAAGGTAAAAGCACTGGAAGATGAAATTAAAAAATTCTCTGATGCAAAAGAAGTTCTTTGCGTAAATTCATGGACATCAGGTGCCATAATGATGTTGAGATGGCTCGGAGTAAAGGAGGGAGACGAAGTGATTGTTCCCGCGTATACTTATAGTGCCACAGCTTTGGCTGTTATCCATGCAGGAGCCAAACCTATAATGGTTGATGTTTGTGAAGATTTTAATATCTCTGTAGAAGCCATACAGAATGCCATAACACCTAAAACAAAAGCGATAATTCCAGTTGATATTGCTGGTTTTCCATGTGATTATGATGCAATAATGGAACTTGTTGAAAGAGGTGATATAAAATCATTATTCGTTCCAACTTCAGATGTTCAACAGAAATTGGGCAGAATATTAGTAATGAACGACGCAGCTCATTCTTTGGGTGCTTTTTATAAAAAAAATGTCCGTACGGGTAGTGAAACAGACATAGCTATTTTTTCGCTTCATGCCGTAAAAAATGTGACTACAGCCGAAGGCGGAGCTATTTGTTTGAATTTGCCTATTCCATTTGATAACGCTGAATTATACAAGACTTTGCGTCAAATGAGTTTGAACTGTCAAACTAAAGATGCTTTTTCAAAAAGTAAAGCTGGAGGATGGAGATATGATATAGTTGGGTTAGGGATGAAAATTAATATGGCAGATGTGAATGCCGCTATCGGTTTGGCGCACATGAGACAATATCCAGCCATGCTTGCTGAAAGAAAAAGAATATTTAATAGCTATAATTCTGCTTTTGCCCAATTTTCGTGGGCCATCCTCCCGCCTTCAGAAAAAGACGGTAAAGAAAGTTCTTATCACTTATATGCACTAAGAATTAAAGATATTACTGAAAAACAACGCGATACCATTATTGATGAAATTGCCAAGAAGGAAGTGTCCGTAAATGTGCATTTTATTCCGATGCCAATGTTGACTTTTTTTAAAGAGCAAGGTTATGCTATAGATGATTATCCACAAGCGTATAACAATTATGCCTGCGAAATCTCATTGCCTATTTATCCTCAACTTACAGATGAGGAGGTTTGCTTTGTTAGTGATACCGTTAAAGAGGCTTATGAAACTGTAATTCAATCTTAATGATACGATTTTTTGATTTAGTATTTTCTTTTATGGGACTGCTGTTGCTTTCTCCACTGTTTTTAATTATCTATTTTTTAATAATTATGGAGAGTAAGGGAGGAGGTTTTTATATACAAAATAGAGTGGGAATCAATGGGAGTGATTTTAAATTGTATAAATTCAGGTCTATGGTCGTAGATTCTGATAAAAAAGGATTGATAACAATTGGTGGTAATGATTCTCGTATAACCCAAATGGGGCTTTTTATCAGAAAATACAAGATTGATGAGCTACCTCAATTGTTTAATGTATTTATTGGAGATATGAGCTTGGTGGGGCCGCGTCCAGAAGTTCGTAAATATGTAGATTTATATAGCCCAGAACAATTTAAAGTTTTAAACGTGAAACCAGGGATTACAGATTATTCATCTATTGAATATGTGGATGAAAATGAAATTTTAGGTTCTGTAACTAATCCGGAACAGATCTATATAGAACGAATTATGCCTGACAAGATTCGTCTTAATATGAGGTACATTGATAATAAAAGTGTAAAGGAATATCTTAAGCTTATATTTCTGACACTTAGGGAAATAATCAGAAAATAAAGATTTATATAATTACGGAATAATATTATCATTTAATCAAATGAAGTTGTTTTTTTCCTCGTTATAATTATTAAAAA
>Ga0066541_111626_pt1 | contig 9102 bp, 7 predicted proteins | sample LakWasMe79_HOW10_FD_61132 | JGI IMG/M metagenome (GOLD analysis project Ga0066541, IMG submission 61132) | Metatranscriptome of freshwater sediment methanotrophic microbial communities from Lake Washington under simulated oxygen tension -... | ecosystem: Environmental > Aquatic > Freshwater > Lake... | reverse complement strand
GAAATTACTACTTATTATGTTGCTATCCGTAGTTAGCATTTTCTCGTTTGATGGGTTCTGTCAAGAATTGGATCGTTCCTCTCTACCCATAAAGGAACCTGTTCGTTCCACCTATAAAGAGCTTGACGTTCGTAATGCTACTGCACCAAAACGTTTTAGCGTAACGGCACCAAAAGGAGCTCCCAATGTTCTGGTAGTATTAATTGACGATATGGGGTTTGGAGTATCTGAAGCTTTTGGTGGACCAGTTTCAACACCAACCATAGATAAGCTTGCAGACAATGGTATAAAATATAACCGTTTCCATACCACTTCACTTTGTTCTCCAACAAGAGTAGCTTTGCTTACAGGTTATAATCATCATAGCAATAATATGGGGTGTATCGGTGAAGCGGCGACTACCTTTCCGGGAAATACGTCAGTAAGACCACAATCCATTACTCCAATGGCAGAAGTATTGAGACAGAATGGATATAATACCGCCGCTTTTGGTAAATATCATGAAACTCCGCCATGGGAAATAGCGGTTTCAGGCCCACAAGATCGTTGGCCAACACGTTCTGGCTTCGAGAAATTTTATGGTTTCATAGGTGGAGAAACCAATCAATGGTCACCTCTAATTTATGATGGTATTACCTTGATTGAAACACCCGAGGATCCAAATTATCATTTCACAACAGACATGACGAATCAGGCTGTTTCTTGGGTTCGATACCAGCAGGCTTTAGCACCAGACAAACCTTTCTTTATGTATTTTGCACCTGGTGCAACTCATGCACCACATCATGTGTCTAAAGAATGGATTGGCAAATACAAAGGAAAATTTGATCAAGGTTGGGACAAAATTAGGGAAGAAACCTTGGCAAGACAGATAAACCTTGGCATTGTGCCAAAAGGTACCAAACTCGCACCGAAACCAGCCGATATTGAAAATTGGGACAAGCTTTCAGCCGATGAAAAGAAATTGTTTACCCGCCAGATGGAAGTGTATGCTGCCTTTGCAGAACAAACCGATTATGAAGTGGGAAGATTATTGTCTTCTATCGAAAAATTAGGCATAATGAACAATACCGTTGTCATATTCATTGCTGGGGATAATGGAGCCAGTGCCGAAGGACAGATGAACGGAATGTTCCAAGAGATGACTTATTTCAGCGGTGTGACAGAAACTGTTCCTGACATGTTGAAGCATTATGACGATTGGGGAAGTCCAAGTACCTACCCTCATTTTTCGGCGGGATGGGCAGTAGCCATGGATGCGCCATTTTCTTATACCAAGCAAATCGCCTCCGATTTTGGCGGTACACGTAACGGAATGATTATTCAATGGCCAGCAGGTATAAAAGCCAAAGGAGAAATGCGTTCTCAGTTTGGACATGTCATCGATATCGCCCCGACCATTTATGAAGTGGCTAAAATTCCAGCGCCAATAATGGTTAACGGTATTAAACAAGATCCAATTGAGGGTACAAGTCTTGCTTATACTTTTAATGATGCTAAAGCGCCAGAACAACATAAAGTTCAGTATTTCGAGATGTTTGGTAACAGAGGAGTTTATCAAGAAGGTTGGTTTGCCCGAACTGTACATAGACCAGCATGGAAATTGAAACCAGCAACAACATTGCAAGACGATAAATGGGAATTGTACAATACGAACGAAGATTTCAGTTTGGTTAAAGATTTATCTTCAAAAAATGCAGACAAATTGAAAGCTATGCAGGAATTGTTCATGAAAGAGGCCGAAAAATATCATGTGTTGCCTATTGACGACCGTTTGTTGGAAAGAACCAATGCCGAATTGATGGGAAGACCAACCGTTATGGGAAATCGCAACACGGTGACTTATGGCGAAGGCATGAAGGGAATGGGAGTAGATGTTTTTATTGACCTAAGAGGAAAATCTTATACCATTACTTCTGAAGTGGCTGTCGATGCCAATGGAAACGGGGTAATTGTTTGTCAAGGTGGACGATTTGGTGGTTTGACCTTCTATATGAAAGACGGAAACCCCGCTTTTAGTTACAATTATCTGGGTTTGGAATCCACGCAGATTATCGCTGACCAATCGTTGAAACCTGGAAATTATAAATTAGCTTTTGAGTTCAAATCGGATGGTGGGTTAGGAAAAGGAGGGTTAGGAACTATTTCTGTAAACGATAAAAAAGTAGCCGAAAAAAGAATCGAAAAAACGCAGCCAGGTATTTTCTCTGTTGATGATTTGGCCGATGTGGGAGTAGATGACGGTACCCACGTTGCCGATTACGGAGCTTCGTCAAAATTTACCGGAAAAATTGAATATGTAACCATAGAAAGAAAATAGAGTAATTTCTATATGTTTTAATTGAATGAATCACATAGAAATTATAAAACAAATAATTAATAATGACAGACAGTAAAAAAAGATGTAAAAACTGCCATACTTTGTTTGAAGGAAACTATTGTAATAACTGTGGACAGAAAGGAGATGAAAAAAGGTTTAAACTATCAAATTTAATGTCAACTTTTCTGCATGGATTTTACCACCTGCATAGTGGTATTTTATTCACTACCAAAGAACTTTTTTTACAACCTGGCGAAATGTTGCGTGGATATATTTCAGGAAAGCGGGTAGATTATCTTAATCCATTCAAATATCTTGTACTTGTCAGTCTGATTGGTGGATTAGTTTATCAATTTTCTGGAATACCAAATCATATAAATGAAATTATGTTAGCCTCGGAAGAAACGATAAAATTTACAGGGAAACATTTTAGTTACAGAATGCTACTTACAATTCCGACTTACGCGATAATGAGCAGTATTATCTATAAATCTTTTAAATATAATTTTGCGGAACATCTTGTCATAAGTACTTTCTTAATTAGCCAAAGTATGATAATAATGGTGATATGGATGCTTGTTAGCAACTTTATGAAACCTGACGATATGCTTTTTGAGATTCTTTATTATTGCGGTTTTATTTCGTTTATTATTTACCAGACGATTGTTTTTTTTCAGTTGTTCGATACAGAGACTACTTTAATTCGATGTCTGAACGCATTCATAGTCGTAGTTACTGGACTAGGATTGGGTTTTATACTAATGGATTATATAATGAAACTTAGTGCTGTTTTTTAAGAGGTTCCCCAGCAATACTCAAAATAGCAAAAAAATAAGAAGAGATCTGAAATAGATATAAGTCATTGGAACGGTATCCGAATAAGTATTGGTGTTTCAACTTTTTTTTACAATATGCTCCAACTTCGAAAAAGATTAATATTTAAAAAAAAAGATTTGAATTAATTGACTGAAATATAAATTTAAAAAAACAAGAAAATGAAAAAATTAAATTTAGTGTTAATCTTGTTATTATTTGCAGGATTTGTTAGAATATCTGCACAAACAGACACGCAAGCAAACGTGGCAATGATTAAAAAGAACCTTGCAGACAGCAAGGCAAAGTTGAAAAAATATGAGTGGATTGAAACGACGACCGTCTTTGTTAAAGGAGAGCAGAAATCAGTAAAACAAAAGCAATGCTATTATGCCGTAGACGGTAAACTGACCAAAGTGGAAACCGGCGGTTCAAACCAAGAGAAGAAAAAAGGAGGTTTACGAGGAAAAATTGTCGAAAACAAAAAAGAAGAAATGTCGGATTACGTGAAAAAAGCCATTGCCAAAATCCAAACTTATTTGCCTCCGTCTGCAACTAAAATACAAAAAATATACGGAGAAGGCAAAACAACTGTACAAATATTGGAACCCAACAACAAATTTAAACTGAATTTTCCCGATTATAACGAAGCAGGCGACATTCTCTCCGTGTCCATCAATAAACCCAAACAAAAGATAATGGTTTTGGATGTAAGCACTTCGGTGGATGATCCTAAAGAAAAAGTGGTTTTCAATATTACTTATGGTGATTTGCCTGACGGTACTCAATATGCTGCCAAAACAGTGCTTGGAGTATCAAAAAAAGACCTGAAAATAGTAATCGAAAATTCAGGATTTAAAAATGCTGCAGGAAAATAAAAACAATTTTTGAGAACTTGTTTTCTGTAAAATCCGGTTGCGGGTTTTTAAAAAATGAACTAATTAAATAATATCCAAGAATTGTTTTTAGAGGTTTAGCATTAGAAATAAGATAATGATTCAAATGAATTGTCATTGTAATCTAAAATTGCAAATGAGCAAATAGAAAGTGTTTTACTATTGAAAAATATTTAGATAAACAGATATAAAAATTGTATGAATACAAAACTTATTATAGCATTTGTGCTGTTATTTATGGTACAAATTACATTTAGCCAATCTTCAGGGACATCAACCGGAAGTAAGAGGCCAAATATCGTCATCATTCTTGCGGATGATATGGGGTATTCAGATATTGGTATGTTCGGGAGCGAAATAAAAACCCCAAATATGGATGCGCTTGTAGCCAATGGAACGCGCTTCACCAATTTCTACACACATGCCAGTTGTTCTCCCACGAGGTCTATGCTTTTATCGGGGCAAGATACGCATCTCAATGGTTTGGGGGCTATGGATGAGTGGACCGCCCCTAACCAGATGGGGAAAGAAGGCTACCAAGGGAATCTGAGTACTAGCTTGGTAACCATGCCTCAATTGTTGAAAGATGCAGGATATCACACCTATATGGTCGGCAAGTGGCACTTGGGTAAAGCACCTGACAAGATTCCGGCCGCACGTGGCTTTGAAAGGGATTTTACTCTCCTTGATGGTATGGGTAGTTATTGGGACATGACCAATATGACAGCACTCAATCATACTTCAGTGTTTACAGAAGATGGAAAATACCTGACCAAACTTCCTAAAAACTATTATGCTACGGAAACTTATACGGATAAGCTGATCAATTTCATTGATCAGGGAAAAAAAGATGGTAAACCCTTCTTCGCATATGTGTCTCATCAGGCACCTCACGATCCATACCATCTGCCCAAAGATTGGAGAAATCGCCATGTGGGTGAGTATGACAAAGGTTGGGACATTGTCAGACAAGAACGATTGAAAAAGCAAAAAGAGCTAGGCATAATTCCTGCAACTACCCAACTCGCGGAGCGGATGTGGTATGTTCCTGATTATTCCATTCTGGCACCTGCAACGAAGGCTTTAATTGGGAAGAAAATGGAGCTCTATGCCGGTTTAGTTGAAAACCTTGATTATCATATCGGAAGACTGGTGGATCACTTGAAGAAAATTGGAGAGTATGAAAACACCATTTTTATAGTATTTGGTGACAATGGTGCGGAAGGCACGGACCTGGGCGCTATGATAGGTGGCACACCCGGTACACTCAATTACCTGTTTTTTGCCTCCAAATGGTCCAACAACAATCCCAATGCATGGGGAGAACCAAACTCTTATGTGGGTTATGGTCCGGGCTGGGCACAGGTTTCAATGACACCCTTCAGTCAGTATAAAGGCTGGATGGCCGAGGGCGGAATCAGGAATGCATTGATAGTAAGTGGCCCAATCAACAAACTGCCGAAGGGCAGCATCAACCATGGTACCATGTTCGTGGCCGACATTATGCCGACCTTGCTTGAAGTTGCCGATGGAAAATATCCAGAAACCTTTAATGGAAAGGTGCAACCCAAATTAATGGGTAAATCCTGGCTTCCTGTACTGAATGGGCAAGCCGCTTCTCCTCGTACGGATAAGGATTACATAGCTTGGGAAGTTTTCGGTAATCGTGCTGTAAGGCAAGGCGACTGGAAAATACGCTGGGAGATAAAACCGGTTGGTAAGTCGGATTGGGAATTGTTTAACCTCGCTCAGGACCCAGCCGAACGAAATGACTTAGCGGTCCAAAACCCTGATAAGCTTAAGGAAATGCTTGTACTTTGGGATAAATATGCAAAGGAAAATAATGTGATACTACCTGATCGTACTGTGTTTGAAACACTGGAAGATCAATTACCTGCAAGGTTCCCAGTTCAGGAAGGCTATCCTCCGTTAATCAATATCAAGCAATTTATGCCGCCTAAAGACATGATGGCCGAACCTAAAGAAATAAAGAAAAACTAAAGAAAAAATAATCATGAAAAACCATATAAAGTTTATAAACATGAATGCTGGTAATTTTTCGATAGCACTATTTATAGTCATGCTTTGTGTATCCAATTCCACTATAGCGCAGGGTGACGGCGCCCGGTTTTATTGGAAAGGTTTGATAGGAACGAATGCTGTTCCTGTTATTGGAACGTCAATGGGCGGTAATTCAAATCCTTTTGATCCTTCCCACAAAGTTGTCCCGGGTTCGAATTTTGAAGCGACAATGAGTATGGTTGGCTATGCAAAGATGCTGCCGTTATTCAAACGTTCGGCAATGCTGTCGGTCATCTTACCGATGGGAAGAATATCCAGTGATGCATCAATAAACGGACTTGATTATGGCACTACTGCTAGAGGATATGGTGATCCTATGTTGCAATTTGGTGTAAATCTTATTGGTCCAAAAGCCATCATGAACTTTCCTGAAATGCTGCGATATAAACCTGGATTTTCTGTTGACGTTGTGGGAAGCCTTGCCGCTCCATTAGGGGAATACGATAGTTCAAGTCCCATCAATATTGGACAGAACCGCTGGTATGGACGTATTGGTTTTCCTGTTGTATGGCAAATTGGGCCTTGGGTTCCAGGTAAGCGCACTACATTTGAGTTTCTTCCGGCTGTTTGGATTTATTCAGACAACAATAATTTTGTGGGTAAAAAAATGTCAACTAAACCCATGTATCAATTGGAAGCCCATCTTACACACGATTTCATGGAAAAATTTTGGGGTTCATTGGATGTCATTTCCTATAATGGAGGACAAGCAACAATTGATGGGATTGAAGGAAGCAAACTGAGTAATGTGGGAGTGGGAGGTACGTTAGGATACCATATAAACGATAACATCCAGATGAATCTTTCTTATTCGTCTACTGTAAATGATAATAGCCCTGAAGATTTAAAAATGGATGGATTCCGAATTACACTTATTTGCGGATGGCATTCATTAGTAGAGGGAATGAATCGTTTAAAAGAAAGCCAATAATAATTTTGTACCTTAATGTGTAAAGCAAAAAGGAATCAAATTTTGTGTTCTCCCGTTTATTTAAATCTTAAAAAGTGATGGATTGGCAGCGCAAGTTTGTTTTGGGGATTCTTTTGTGTGTGGGTACAATCAATATTTGTACGGCACAAAATTCTTCTTTTGAGTTCTGGCCAGAAACAGATATTTGGTACAGATTGAATTCTTCTTGGCGTCTTTCATCCTTTATACCGATAACAAAATACAATGAAAGTGAAAGTCGCGATTTAAACATTTATTTACACGTTGATTATGCTTGGGGACATACAAAAAATCCAATTTACAGGAGATTGGTTGATCAAGAAAAGGGGCAAATAATGAAAGTTTGGATGGCTCGTGGCGGATTTATGGAGGGATGGAATTTAGGCGATAATTCTAGTAACTATGCTGAAGATATGGTTTTTGCAGAAATTCATCGCCGAATACCGATTCGAGGGAATGTTTTGCTTTCCCATCGATTTAGAACAGATACCCGTTGGCTTGGCGAGGAAAATAATTTTTCTTATCGATTTAGGTATCGTTTGATGATAGAGAAAGAATATAAAGAGGGAAATTGTTCGATTGTCCCTTATGTAAATATTGAACCTTATTGGGATTCACGTTATTCGAAAATAATAAAGACCCGTTTAATAGGTGGTGTCACAACTTCTTGGGGAGAACTGTTTGCTATTGAAGGCAATTTAACTTACCAATATGATGAGACTTATAACACAGAAAATCTTTATGCTTTGAACGTTATACTGCATGTTTTTCTTGAAAAATAAAAAAAAAACTTAGGTCTGTCTATTATTAATACAGAATGATTTGCAAATGATTATAAAGATTTGAATAACTTTCAAAGCATTCCCTTCTCGTAGAGATCATGAATTACTTCTGTCATAGCTGTTTTATCAGTTTTTTTTAAAATATTGGCTCGATGAGCATTAATAGTAAAATGACTTAAAAAGAGTTTCTCTGATATTTGTTCACTATTCAATCCCAATTCAATCAATTTGATAATCTCAAATTCACGTTGGGTGAAAACATTACCAATGCTTAATAGTTCCTCATCAGGGTATTTAAAATAAGATAAATCGTTTCCTGAATAATAATGATAATGCTTTTTTGTCTTTTTGTATCCATCTATGTTCGTGTAGACGTTAAGGCAATAAACGGTTTCAATGGGAGCAGAAGAATAAAAGAGATAGCACTGGAAAAGTAAAGAGGAATATTTATTATTGGGGTTTCGTATAGTTAGATTAGTTGATGTCAAAGCATTTCCTTCTTTTAAAAGATATAAATTTTGAGCCAACTTGAATAATTTTATTCTGCCAAGGCTAAATCTTTCAAAATCATCTGGATGAATAATGGAAAAAAAAAACATTGTTGGCAATTTCATTTGATGTGACACCGATTATTTCTTTGCTTCGTTTACTGGTATAAAGTATCTTCATTTGGAGTATATCTCCAACAATGCAGAACTGATTATTCTGGCCCATCATAAGCTCTAATTCCGTCATTAAATTGCTTTCAGGTTCAATGTCATTGAAGCCTTTTGACTCATAAGTTTTAATGAATTGATGGAATTGAGAATAGTCTTGATGATTAGGCATTTAATTTAAAATTGGGATATGTTTAATAGATATATTCATTCAAAAATAGAAAAAATTAATGATTAATAACTATTTTTTTTGATGGTAAATTGTTATTTTTTTGTAGTAAATAAAAAATGATATTATTACCTGATTTAGTCACTATTCATTGCTGGGATTAAATTAACTTGTTGAAGATTTCCAGTTTAGGTAATCATATATGATTGATGGGACACAAAGACTTTTTGTATATGGTGTTGCTTATTCTCAAACGGATCTAAACTATACCCGAGTTATAGCTAATGATTGGAGTTTGTCTGCAGGAATCAGTTATCAGAGAAATAAATTTTCACCCGATGTGGTTAGTGATGATTTCTATAAAGTAAATAATGATGAATTATCCTACAAGAAGACATCTTTTTACTGCTCAAGGAGGAGTTGTTTTGGTAAAAA
>Ga0066541_123549_pt1 | contig 9216 bp, 7 predicted proteins | sample LakWasMe79_HOW10_FD_61132 | JGI IMG/M metagenome (GOLD analysis project Ga0066541, IMG submission 61132) | Metatranscriptome of freshwater sediment methanotrophic microbial communities from Lake Washington under simulated oxygen tension -... | ecosystem: Environmental > Aquatic > Freshwater > Lake... | reverse complement strand
CCCGAACCGATAGGCGGCAGCACTAAATTCAATAGGAATAAAGGACGCATATTTCGGTAAGTAAAATTGCAGTCTCGGCGGATCATCATATATCCGTTTACCGCTCTTGATATGGGGAAGAAGTTCGTTATAAGTGTGCTCTCCCACAATCCGGGGCAGAAAATCGTGCAACACAACCCATTGGTAATGCCAACGAACTTCCTGCTGTACTTCGGCAAACGACGCATCTTTGCCTTTGGCGTCGGCTATGGCATTGTGAAAGCGTAGAAATACCCCCTGTAGTTGCGACACAATGACATTCTCATCGTTCCGCTTGTCGCCGATCACTGCTCGATTATTGGCCGGTATGCGCAATAGATCCAATCTGCCTTTATGTACGCCGCCCTCAGTGAGCTCACGTCCGAATAAGAATTTGTTGCCATCGAACATATACGGCTGGTCGTCCGGGCCACGGCCATAAATGCAATCCAGATCGAAGCGAGGCGTACGGAAATCAGTCAGCCCGTCAGGATCATTCTGTTTTTGCAGACTGCTGGCCGGATCAAAGGTAAGATCGTGATCGATAAATTGCCCGAGATAAGTATAACCGGCTGGAATGCCGAAATTTTCTTCGTCATCGACCTCATCTTCCTTGGTGGCAATCGGAATAAAGAAATTGGTTTTGGGGTCGCGTTTCGGCTTGCCATTCTCCATTTGTATTTCCGGGTCTGCAATCATTGCTTTAGCCAGCATATGAAGATCGGCGATATCAAAATCCGCAGCAGGAAGCGTCCGAAACATCCGCCCGAAGCGGCCTTCAAACTGAGAGGAGCGATCCTGGACATCGCTGCCTCTTATTCCTCCACCATGACCGGCTTTGGATTTATTATTGTTGGTTTTAGTAGTCATTTCATTTTCCTTGCAATGATGAGTCAATAATCATTAAAAACATGGCATGAAATTTTGATGCGGCCAGACGGCTGTGTACACACAACTAAAAATCAAATTATTAGTTGTCTGGTTTTACTATGGTATTTATAAAAGTTTATACGCCTTGAGCCAGTCAAAATATTAATAATATTTTTTAAAGTTATTGATAACTTTCATGCCCTTATAAAAACTTAGAATACGGCTTTAGAATTAAAATGTGGTCACTTACATATAGATACAGATGCCTACGATGTGAAGTGCGATAAGACATCCAGTTACATTCTATAAACGACAAGCCCAAATCAGCAATTGGGGTGAATACCTACTTAGCCAGGACGGTTCAAATCTTGTAAAAAAAGAGATAATTATCGGCAGATCGTGTCGGCTGCAGGAGGGATATCGACAAACTCGCACTGCCTGAAATTAGCATCAGATATTCGACGTTTTTGATTCATCACTGGATTCCTTGCCTTGGCTGAGCTATTTTACAACCTACCAGGGTAGCCGTTTTTATCAGACCGCTACTTGTAACCGTCAACGCTTAGTGTAAGAATAGATAAGTTAATCAGCACCCCTTAAATGTCACACTTTACCGAAACAACGTAACCTCTAAGCCTGTCAAATCAACAGCTTATTTTCAGACTGGATTTCTATCTGGATTCATCTAAACTTTTTATTCAGATAGTACAAAAAGACTCGACAGGAATCCGACATGGCTTTTCGAACACTCACTGGAGTGATAATTTCTCTCTTGCTCTGCTTAAACGCATGGGCTGATGACCAATCCGCCTGGAGCGGATTAGCACGCAATGCGCCCACAGGGGCACGGGCATGGACAGCCCGTGATGAAATACAAATAAATCCCTCCCATCCCGATCAATATACCGTCGTCAAAGGCGATACTTTATGGGAGCTATCCGGTAAATTTTTGACTCACCCCTGGCAATGGCCCGAGTTATGGAGCCACAACACTCAAATCAAAAATCCTCATTTGATTTATCCCGGCGATACTATTTATTTTTCCATCGTAAACGGCAAACCGCAGCTTAGTCTTTCCAGAAGCGATTTTCCTCAAGCCCAAGCCGCCCTCAATTCCACCTGCGTGCTTAAGGAAGACGACTACAATCATGGCCGCAAAGACTTTGCCGTTTCCAAAGATGGAAAGGTAGTACCTTGTATTAGGGAAACAGACCTGAAGCAGGCCATCAGATTAATCCCCACTGAAGCCATAGCGAGTTACCTGACATCGCCTAAAGTAGTGGATGAGGATGAACTGGGCAGCTCACCTTATGTAGTCGGCTTTGCAGGAGAACATATCATTGTAGGCACTGGCGATCGTGTTTATGTGCGTTCGATAACCGAGCCCAAAACCCTGTCCTATACGATTTACCGACCGGGAAACGCTTATATCAGCCCGGAAAATGGAGAAATCCTGGGTTATGAGGCTCAATACATTGCCGACGCTTCCTTGCAGCACCCTGGCGACCCGGCAACGCTAGCCATAACCAAGGCCAATCGTGAGATCCGCACAGGCGACCGGATTATGCCCAATATTGAACAAGATGTTGCGTTAAATTATTTCCCTCGTCCGCCTAAACAAAGCCTCAAAGGCAGCATTATCAGTGTGCTGGGCGGCGTTTCCCAAATTGGCCGGTATAACGTGGTTGTAATAGACAAAGGCACCGCAGACGGCCTTTTAGTCGGGCACGAGCTGAATATCTATAAAAGCGGCAAAATTGTCAGCGACTCTTTCAGCCCCATTAAAAATGATACCGTTAATCTTCCTGATGAAGTTGCCGGCACCTTGATGGTTTTCCGCCCATTCGACCGTGTCAGTTATGCGCTGGTCATGCGAGCAGACCAGGCACTTCACGTTTTAGACAAAGTTCAAACCCCCTGAACATTAACGCACAACAATTCGACCAAGACTTGAAATACTGGCTTGCACTATTACGCACGCCAGGGGTCGGCTGCCGAACATTTCTTCGCTTGCTCGAACGCCATAACCCGGCGCAGTTATTTGCAGAATCATCATCTGCACTGAGGGCCTTAGGTTTAAAAAGCGACATCGTCAATGCGATCAGGAATCCCGACTGGACGCTTATCGACTACGATTTGAACTGGTTAAGTCAACAAAATAACTGCGCAATCACCCTCAATGACGCAAACTATCCCTCCCAATTAAAGGAAATATCCGATCCTCCGCCTATCCTGTTTGTACGCGGTAACCCCGAACTGTTATCGCTGCCGCAAATCGCTATCGTGGGCAGCCGCAACCCTTCGACTTCAGGCCTGGAAATCGCCTTTAATTTCGCTAAAACCCTGAGCCACTGCGGCCTTGTGATCACCAGCGGGCTGGCTTTAGGCATCGATGCAGCCAGCCATCAAGGCGCATTAAAGGCCAATGGTTATACGATTGCGGTGGCCGGAACCGGGCTGGATCGCGTCTACCCCGCACGGCATAAAGACCTCGCCACTGAAATCGTCAATACCGGCGCGATAATCTCGGAGTTTCCGCCCGGCACAACGGCCAAAGCCAACCACTTTCCCAGACGCAACCGTATTATCAGCGGACTGTGCCAAGGCCTGTTGGTGGTTGAAGCCGCCAAACAAAGCGGCTCGTTAATTACTGCGCGCATGGCTCTCGAACAAAACCGTGAAGTTTTTGCGATACCCGGCTCCATTTATAACCCGCTGGCCCGGGGTTGCAACGCGCTAATTCGTGAAGGAGCAAAACTTGTTGAAACAACCCAAGATATTCTTGAGGAATTAAATCAATACAATCAACAGGATGAATATTCATCCCCACTAACAATGCAATCAACGCTTGACCTGGAGCAGCAAACATTATTGAATCTTGTCATGTTTAGCCCAACTTCTATTGATACTCTGGTAGAAAACGCCAACGAATCCGTCGAAGTTATTTCTTCAATGTTACTGATTCTGGAACTGCAAGGATACATAGAGGCAACCGCCGGCGGTTGCTATACTCGAATCAAATAAATATCTAAAAACCTATGAAAGAAAATATTTTTGATGTCCTGATGTACTTATTCGAAAACTATATGGAAGATGAAATTGAAATCTTTCCGGATAGTGATATCGTCAGAACGGAATTGCTGGAAGCGGGCTTTGAACAAATCGAAGTTAACAAGGCTTTCGACTGGCTCGAATCGCTTAGCCTGCAACGGGCAATAAAAACATCCGCGTCGCCTGCATTCCGTGTTTTTTGCAGCCAGGAAAAAGCCAGGCTGGATATTGAATGCCGCAATTTACTTATGTTCCTTGAACATAGCGGCATCCTGAATTCAGCCAACCGGGAAATTGTCATCGACCGCGCCATGGCGCTGGAAAATGAAGAATTATCAATGGAAAAGCTCAAATGGATAGTGCTGATGGTATTACTCAGTCAGCCGGATGAGGAAATCGCTTTCTCCAGGATGGAAGATATCGTCTATGACCTTATTCCGACTTATTTGCATTAATTAAGGTTCAAAACTACAAGGTGAAAGGTTCAAGAAACGTACCTTTCACCTTGAACCCTACTTCTTGAACCCTTCACCCTAAACCTTTTTGAATAAATGAGTAAGAATCTCGTCATTGTAGAATCGCCTGCGAAAGCCAAAACCATAGAAAAATATTTGGGTAAGGACTTTCAAGTTTTAGCCTCTTATGGACACGTCCGCGACCTGATCCCAAAAGAAGGTGCAGTTGATCCGAACAATAACTTCGCGATGAAATACGAAGTTATCGAACGCAACCAAAAGCACGTGCAAGCTATCAGTAAGGCTCTTAAAACCGCAGACACCCTATACTTGGCGACTGACCCTGATAGAGAAGGAGAAGCCATTTCCTGGCATTTGCTTGAGCTGCTGAAAGAAAAAAAGCTGCTGAAAGACAAGCCGGTGCACCGGGTCGTGTTCCACGAAATCACTAAAAAAGCCGTCACTGAAGCCATCGCTAACCCGGAGCAAGTCGCCATCAGTTTGGTCAATGCCCAACAGGCACGCCGTGCTTTGGATTATCTGGTCGGCTTTAACCTGTCGCCGTTATTATGGAAAAAAATCCGCCGCGGCCTTTCAGCAGGCCGGGTACAAAGCCCCGCCTTGCGCATGATCGTCGAGCGCGAGCTGGAAATCGAGGCTTTTAAAACGCGCGAATACTGGACGATTGACGCCGCATTAACTGCTCAGGAGCAAGCCTTTAAAGCCAAACTGACCCAGTTTAATGGCGAAAAAGTCACGCAATTCAGCATCACCGATGAAGAGCTGGCGGAAAAAACCAAGCAAACTTTACTGGATGCCGCTGACGGCCAATTAATGGTTGCCAAGCTGGAAAAGAAACAGCAAAAACGCAACCCTGCCCCGCCGTTCATCACCTCGACGCTGCAACAGGAAGCCTCGCGCAAACTGGGTTTCACCACCAAACGCACGATGATCGTCGCCCAGCAGCTTTATGAAGGCATCGATATTGGCGGCGAAACCGCAGGTTTGATCACTTACATGCGTACCGACTCGGTTAACCTGTCGGTAGACGCCGTCGAAGAAATCCGTGCGCTGATTGCCGAAAACTACGGCGCTGAAAATGTGCCTAAAGATCCGAGAGTCTTCAAGACCAAGTCGAAAAACGCCCAGGAAGCGCACGAAGCCATACGCCCGACCTATCCAAGATACTCGCCGAGCCAGTTAAAAAGCCACCTGAGTATTGAGCAGTTCAAACTCTATGAACTGATCTGGAAGCGCACCATCGCCTGCCAGATGATTCACGCTACGTTAAACATGGTCGCCGTCGATTTGACCTGCGCCGACGGCAAACACACATTCAGGGCAACCGGCTCCACGATCGCCTCTCCCGGATTTATGACTGTTTATCTGGAAGGAAAAGACGACAGCAACGAAAGCGACGACAAGGAAAGCTTCTTGCCGCCGATGGAAGAAGGCCGCCCGGTCCAGCTCAATGATATTAATGCCGGACAGCATTTTACCGAGCCGCCGCCACGCTACGGCGAAGCCAGCTTGGTAAAGTCCCTTGAAGAACACGGTATCGGCCGCCCATCGACCTATGCGTCGATTATTTCGACCTTGCAAAACCGGGAATACGTGACTCTGGACGGCAAACGCTTCTATCCGACCGATGTCGGCAGAATCGTCAATAAATTCCTGACCGAACATTTCACCAAATACGTCGATTACGATTTTACCGCTAACCTGGAAGATGAACTCGATGCGGTGTCACGGGGAGAAAAAGACTGGGTTCCATTGATGCACGACTTCTGGAAACCTTTTACTACCCTGATTCAGGAAAAAGAGGAAAGCGTCCAGCGCAAAGATGTCACCCAGGAAGCCATTGACGAAAAATGCCCCGATTGCGGCAGCCCGCTGTCCATCCGCTTGGGCCGGAACGGGCGGTTTATCGGCTGTACCAACTACCCTGAGTGCTCCTATACCCGAAACCTGAACGATGATGGCGGCGCCAGCGACGAACCCGAAGTTGTGGAAGGCCGAGTTTGCCCTAAATGCGAATCGCCTCTAGTGATTAAAACCGGCCGCTACGGTAAATTCATCGGTTGCAGCGGTTATCCCAAATGCAAGCATATCGAGCCTTTAGAAAAACCGACGGATACCGGCGTTGAGTGCCCGCAATGCAAAAAGGGCAACATCCTCAAGCGTAAATCCCGGAACAGCAAAATATTCTATTCCTGCTCGGAATATCCAAAATGCGATTACGCCTTATGGAATGCGCCGATAAAAGAAAGCTGCCCGGAATGCGAATGGCCTATCTTGACCGTCAAAGAAACCAAACGGCGCGGCGTGGAAAAAGTTTGTCCGCAAAAGGACTGCAAATATGCAACGCCGTATGAAGGCGATCCTGCGGATGTGCAGGGGCCAAAAGAATCTGGCACATTGTAGGGACGAATTCATTCGTCTTTGGGCGGATAAATCCGCCCCTAGCTATAACTAAACTCGAAAATGCCCTATCACTCCTTTTTCAAAATAAAAAACGCCGTCCGCCATATCAAAGCAGGCGCCGTGATTGCTTACCCCACAGAAGCCGTCTACGGCTTAGGCTGCGACCCGCTCAACGAAGAGGCGGTAATGGCCCTGCTCGACATCAAACAGCGCCCAATAGAAAAAGGCCTGATCCTTATCGCCTCATCGCTTGAGCAACTATGCCCTTACCTCATTTTAGACCAAACTATCATCGAGCGAATAACACCCACTTGGCCCGGCCCTATCACCTGGGTTATCCCTGCCCAGCCCTGGGTACCAAAATGGCTGAAAGGCGCACATCAATCGCTGGCAGTCAGAGTCACCAATCACCCGATAGCCCGCGATTTATGCGCCCAATTCGGCAGCCCGTTAGTTTCCACCAGCGCCAATCCTACAACCCGGACCGCCATCAAAGAATCTAGAAAACTGTTAAAAACGTTTGCCGGTGCCGATATTTTTATCGTTCACGGCAAAGTCGGTGAGCTTGGGCAGGAAACTGCTATTTATGATGCGGTGAGCGGAACGCGGTTGCGTTGATCATAAAAGCTCAGAGATATTGCTATTGGAAGGAATTATTAATACTATGAAATCAGGAGGTTCCTATCATGGCCCATATTGAAAAATTAAGCATTGCTTTAACCCCTGAAATGGCAGAGATAGTCCGCCAGTGCGTCGAAAGCGGCGAATATGCCAACAGTAGCGAGGTTATCCGCGAGGCTTTGCGCGATTGGAAGCAGAAACGTTCTTTGCAACAGAATGAAATCGAAGAGCTGCGTAACCTTTGGCAAGCCGGACTGGACAGCGGCCCTGGTCATTTGGCCGATATGAACGCAATCAAAGCAAAAGCCCGGCAACGGTTTTTGTCCCAACAAGACGCAGAGCAGCATTAGAAATATAAGACTTTATGTCTGTGATTTACCGAACCGCGCAAGCCGAGGAAGACCTGATTGAGATATGGATTTATATCGCTCAGGATAATCCCAGTGCAGCGGATCGTGTGCTTGATGATATTGAACAACGCTTTCATGGCGCTTGCCGATAATCCGTTAATGGGCCGGTTGCAGCCTGATATTGCCCCGGAACTTCGCTATTTTGCGGTGGGCCAATTATTTAATTTTGTATCGTACCGTGCCGAACGGAATCCAGATTGTCTGTGTCATACATGGCGCTCGTGATTTGCCCAATTTATTTTGACTGATGTTTCTTGGTAGCTAAAATGTCAGGCAACGAAAAACTATCGACCGTCCGGCTGATCCTATGCACTTGTTGCCAGCAATGAATCCAGCCACGTTTCAAACTCGTCGTAATTCTTTTTGGAAAAAATCTTGGCCGGGAATCGTGCTAGCTCTTCCGCCACGACTTCGCGCTGACAGAGGTTACTCATATCATTGTCAGTCGTCAAAGCGTCCACGTAAGGCACAAATGTCGAAACGTGGTCAATATCATTTTGGCGAGATATGCCGAAGTTCGCATTGAATTTCTTGGGGTTGGATCGATGTCCTTGCCACCGCATCCAGAGTAGTTCCGCCTCAAAAGCAATTTCAATTCGCAGGACGGGGCATATTAGAATTGGCTTGTTTTTCAACAACCCTGACCATCGCTGGAGCGCAGCCGACTCATCCAATCCATTTACAACATCTCTAATAATTCGGCGAAACGGGACATCGGATAGTTGTGGAATTTGGTTGGAGATTGGCTTTCCAGTTTCAAATTCTTCTGTGAGCTGCTGCATTATCAACAATATTTCACATTGTTGTTTGTAAGCATTAATACCTTGCTGTATATCGTTGCGCCAAAGCTCGGTAACGTGATTTAGACAATCACGAACTCCACGGCAGTCAGGTATATTCTTAACTTGTCGATCAATGATATTGAGGAATTTTTCGTTTATCTCGTCACGAGGCCGCGCATATGCGCGATTTAACCTTAGCCGCCAGGAGTTCGTAGGCACAACATTCATCCCAACCTGCCACCGATGGGGATCGTCTAGTCCGATATCGGTAAAAGGGAAAGGATCAGCGCCATCTTGTTCGATGAGCATTCTTCTGGTCTGGGCAGCAAAAACATCGTAGAAATTGCCAGCGATATTCCCATTAGCAAGATTATTCTGGAACTCCCAAAGTATCGTCCTATTTTCCGTGTATTCATCAGGGATAGCCGATGTCTCTGTACTATGGATATCGGACACTATAAGAAAAATCTTCTGCTGTATTTTCAGTTCATAGAGTTTTTGATAAAGACGTCTTTCGATTCCCTTCTCATTCGCAGGAAAGCATATATCTGACAAGAACGATTGATCCAAGTACACAAGTTTTTT
>Ga0066541_123992_pt1 | contig 9448 bp, 8 predicted proteins | sample LakWasMe79_HOW10_FD_61132 | JGI IMG/M metagenome (GOLD analysis project Ga0066541, IMG submission 61132) | Metatranscriptome of freshwater sediment methanotrophic microbial communities from Lake Washington under simulated oxygen tension -... | ecosystem: Environmental > Aquatic > Freshwater > Lake... | reverse complement strand
AGTACAGATGAAGTTTATGGTTCACTTGGAGCTGAAGGGTTGTTTACAGAGACAACGCCGTATGATCCTAATTCACCATATTCAGCTTCCAAAGCAAGCTCTGATCATTTTGTGAGAGCTTATGGAGAAACATATGGATTGCCGTATGTGATTACCAATTGTTCCAATAATTACGGGCCTAATCATTTTCCTGAAAAATTAATTCCACTGTTTATAAATAATATTATCAATAATAAACCATTGCCGGTTTACGGTGATGGAAATTATACCAGAGACTGGCTGTTTGTAAAAGACCACGCAGTAGCAATTGATTTGGTTTTCCATGATGGGAAGAATCATGAGACCTATAATATTGGAGGATTTAATGAATGGAAAAATATTGATTTGGTCAAAGTGTTATGCCAGATTATGGATCAAAAGCTTGGTAGGGTTACTGGTGAATCTGCCCAATTGATAACTTATGTAAAAGACAGACCTGGTCATGATTTGCGTTATGCAATTGATGCTTCAAAGATTAATACCCAATTGGGATGGAAACCGTCTGTGACTTTTGAAGAGGGATTGGAAATTACCATCGACTGGTATTTGAATAATCAGGATTGGTTGAACAATGTGACATCGGGTGCTTATACCGCATATTATGAGAAACAATATTCTTAATTTTTAGATTTTATTGTTTTAAAGTTTAGTCCGGTCAGGGTAAAATTATAACGAAGGAAGCAGAAAGGGGAAAATGATTCAGATGAACTGGTATGTAGTTTACACCAAACCCAAATGGGAAAAGAAAGTTGCAGAGCGTTTGAATGAAGCTGGTATTACAGCTTATTGTCCTTTGATAACCAAAGAACGTCAATGGTCAGACCGCAAAAAGAAAGTTCAGGTTCCGTTGTTCAATTCCTATATTTTTGTCCAAGTTAATGATAAGGACAGAAATATCATTTTTGGAATTCCAGGAGCTGTACGTTATTTGTTTTGGTTAGGAAAACCAGCGGTTGTAAAAGAAAAAGAAATTCAGGTTATTCAAGATTGGCTGAATGTGCCGGACGTTTTTGAGGTGATGGTGGATAAATGGCAAAAAGGCGATAAAATCGTGTTGGAATCAGGGCCATTTGCAGCACAAGCAGCAATTGTACAGGAGGTAAAACAGAATCATTATCTGCTCGTTTTAGAGTCTTTAGGATGTGTTCTTAAAGTTGAAAAAAAAGTAAAATAATCTCTTTATTTATAAGAGAAGTTTTTACAGTTAAATATTCTCTTGATGAGAGTTTCGATAACTGTAAATTTAATATAAATTTGCGATTTCTTTAATCTAGTAAACCATAAATGGGACTTACTGTGGCGAAGCCGTATAATTTTTTTGCATCTTTATCTTGTAAAGATTAAAAAAAAAATGAGAGTTGATTATAAAAGGTGATAGTCAATTTTATAAAATAATTTCAAAACTATAATGTAAAAAATAGTATCTACGCATGAAAAAAATAATTACAGCAATTGTCCTTTTTATAGCTCTTTTTCAGAGTTCTTCTTTGATGGCTCAAGATATTTTAAAAGGTAATGATTTAAGTACCGTAAGAGTAGATTATTTATCAGATGGAGATATAGCCAAAATAAAATCGCAATTGCAAAGTAATAAAATAACTATTGACCAAGCTGAGTCTTTGGCTTTGTCAAAAGGGATGAGTGCAACAGAATTTGCTAAATTAAAAAAACGCTTGGCACTGCCTGAAGGAACCAGAGGTACAACAGACAAAAAAGTAACAGACAAAACAACTAAGAAAAAAAACTAAGGATTCAGAGACGGAAGACGAAGAAGATGACGGTGCAGATGCTCAACGAAAACAGGAAAAAATTGAAAATGACAAAGTAAAGGACAGTTTGAATTCCCTTGTTTTTGGTTCCGAATTATTCGACAATCCTACTTTAAATTTTCAACCCAATCTAAAATTGGCAACACCAGTAAACTATGTTTTAGGTCCTGGTGATGAACTGCAAATCAGTATCAATGGAGTACAGGAGTTTAGCGATAATGTTCCTGTATCAGTAGAAGGAAAAGTTAATATTCAATATGTAGGTCAGATTTCGGTATCTGGAATGACTATTGAAGCGGCAACCCAAAAAATTAAAGGAGCAATCTCACGCGTGTACAGTACTGTTCGTTCCGGCCAATCACAAGTTGGTATAAGTTTAAGCCGTATCCGTACTATCAAGATAACTATTATTGGAAGCAGACAGCCAGGAAATTATTCGATTTCTTCTTTAGCGACAGTTTATAATGCTCTTTTTTTGGGAGGAGGCCCAAGTAAGAATGGCAGTTATAGAAATATTGAGTTGATTCGTAACAACAAGGTTTATAAAAACATTGATATTTACCGGTTTTTGGTCAGCGGTAATCAATCAGATAATGTAGGTTTAAGAGATAATGATGTTATCCGTATTCCAGCATACACAAATAGAGTAACTGTAGAAGGAGAAGTAAAACGTCCGGGGATTTTTGAAATGAAAAAAGGAGAGAGTTTTTCTGACTTATTGAATTTTGCTTCAGGATTCAATGAGTTCGCTTATACTGCTTCGGTAAATGTTTTACAAAAGACTGGGAAAGAATTTAAAGTTGCCGATATTCAAGCAGCACAATATAGCAGCTATATTCCTTTGAATGGAGATGTATACCGTGTTTCCAAAATTTTAAATCGATTTGAAAATCGTATTATAATTGATGGAGCTGTTTTCAGACCGGATACTTATTCTTTTTATCAAGGAATGCATGTTTCAGATTTGATTCGTCAAGCCGAAGGGTTAAAAGAAGATGCCTATCTTAAAAGAGCAAGAATCATTCGATTAAAAGAAGATTTAACTACTGAGATTGTCAATGTAGATTTGGCTAAATTAATGAGTGGAGATAACAGCGCTAATGTTGAACTTAAAAAAGAAGACAAAGTTACTGTGTATTCAATTTTGGATTTTAAAGAAGAATATAAAGTGACAATTGACGGTGAAGTTAAAAAACCAGATGTATACGATTATCAGGAAAATTTGACTCTTAATGATTTGATTGTTGTTGCAGGAGGATTAACAGGTATAGCTTCCAAACGTGTTGAAATTGCCAGAATGATTCGTGCAGAAAATATTGATGATACTAATCAAAATAAGGTCGAATTATTTAATATTGAAATTACTCCAGATTCGAATGAGCAAGTTGTTAATTTTGAATTAAAGCCTTTTGATGTTGTCAATGTACGAAGAATGGCTGTTAATGAAAAACCTGAAATGGTTATTATAACGGGTTCTGTAGCCTACCCGGGTAAGTATGTTTTGGCTACAAAAAGGGAGAAAATATATGATGTAATCAAAAGAGCCGGTGGATTGACATCAGTTGCTAGTTTAAAAGGAATTAAAATCAAAAGGCCTATTAAGAAAGATCAGATTGAAGATTTAGAAAATGTTACTTTAAATTTGGGTAAAAAAGACAGTATTCAAGATAAATTAGAAAAGAAATTAAAAGTTGATTTGAAATATGCAACCATTCCGGTAGATTGGGAAAAAATTTTAAAAAGACAAAATAGCAATGCCAATGTTACATTATTACCAGGTGATGAAATTGAAGTTTCGGCTTTCAATGAAACTGTTAAAGTTACCGGAAATGTGCTTTTAACTTCTGAGATTCCTTATAATGATGGCAAAGGGTTCAATTATTACTTAAATGCTGTGGGTGGGCTTGACGCCAAAGGATGGAGAAAAAAAGCATATATAATTTATCCAAATGGTCAGGCATCTGTATCTCGTTCAGTTTTACTATTTTTCAGAACAAGTCCTAAGGTACTGCCAGGTTCACAAATTGTAGTACCTGAAAAACCAGAAGCTCAAAAGATGACTGCTGCCCAATGGGTAAGTATTGCTTCTGTATTAGTGAGTATGGGAGTTCTTATAGTAACGGCCCTTAAGTAGTAAACGGTTTTCAGCCTTCAAATATTTCATAACCGGGAACTTATACAATTTCCTCCAAAAAAATCCAAACCTGATAACAAAAAAGATGGAAACACAAAATGACGAAATATCCTTAAAAGAGTTATTAGAAAAAACCAAGGTATGGTATGCTTATTTGCTCTCTCAATATAAAATTATTGTTTTAGCTACTGTAATAGGAGCGATTTTGGGATTGACCTTTTCATTCATTAAAAAACCAATCTATACAGCAACATTAACATTTGCATTAGAAGATGAAAAATCAGGTGGTGGATTAGGCGGAGCACTTGGTTTGGCGAGTTCGTTAGGGATTGATCTTGGAGGTGACGGAGGTAGTATATTTACCGGTTCCAATTTGAATGAATTGTTTAAGTCCCGTACTATGGTGGAAAAAACTTTATTGACTCCAGTTACTGTAAATGGAAAAGTGATTTCTTTGGCTGAAATGTACATTCAAAATCGCAAATGGCGTGACAGCTGGGATGACGATAGAAAATTCAAAAGTATACAGTTTTTGCCCAATACCAAGCGTAAGTATTTTACAAGAGTGCATGACAGTATTTTGGGAGTAATTTATGATAATTTGTCTAAAAATTCTTTGTCTGTAGATCAAAAAGATAAAAAAGTATCTATTATTAGTATGGACGTGGCTACCAATAATGAATTATTTTCAATTTATTTTTGTGAAGCATTGGCCAGACAGGTAGGTAAGTTTTATATTGAGACCAAAAGCAAAAAGGCTAGAATGAATATGGCAGTTTTACAAAAACAAACGGATTCTATTAGGGCTGAACTTAATGCTGCGATTAATGGAGCTGCTTCAGCTACTGATGAAACTTTTATGTTGAATCCAGCTATGAATGTAAGGCGTGTTCCTTCTGTCCGAAGAGAGATTGATGTACAGGCTAATACGGCTATATTAACCGAACTGGTTAAACAATCAGAATTGGCCAAAGTAACAGTACGAAAAGAAACACCATTAATACAAGTTATTGATCGGCCTATTTTACCATTGCCTAATGATAGAATTGGCAAGGGATTGGGTATTGTTTTTGGAGGTGTTTTGATGGGGATTTTGATGACTGTATACTTGTTTTTAAAAAAGATTTTGTTTAATTAAAAGGGGGTATCTATCTAGTTTTTGTATAGAGATTTGTTAAGAGTAATTTTAGGTTGAAAAGTGTTCTTACGGTTATTCGTTTTTTTGGAATTAAAATTAAATTTAAAGGATAAATGAAAATATTAGTTACTGGGGCAGCTGGTTTTATTGGCTATCATTTGGTTAAATCTTTACTGGAAAAAGGAAATGAAGTTGTTGGAATCGATAATATTAATGATTATTATGATGTTAATTTAAAGTATTCCCGATTAAGAGAGTCAGGTATTAATAATACAGTAATAAGCGAAAATAAAGATTTAATTAAAAGTATCATTTACCCTAATTATAGTTTTGCTAAAATTGATATAACAGATTTAATAAGTTTAGAGAAATTATTCGAACAAGAAAAATTTACCCATGTTGTTAATCTTGCTGCTCAGGCTGGTGTTCGTTATTCTTTAGAAAATCCTCATGCTTATATTCAATCTAATATAGTTGGATTTGTTAATGTTTTGGAATGTTGTCGCCATAATAAAATTGAACATTTTTTATATGCTTCAAGTTCATCAGTTTATGGGGCAAATTCTAAAATTCCATTTTCTGAAAATGATCGTGTTGACACCCCAGTTAGCTTATACGCTGCAACTAAAAAAAGTAATGAATTAATGGCTTATACATATAGTCATTTGTATGATATATCAACGACTGGCATGAGGTTCTTTACAGTATATGGTCCTTGGGGACGACCTGATATGGCTCCTATGCTTTTTGCAAATGCAATAACAAAGGGTGAGTCAATAAAGATTTTTAATAATGGTGAAATGGAGCGTGATTTTACATATATAGACAATGTAATTGAGGGGATCGTTCAATGTATTGCTGTTTTACCAAGCACCATGCCAAAAGCTGATGTTTTTAATATAGGGAATTCTAAGCCTGTTAAATTAATGGATTTCATATCTATCATGGAAGATTGTATTGGGAAAAAAGCTTTGAAACATTTTTTGCCGATGCAAGATGGGGATGTTAAAATCACTTATGCAGATACTTCATTAATTCAAAAAGTAAAAGGATACAGTCCAACTTCTGATTTGAAAGAGGGAACACGTAAGTTTATTAAATGGTTTAATAAATATTATCAGATTTAGTTTTTGAAATAGTTAGTTGATTTCTAGTGAAATAAAATTTTCATTAGTGTTTAAAATTTAAAATAAAATAATTTGTTTCAAAAGATTATAGAAAAATTTAAAAGTGAAGATGGAAAATTAGTTTTGACTAATTTTATTTCTTTATCAATTTTACAAGTTTTAAATATAGTACTTCCCTTAGTAACTATGCCATATCTGGTAAGGGTGTTGGGAGCTGAATATTTCGGACTTTTGGCAATTGCTACATCAATTATTACCTATTTTACAATATTAACAAATTACGGGTTTAATATAACGGCTACTAGAGAAATATCTGTAAATCGATCAGACAAATTTAAAATTATAGAGATTTATAGTTCGGTGATGATTTTAAAATTTCTTTTTATAGTATTGAGTTTTTTTCTTTTGTGTATTGTCGTTTTTTGTGTTCAAAAGTTTGCTGTAAACTGGGAAATTTATTTTTTAACATTTGGTGTTCTTATTGGCCAAGTCATTTTTCCCATTTGGTTCTTTCAGGGCATGGAGCAGATGAAGTATATCACCTATTTGAATGTAGTTTCAAAAACTATATTTACAATTTTAATTTTTATTTTTGTAAAAAAACAATCAGATTATTTTATCGTTCCAATTTTGACTTCATTGGGATTTTTAGTTGTAGGCTTATGGTCACTTATCTTGATAAAAAAAAAATTTGATATCCATTTTAAGCTTCAGGATATAGATACTTTGAAATATCATTTGTTTGAAGGTTGGCATATTTTTATATCAAATCTTTCGGTTACCATGTATACTACAACTACAACCGTTTTACTTGGTTTTTTTACTAATAATACAATTGTTGGATACTATTCTATAGCAGATAAGTTGATAAGTGGAATAAAACAACTTATCACACCAATTTCACAAACTTTATATCCTTTTATTGCTAGAAAAGCTGAAGAATCAAAGGAAGTGGTCTTTAGTTTGATTCGTAAAACCGCTTTTATTTCAGTTTTTTTTAGTTTTTTACTTACTATTGGACTCTTTGTCACAGCTGATAGACTTCTTTTATTAGTTTTTGGCAAAGAATCGGAAAATTCGGTGTTTATATTTAAAACACTAGCAATTATTCCCTTTTTGACAGTAATTGATACGATATTTGGAACATTATTAATGCTGGTTTTTAAAAGAAATAAAGAATATAGTAAAATTGTCATTTCTGCAGGTGTTTTAAATTTAATATTAGCCTTAATACTAATACCATTATTTGGAGGCAATGGCGCTGCATTTTCCGTTTTGGTTGTTGAATTATACATTACAATTCGTATACTTTTCTATACACAAAATAATGGTTTAAAAATTATTGGATAATAAACGAATGAATAAGAATATTTTAATAATTGGTGCAACCGGATTTATAGGCAAGAATATAGTTGAGACTTTAATAGATTCCAATAATAATTTATTTTTATTAGTAAGGAACATTGAAAAGGCAAATGTTTTTTATGATTCTAATATATATAACAGTATTTTAGAAGGAGATTTAAGGGATAGCTTTTTAATTCAAAAAGTAATTTTAGAAAATAAAATAGATATAGTAATTCATTTGGTATCTGGCTTGATACCCTCAAGTTCAGTTGATGATTTTAATAAAGAATTAATTGAGATTGTCTTTCCTACTTTTGAACTGTTAGAGTTTTTGAGTAACAATAATATTATGATTGTTTATTTTTCTTCAGGAGGGACTATTTATGGAAAAGTAAAAGATAAAATAACCGAGAAGAACATTCTTAAACCTATAAATTATTATGGATATAGTAAATTGATGATTGAAAATCACATTAGGTTTTTAAACAGAACTAAAAATTTGCCTTTCCTTATTCTAAGGCCTTCTAATGTCTATGGTAGATATCAAAGAATAGATTCTAAACAAGGCTTTATAGCCGTTGTTTTAGGGAAGTTTTTGTCAAATTCTTCAGTAGAAATTTGGGGGAATGGTAAAGTTGTTAGAGATTATGTTGATGTTCAGGATGTGTCTGGAGGTTTAAGTGAATTAATTAAAAAAAATGTCAGAAATAAAATTTTTAATTTAGGAAGTGGTAGAGGAAAAAGTCTCAATGAAGTTTTGTTAATAATTGAAAATACTTTACAAAGTAAAATAGAAGTTGTTTATAAGGATAAAAGAACAGTAGATGTTGATCAAATGATATTAGATATTGATAATGTTAAAAATTTTATTGATTATAATCCTAAAGATGTTGAATTAGGGATTAAAAATTTTATAGCTAATTTGATTTAAATGAAGAATAACAGATTAGCAATAGCGATACCAACTTATAATCGTGCCGCCATCTTAAAGGAAGATATTTTGTTGATGTTAGGTGAGATAAAAAAATTTTCTATTCCTATTTATATTTCTGACGATAGTACTAATGATGAAACTGAATTTTTTTTTCAAGAGATAAAAAAAGAATACGAGTATATTTTCTATTTTAAAAATAGTCCGGGTCTAGGTCATGATAGAAATTGTCTTAATACTATAGGATTACCTGAAGAAGATTATATTTGGTATTTAGGTGATTCTAATATTATAAAACCTAATGGTATTGAAAGAATTTTAGATGTCATTAAAAATGATGAATATGATTTTGTTTGTGTTAATGTTGAATCAAGATTACTAGATTTATCGGACAGATTAATAATTGAAGGAAACGAATTATTGGTTGATTTAGGTTGGCATTTAACAATGACAAGTGTTACAGTTTATTCTAAAAGTATACAAAGTAAATTAAGCGAACTGGATTTAAATAAATGTAAAAATTTCCCTCAAACCGCTTTAATTTTTGAAAAATTTGCTCAAGAAAATTGTAGATTATTTTGGATTAATGATAGAATCATTTACGGAAATAAAAATAAAAGAAGTTATTGGAGCAATGCAGTCTTTGAAGTTTTTTTAAAAGATTGGGATTCTTTTATTTTAAAATTACCTGATTTTTATTTAAAAGAAAATAAAAAATATACAATCAGGAAGCATTCTGAGAAAAGTTCTCTTTTTACATTAAAAAAGTTTCTTAACTATCGGTCAAAAGGTTTTTTTTCTTTCGCAGTTTTAAAGAAGTATTATAAATATATACGATTTAATAGTGATGTAAATATTGTTCTTTTAATATTTATTTCAATTAGTCCAAAAAGGTTTTTAAGTATATTGAAAAAGTGTTTTTATCCTAATAAGTAATTTAGGATTATAGCATTTCTTTTTTTT
>Ga0066541_115233_pt1 | contig 9455 bp, 6 predicted proteins | sample LakWasMe79_HOW10_FD_61132 | JGI IMG/M metagenome (GOLD analysis project Ga0066541, IMG submission 61132) | Metatranscriptome of freshwater sediment methanotrophic microbial communities from Lake Washington under simulated oxygen tension -... | ecosystem: Environmental > Aquatic > Freshwater > Lake... | reverse complement strand
TTAGTTGCACGGCTGTTTGCAACACGCCGTGATGTTATTTTAACGGTTTTACTTTATCAGGGTCTGAATTGTTGGCATGGATTGTCTTAGTCGGCTGACAGACGTTGATACATCCCGCATCAAAAAACTCTCATCTATTGAGTTTTTTCATATAACAAAAGTCAGGGGGTTCCATGGGTGGTTTTGTTTTAGCATTATTGATTTTTGCTGTCTTGATAGTTTTTATGAGCGTCAAGTCGGTTCCTCAGGGCATGGAATACACAGTCGAACGCTTCGGCAAATATACCAACACACTGACGCCGGGCTTGAATATCATCGTGCCGATTATCGACCGTATCGGTAAAAAAATGGTGATGATGGAACAGGTAATGGACGTGCCGTCGCAGGAAGTCATCACCAAAGATAATGCAATGGTTACTGTCGACGGGGTGATCTTCTACCAGGTCATGGATGCCGCCAAAGCCGCTTATGAGGTCAGCCAGCTAGGCTGGGCCATCCTGAATCTTGTGATGACCAATATCCGCACCGTGATGGGCTCGATGGACCTGGACGAATTGTTATCCCGCCGCGATGACATCAATGCACGGCTGCTGTCCGTTGTCGACGACGCCACCACACCGTGGGGCATCAAAGTCACCCGTATCGAAATAAAAGACATTGCCCCGCCCAAAGATTTGGTCGAAGCCATGGGCCGGCAAATGAAAGCCGAGCGCCTGAAACGCGCCTCCATTCTTGAAGCCGAAGGTTTAAGACAATCCGAGATTTTACGCGCCGAAGGTGCGCAACAGGCGGCCATCCTGGAAGCCGAAGGCCGTAAAGAAGCCTCTTACCGCGACGCTGATGCCCGCGAACGCTTGGCCCAAGCTGAAGCCAGGGCAACGTTAATGGTGTCGGAAGCAATCGGCAAAGGCGACGTCCAGGCCATTAACTATTTTGTCGCGCAAAAATACATAGAGGCGTTGAAAGAGATTGGCGCCGCTAACAACAGCAAACTGGTTTTTATGCCGCTGGATTCGTCGAGTGTGATTGGAGCTCTCGGCGGCATTAGCGAACTGGCGAAAGAAGCCATGGCTAAAAAGAGTTAACATGGCTGAACTGGAAATTGTTTTTTGGAACTGGTGGGTATTAGCGCTCATTTTGTTAGTGGTTGAGCTGCTAGCTCCCGGCTTCTTCTTTCTTTGGATGGCGGCATCAGGTTTTATAACCGGATGCCTGTTATTTCTGATACCTGCAATCGGTATGGAATTACAGGTCGCTATTTTTTCCGTATTGTCCGTTGTTTTGATTACCGCATGGAAGCTTTACAGCAAAAAAACATCCCATAACAACAGACCATCCTTTATTAAATAAACGCGGAGCTCAATACATCGGCAGAATCTTTAGCCTTTACAAACCGATAGAAAACGGCGAAGGTAAAATAAAAGTAGACGATTCGATCTGGAAAGTTCACGGCGAAGATTGCGATATAAACACCAGAGTAAAAGTCATCGCGGTTCGCGGCACGGTATTTGACGTGGAAAAGGTCGAATAGCCCCCACCATTATTTATCGTAAGGCAGAAACCAATCTATTTTTACCTTGAAGCGGGGCTTGCCACCAATAAATGGTTTATTTGTTCAATATCTTCTTGGGCAAGATTACCTGATGCCTGTTTTAACCGGATGCTGTTCAGCAAATAATCATAGCGGGTGCGCGAATAATCCCGTTTAGCCCGATATAAGTTTCTTTGCTCGTCCAATACTTCAACCAAGGTCCGGACGCCCACTTCAAAACCCGCTTCAGTTGACTGCACGGCGACTTCAGCGGAACTGACTGCGGTTTTCAGTGCTTCTACCCGGCTAATGCTGGTGGTGATTCCCCGATAAGCATCTTTTACCTGACGATTGACCGCCCGTTTCGCAGCCGTTAATTGCTCTTTTGCCTGCTCGTATTTATAGATTGCCTGCTGGGTTCTGGAATTTACCGCACCGCCTTCAAATAAAGGGACATTTAAACGCACGCCTACAATCTCTGTCGATCCTCGTAAACCAAACTGGCTGGTGGTATCGTATTCGCCCAAAGAAGCAACCAAATCCAATTTCGGCAGATGCCCGGTACGTTGTAAATCAATCGCTTTTCGAGAAAACTCCATCTGGTTAAACGCTGAAATGATATTGAAATTACCGACTTCGGCAGAATCGCTCCATATCGATATGTCATCCGGTTCCGGCCTGGTGAGTGGAATGATCTCGCCCATATTATTAAGTTCGAGGTCTTGTCCGCCAATAATCTCTGTTAACGCTTCTTTTTGGTTATCGACATTATTGGATGCCTCAATTTCATTGGCGGTGGCTGTGTCGAAAGCGGCTTGAGCCTGACGACTTTCGGTAATATCAATAAGGCCGATTGCAAATCGTTGCTTGGCCTGTTCGAGCTGTCGTGCAATCGCCTGTTTTTCCGAGCGGCTAAATTCAAGATTGTCCTCGGCAGATAAGACATTGAAATAAGCCTCAGTGATTTTAACCATCAGCTTTTGCAGTTCAGTCTGGTAATCCGCTTCGGCCTGGGCAATTTGGTTATCGGATTGACTCAGCTGTATCCAGTGTTCCCAATGAAACAAGGGTTGGGTTAAGTTCACATTAAAATTGTTGTCAGAATAGTTCTGTACGCCGCTGCCTTGATAAGTTGCCCTTTTATTAGCCAAGCGGTTCAGGTTGCTAATGCCCGTCGCCGAAACATCGGGTAAAAAATTCGCAACGCTTTGGTCTTTTGATTCGCCGATCGCAAGCTGGCTGGCACGCGCTTGTTTCAAAACAGGATCGTTTTGCAGCGCCAGCTCAAAGATTTCCAACAAATCCTGGGCGTATGCGGCAGGTGAAATCCCGATAAAAAAAATAACGATTAAACCAGATAAATAATTGGCTACGGCTTGCTTGATTATATTAATGGACATGCAATTTTTATTTTTGGGTTGGATGCATTGATGACTTTAAAAAGCCGTTTTACACGATAGCTATTATCGTCTCAAAAGTTCTGACACAATGTTCATGATCAGCCTCCTGCATACTTCGTTTCCGACAAACGGAAAACTCTCCACCAACTCGGTTTTTTCTTTGATGGATTGCATGGCGGCCTCCATTTCATTCTTGATTGGATACGCCGTCGTGACTTCCCCGCGCTGAGTGTCTAAAAAGGCCGGCTTTCTTGCTATGGTGGTGCCCTGCATCGTCAACAATAACGAAGATAGGGCATCCGGTATCGTGGCGCAGCTTTTTTAGAAATTCAATAAACCTTTCCGCGTCCATCGTCCTGTCGATTACGTTGAAATGCTGGTTCCCTTGAGCAGAAACAGCACTGACTAGCTTAAAGCTGAACCGCTCACCACCATCCTTGCCCACCGGAGTTTTTCCGACCTTGCCCCAGAACGTGCCTCGGTGCGCATCGCTACGGAACGCCGCCTCGTCGACAAAGTACAGGCGAGCTCGGTTTTTTTTAGCTACAGCAACGGCCTTTGGATAGGTCTCGGCCAGATAGTCCCTAACTTTGTCGGGATGTTGGTAAGACTTATAAATCGGCCGTTGCGGACTCAGGCCAAAGTGTCCGAGCAATCGGCATACGCTGCTTTTCGATAGCTTTAATCGGCGTTCATTATCTAGCAATGTCTGGATAATGTTAACCGTCCCCGGCGATTTTCTTCATTTAATATCGGCCCCAGCCAACCGAGCACTATCCGGATTGGAATGTTAAAAATACAGGCCACCACGCTTATGGGTTCGTTACGCACCGCTACAGCTTCGACGACTTCTTTTCGCTTTTGGCTTCGTTGTTCGGATTTATTCATAAACTTAATTTTAACATAACCATGCAAAAGCTTTTGGGACTATTAATTGACAAAATTGAATTGGATTTTTAATTATGCTACGCAATCAGAGCTGTCCGGATTCTCGTCATAGCAATCAGAGCTGCCAGGCCTCTCGTCATAAATACTACCATCAAGAGAAATAATCCTGCCAGCCATAGCTATCGTTTCAGGTCTATGGGCAATCGTTAATCGGGTGATATTCAAAGAATTAATCGCCAAGCTAACGCTCCGTTCTTTGTTAACATCCAAGTGGCTCGTTGCTTCGTCTAAAACTAACACTGAAGGTTGTTTGTACAGTGCGCGGGCGATTATGATTCTTTGTCTTTGCCCACCGGAAAAGCTACTTCCCATATCACCAACGTGTGTCATATAGCTCATTGGCAGGGTTGCAATTTCTTCATGGATTCCCGCTAGTAGCGCACTTTTTTTAACAAGCTCCAAATCGCTTTGTAAGTCGAATCCCGAAATATTTTCCTGTAGGCTTCCCGAGAATAACTGATCGTCTTGCAATACAGCTCCGACCATTTTTCGCCAATTTGCAATACCGAATTGTGCCAGAGGAACGCCATCTATCCTTATTTTGCCTTCGGTGGGTTCGAGCAAGCCTAATAGTAACTTGGCGAGCGTACTTTTACCGCAACCCGAAGCGCCGATAATAGCGATGTGCTCTCCAGGTCGGATGCTCATTGTAAAGTTACGTAATACCCAAGAGCTTCCTTCGCCATACCGGAAACCGACCTTGTCAAACTCGATAATCGGGCTAAAACCACCTTGTCGATATTTGTCCCATTCCGAACAATAACCTTCCGTATATTCCTTGTCAGCGAGCACGATATCCGATAAACGCTCCACGTGCAGACTGATCATGCGCATGGACATCAGGTTGTCGATAAATCGTTGCATTCGAGCAGTAAAGTCGTCTTTATACGAAATGAAAGCCATCAGCATACCAACAGTAAGGTCATTGTCCATTACCATGATCGCGCCCACTCCCAAAACAGCAATTGCTTCGGCGGCAAATACCACTCCGTAACCGATAGAAAATCCCAATGTCATTTTTTGAGCACTAACTCTCTTGTTAACCCCGGCAACAAATAAATTCAACCATCGTGCCCGCCGCTGATCCTCTAGCCCTGCCAATTTGGTCGTGTGTATAGCCCGAATACTTTCAAGGAAATGGCTTTGCGCTTTGGCTTCATGGATCAATGCCTCATCATTCAAACGATGATAGATGCCATGGGGGACGACTCGAATCAGTAGATAACAAAGAACTGCAACAATGGCAAAAGCACTTAATTTGGCGCTATATAACACCATCACAGCTAAAACAATCAAACCAAATCCACCATCAAGAATAACTTCCACCAGCTTGCCGGTAATGGTTTGTTGAATGGCTTGCATAGACTGGAATCTTGAAACTACATCGCCGGTATGGCGTACCTCGAACCAATGCACAGGCAATCTCAACAAATGACCGATGATTCGCCCCGCCCATTGAAGATTAAATTGCGTTGACAGCACAATTGCCAGCCAGCCTCTAACCGCCTGCAGTATAATTTTGACAATAGCAGTCAGCACATAGGCGGCAGCTAATACCATCAGAAATTCGCGGTCACCCGAAACAATGGCGCTGTCTACGACCCACTGCGTAATAATTGGCGTGAATAACGCGAAAATTTGTAGTGCGACAGCCAACACTGCAATCTGAGATAGGCTTCGCGATAGACCCTTTATTTTTCCGACAAGTCTACCTACCGGAATACGTGGTCTGGGCGCGACAAATTCAAAGTCAGGCGAGGGCGTAAGTTCCATGGCTGCCAGTGAAAAGCTTATTGGTTTCAGCGAAGGTAAGTTTACGTTCGCCTTTTGCAGGGTCATGAATAACTATATGTTTACGTGTTACATTTTTGAGAACTACGAAGTGACTCATTTGCCAATGCAAAATGCATGGAATATTAAGATCTTTCAGTTCCATCAGCTCAAGACGCACCGGCCTGCACGAAAAACCAAGTAATGATCCGATACGGACCAAATCCATTAAAGTGGTTCCTCGTAACGAAACCAGGTATTTTGCTCGTAAGTCACTCATATCGTGCTCAGCTCCGTAGCAAGCGGCTATATAGCCAAGACAGGCCAAGCCACACTCGGTCGCCGTGCTTTGCAAGTATGAAGATTTATGCGAGTAGCTAAGTTTATTCATATATCAAAGGGTTAGTTCGATTGACAGGTGGTGCCGATAGATGCTTACGCTCTAACAGCTGCATTTGCTTTTCTGACATATTGTCAAAAATTGTTCATATGATTTGTACCGAGTATTTTTAATTGAGCCAATATCCACCAAAAAACTGCTGCTCAAGGAGCCCAGATTAAGTTTAAAGCCATTCAATAAAAGCGATTCCTGACCGCTCGATAGAGACGTAGCCGCAATAAATGAAATGCATTGCGCTGAATTTGAAATCTCATACGGCGGAATACGCTACTCGATTCTGCCCTACGCCCCTATTAAATCCAGCTACCAGATAGTTTGTTATTGTGCCGATACGTGAACTTTATGGTCTGTCTTCCGGTGAATTTCCTTTCGATACAACGTTTGTGTTATTTAAAGTACTCGATGCCTCGCCAATTTCGGAATCGACAAAAACCTCGAGCAACTGATCGGGATTAATGTGGCGAGCAATCGCGGCATTTACCTGAGCAAGGGTCAATGCTTCAACGCGGGCATTGACGTCAGAGTAGTACTGTATATCGCGCCGCAAGCGCAATAACAGATTCAGCTTACCGAAGAGCTTGTCATGATCGAGTTTGCTCAGGTCATTGCGATTGCGCCAGTTAGCTTTCGCGCTGTTGAACTCCGCATCCGTGAGGCCGCTTTTAACCAGCAGCGCCAACTCCTCATGCACGGCTTTTGAGAGCTGTTGTCGCATGGACGGAGCATAGGTAGCATTGATAGTGAGGGTCGCTCGCGGTTCAAACGCTGAAACGCCCACCTTACTAGCAACGCTGTACGAAATACCCTCCTGTTTACGCAGGCGTTGACCAAGGCGAGACTGAAGCGCATCCTCACCCATCGCAAAATTAACAAGCGCTAACGCCAGCGCGTCAGTCTCGTCCGCTTGCAATGGCCGTCTGAGCTGTGCCGTGTAAATACCGTGCGCTGCCTCGGGTACGGCAAGAAAATGCTGACCGGGAATTAATGCAGCATAAGGCATCGGAGGTCGCCGATAAGCCTGCTTGCTGCGCCACGGACCCAACAGGTTCTCCAACTGCTGGCGTGTTGTCTTCGCGTCAAATTCTCCAGATAGCATCAACTCCCCATTCGCTCCGAAATAATTATCATGGAAAGCTTTTACATCGTTCAATTCAATACCCTCTAACGTAGCGAGAGATTCCGCCTTGGTTGGATCTCGACGGATATCGCCAATAGGGTAATTGCTGGTCAATGCCGTCACGGCTTCTTCGGCGACGACTTGCGGTGTTGTTGCCTGACTTTGGTAGGCGACTTGTAACTGGTTCCTTACCTCCTTGAATCCCTGTTCCGGAAGTGCCGGGTTTCTAAGGACATCTATCAGAATTCCAAGAAAGTCGTGTAACGATTTAGCGGGCAGATCAAAGCGAATGGATAATCGGTCATCCACGGGCGTCATTGACAAGCGAGCATCCAAACTGACCAATCGATCGAAAAGTTGCAAGCGGTCAATCTCCGCCGAACCGTGGGCCAACAGACTACCGGTTATATCCGCCAAAATACGTTTGCCAAACAAGCTTTCGGCCGTCCCCATACGAAGATTCCACAGACCCTGCACGCGACCAGTCGGTATCGGCTTTGGCCACAGGGCCACTGCCAGCGAGTCGTTGATGGTAAAGCGCTCGATTTGCGCATTGAGTTGCGCCGCCGTCGAGTCTTTGCTTGCGGGAATAACGGCTTCCGGCGGATGCGCCGGCGCGTTAATAGGATACGGCCCGCCTACTGTGGCGAGTTGCACAGCTGATTCCTTCTCCGTCACAGCGCTCGTCGCGTGGTGATTGGTCATCAACTGTGCAACTGGAGCGCTCTGCTGGAAAACCGTTTTGGCGATTTGCTGAATCTCCGGTAAGGAAAATTTTTGGACTGCATCAATACTTTCAAACCACAGCCTCCAGTCCGCGCTGGATGCCGATTCAGCCAACCGATAGCCCAATGCGGCGGATTGAGAGCGCACTTGTGACGCGTTGTTGCGGATTAAAGCTTTAGCGCGTTCCAATTCAATTTCGGTGATGGGTGTATCGCCCAGGGATTTCAATTGCGCGACTAGGGCATTTTGGAGCTGCTCCAGTGTTTCAGCATCAGCTTTTAGAGGGAGCGCCGTCACTTGAAATACACTTGCATTACGCAATATCAATGGCGCTGCCGCTACTGCGGTCGCCTGCCCGGAGCCGACCAACGATTCATGCAGGCGACTGGCGGGCGAACCTGCCAGGATCCCGCTCAAAAGATTTAAGGCTGCGGCGTTCCCGACATTGGACGAATCAGACAGGGGATAAAACAGAGAGACCAAGGATGCGTCACCTTCGCCTCGAAAGATCCGTTGCGAATCGCTGCTTTCAAACTGAGCAACAGGTTTCAATTTTGGTGTCGCTTTAGTTTTCGTGGATTTAATCGTAGCAAAATGACTTTCCAGTTGCTTTAAGGTAGCCGCAACGTCAAACCGGCCGGTAATGACCAGCAGAGCGTTATCGGGGCGATAATGTGTCCGATAAAAATCTCGTGCATTGCCTAACGTAATGCTGCGTAATTCGGCCTCATTACCTACCGGTGAGCGCGCATAGGGGGCGAAATGAGTCGCAACAGGCAGTATTTGCTGAGTTAATTTCTGCGCCTGATTGCTATCGACAATTTCCTTTTCTCGTAATATTACCGACAATTCTCTTGCAATATCCGTTTCGGTCATCGTGAGCTTGTGCATACGCAACGCTTCTTGCTCCAGCAGCCAGTTCAGTACTTCCTGATTGGCGGAGAAGGCGGAGTGGTAGATAGTGCGGTCAAAACTGGTATTGCCGTTGTAAGCGATGTTCCGACTTGCCATCTCGCTGACCAGCGAATGATTGCCTTGTGTAGTAGGTGCATTAAAGAGCAAATGCTCCACCAGATGCGCAAGGCCGGATTTTCCTTCCGGATCGGCGAGCGAACCGCTAAAGTACACCAGCGTCACCGCCGTTTTGTCGGCCTTCTCATCGGAAACCAACAACGCCCGGAAACCATTCTTGAATTGCCGCTCGATCGCGCCGTATTTCTCGGCGGCGCTCTTGTTTGTATTATTTTCCGTAGCGTGCGCTGTTAACGTGCAGGCGAGGGCCAGCATCAAAAATGTTATAAGAGCTGAACGACAGCGTTTCATGGACAAAACTCCTTTCTAGGATTGGATAATAAATCGAAACATAGTAAATAGATCAAGCAGCAATCAATTTTGGAAAACCAACAGCGAATTGTCTTCCATACAACAAGTGCTCCTAGAGGCTGCAATAACCCGGTTTATTGAAATACGTCGGATATAAAAATGAGCTTAATTCCGTAGCGTGTTGAATCGGTTATACTGAGACTTAAGGCAAAAGATTGAAATGTTTTACACCGGTTTTTT
>Ga0066541_121369_pt1 | contig 10236 bp, 5 predicted proteins | sample LakWasMe79_HOW10_FD_61132 | JGI IMG/M metagenome (GOLD analysis project Ga0066541, IMG submission 61132) | Metatranscriptome of freshwater sediment methanotrophic microbial communities from Lake Washington under simulated oxygen tension -... | ecosystem: Environmental > Aquatic > Freshwater > Lake... | reverse complement strand
ACTTTATTAAGCTTGTCCTGCCGGACCGAAATTCAAAGGAATCGGCGGTTGTTCGCTGTCTTTGATTTCACCGTGGGCGACTTCAAATCGGTGGATGTTTTCGGCCAATGCCTTCACCAATCGCTTGGCGTGCTGTGGCGTTAAGACGATCCTCGACTTTACCTTTGCCTTAGGCGTTCCGGGCATGATGCATACGTAATCGATGACAAATTCTGAAGCCGAATGGTTGATGATCGCGAGGTTGGAATAGATTCCTTCCGCGATGTTTTCATCGAGTTCAATATTGATCTGTCCTTGCTGTGGCTGTTTGTTATCACTCATAGCTTAGTAGATATATTCTTCTTTGTTGGCCATCATTTCGTTGTAGTCGTCCTTAGAACCCACAATCGTGTTGTCATATTCTCTCATACCGGTTCCGGCTGGGATTCTGTGACCTACGATTACATTTTCTTTGAGTCCTTCGAGGTAATCCACTTTACCTGCAACGGCTGCCTCATTCAAAACTTTCGTAGTCTCCTGGAACGATGCCGCAGAGATGAACGATTTGGTCTGAAGCGATGCCCTTGTGATTCCTTGCAGTACCGGTGTTGCGGTAGCCGTAATGACGTCACGTGCAGAAACGAGGTTTTTATCGGTACGTTTCAAAAGCGAATTCTCGTCGCGCAACTGGCGTGGAGAAATGATCTGTCCCGGTTTCAAGGCTTCTGAATCTCCGGCATCTTCGACCACTTTCATTCCGTAGAGACGATCGTTCTCGGTGATGAAATCTTTGGTGTGGATGAGCTGCTCCTCGAGGAACAACGTATCGCCCGGATCCTGAACCTGAACCTTACGCATCATCTGGCGGATCACCACCTCAAAGTGCTTGTCGTTGATTTTTACCCCTTGCAAACGGTATACTTCCTGGATTTCGTTTACCAAGTACTGTTGAACAGCGGCTGGCCCTTGGATTCTCAAGATGTCTTCTGGAGTAATCGCACCATCAGACAAAGGAACACCGGCGCGTACGAAGTCATTTTCCTGAACCAGAATCTGGCTCGAAAGTTTGACGAGGTATTTCTTCACTTCGCCGAATTTCGACTCGATGATGATTTCGCGGTTTCCACGCTTGATTTTACCAAAGGTTACTACACCATCAATTTCTGAAACAACTGCAGGATTCGAAGGATTACGTGCCTCTAGGAGCTCGGTAATTCTTGGGAGACCTCCGGTGATATCACCCGCTTTAGAAGAACGACGTGGGATTTTCACAAGTACTTTACCTGCCTTGATCTTCTCGCCGTTTTCTACCATAAGGTGGGCACCAACCGGTAAGTTGTAGGAACGGATGAGCTCGTCGCCTTTTCCGTAAACCAAAAGGGTTGGGATTAATTTTTTGTTTCTCGATTCGGAGATTACTTTTTCCTGGAATCCGGTTTGCTCATCGATCTCAACCTGGAACGATTGTCCTTGCTCTAAATCTTCATAAGCGATTTTTCCGGTGAATTCAGAAACGATAACCCCGTTATATGGATCCCATTTACAGATTACCGTGCCTTTTGAAACAGCGTCGCCGTCTTTTACAAAAATGCTCGATCCGTAAGGAATGTTGTGCGTATTGAGGACGATGCCGGTTTTCTGGTCAACCAATTTGAGTTCGGTTGAACGTGAAACCACGATATCAACGGTATTGCCATCGGTATCTTCGCCTTTAACGGTTTTGAGATCTTCAATTTCAAGGCGACCGTCAAAACGCGTCACGATACTTGATTCCTCAGAAATGTTACCCGCCGTACCACCCACGTGGAAGGTACGAAGCGTAAGCTGTGTACCCGGCTCACCAATAGACTGTGCGGCAATTACACCTACAGCTTCTCCTCTTTGCGTCATTTTTCCGGTCGCAAGGTTACGTCCGTAGCATTTCGCGCAGATGCCTTTCATGGCCTCACAGGTCAATGGCGAACGCACTTCGACTCTCTCTAGTGGAGAAACTTCGATGGCTTTCACGATGGCCTCGGTGATTTGTTGTCCTGAGTATACCAATACTTCAGAAGTGAGTGGGTTGATGACATCCTGCAACGCAACGCGCCCAAGAATTCTTTCGCCCAAGCCTTCTACAATCTCTTCGTTTTTCTTCAAGGCAGACACTTCAATTCCGCGCAAAGTACCACAGTCATCGATGTTCACGATAACGTCTTGTGATACGTCATGCAAACGACGCGTTAGGTAACCCGCATCGGCCGTTTTAAGTGCGGTATCGGCAAGACCTTTACGTGCACCGTGCGTAGAGATGAAGTACTCGAGGATCGACAGTCCTTCCTTAAAGTTGGAAAGGATCGGGTTCTCGATGATCTCACCACCACCGGCAGTAGATTTTTTAGGTTTCGCCATCAATCCACGCATACCGGTAAGCTGACGGATCTGTTCTTTCGAACCACGCGCTCCAGAGTCAAGCATCATGTATACCGAGTTGAAACCTTGTTGGTCTTCACGGATATTTTTCATGGCCAATTCTGTAAGCATCGCGTTGGTCGATGTCCAGACGTCAATAACCTGGTTGTAACGCTCGTTGTTGGTGATGAGTCCCATGTTGTAGTTCACGGAAATGCCTTCTACCTGTTCGCGCGCATCGGCAATCAATTCGCCTTTTCTCGCAGGAACGATGATATCACCCAAGCTGAATGACAATCCGCCTTTAAAAGCGAATTTGTAACCCATGTCTTTCATGCTGTCAAGGAAAGCAGCCGTAGTCGGAACATTCGTTACGCTAAGGATCCTTCCGATGATGTCACGCAAGTTTTTCTTGGTCAATACGTCGTTGATATAACCGGCTGCTTCTGGTACCACTTCGTTAAAGAGTACACGTCCTGCAGTGGTTTTGATGATTTGGTAAACCAATTCACCAGCCTCGTTGAAATCGCGGGCACGGATTTTCACCGGCGCGTTCAGTTCGAGCATGCCTTCATTGAGGGCAATATTCACTTCCTCGGCAGAATAGAAAGTGAGGCCTTCGCCCAAAACTTTGTACTCCGGAGTAGAGATTCTTTCTTTGGTCATGTAGTACAGACCCAAAACCATATCCTGAGAAGGAACGGTAATTGGCGCACCATTGGCCGGGTTGAGGATGTTGTGTGAAGCGAGCATCAAAAGCTGTGCTTCGAGGATTGCCTCTGGGCCCAATGGCAAGTGAACCGCCATCTGATCCCCATCAAAATCGGCGTTGAAAGCCGTACAAACCAGTGGGTGCAACTGGATTGCTTTTCCTTCGATGAGTTTTGGCTGGAACGCTTGGATTCCTAGTCTGTGCAAGGTAGGCGCACGATTCAGTAATACCGGGTGACCTTTGATTACATTTTCAAGGATGTCCCAAACTACAGGCTCTTTCTTGTCGATGATTTTCTTGGCCGATTTTACCGTTTTTACGATACCACGCTCAATCAATTTACGGATGACGAATGGTTTGTACAGTTCGGCTGCCATATCTTTTGGGATACCGCATTCGAATAATTTGAGTTCTGGTCCTACGACGATTACCGAACGCGCCGAATAATCGACACGCTTACCGAGTAAGTTTTGACGGAAACGACCTTGCTTACCTTTCAATGAATCGGATAGTGATTTCAATGGACGGTTAGACTCGGTTTTTACAGCCGAAGCTTTTCTCGTGTTATCGAAGAGTGAATCTACCGATTCCTGCAACATACGTTTTTCGTTTCTCAAGATCACTTCAGGAGCTTTGATCTCCATCAATCTTTTGAGACGGTTGTTACGGATGATTACACGACGGTACAAATCATTCAAATCGGAAGTCGCGAAACGGCCACCATCAAGCGGCACGAGTGGACGCAATTCTGGCGGGATAACCGGCACCACTTTCATAATCATCCATTCTGGACGGTTCTCGCGGTTTTCGTTAGACTCACGGAAAGATTCGACCACCTGAAGACGTTTTAACGCTTCGGTTTTACGTTGTTTCGAGGTTTCGTTGTTGGCCGAGTGACGCAAATCGTAAGACAACGCATCGAGGTCGATACGCGCCAAAAGATCCATGATACACTCTGCTCCCATTTTCGCGATGAATTTGTTTGCGTCGAAATCATCGAGGTATTGGTTTTCTTGTGGAAGCGTATCTAAAATATTGAGATATTCTTCTTCGGTCAAAAAGTCTAGTCTTTTGATTTCGTCTCCGTCTGGCCCTTTCGCAATACCAGGTTGGATCACCACGTATCTTTCGTAGTAGATGATCATATCTAGTTTCTTAGACGGAAGGCCTAAGATGTAACCAATTTTGTTCGGAAGCGAACGGAAATACCAGATGTGTGCAATTGGCACCACAAGGTTGATATGTCCCACACGGTCACGACGTACTTTTTTCTCGGTCACCTCTACACCGCAACGGTCGCAGATGATGCCTTTGTAACGGATCCTTTTGTATTTTCCGCAAGCACATTCGAAATCTTTTACCGGGCCGAAAATCCTTTCGCAGAAAAGACCGTCGCGCTCGGGTTTGTGGGTTCTGTAGTTGATCGTCTCTGGTTTGAGCACCTCTCCTCTTGATTCGGCAAGAATAGATTCTGGTGAGGCCAGTCCGATCGAGATTTTATTAAACCTTTTTACCGGGTTTTTATCTCTGTTGTTATTATTATTTCTGTTATTCATCATAGTCAATGTTCCTTTTAAGTTGAAAAGGTTTAAGGTTTAAAGTTCAAAGTTCAGGTTGCCCCAACTTCAAACTTTAAACTTTAAACTATAATTTATTCTTCAAGACGGATATCCAATCCAAGACCTTTCAATTCATGCATCAATACGTTGAACGATTCAGGCAAACCTGGTTCTGGCATTGATTCTCCTTTTACGATGGCCTCATAAGATTTGGCCCTTCCGATGACATCATCCGATTTCACGGTCAGGATTTCACGAAGCGTGCTCGATGCACCGTAAGCCTCGAGTGCCCAAACCTCCATCTCTCCAAAACGCTGGCCTCCAAATTGGGCTTTACCTCCAAGAGGCTGTTGCGTAATGAGTGAGTATGGTCCGATAGACCTGGCGTGCATCTTATCGTCTACCATGTGTCCTAATTTCAGCATGTAGATGACTCCAACGGTTGCCGGTTGGTGGAAACGCTCTCCGGTTCCTCCGTCGTACAAGTACGTATGGCCAAAACGTGGAATTCCTGCCTCGTCGGTAAGCTCGTTGATCTGGTCTAGTGTCGCACCGTCAAAAATTGGTGTCGCGAATTTGCGGCCTAAGTTTTGTCCGGCCCAACCCAATACGGTTTCGTAAATCTGTCCGATGTTCATACGCGATGGTACACCCAGCGGGTTGAGTACGATATCGACCGGTGTTCCGTCTTCAAGGAATGGCATGTCTTCGTGACGAACGATACGCGCTACGATACCTTTGTTACCGTGACGTCCCGCCATCTTATCACCCACTTTCAACTTACGTTTTTTGGCGATGTAGACTTTGGCGAGTTTCAGGATTCCTGCTGGCAATTCATCTCCAACAGTAATCGTGAATTTCTCGCGACGCAAAGCACCCTGTAAATCGTTGAGTTTGATCTTGTAATTGTGGATCAAGTCGTTTACGAGTTTGTTGGTAGCGTCGTCGGCAACCCACTGACCTTTTGAAAGGTGAGCGAAATCTTCTACGGCGTAAAGCATTTTCTGGGTGTATTTCTTTCCTTTCGGCAATACTTCTTCACCCAAATCGTTCATTACCCCTTGCGACGTTTTTCCGTTGACGATCAGGAATAATTTCTCAACCAATTTGTCTTTCAATTCAACGAATTTGGTTTCGAATTCCATTTCGAGAGCGCCCAAGGCATCTTTGTCCTGCGTACGTTTTCTTTTATCTTTTACCGCTCTCGCGAATAATTTTTTGTCTAGTACTACACCGTGAAGTGATGGAGACGCTTTTAATGACGCATCTTTTACATCACCGGCTTTGTCCCCGAAGATCGCGCGAAGCAATTTCTCTTCAGGAGTCGGGTCTGATTCTCCTTTTGGTGTAATTTTTCCAATCAAGATATCGCCAGGTTTTACCTCGGCTCCAATCCTGATCATACCGTTTTCATCGAGGTCTTTCGTAGCCTCTTCTGAAACGTTCGGGATATCGTTGGTGAGTTCTTCGTTACCCAATTTCGTATCACGAACTTCGAGAGAATAATCGTCTACGTGGATTGAGGTGAAGATATCGTCACGGACTACTTTTTCAGAGATTACGATCGCATCCTCGAAGTTGTAACCCTTCCATGGCATAAAGGCCACTTTAAGGTTTCTTCCGAGTGCCAATTCTCCGTTTTGGGTAGCATATCCTTCAGAAAGAACCTGTCCAGGAATAACCCTGTCGCCTTTTCTTACGATAGGCTTAAGGTTGATCGAGGTACTTTGGTTGGTTTTTCTGAATTTGATCAGGTTGTATGTTTTTTCATCGGCCTCAAACGAAACCATTCTTTCTTCTTCAGAACGGTCGTATTTAATGGTGATGATGTTGGCATCTACGTATTCTACAACACCATGGCCTTCTGCATTGATCAAGACACGCGAATCGGAAGCCACTTGTCTTTCAAGACCGGTTCCTACAATCGGAGCTTCAGGACGCAACAATGGTACGGCCTGACGCATCATGTTTGATCCCATCAAAGCACGGTTCGCATCATCATGCTCCAAGAATGGGATAAGCGATGCAGAAATCGAAGCGATCTGGTTTGGCGCTACGTCGGTATAATGGATTTCTGTAGGTTTTACTACCGGGAAATCGCCTTCTTCACGGGCAATGACCGTATCGGCGGTGATTTTTCCTGAATTGTCCATTTCAATGTTCGCCTGCGCGATCATTTTGCCTTCTTCTTCCTCAGCGCTTAAATAAGTAGGTACCGAAACCAAATCGACGGTTCCGTTGGTTACTTTACGGTAAGGCGTTTCGATGAATCCCATTCCGTTCACTTTGGCATAAACGCCCAGTGAGGAAATAAGTCCGATGTTTGGACCCTCTGGGGTTTCAATCGGACACAAACGACCGTAGTGCGTATAGTGAACGTCACGAACCTCAAATCCTGCTCTTTCACGTGAAAGTCCGCCTGGCCCAAGAGCCGAAAGCCTTCTTTTGTGCGTGATTTCGGCCAATGGATTGGTTTGGTCCATGAACTGAGAAAGCTGGTTGGTTCCGAAGAATGAGTTGATGACAGACGAAAGTGTTTTCGCGTTGATCAAATCGATCGGCGTAAATACCTCGTTGTCACGAACGTTCATTCTTTCGCGGATGGTTCTTGCCATACGTGCCAGTCCGATGCCGAATTGCTGTGAGAGTTGCTCGCCAACAGTTCTGACACGACGGTTTGACAAGTGATCGATATCATCAATCTCTGCTTTAGAGTTAATGAGTTCAATCAAATATTTCACGATGGTGATGATATCTTCTTTGGTCAAGACTTGCTTTTCCATCGGGATATCGAGACCCAGTTTTTTGTTCATTCTGTAACGACCTACTTCACCTAAGTTGTAACGTTGGTCTGAGAAGAACAATTTATCGATGATGCCACGCGCCGTTTCTTCATCAGGCGGTTCGGCATTTCTAAGTTGTCTGTAAATGTGCTCTACCGCTTCTTTTTCGGAGTTGGTAGGGTCTTTTTGCAAAGTGTTGTGGATGATCGAGAAATCGGCCTGGCTTGTGCTTTCTTTGTGCAACAAGATAGACTTCACGTTCGAATCGATGATTTCCTCAACGTTGTCTTTGTCAATGATTGTATCACGGTCGAGGATGATCTCGTTACGCTCGATAGAAACTACCTCACCGGTATCTTCATCCACGAAATCTTCATGCCAGGTGTTCAAGACACGCGCGGCAAGCTTTCTTCCGATGTACTTTTTCAATCCTGTTTTGGATACTTTGATTTCCTCGGCAAGGTCAAAGATTTCAAGGATGTCCTTGTCTCTTTCAAAACCGATGGCGCGGAATAAAGTAGTTACAGGTAATTTTTTCTTACGGTCGATATAAGCGTACATAACGCTGTTGATATCGGTCGCGAATTCAATCCATGACCCTTTGAACGGGATGACACGGGCAGAATATAATTTTGTTCCGTTGGCATGGAACGATTGTCCGAAGAAAACACCCGGCGATCTGTGTAGCTGTGACACGACCACACGTTCAGCACCGTTGATCACGAAGGTACCGCTTGGTGTCATATAAGGAATTGTACCGAGGTAAACATCCTGTACAATGGTTTCAAAATCTTCATGTTCGGGATCTGTACAGTACAGTTTTAGACGCGCTTTTAACGGCACACTGTAGGTCAATCCTCTCTCTATACATTCTTGAATGGTATAACGCGGTGGGTCAACAAAATAATCGAGGAACTCCAATACAAAGTTGTTTCTGGTATCTGTAATTGGGAAATTCTCCATGAAGGTGTTGTATAACCCTTCGTTGCCTCTTTCGTCAGATTTGGTTTCCAGTTGGAAGAAATCCTTAAAAGATTTAACCTGAACATCTAAGAAATCCGGATAATCGGGGATGTTTTTGGTTGAGGCAAAATTCAATCTTTCGGTTTGATTTGTAATCATCAATGGACAAAATTTTGATTAAAAAAAAGTAGTTTTTTGTGTAGAACACGATTCATTTGATACTTTTCTTTTGATGACCAACACCTCTTTAGAATGAACCGGTATCATTCGGCACACATTCTTTCTTCGTATTGGTCTAAGAAGTTTCGTATTTTATGATAAATTTTAGACTATAAATTTATTATACGAAAAATGGTTTAGGCCTTTGGACGGCAATGTCCAAGGCCTAAACCTAGTTTTTGTAACCTAGTTTAACTTATTTAAGCTCAACTACAGCTCCAGCTTCTTCCAAAGATTTTTTCAAGCCTTCAGCTTCGTCTTTAGTAACACCTTCTTTAACGTTTGCAGGAGCACCGTCAACTAAATCTTTAGCTTCTTTAAGACCTAAACCTGTAAGTTCTTTTACAGCTTTAACTACTGCCAATTTAGAAGCACCAGCATCTTTCAATACTACGGTGAATTCTGTTTGCTCTTCAGCAGCAGCGGCTTCTCCACCACCACCAGCAGCAGGACCAGCAACTACAGCAGCAGCTGCAGGCTCGATACCATACTCATCTTTCAAAATTGTAGCTAGTTCGTTAACTTCTTTTACTGTAAGGTTAACTAGTTGTTCTGCGAATTGTTTCAAATCTGCCATTTTTTCTATCGTTTTTAAATAGTTTGTAAAATATAATTTATTAAGTGCGCGCGTGGGCTGGTGTTATCTTTAGTTAATTTTGTTTAAGGTTTAAGGTTCAACGTTGACAAGGCAACTTTAAACTTAAACTTCGAACCTTAATTTACCTTTCCGATAACGTTTTAACAATTCCTGCAATTTTTCCGCCACCTGATTTAAGCGCAGAAATAACATTTTTAGCAGGAGATTGTAACAATCCGATGATTTCACCAATCACTTCATCTTTCGATTTCAATGAGATTAAGGCATCGAGTTGGTTGTCTCCAATGAAAACCGCGTGGTGAATGAAAGCGCCTTTCAATACGGGCTTGTCAGACTTTTTGCGGAATTCTTTGATGATTTTCGCAGGAGCGTTTCCGTTCTCGGCGATGAGGATAGAAGTGTTTCCTTTCAAGGTCAATGGCAAATCGCCATAGTCGTTTGTAGAAGCTTCCATGGCTTTTTCAAGCAGGGTGTTTTTTACTACTGCCAATTCGATACCTGCCTTGAAGCAAGTTCTTCTTAGGTTAGAAGTAGTTTCTGCATCCAAACCAGAAATATCTGCAAGGTAGATTACATTCGTACCAGCTAACTGTGCAGTTAAGTCCTCAATTACTTTTGATTTTTCTTCTCTAGTCATGATTTCTAATTATACTGCTTTGGTATCTAAAGGAATCGCAGGACTCATTGTGCTAGACAAGTGAATGCTTTTGATGTAAGTACCTTTAGCCGCAGTTGGTTTCAGTTTTAATAATGTTTGAATGATCTCGTGTGCATTGTCTACGATTTGCTCGGCTCCGAAAGAAATTCTCCCGATACCGGCGTGAACAATACCTGTCTTATCTACTTTAAAGTCGATTTTACCGGCTTTTACTTCGGCTACAGCTTTCGCTACGTCCATAGTAACAGTACCGGTTTTAGGGTTTGGCATAAGGCCGCGTGGCCCAAGGATACGTCCTAATGGTCCTAGTTTACCCATTACGGCAGGCATGGTGATGATGACATCGATGTCTGTCCAACCGTCTTTAATTTTTT
>Ga0066541_125056_pt1 | contig 10245 bp, 7 predicted proteins | sample LakWasMe79_HOW10_FD_61132 | JGI IMG/M metagenome (GOLD analysis project Ga0066541, IMG submission 61132) | Metatranscriptome of freshwater sediment methanotrophic microbial communities from Lake Washington under simulated oxygen tension -... | ecosystem: Environmental > Aquatic > Freshwater > Lake... | reverse complement strand
TTTTTTGTTCGATATTCCAATGTCCGCTTTCGCCCCAACGAAAACCGATAGAGCCGCAAGGCGGGATTATCTGCCCGTTGATTTCATCATAGGCAACGGTTTTCCAGTCGGGGTTATTGTCTTGGCCGAGCTGACCTGAAAAGTCAGAGGCCCTGAGAAAACGGTCCTGCACATAATAACCGTCCTGTTCTTTCAGCATGACTAGGAATGGCAAGTCGGTATTTTCGCGCACATACTGGTTGAAATACGGGCTTTGTCGCTCGACATGAAATTCCTTCAGGATCACATGCCCTATCGCCATCGCCAACGCGGCATCGGTGCCTTGCTTCGGATGCAGCCACAGGTCGGCGAACTTGCTGGCCTCGGAATAATCGGGGCTGACCACCACGACTTTCGCGCCTTTATAGCGCGCTTCGGTCATAAAATGGGCATCGGGCGTGCGGGTTTGCGGTACGTTCGAGCCCCACAGCATCAAGAATCCGGCGTTATACCAATCAGCCGATTCCGGCACATCGGTTTGCTCGCCCCAGGTTTGCGGCGATGCGGGCGGCAAATCGCAATACCAGTCGTAAAAACTCATGCTGACGCCGCCGATCAGCGACAGATAACGACTGCCGGCCGCATAAGACACCATCGACATCGCCGGAATCGGTGAGAAGCCGATAATACGGTCGGGGCCGAAAGTTTTGGCGGTATAAATATTGGCCGCCGCGATGATTTCGTTGACCTCCTCCCAATTGGCGCGAACCAAACCACCCAAGCCCCTCACCGACTTGTATTCTGTGGTTTTAGCCGGATCTTCGACTATCGACGCCCAGGCGTCAACAGGGTCTAAAGTCAGTCTGGCATCGCGCCACAACCTGACCAGGCGGCCGCGTATCAGCGGATATTTAAGGCGGTTGGCGCTATACAGATACCAGGAATAGCTCGCACCTCGAGGACAACCGCGCGGTTCGTGATTAGGCAGATCGGGGCGGGTGCGAGGGTAATCGGTTTGCTGGGTTTCCCAGGTTACCAAACCGTTTTTGACATAGATCTTCCAGCTGCAAGACCCCGTACAATTGACGCCGTGCGTGGAGCGCACGATCTTGTCGTGCTGCCAGCGCGACCGGTAGCTGTTCTCCCAGCTTCGGTCTTCGTTGGTCACCACGCCGTGATCGCCGGAGAAGGTATCTACTTTTTTCTTGAAGAAGAGCAAGCGGTCCAGGAAATGACTCATAAGGTTTACCTATATTTTAGGGTTTTGATGATTGTTTGGGGTTCGTACCTCATCCCCAACACATCGACTTAAACAAATTGATGTGTCACCACGAAGACACGAAGTTCACAAAGAAAAAACAAAGTAAAAACTTCGTGCCCTTCGTGTCTTCGTGGTGATAGCTTTTATTTTAACGATCAACAAGGCATAGCCGCCGTTTTACGCGCATAAAACCACCAGGTTATGCCGATACACACCAGATAAAAAGTTATAAAACAATACAAAGCCGCATTAGGCGTACCGGTCATACTGATCGCCGTGCCGTAACTTTTCGGGATAAAGAACGCGCCGTAAGCCGCAATCGCAGAGCTGAAACCCAACACCGCCGCCGCTTCTTTACCGGCATCTTTTTGGGCTTCGGCAACAGCTTCATCGCCCAGCCCTTTTGCCGCACACAAGCGTTCGGTCATAAAGATGACCGGAATCATGCGGAACGTAGAGCCGTTGCCGATGCCGGTAGTGATAAACAACAGCATGAACATCGCCAGAAAGCCCCAGAAATCGCCCGCATTGCCCGCCGAAGGCATAAAATGCAACACCCCAAACACTGCACAAATCATGATCACGAAATTCCACAGCGTCACCCTGGCGCCGCCCAGCTTGTCAGCCAGCCAACCGCCGACCGGCCTGATTAACGCACCCACCAGCGGCCCCAAAAAGGCGTATTCGGTCGGGTTAATATCGGGAAAGAGGATTTTAATCAACATCGGAAAACCGGCCGCATAACCGATAAACGAACCGAAGGTGCCGGTATAAAGCCAGCACATCAACCAGTTATGCTTGCGCTTGAAAATAATCGCCTGCTCTTTGAAGGATGCCTTGGCGGAGGCAATATCATTCATGCCGAACCATGCCGCGATGCTGGTTGCGATGATAAACGGCACCCAGATAAAACCGGCATTTTGCAGCCAGATGGATTTGGTCACCGCACCCTTAACCCACTGTTGCGGTTCACCGCCCAGCGAACCGAACACCCCGGCAGCGATAACCAGCGGCACCACAAATTGCACAGTGCTGACGCCCAAATTGCCTAAACCGGCATTCAGGCCCAGAGCGGTGCCTTTTTGGGACTGCGGATAAAAAAAGCTGATATTCGCCATGCTGGACGCAAAATTACCGCCGCCGAAACCGCATAACAAGGCCAACACCACCATCAACACATAAGGCGTTTCAGGATTTTGCACCGCAAAACCTATCCATAACGACGGCAACAGCAACGAGGCGGTGCTGATCGTAGTCCAGCGGCGGCCGCCGAAAATAGGCACCATGAACGAATAGAAAATCCGCAAGGTAGCTCCCGACAAGCCCGGCAACGCAGCCAGCCAAAACAACTCGTTGGTGGTGTATTTGAAGCCGATGCTGGGCAGGTTAATCACCACGACGCTCCACACCATCCACACCGCAAAAGCCAGCAATAAAGCGGGGATACTGATCCACAGGTTACGGGCAGCAATGCGCTTGCCGGTCTTTTCCCAAAAATCCCGGTCTTCGGGATTCCAATCGGTCAGCACCAGCGGAGCCGGATGACTCAGTTCATGCAGATCGGTCGATATTTTAGCCAGCTCAGGTACGACACGGCGCTCCATCCTGACAATCGAGAAATGCATCCAGGTCAGCGCAATCGTCATCAACACAAACAGCAACATGAAGCAGCTGCTCCAAATGCCGGTCAAATCGTTCAACATGCCGAAAGTCAACGGTAGCAGGAATCCGCCCAGACCGCCTATCATGCCAACTGCGCCGCCGACAGCGCCAACATTATCGGGATAATAAACCGGAATATGTTTGTACACGGCCGCCTTGCCGAATGACATAAACAGACCCAACACCGACACCAGAAAGATAAAACCAACAGGTTGAAGCGCCAGACTGAACGCAATATCGCCCTTGATGCCGTGAACGATGTAATCTGTAGGCGGATAGGACAGGAAAAACGTACAAATCGAAGCGACGATAAACGTCCAGTACATCAATAGCCGTGCGCCATAACGGTCGGACAACCAGCCGCCCAATGCACGGAACAGGCTGGCGAAAATGGAATAAGCCGCAGCCAGCATGCCCGCAGACTTGATATCTAAACCGTAGGCGCCGACCAGATAGCGCGGCAGCCACAACGCCAACGCGACAAAAGCGCCGAATACGCAAAAGTAATACAGCGAAAAACGCCAAACCCGCATATCCTTCAGCGGTTCCAATTGCTTTAGAAATGAATCCGGCTTGGCGCCTGATTCACGGCGCTGTTTAAGCATCGGTTCATCGTCGGTCACAAACCAGAAAATTGTCGCCATCAACAATAATCCCGCCGCCCAGATTTGCGCGACCGCATGCCATCCGAATGCGACCATTACAAAAGGTGCGATGAATTTTGTCACCGCCGCCCCGACGTTGCCGAGTCCGAAAATACCTAACGCCGTGCCTTGCTTCTCTTTGGGATACCAACGCGAAACATAGGCGATGCCCACTGCAAATGATCCGCCGGCAACGCCGATACCCAGTGCAGTCACTAAAAACATCGTATACGTTTCAACAAAGGTCAGCAGCAAGGTGGCAATCGCCGCGGTCACCATGACCAATGCATAAACGATACGCCCGCCGTACTGGTCGCTCCATATACCCAGAATCAATCGAATCAGTGAACCTGAAAGTATCGGCGTACCGACCAGCAAGCCGAATTCGGTCTCGCTTAAATGCAAGTCTTTCTGAATCTGCAAACCGATGATGGAAAAGAGTGTCCATACTGCAAAACAGGTGGTGAAGGCAACAGTACTTAACCAGAGTGCCCGGGATCGCTGGGCGGGTGTGATGTTATCAACAATAGACATAATGACCTTTGCTAGTGCACTAAATAATTTGAGTTTTTACAGCACTCCCCTGAAAAGCTGCATCTCGTCCCAATAAAATGAGGGCTTGAGGTATAATTTCAGAAAAATTAATGATTACAATATATCCTCCGCCAAAGATATATTAAAAATACAGCTTATAATATAGTTCTTTTCCCAACATCAAGCAACATGCAACTGACCAGTTATACGGATTACGCTCTCAGAGTATTACTTTACTTGGCAATGTCACCGAACCGGCAGGCGAATATTACCGAAATTGCTGATTTTTTTGACATTTCCCGCAATCACCTGGTGAAGATTGTGCATCAACTGGGTAGCAAAGGATTTGTTAAAACGACGCGCGGTAAAGGCGGCGGCTTATCCTTGCAGCATCCTCCGGAAATGATCCGTATTGGTGAGGTGGTGCGTAGTATGGAAAGTCATTTTAACTGGGTAGAGTGTTTCGATCCCGGACAGCAGCACTGCCGGTTACTGCCCGGTTGCGGCTTAAAGCACTTATTGGCACGCGCGGGCGATGCCTATTTACAAGTCCTGGATAATGCGACGCTGGCAGATGCACTGCCGGACACTGTACGTGTTGAACTATCGCAAAACGAACCGCCGACCGTACTAACCCCGGGTACCGGCACTGGAAATAAAATGTAAGTTTCAACGCCAAGTAAGCGGGTAATCGTTGCGATCAAAAATCCATAAACGGCATTTAATCGCATGTTATCGTCGCTTATCTATTCAAATGACCGGTATGCATATGAAAATAAAACAATAATACTGAAAACCAAAAAAACCGGAAAGCGATTTGTTCTGCGCATCCCTAGAGAGAATAGCTTCGAGACTTTTATCTTTTCATGTAGAATATTTGGAGCCTAACCTCAACAAAAATAATACTTGTGGACAGTTCAATAAAAAAACTTTTGATCGTCGATGATAGCAAAGTATCACGCATGTTAATCCGCACACACATTCTTGCCCAACGTCCTCAATGGATAATCTCTGAAGCAGTCTGCGGAAAAGACGCTATTGAACTTGCTGATAGTGAGCATCCGGATTACTGCACCATGGATATTAACATGCCGGGAATTGCAGGAACCGATGCAGCTGAACAGATACTTTCTAAATATCCTTCAATAAAGATCGTTATTTTCTCGGCAAACATTCAAGAAACCCATCAAAACCGTGCCCGCTCACTAGGAACCATATTAGTGGCAAAACCGGTCACAGAAAAATCAATTGCTCTGACGCTAGATTATTTTTCAAATTCCAAATGAGCGGACTCAGCGAACTTCACCTTGATGCCTTGGCTGAGATATTTAGCATCGGTGCAGGTCGCGCAGCATTAAGCTTGAGCGAAATTGTCGGAGACGAAGTCCATATTTCCGTCCCCTATGTGCAAGTCCTTAACTCAGAAGATATAAATTCGGCAACATTGTCATTAAACAGCGGACGCTTTGGTGCGGTAAGTCAGCATTTTAGCGGCCCGTTTAATGCCGAGGCCGTGCTTTTGTTTACCGAAGAACAAGCATTGAAAATCGTCAGCGATATGATGGGCTCGCAAATGAGCCTTGAAGAGCTTGCAGAGTTTGAGCACGAAGCCATGTGTGAATTGGGCAACATCATTTTGAACGCTTGCCTATCCGCAATGGCCGACATACTCCACTTCACGCTGGAAAGCTCTTTACCCCATTACAGAGTGGCGTCAGCCAATGAAATATTACATCGATTCAAAGATAACTCCGATCAACCCTATGTTATGTTATTACACATTGATCTCGTCATCGAAAAGCGCCATACAACAGGCAATCTCGTGTTTCTATTAAGCTCAGCATCTTTGACCAATCTTGTTATCCATGTCGATCAATTTCTTGGCAGCATTGCATGAATACGATCACTACGAAACGTTTTAATATGGAAGATATCTCCAACGCAATTAATATCGGGTTAATTGTCGTTGATGCCGATAGCAAAGTATTACTCTGGAACAACTGGATTGCCAAACATAGCGACATTCAAGAAGCCGATGCCCTTAATCGGCTTCTTGAAAATGCATTTTCAGAGCCCGTGTCGGCGGCATTCATGACCGCGCTCAAAAATACTTTGGCCTACCGACTACCCGTGGTTTTGTCTACCGCTCTGCATCGCACGCCACTGCCGCTGTATAACGCATCCGAAGCAAATCAACCGCAAACCAGGATGTATCAATCAATCACCATCACGCCCATCCAGTCACAACAGGATGAGTCCTGCTGCCTCATTCAGGTAACGGATTCCAGCACCTCGATCAAGCGTGAAAAAATGCTGCGCTCACATTCGGAAATCCTGAAAAAAGAAGCAACAACGGATGGCTTGACTGATATCAACAATCGCAGATTTTTCGATGCGCATTACGAAATAGCCGTAGCCGAAGCAAAAAGGCAAAAACATCCTTTATCCATTTATATGATCGATATTGATTTTTTTAAATCCTATAACGATTATTACGGACACATAGCCGGCGATAATGCAATAAAGCTGGTAGCCGGTGCATTACAATCGCAATTATCGCGCGCCACCGACATTGTTGCGCGTTACGGCGGAGAAGAATTCGTCCTGGTCATGCCGCACTTACCCCAAGCCACTGCCGAACAGTTTGCTGAAAAATTAAGACGCGCGGTTTTTAATCTGGCAATACCGCATATAAATGCCAGCCCCTTCCATCGGTTAACAATTAGCATCGGTCTGTGCACCGGCATTCCGGAAAATGATGACAACCTGTTAAACAAAGCTGACGCAGCGCTCTATCAAGCCAAGCAAAAAGGCCGCAACCAATATATTTCCCTGCCGCTTTGCGAAACCCACGAATATCTGGAACAATAGAGCAAACCCACCCTATAAAGCTTAATCATCACAGCCCAGACGAAGCATGATGGTTGAGTCATTAACAACCCTGTTAAACTCACGTTAAATTTTATTCAGTCTCATCGTATGAAATTCAAACCATCCGCTATTACACTGGCTTTGAGCCTCGCTCTCTTCCCTGCCCCGCAACAGGCTGTTGAGATTAACAAAATTGAATTACCCGACATGGGCGACTCTTCCGGCACCCTGATTACGCCTGCCGAAGAAAAAGAGTTCGGCGAAGCATTTTTCCGTAGCCTGCACTCGCAAATTTCCATCAATCAGGATGCCGAAATTCAGCAATACATTCAAACCATTGGTGAAAAACTGGTGGCTAATAGCGATGCGCCGGGCAACCCGTTCCATTTTTTTGTGGTGATGGAAAATGATATTAACGCTTTTGCGGGACCTGGCGGCTATATCGGCGTAAATTCCGGGTTAATTTTAATCACAGAAGCCGAAAGCGAATTAGCATCGGTGATGGCGCACGAAATTGGCCACGTTACCCAGCGCCATTTATACCGAGCGTATGAGGCTTCCAGCCGTTTATCGATCCCTACTGCCGCCGCGACTTTGGCCGCCATTTTATTAGGCACCCAATCCCCCGCTCTTGGCCAAGCCGCCATCGTGGCGATCCAGGCCGGCAATGTTCAGTTCCAAATCGATTTTACTCGCGAAAACGAGGCTGAGGCTGATCGGGTAGGCATGCAAACATTGGCTGCTTCCCAGTTTGATCCGCGCAGCATGCCCACTTTTTTCGAGCGCTTACAACAATCCAGCCGCTATTCCGGGCAGAATATTCCTGAATTTTTAAGAACTCACCCGGTTACTGCCTCGCGTATTTCCGACACACGGGGACGTGCTGAAATCTATCCTTACAAACAATACCCCGACTCGCTCGGTTATCAATTAGCCAAGGCAAAAATTCGGGTTCTAACCACTACTGACAGCGCCGAGGCGCTTAAATATTTTCAACTTCGATCAACTCAAGGCACGACTGAACAACGTGCCGTTATCCGCTACGGACTTGGATTGTGCGCACTTAACTCACAAAAATTCAATGAAGCGGAAACAATTTTCCAACAACTGAGTAAAGAATACCCAAACCAGGCGCAGTACGTAACCGCACTTGCCCGCACTGCACTGGAATCTAAAAATTACACGACAGCGCTCGCCCGGTATAAAAAACTGACCGAGCAATTTCCGGATAACGAAGCCATCAAGCTGGAATATATTTCTTCTCTAATAAAAACAGGTAACGCCGATCTGGCACGGAAAAATTTATCTACGTTAAAGCCTAAAACCCAGCGGCAACCGATTTACTTGGAATTGTTGGCGCAAGTTTATAGCGATTTAAATCAACCCGCCGAATCTCATCGTTATCTTGCGGAATATTACTATGCAACGGGACAAACCAGAGATGCAATCTTGCAAATAAAACTGGCTCAAAAATCAAAAGGCCTTAATTTCCAACTATCCTCTATCCTTAATGAACGGCTCAACTTCTTTACCAATCAGGAAGAAGAAGCCAGACGCAATCGATAAAAACCTGAACGTTACCTGAACAGAAGGCAATGACTGCCTGTCGTTTTATTTATTAGAGCCATCTAAAACCCTGTAATAGACTGTATTTACTATACATTTCTACCGTGATTATATTTTTTCCGATAAACCCCATTTTTAAATAGACAAGGAGGATTCATTTGAATAGAATTCGCACCAGCTTAAGGGAGTGAGCGCGGTTTAATTACCGACTAAGAGGGGGAATTTAGTCTTTATAGACTAGCTGATAATAATAATAAAATAAGTGACACTGCTTGGGTCAAGTTGCAAACGACAACTAAATAACAATAATAACAGCACTCAACACGCCCGCTTTATGCGGGCTTTTTATTGCCTGAAAGAAAAGATATTTACTCTTCTGTATCGCCTCGACAATAGCGGTTCGATTTGCTATCCCACCGCTCCCATGCTGTCGAAAAAATACCTACTTTTAACACTCTGCTACATGTTAATCATGGCGTTATGAATATAGATTATCCAGAAGCGATGCAGCAAGACGTATCTTTAGCAGCGTAACCCGGTAATGGGTCAGGTCGCGCTACGCCAACTCACCTATACCTCATTAAAGTACAGGCGCCCCGTAGAGATAGGTTGACGTAGCGGAGAAGGAGCAGCTACAACATAGCCGGCATTTAAAAAGAGTAGCGAAGCCCCAGCCAGAATATACGCGGAGCACCCGGCGAATAGAAAGTGGCTTGTTGTACTGACGCAGTATTAGCAGGGAATGGACGAGCTTGAAAGTTGCCGTTGCCGTCGAATCCGGTTGGCCCCAATTGCGCTCCAGTATAATAATGCTGATCCAGAATATTATTGACTTGTCCAAACACTTGCAGGCCGCGTACATAACTGGGCGTATAGCGCAAACCGTAGTTCACTACAACATATCCGGGAACCTTGCCTGAACCCAAGTAGTATCGACCATCGGGTTGGTGTGCATTATTTTCGTTGCCCCGGGCATAAGAGTCTGAAAATCCCATGATATTGACATTAGTGCCCCAATCCTTGGTGAATTGATAATCCACGTAAGTCTTGAACATATGTGCTGGCGTCAAAGGAATCTTATTACCTGGATTGATCGCAATCGTACCCTCCAACCCGCTACCTGCGCTGTTAGTACTGTTGCCGGTGCCATTGACGATTTCATGAGACTGGAAGGTCGCGTCCAAATAGGTATAGTTCGCCCCTACGCTCCATTGTTCCACTTTACGATCCAGGCTGACTTCCATACCTTGGCGTTGGGTTTTACCGAAGTTCTTGAAATAGCCGAAGCCGGCCTGGTTGTCAGCCACAAATAAAATGTCATCTTGGTTTTCAATATGAAAATAACCGACATGCCAATCAATTTGCCCCGGCGCTTGACCACGGAACCCGGTTTCCCAAGTCTGCGTGACGACTTGCTTGAGCGGTGGATCGCCGGCCATCGAATTGGGCAGTTTGCAAGGCTGATCGGGGTTGGCGCAACCGAGTTCAATGGTGGTCGGTGCACGACTGCCCTCGTTATAGCCGGCATAAAAGCCAAGCGCTTTTATCGGGTTATAAGTCAAGCCCACGGCCGGGTTGAAACGGTCGAAAGCGTGATTGCCATTAAGAGAATCGCTGCCGCCGTTCGGATGAATCTGATCCTGATTACTTACCGAAGTGTAGTTATAACGGCCTGAGGCGGTGATATGCAAATGTTCGCCGATGGACAGCGTGTCCTCGGTGAAAAAA
>Ga0066541_117913_pt1 | contig 10794 bp, 10 predicted proteins | sample LakWasMe79_HOW10_FD_61132 | JGI IMG/M metagenome (GOLD analysis project Ga0066541, IMG submission 61132) | Metatranscriptome of freshwater sediment methanotrophic microbial communities from Lake Washington under simulated oxygen tension -... | ecosystem: Environmental > Aquatic > Freshwater >... | reverse complement strand
CTTAACTTAATGGCAGTGATTCAATATGCACATTACAGATAGACCAGATGCTGATTTCATGCGCTGAGTGAATCAATCCGGGCGGTTTAACACTGTCATCTTTATCCATCTAAAGCATGCGTTTTTGCGGTTAATTCGACAGAACCGGTTATAATTGCCACGATTTTCGTTCACGTAAAACAACAAAAACTTAAGTTCTATGGCTAACATACGTACCCATTACGATAACCTAAAGGTTACAAGAGACGCCCCCGCCAGTGTCATCAGAGCGGCCTATAAAGCCCTTTGCCAAACTTTTCACCCAGACAAATTCCAGGGTAGCACCGAAGAAGCGGAAAGAGTCATAAAGCTGGTGAATGCTTCCTATGCCGTATTAATAGACCCGGTTAAGCGCGCCGGACATAATGCATGGATTCGGGAACAAGAAGCTAAAGCCAGGCAGCATAGTGAAAAGGCACATTTCAACGAAACGGACAAAGCGCCCGAGCAACGACCCGACCAAAAGCAAGAGACGCAACGCGAACAGACGCAACAGCAACAACAGCAGGAACCGCCTCCGTCAAACACCCATAGCGAAGCTACGTTTCAACGCGCATATGACTTGAACGATCAAGGCCGCCATGCAGAAGCTTTTTCAATTTACCAACAATTGGCCGGTCAAGGTCACGCAAAAGCCCAGTTCAATCTAGGCGTCATGTATGACCAAGGTCAACATGTAACCCAAAACTACGCTCAAGCCGTTTCCTGGTATCAAAAAGCGGCGGAACAAGGCAATGCAAATGCGCAATACAATTTGGCTCTTAAATATAAAATCGGTCAAGGCGTAGCGCAGGATGATGCCAAAGCGGCTTATTGGTACCGGAAAGCGGCAGAAGAAGGTAATGCCAGATAATACCGGTCTGTAAATAATTTCGCGCCATCGCTTATTTTCAAGGTAATCGAGTTTCTTTAGAAAGAATGAAAATAAGCGAGACCATCAAAGCGCCGATAATAGCCAAGCGCAACAGCGCTTTTTAGGTTAAATTGGCTCAACTCATCATTAGCAAAAAAATACCTGTGACAACTTTATTTCCCATCCCCGAAAACCACTCGCAACGATTTGTACTTCACAACGAAGTCCACGCCCGGGCTCCGTTTGTTCTCAATTTGCCTGTTAGAGCCAGCCATCTTGCGTTATTGCTGACGACCGATGAAAAATTGCAGGAGCGCAAACACTTGGCAACGCTTTGCGAAAGATTCGGTGTCGCCCCGCCTGAAAAAGACGCGGATCACTTTAGCGCCACCTTTAATTCCTTTCAGATACGTTGGGAACAACACGGCGAATTCAGTACCTACAGCTTTTATGTACAGGATACGCCGAAAGATCCTTTTGCAGATTCCGTGCTGAAAAAAGTGCCGGTGGATTGGATGGCGCAATTAACCGGCCAGCTCATAGTTGCGGCCCACGCCACCATCGTCTCCGCTGCCGATATTAATTATGACGAGAATGCCGACCTGGCCGCGCTCTCGACTTACTTTGCCAACAACGCAGTCATCGGCTCCAAAGTAACCGGCGGCGCCGCCTCGGTCTTTACCGATTTTCGCATTCATGTTGATGGTTTCAGCCGTTTTTTAATCATTAACCATGGTTTAAGAAAGGAACAGGCCGGACGCCTATTGCAACGGCTGTTTGAGATTGAAGTGTACCGGATCTTGGCGTTGCTGGCGTTTCCGATCGCGCGCAAACTGTATCCGGCGCTCAATAAGTCCGACCGGCAACTGTATAGCATCACCAACGCAATGACGCTGCCGGGCCATAATGACGGCGAATTATTGGATGAGCTAACCACACTGGCCGCTGAAGTCGAAAATTACATCTCCAGCAACCACTTTCGCTTTGCGGCCGCCAGCGCCTATTATCAATTGGTCGAACAACGGGTAAACGATTTACGCGAAGTTCGAATCCAGGGCATTCAAACTTTGGGTGAATTTATTAAACGACGGCTGGAACCGGCGATTAATACCTGCGACTCAATCTCTCATCGTTTTACCCTGCTTTCCGAGCGCGTCAGTAACGCCAGCCAATTACTACGCACGCGTGTTGACATTATTATTGAGCGGCAAAACCAGGGCTTGCTCACGTCAATGGACTTACGCGCAAAAATGCAATTGCGTATGCAACAAATGGTCGAAGGCATCTCGATGGTCGCCATTACCTATTATGCGGCCAGCCTTATCGGCAAAATAGCCGAAGCGCTGCATGTTATCGGCTGGAAAGTTAACCCGGAAATCATTGAAGGTATCTCCATTCCGTTTATTTTGATAATTATCGCAATTAGCATTAAACGGATTCATAAAATCATTGCTAATACGACCGAATAACGCGTGTAGGAAGCTTGTTGAAAAAATCTTAATGCCATTGATGGCGGCGGTTTATCCCCACAGGTGTGGGGAACACAGGTGGTGCAAACTCCGCCCTAATCGATCCAACGGTTCATCCCCACGGCTATGGGGAACACTGTACTTACCTCTAATCTACCTGCCATTTGTACGGTTCATCCCCACGGGTGTGGGGAACACACTGGACTGATCGAAAGATGGGCGGACTCTTGCGGTTCATCCCCACGGCTGTGGGGAACACAGTTTTATTGAAAACTCTGTTAAGTAGTAATCCGGTTCATCCCCACGGCTGTGGGGAACACTGTGCTTGGAACGCCCAAAGAAGGCAATATCGGCGGTTCATCCCCACGGCTGTGGGGAACACTGGAGCATCCTTACGGCTGGGTCGTTGTCAAACGGTTCATCCCCACGGCTGTGGGGAACACGCACTGTGCGTGTCGATAGGTTGCTCTGTCGCCGGTTCATCCCCACGGCTGTGGGGAACACCAGCTCGGTGTAGTCGTCAGTGGCGGATCTGACGGTTCATCCCCACGGCTGTGGGGAACACAACGATGCCGACGGCACTGTGCTATCGATGACCGGTTCATCCCCACGGCTGTGGGGAACACCGACCTTGTCCGCTCAGGAGGCAATGAATCAGCGGTTCATCCCCACGGCTGTGGGGAACACAGCCGTCGTCCAGCTCAGGTGTTGAGCAGCCGCGGTTCATCCCCACGGCTGTGGGGAACACATGGATATTTCTTAAACGCATTGGCAACAGTGCGGTTCATCCCCACGGCTGTGGGGAACACTATTAATATTGGCAGTAATCTCATTGCGAACCCGGTTCATCCCCACGGCTGTGGGGAACACCTTCCAATTGGTTCGCAAATCAGTGCGCGTACCGGTTCATCCCCACGGCTGTGGGGAACACAGTGCTGAGACTCTACAGGCTCCGCCTCGGTACGGTTCATCCCCACGGCTGTGGGGAACACGTATTTAAAAGCATGGGGAGTACTATGCTGGGCCGGTTCATCCCCACGGCTGTGGGGAACACACCGGTAATTATGTCGCGCTCATCGCCCTTGGCGGTTCATCCCCACGGCTGTGGGGAACACCCAATATCAGATGCCTGTATTACGATATAAGGCGGTTCATCCCCACGGCTGTGGGGAACACATCTAGAGTGTCTTTGATCGACTGAGCGGAATCGGTTCATCCCCACGGCTGTGGGGAACACTGGCGTATTGTTGCGCTTGCTTCGCTGAGCTGCGGTTCATCCCCACGGCTGTGGGGAACACCTATGCAAGGGCGTGTTCTGGACGCTAACCGGCGGTTCATCCCCACGGCTGTGGGGAACACTAAGCTATCACCGTTGAGCTGCAAAAAATAGGCGGTTCATCCCCACGGCTGTGGGGAACACTCAAATCCACTGTGCACCTTGCCGTAGCTATGCGGTTCATCCCCACGGCTGTGGGGAACACGTGGATTGCGCGGAGTTATTGCCACGCTGGGCCGGTTCATCCCCACGGCTGTGGGGAACACAAATCCCCGGCAAACGCTTCGTCAGGAACACCTGGTTCATCCCCACGGCTGTGGGGAACACATGTTGGTCTGACCCGCGACGCGCGCGTTGTCCGGTTCATCCCCACGGCTGTGGGGAACACACCGATTATCCGTGCTGCTCTGGTGCAACAACCGGTTCATCCCCACGGCTGTGGGGAACACGCCCGGCCAATCAACCACGAATTTTTCAATGGCGGTTCATCCCCACGGCTGTGGGGAACACGAAAAATCAGGACCGGAAGAAGTTAGTTTAGCCGGTTCATCCCCACGGCTGTGGGGAACACGCATCTTCGCACTTTTGGCGGATTGACATCATCGGTTCATCCCCACGGCTGTGGGGAACACGCCTTAGTTCAGCGTTATGCGCCTGCTTGTCGCGGTTCATCCCCACGGCTGTGGGGAACACGTGTTGTATTGGTTTATTCATTAGTTAATTTCCGGTTCATCCCCACGGCTGTGGGGAACACGAGGCTGTCACCGTCGAGCTGCAAGAAATAAGCGGTTCATCCCCACGGCTGTGGGGAACACGGAATAAGTGTGGCGACAAAGTGCTGAAAGGCCGGTTCATCCCCACGGCTGTGGGGAACACTTTAGGTGCGAATTGCCCGATTATGATAAGCTCGGTTCATCCCCACGGCTGTGGGGAACACTTAATAGGGATGATAAAGAAAGAACCTATGCACGGTTCATCCCCACGGCTGTGGGGAACACGGTTGTTTGTTTTGAAACTGGAGCAATCACAACGGTTCATCCCCACGGCTGTGGGGAACACAAATTGGCAACTAAATACATAACTGCCTTGGTCGGTTCATCCCCACGGCTGTGGGGAACACGCGCTGCAATTGCTGGTTTAAAAGCTCAGTTGCGGTTCATCCCCACGGCTGTGGGGAACACTCGCGTTCCCTGTTCCAGCGCATGACGATATGCGGTTCATCCCCACGGCTGTGGGGAACACTTTTGCCACGCGGCGTAACAAGCAGCGTATACCGGTTCATCCCCACGGCTGTGGGGAACACCTTATCGTCAACATCAATTTTTTCTCGGCGCACGGTTCATCCCCACGGCTGTGGGGAACACGGACTCGGAATTAGCGAGGCAAAATTAAGAGGCGGTTCATCCCCACGGCTGTGGGGAACACATAAGTTTTACAGGCTTGCTCGTCGGCACCTACGGTTCATCCCCACGGCTGTGGGGAACACAACATTTCTCAGCGCAAGGACGCGCACCCTAACGGTTCATCCCCACGGCTGTGGGGAACACGCAACCGGGCGAACCGCCGACGCATTTCAGGGTGGTTCATCCCCACGGCTGTGGGGAACACATCATCCGCTGTTTCGTTTCTGCATAATTCGGCGGTTCATCCCCACGGCTGTGGGGAACACGGAAATTTGAAACATCAAAAGAAAAACATTCCCGGTTCATCCCCACGGCTGTGGGGAACACTGAAATGGCTAGAAATAAACGACATTAAGAAGCGGTTCATCCCCACGGCTGTGGGGAACACCATCAAGAAAGACTCGGTAAACTCGCCTCAAGCGGTTCATCCCCACGGCTGTGGGGAACACAATTACGCCTAAATCATCATCCTCGACTATTGCGGTTCATCCCCACGGCTGTGGGGAACACTTTGTGCGTATCCATTTGGCCCCACCAAGTGCCGGTTCATCCCCACGGCTGTGGGGAACACACATCATCAGGAGACTGGTACATGATCGCTCGCGGTTCATCCCCACGGCTGTGGGGAACACTTTGTGCGTATCCATTTGGCCCCACCAAGTGCCGGTTCATCCCCACGGCTGTGGGGAACACGTGTTAATGCAGGCCCTCCCAAAGTAATTGAGCGGTTCATCCCCACGGCTGTGGGGAACACCTTTATTGCGCACTTCGCCGCATCGTCATAAGCGGTTCATCCCCACGGCTGTGGGGAACACTCGTCGTCCCACCAGTAAAATACAGCCCGATACGGTTCATCCCCACGGCTGTGGGGAACACGCTAACTCTAACTGCTTGCCCTTATCCCAAAACGGTTCATCCCCACGGCTGTGGGGAACACACCACTCCAAACTCTATCGAATTCGAGAGAGGCGGTTCATCCCCACGGCTGTGGGGAACACGGCTTGAAATTGAAATATCATCTGCAAATATTCGGTTCATCCCCACGGCTGTGGGGAACACTAGTGATCTGGCTTGCGGCTTTAGGTCGTGGACGGTTCATCCCCACGGCTGTGGGGAACACATGGAACGGGTAACCCGCTTTCTTTGGAAAAACGGTTCATCCCCACGGCTGTGGGGAACACCCCTGGTTGATGCCTGTACTAATCCGTAGGAGCGGTTCATCCCCACGGCTGTGGGGAACACACCACTCCAAACTCTATCGAATTCGAGAGAGGCGGTTCATCCCCACGGCTGTGGGGAACACTCGGCTGTTTAACCCCGTTTACTGTTAATCCGCGGTTCATCCCCACGGCTGTGGGGAACACTAAATTGGTTGCCGTTTATCCTCGTGATGTTGCGGTTCATCCCCACGGCTGTGGGGAACACTGATTTCTATCGGTGCTGTTTTTCCGGTAATGCGGTTCATCCCCACGGCTGTGGGGAACACCCATTGACAACATCCAAGTGGTCACCCCTCAGCGGTTCATCCCCACGGCTGTGGGGAACACTTTATAAATTTGTCTCAGAAAAACATCACTGCCGGTTCATCCCCACGGCTGTGGGGAACACATTTATGCCGCTTCTTTGATAAAAAATGGCGGCGGTTCATCCCCACGGCTGTGGGGAACACCCGCCGCTGTGATCGCCAGTTTTGCCGCTCGCCGGTTCATCCCCACGGCTGTGGGGAACACCGGAAACGGGCGTTCATCATTAATAAATATTGCGGTTCATCCCCACGGCTGTGGGGAACACACCGTCCCCGGCTGGGGTATCAACGACAAAGCCGGTTCATCCCCACGGCTGTGGGGAACACGAAAAGATGCGCAATTCAGCGCGAAGTTTGCCGGTTCATCCCCACGGCTGTGGGGAACACCCGTTCCCCGTCATTTCCGTGATTGAGTTGCGCGGTTCATCCCCACGGCTGTGGGGAACACTACAGGCAGCTTTAGCCGGGCGAGCACGGCGACGGTTCATCCCCACGGCTGTGGGGAACACCCGCTTTTGATTTAAACGTTCACGTTAGAGGGCGGTTCATCCCCACGGCTGTGGGGAACACACTGATCATAACATACTGTTACTAAAGCGAAATAATCACTTCCGTTTTTCCACCGAAAAAACAGCCGTTTTTTACCATTAAATTGTTAAAGAGCTTCTTTATCCTTTTGGTCTTCAACCGGATAAAAAGAAACCAGTTTGAGTCCGTCAAACTCGACCGGCAAACGGCGATTTTCGCCTAGCGTCAGAAAATCAAATCCCGATTCGGTATTGGTGCTCCAGGTCATAATTGCATTGCCTTCTTCAATACCGTCTACAATTTGCGCCCAGATCATCTCCCTGACTTTGGCCGATAAATCGCCGACATAAACGCCCGCCCGAATCTCAATCAGCCAAACGGCCAATCGCCCTCTTAACCGGTGCGGGACGTTTTCAACTACGATGACCAACATCGCCGATACTCTCAGGATTGGGAATGGCCGGTGCGATATTCTCTTCGGCAGGCGTCGGCAGTTCAAGCTCACCGGCGGCCAGGACTTCTTCTATCGTAGGGATGATTTTTTTGAGTATTTTAGTTTGCCGGAAAATATCGCGGCACATCAGGCGCACTTCCCGTTCCGGGTTGTGGTAGTTTTTGGCGGCGATTTTAAAAGCATGAGGAATGATGTCGTCAAACTTGAACAAATCGGCGATGTCGTAGACGAACGATAAAGGTTTACCGGTATGAATAAAGCCGATGGCCGGCGCGTAGCCTGCCGCCAGCACCGCCGCTTCGCTGATGCCGTACAAGCAGGCCGTCGCCGAACTGATGCAGCGGTTCGGCATATCGCCGTTATCCCAGTCGGTTTGGTCGTATCTACGGCCTTTCCATTCCACACCGGCCTGTTTGGCTAATAGCTGGTAGATTTTTTTCACCCGAGCGCCTTCTATACCGCGCAATTGTTCGACGCTACGCCGTTCCGGCGGCTTTTCGCCGAAACGGATTTCGTACATTTTGCGCACCACTTTTAAGCGCGCCGCATCGTCCAATGCCAATTTGGCCTGATACAACAAGCGGTCCGAACGCGCCCCGCCCGGCTGGCCGGACGCATAGACCCGCACTCCGGCTTCTCCGACCCAAACCAGCAAGGTCCCCGCCCTTGCCGCCAATGCTACGGCGTGATGGGAAACGCGGGTGCCCGGCTCCAGCATGATGCAGGCGATGCTGCCGACCGGAATATGGGTGCGGATGCCGGTTTCGTCGATGACGACGAAAGCGCCGTCTTTAACATCGACTTGGCCTTTTTCGATAAAGACCATGGAGACGCGTTCTTTCATGGTGATGGGTTTTAAGGGTGGAAGCATGATTATTCCGGCAATAACAGATTTTGGAATGGTTTATGGTTTTTCCAGCGATAGGTTTTGAAATCGCGTTGATCGGTTGAGAGTATGCGGCCGTGGCCTAACTTTTCGGCCAGAATGACTAATGAGGCATCGGCCAAGTCCATAGGGAGATCGGCGTATTTGTGCATTAACCGTTGAACCAGGGGTAAATGCAGGGTTTCGATGGCAAAAATAGCAATCTCATTATCTTGCAGCATTTTAATAAAATGACTTGCAGAGGTAGCCCCCAGCTCCCTTTGTAGCAGATGGCATGTTTCTGTAATCACCGGCCAAGTGGTGATCGGGTCTTCTGTAAGCGATTTGCCTACACTGACTGCCTGTTGATGGTATTTATCTTTGGGGTTAGCCAAAGCACACCAATATCCTGTATCAATCAAGACCATGTTTTTCCTTTAATCCCTGATACAGATAATCTTTATAGTTGGCAGACAAATCTTCCGGTCCTTCGGCACAGCCAACAAAATCGCTTTCAAGCAATGCTTTTAACTTGCTTCCCGGTTTATTTTGTTGCCTTAATTGTTGGGCGCGTTCTTCCAGCAAATCTTTAATAATCTGGGTAACGTTTTCGCCTGTAACCTGCTTAATAAACTCTAAATTTTTTTCGCTATGCTCATCGAGCCGTGCATTAATTCTCATAACATCACCTCTTGTATGACTTGTCATACACACTATAGCACCACACTCTGACCAACGATAACAACCCGCAGCTGAAGGCTTTATGTTCAAAGCCCATACTCGACTCGACTTCCCAGTCTCAAAACAGCCCCAAACTCAAACACGCAAAATACGCTGCATAAGCAGGGTTTGCATATCGCGCCGTCCATCGAGTATTGCATGAACCACGATCTTATCGGCAAATGTTTCGTAAATAATCCGGTAAAGCTTTTCAATCACCTGCCGATACTGCCGAATCCCCAGAGACAACAATTCCTTGGGGATGCTGCCTCTATCGGGAAACTCAGCTAAGTTGTTTATCGCTGTCTCCAAACTATCGATGATCTTGCTCGCAACGCGATCACTGACTTCCACAAGGTAATAATCATTAATATCCAGCAAATCAGCCAGCGCCGGTTCCGAGAGAACAACCTCCAGCGTCATGCCAAACCGCGCCGCGCCCGCAATTGGCTAAACGCATCCGCACTGGAGACGGTTTTTCCTAAACCGACCGCTTGCTGGCTTTGCGCCAGCATTTTCAACAATGCCAAGGTTTCCTGCATGCGCTCATACTCGGCAACGGACTGAACCACCATAGTGGCTTCGCCGTTTTGAGTAATAATCATCGCTTGGCCGGAATCTTTTAATTCCAAAGCAACCTGCGCGGCATTAGCCTTGAGATAGCTAATCGGTTTAATGTTTTTTGATAGATTCATAGTATTCTCGCGCATTTTACAAAAACCTAAATATAAACCAAATTCGGTTTAATTTAAATCCTTGCTAAAGAAAGCAGGCCGCAACCGAAGGCTTTGGCAGGGCCTATGCCGTATTTGACTTGCTCAATAAACTCATCTGACTATCACTTTAATAACGCATGTAAAAACTCAGGGGCCAAATCCGCTCCGTTAGGCCAGACCACGGTAGCCAATTCTTTATCCAATTTAGCCTGGCTGAATAAAGTCAGGTCCCTAAGTGGATCAAACAAAGCTCCGCACAGTTCGCCGTCTAAATTGACGACGCCTTCCGAATCATCTTTGAACCTTAGCCACAATTGATAATCATGCAAATATTTAACACTTGTTACCTGTAAAATCATTCAAATACCCAACGAAAACAATCCAGAAATTAACGCTTGGGAGTTGGACGCATTTATCCGCATCGCCGTATCAACAGTAAACCACAGCCAAAGGCCTTTGATCGCCCAATACCGGCAAACAAAGCTTCCTTGAATTTCTCCATATCGGTTATTTGCAGTTCCCCGGTAAAATCGACCGAGCTGAAACCTGCTTTATCGCCTTTACCCCCTTTTGCTGACAAACCATGCCATTGATAAGCACTGTTTTGCAGCTTGCTTAAATTGTTGTCATCAGCTACCAGCTTGAATCCCAGACGTTCGCCCTGCTTAATGAACCAGTGTTCAAGAGTTCTATCGACACCGGCTTTTAGCGCCCATTCCAAATGGTCAGAAAGCAGCCCTCCCTGTTGTAAACGTTCAGCATAAAGAGGATTAATTTTCAGTATTTCGGTAAGCTGTTGGCTGAATGCTTCTCCTCCCTTTTCTAGCAGTAATCTTTTGTAAGCGCTCTTTTCCTGTTTGGCCGACAACTCGGTTTCAAGATTTAACTCCTTAACCAACAATTGTAAAAGCTGCTGCTGCGCATCCATGACTACATCATGTTTTTT
>Ga0066541_187065_pt1 | contig 11029 bp, 3 predicted proteins | sample LakWasMe79_HOW10_FD_61132 | JGI IMG/M metagenome (GOLD analysis project Ga0066541, IMG submission 61132) | Metatranscriptome of freshwater sediment methanotrophic microbial communities from Lake Washington under simulated oxygen tension -... | ecosystem: Environmental > Aquatic > Freshwater > Lake... | reverse complement strand
GTCACTTTCAAAAGATAGAGGCCTGTCCTGAATCGGCTCAAGTCTATTTCTTTTTCGATATTGAAATCTTCCTCGTTAGCTTCAAAGACCAACTTCGCGTTCATATCATAGATTTTGATACTGACCTTGCCCGAGAATTGCTCGATGCGGATATTGAAGATGCCTTTGGATGGGTTGGGGTTGATTTTAACCTCATTGTCGACTCTGATAGCTCCATTATTGGTCGGGTTTGTTGATCGTGAATCTGAAACTATGCCAATCTGGTTGTGTTTTATCGTACAGAGTACTGCTCCGTTTGCATCGAGTATATCGGTTACCACGAAAAACGTTCCATCCGAACAATTGTTCACGCCATTGTAACCATAAGTTACTAGAGGATCTTCTTCAAGGGGAAGCGACCAGGTATGGCGCATGTTTAGGTTCCTGCATATCTGATTTGTACTGGTATTGCCAATCACGACCGGACAATAGTCATCCATACCGCCCGATTGGGTAAAGGTGAGCGTAGGAAGGCAATTGCACGGACAGTAAGACGTAATTTGTTTTGTACTGTAAGCGATGCAGCCCGATGAATCGGTAACCGTTGCAGTAATCGTTCCCGCTGTGGTCAAAGAAGTCCATCTGATGTTCACGCTCGCCTGGTCATTCGCACCGGTGATGATGCCTCCTGAACTTACTGACCATACAACGCTTTGTCCGGCAGCCAAAACTATCGAATTATTGGTCACGCTGTTATTTCCGGCACTCACGCAAGCCGTAGTACTTCCCTGAATGGGCGGCGCCACGAAATTGGTAATCGAAACATAAGCGGTTCCCATTGTCGTATTGATGCTGTTTTTCAATACAATCGTATAGATTCCGGTAGTCGTGAAATCATAAACAGGATTGATATCGTAGGTGGTAAACGCTGGCGCGCCGGTAGTGGTATTGGTGATTACCCAATGGTACACCATCGCACAATTGGAATTGTAATAATTCGGGAAAAATTTATACCTGTTGCAACCTACTTTGTAGGCACTGACCGTGTTGGCGTTATTAATTGGGAAATAAGCCGATTCGAGTTTGGCATCGATCATATTGGGCAAAGTGCCGATGATATTACCACTGTTGGTATAAAAACGTTGCGGGCCATGCGGCGAAAAATTACAGACATTGTCGTTCTGCAATGCCGAAAGGTTATTCGGATTGTGAATGACGCCGAGTTCATTTGATCCTTGAATACTTATATAAAGCTTATTGTCTGGGCCTTGCTGTACCATTCCTGCCTGCCTATCATCGGCTAGCCTGGCCACTTCTTTTTTGGAGCCGTTGACATTTGGTGTATTGATATTGTACTGGTATATCCTGCTGCCAAAATCGCGTTGGGTGACATAAAGTATCTTCGAGTCGGGACTGAAAGCGGCGCCGTAACAGGCATTATTGGTAAGGGCAACCGGCGTGTTGATAATGCCATCGGCCTTATTGAAATCGAATAATTTAGAATCGATCGAGCCTGTGTAGAAATACATTTTGTTACCGTTGGGCGACATTTTGATGCGGTACTGCAAATTGAATCCGCCTATAAACGGTATCGGATATTCGTTTTTAAAAGTAAGCCCGCTGGCCGTCAATGAAAACACTACAATAGAATAGCTCGTATTTGATTTCATCAGCGTGGTAAGGATCCAATAGCCGTCACATTTTTTTACCGCACTCAGGCTACTTCCTCCGACCACAGCACCATTTAAAGGATTTGTCATGTAACCATTGGCCGCAGACATGCCGTAAGTAGCAGTTTGCGTGATTGGTTTGTTGGTATCTGCAAGCACCATTGAAGCGGTCGTTCCGGCAACATTTACCAAACTAAGCTTAAAACCGGAATTGTTATCGAGTCCAGTAATCGCGTCAATGTTAATCGTGTTTCTAAAAACATAATACTGGTTGGCATTTCCCGGATTCGGGACAATCAGCACCTGATTGGTCGGAACACTCGTCGGAATTCCGAGTGAAACCGGGTTAATTTGCGTGTTGTCGTTGCGCCATACATAGTCGCCATTGGTATAAAAAAGCAAGTTCCCGGTTGCATTGCTCTGGACTGCCGTACTGACCGCATTGTAGTAATTGGGTATTTGGCTGTCAAACGTGGCGAGTCCGGTACTGAAATTCAAACTATGCGATCGGGCCAAATACCAATTCTTTTCTGTATTGGCCACCGCTGTACAATTGATCACATACACCTTATCCGAAAAAGTAGCGATATTACCGGTCGCAGTATTATTTATCGTTAAGGTAACCGTGTACGGAGAACCCGTAACCGAAGCGTAATTGTGCGATGGATTGTAGGTGGTGGCACTGCTGCCGTCACCAAAATCCCAGCTGTATTGATAGGTCGCGACATTGGGCGCAGTAAAGGCAATCGTTCCGCCAGCGCCTACACAGCTAGTATACTTATTGGCCGTAAACTCTGCGGTCGTCAGCGTTTGGTAATCGCAGGTTCCGGTATAGACCGTGTTTTGCAACGAGACGAGCTGTGTCTTATAAATATTGATCATATCGAGCATGCGCTGATACTGCCCGTTGGTAAAACTACTGGCGCAAAGGTTATTGCCATAGTCCATAAAGTTCTGAATCAGGTCGTTCGCTTCTGGCGAATCAACGCAGGTATTGATTCCGGTAACACAACTATAGTTGGGTTCGGCTACTTTTGGTGTGTCGGCCACGTGGTCTCCATCGAGCAATTGGTTTCCTGTGGGCGAAGTACAGCCCGCTTCAAAAGTATGATATAAGCCCAAATAATGGCCCACTTCATGTAACAGCACATCGCCTTCGTTGTATTCTGGAATGTTTCCCGGCCGCACGCCAAAGGCATTGTTCCTCATGACAATTCCGTTAAAGGAACCGAAGGGAAAACCGGCGTATCCTAAAATTCCCGGCAAACCACCGTCAATGCTGTTGACCACCCAAATGCGCAGGTACCTTTCCCCTGTAATCAACGAGCTCGCAATACCGGTCAATGAAGCCGGATTCGAAGTCTGGTGGTTCATCAATGTCGCATTCTGGTAATGAATGATTCCGGGCGTCGTTTGTGTTTGCGGATCGGAAGTCGTAATCATGGGCAAGGACGTTCCCGATGCTGCCCTGGTGGCCAGGCAAAATTTCACACCGCTCGTGGCGAAAGCCGTATTGAGTGTCGCCAACTGATTGGTAACCTGTAAATCGGTTACATTGGTTGCAGTCGTTCCGTCATGGACAATGTAAAACACCACCGGTATCCTGATAGATCCGGGTGTTGGAAAAGCAGCAGTCCTGCTTGTCGACCTTGCCTCACTTATCTTCAACTCTGCCCTGTCAAGCTGTTCGCGCATCAGCGGATGATCGGTAAGGTCTTTCCTTAGCAATTCCCCAAAAGCACATGGAGGCTTCTGTCCATAAGCGATAACGCTTATCAAAATCGATAGTAAAAAAAAGGTTTTTTTCATAAGATATTAATATTGAGGTTAATAATTCTTTGTATAGTCATGAAAAGGAGCGAAAATCTCATCAGGCTTCCTGAAACATGAAAGAGAAAAACCGAAAACTTTCGTCATCGGTTTTTCAATGAGCAATGGGTTTTATTTGATTATTGCTTGATTAGCTTCTGGCTGTAATTCAAATTCTCGCCCACTATTTTTAGTACATAGGTTCCGGAGTTGAACTTGCTCAGGTCTATCACTTTCTCGATATTGAAATCGGCATTGCGTTCCTCAAACACCAATTTCCCGTTCATGTCATGAACCTCAATGTTAACTTTTCCGCTGAATTTTTCTATACGGATGTTGAAAATACCTTTGGATGGGTTTGGTGTGATTTTAACCGATTCGTTGAAAGCAGACGGGAATAAAATCCTTCCGTTGCTGGTTCCTCCGCCTGTATTGTAGGAACGCAAGACGTTACATATCGGGTTGCCGTTGGCATCCAATGCCTCGATTTTGACAGTTATAATCATACCGTCAGAAGTAAAGTGGTTAACGGTGGTAACATACACCGATCCGTTGGGCTTTGTCCAGGTATATCGGAAGTTATTACCACCGCAAATTTGGTTAGGATTGCTGTTCAATACCGTAAACTTGAACGCATCATCTAACTGTGGAGTCATTGTGAGAGAAGTGGTATTAAGGCAATCGCACGGACAAAAAGCAGATATTGTTTTGGTGCTCGCAGCCGAGCATCCGGCAGCATTGGTTACCGTGGCTGTAATGGTTCCCGGTAGCGTAGTCCACTGAACATTTACACTTGTATCGGTAGTACTTCCATTGATTGTACCGCCCGAAGAGACAGACCAGACTACGGTTTGGCCTGCTGCCAACGCAACAGAATTGTTGGTACGGTTGGTGTTAACCGAACCTGGGCATGCCGTTGCGCTTCCTACAATAGCGGGCGCTGTAAAGTTGGTGATCGATAAAACCGTCATACCAATCTGGACATTCAGGCTGTTTTTATAAATGATCGAATAGATACCGGTTGTGGTAAATTGATAGACCGGATTGGTTTCTGTAAGCACTACCGTTGGGCTTCCGGCTACCGAGGTATTTGTTATATACCATTTATAGACCATGCCGCAATTGCTGTTGTAATAATTGGGGAAGAACTTATATTTATTACATCCTACCACGTAGGCGCTGATGATATTGACATTGTTGGTCGGAAAATTGACCGTCTCTGCCCTTGCATCAATCATGTTTGGCAGCTCCGTATCGATCATCTGGAAATAATTCTGCGAATTCCTTTTTGGTCCGTTTTTAGAAAAATTACAAGAATTCGTGTCGGTTATGAGCGCATTCGGGTTGTGGATTACCGCGAGTTCATCTACATGGTCGGGAGCGAGGTATATTTTATTATCGGGTCCTAGCTGCATGTTGCAATGATAGCCGCCCGGAATACTACCCACGAATTTTTTGGAGGCGTTGATATCGATCGCATTCAAATTATACTGAAAAACCCCTTTGAGGAGCTCACTAGTATAAAGCAATTTCGAGTCAGGGCTAAAGGAGACTCCGTAAGTATAGTTGGTTTGGATCGAGTTATCTGGAGTAATTTGAACCGGCGTATTGACAATTCCTTCATTTTTATTGAAATCAAATAAATATTTCAGGTCTGTACTGTAAATCGTACCATAGAATAACTTGTTGCCGTTGGGTGACATTTTTAATATTCCGCTACTGTTGAATCCCGCCTGAATTTCACTTTTGTATTTTAGTCCGCTAGCGGTAAGCGAAAAAACTACTATATAGGTCTGGGAACCTCTTTTTAAATTGGTAATGATCCAATAACCATCGCATTTTTTTACGGCCACTAGTGCGGTGCATCCAAAAAGCGCCCCGTCGTAAGGAGAAAGGTCAAAGCCCATCGCACCATTCATATTAAAAGTGGCTGTTTCTGTCACAGGCTGATTTTCGAGTCCGATGGTCGCGTTGGTTCCGCTAATATTTACGGTGCTGTAGCGCAATCCGCCGCCAAGGGTATTAAAACAATACTGGTCGGCCCTGAAGACATAATATTGGTTGGCCACCGCCGGATTCTCTATTATTAGATTGCCATTTTCAACATTTTGAGGACAGCCTGTCGGCGGCACAGAATTGATGGCGGTATGGTTGTTTTTCCAAATCGAGATGCCATCGGTATAAAAAAGGAGATTTCCGGCGGCATTGTTCAAAACAGAACAGTTGCTTTGGGTTACGTTGGTATCTACCATTGTGGTATCGAAAACCGGAATTCCCGAACTGAAATTGAGCAAATTGGATCGGCTAAGGTACCATCGGGAACCCGCATTTTGTATCGGCACGCAATTGGTCACATAAATTTTAACCGACGTAACCGCCGATTCCCCTGTAGAATTGTTGGTTACGGTTAGCGAAACGGTATAGGGCGAATTGGCTGCCGAGGTAAAAATATGTGACGGATTCTGCAAAATTGAAGTGTTTGGGTTGGCGCCTGTGGCAAATGAATCGCCAAAATTCCAGCTCCAACTATAGTTTACTCCGGTGGGCGCGGCAAAAGTGGTTGCCGTTGTAGGCGATGCACACACCGTAAAGGCCGAAGGTGTGATTTTTGCCGCAATCATGTTTTGGAAGTTGCAGACGCCCGCATAAATTAAATTTTCATTGGAAATGAGTTCGCTTCTTGAATTGCTCGCCATACTCACCATACGTTCCTTTTGATTGGTGGTAAAACTGTCTGCACAAACATTACTGCCATAATCCATATAATTGTGAATCAAATCCAAATCAGGATTATTGGTGCAGGAATTGGTAAAGGGCACACATTGGTAATTGGGTTCGGCCACTTGCGGCGTATCGGGAACGCGATCTCCTTCCAGGGTCTGGTCTCCGTTGGTACCGCAACCTCTTTCGAAAGTATGGTACAGTCCGAGGTAATGGCCCACTTCATGCACAAGGGTTTCGCCTTCAGTATAATACTGCAAAAGATTACTGGTTCCGTTTCCGAACACCGAATTCCGAATGACTATGCCTTGAAAATAGCCTCCGGGAAAACTCGCATATCCCAAGATTCCCGGTGTGGGACCATCGATGGTATTGACCACCCATATCCTTAAATACCTGCTGCCTGATACAGAAGGATGGGCCGTATTCAATAACTCCTGCTGGGGCGCTGTTGTGTAATGATTCATCAATGTTGGATTATTGATGTGTATGATGCCTGGTTGGGTCTGCACTTCTGTTGTGGGGTTGACCATGGGTACTGTGCTTCCGGTATTGGCCCTGGTTGCCATACAGAATTTTATTCCTGTTGAATAGAATTTTGCATTCAGGACATCAATCTGGGCCATGACCTGGGCATCAGAAATGTTGGTGGCTGTCGTGCCGTCGTGAATCACATAAACCACTACCGGAATGGTAATGGAGCCTGGAGCGGGCAGAGCAGTTGTTCTTTGTTGTTTTCTGGCTTCGCTGATTTTGAGGTCGAGAAGGTCTAGTCGATCTTTAAGGCCAGGGTCCTGAGCGATCTGTTTTTGCAATACCGCGTCCGAAGCACACGGCAGCGACTGGCTATGGGCAGATAGACTCAGAAATGCCAATAGCAGGAAAAGAATTTTTTTCATAAATAATTAATTGGAGGTTACTACTTTACTTCATTCATTAATTGACAAAAAGCCGATGACTTTCATCATCGGCTTCTGGATTTACTGCTTAGTTCTTGATTAGCTTTTGAGAATAATTCAGATTTTCGCCTTCCATTTTCAAAATATAAGTGCCCGTTCTAAATTTGCTTAGGTCAATGGCCTTTTCAATATTGAAGTCCTCGTCTTTGGCGTCAAAAATCAACTTGCCATTGATGTCATGAATCTGGATATTGACTTTCCCGCTGTACTGTTCAATACGGATATTGAAAATACCTTTGGATGGGTTGGGTGTAATTTTTACCTCTTTCACCTCTTTGGTACCATCATCGAGCAGGTTGATTGGCCTCATGTCTGACACAACACCAAGTTGGTTGTGTTTGATCGTACACACCACGTTGCCATTGGCATCGAGCACATCGGTCACCACGAAAAACGTTCCGTCCGAACAATTGTTCACGCCATTATAACCATAAGTTACGATAGGATCCTCTTCAAGTGGAAGCGACCAGGTGTGGCGCATGTTGAAATTGCCGCACATTTGGTTCGGGTTGGTGTTGGTAATCACAATCGGACAGCTGTCGTCAAGGTTCGCCGATTGGGTAAATACAAGCGTATTGAGGCAATTGCACGGACAAAGCGATGTGATGGTCCTGTTGACGGTTGTCGAGCAACCAGAGGCATCGGTAACTACTGCGCGAATCGTTGCCGGCAACACCGTCCAGTTTACCTGAAACGTGGCAGAGGTCGTATTGCCGCCCGTGATGGTTCCCGTACCGCTAATGATAGACCAGACTACGGTTTGTCCCGCAGCAAGGTTAACGGTATTGCTGGTAATGTTGTTGTTGCTGTTTCCGGCCAAGGTACACGCAGTTGTACTTCCTGAGATGACCGGATTGGGCAAGCCCGGAACCACTACACTTATTGTTGCGAGGGTGATGGTATTGGAGAAGTTTTTGAGTGTTACCGTGTAAGTTCCCGGAGCCGAAAAAATATGCTCGGGATTGGCGGCTGTTGAAGTGTTGGCCGCGCCCGATGCCGGGTCGCCAAAAGTCCAGTTGAATGAAACACCGCACCAGTCCGGGAAGAACTTGTACCTGCGGCAACCCAGGGTGTAATAACTGATAGAGGTATTGGTGCCTGCCAGCGCGGTATTTAGTTTGGCATCGATGATGTTGGGAAGGCTGCCGAAAACAGTAGTCGTTGTCCTTGGGCCATTCTCGGTATATTGGCATCCTTGGGTATTGGATGCAGAAACAAGCACGTTAGGTTTGTGGATTACCGCGAGTTTATTTGCGGTGTTATCAGGGTTGATCAGACTGACATAAATCCTGTGGTCTGGGCCTTCCTGCATCGCATTGTAAAAGAGTGCGCCGGGATAAGACCCTACTACCACCTTAGACGCATTGACATTTGACGAATTGAGATTGTATTGGCAAATCCTGTTTACATAAACATCGCTACCCACCGCAACAGTATAAAGCAATTTAGAATCGGGGCTGAAAGACGCTGCATGATGCGGGTAGCCTAAAGTTGGAAGCGATTGTAGCGACGTGCCGTCAATAATCCCGGCGGCCTTATTGAAATCATACAGGTAACTCGTGTAGGGGTAATAAAATCCATCGGCGTAAAAGAGCAGCTTATTCCCGTTTGGCGAAGCTTCTACTTTGGCACCTACTGTATTTACCGATCCATTGGAAGCCCTAAGGAAAGTTTCACTTACGTAAGACAAGCCAGTTGATGTCAATTGGTACACGACCATATAATAGTTTGTTCCCTTGAGCAAAGTAGTGATGATCCAATAGTCATTGCCACAACCTTTCTTAACGGCGGCAAAGCCCCTAGAACCCAATACCGCGCCATTTACACCCGCCTGATATCCGGAAGGAACCGTAACTGGTTGTTTGATCGTTGTCATTGTCGTAGCCACACCTCCCGAAATGGGCACAATACTGTATTCAAATCCTTTACTGGCTGCATAATTAGTCGTGTTTACATCGCCTCCTGCGGTGAAGATGTAGTATTGGTTCGCATTTCCGGGATTGGGTACAATTAAGCTATTGGAGAAGGACAAACTCGCTTCAGAAGAAATGTTGCTTCCAATTAAAGTATGGTTGGCATTCCATACCGAAAGGCCATTGGTATAAAACAATAAGTTACCCGAAGCGTTGCCTTGCGAGGTAAATTTAATCGAGGTTACGCCGGTAGGAAATGTCGGATCAAAGACCGGAACGCCGGTATTAAAACTAAGCCCCTTGCTATCTCTTAAAACCCAATAAGAATCTGGAGTTGGGGTAACCCCGGTACAGTTAACAATAAAAATCTGGGTTGTTGCAACCGATGTGGCCAAAGTAGAGGTGTTGGTTACCGTTAGCGTCACGGTAAACGGCGATCCGGTAGCAGTAGCATAGATATGCGATGGGTTTTGGAGTGTCGAAGTACCGCCGTCGCCAAAAGTCCAGGCGTAGGTATAATTGGCATTGTAGAGCGATGTAAAGGTAACCGGCACCGTTGCACTCTGACAAGCCATGGTCGTAGACGGCGTAAACTCAGCCGAAACCAGATTGTTGAAATTACAAATTCCGGTATAAATCAAATTGGCATTCGAAATCATGTAAGACTTATAGATGTTGATCATATCGTTCATCCTGGCAATCTGTCCCGAGGTAAAACCGGTGGCACAAACGTTGTCGCCATAATCCATATAGTTGTGGATAAGGTCATTCACGGCTGGCGTTTCCGGACACGAATTGATGCCGTTAGCACAACTGAAGTTGGGTGCGCTTACCGTTGGCGTATCGGCCACACAATCGCCGTCTGTCAACGGATTACCGGTTGGCGTGGCACATCCGCCCTCGAACGTATGGTAAAGCCCAAGGTAATGTCCAACCTCATGAACCAAGACTTCCCCTTGGTTGTAATTGGCCAGCAAATTGGGCGTACCGTTTCCAAAAACTTTGTTCAGGATAACGATGCCATTGAAACCGCCAAACGGCAATCCGGCATAGCCTGCAATGTTTGACGGATTGTCAATCGTATCGACTACCCAAATCCTGAGGTAACGGTCGCCGGTTACCTGAGGACTGATCGCGGCAAGCAAGCCCGCCTGTGAAGACGACGAATTGTTGGTTAGCGATGGGCTGTAGATGTGGATAATTCCGGGAGTGGTCTGTACATCCGATCCGTTCAGCATGGGGATCTGGGTTCCGGTTGAGGCGCGTGTGGCCAAGCAAAATTTAAGCCCGGTGTTGTAAAACTTAGCATTCAGCGCCGTGAGTTGTTGGTTTACCTGGGTATCGGTAATGTTAGATGGGTTGGCCACGCCGTTGTGCACCACATAGACTACCGTTGGGACGGTGATCGATTCGGGTGTGACCGCGCTGGTTCTGCCCGTTTTTTTGCTTTCGCTGATTTTTTTATTCATCAGATCCATCTGCTCTTTGATCAATGGATTTTTGCTGATTTCGTTTTGCAAAATAGCATCGGAACCACAGGGTGGTGTTTGGCTATAGGCACCTATACTTAGGAATGCCAATAGCAGAAAAAGAATTTTTTTCATGATATTTAATTAGATTTTCGTGTGCTTAATTTTATAAAAGGGACGCTTACTCCATAAATAGGAGAAGCAATAGACACCGTATTAAAAGCCAATGATTAAAAATCAATGGTTTTCAATAACGTCGCAGAAATTGGCTTTAAGTCAATAGGTTTAATCCCGATGATGCAAATGCATCCCGAAGAGACAGCTACGATAAATAGGTTGGTTGGGAATGTCACCTTTTATTCCGGTTTCGGAATATCGCGTAACCAATTTAATGGATACCGATTCGCTGGCGCGAGAAAAAGGTTGGGCGTAAAAAATCAATGTCTGAAACAGACACAGGCCGAAAAATAGTTTTTTCATAAAAAAGAAGTTTTAGTTATTGATAAAAA
>Ga0066541_104939_pt1 | contig 11837 bp, 10 predicted proteins | sample LakWasMe79_HOW10_FD_61132 | JGI IMG/M metagenome (GOLD analysis project Ga0066541, IMG submission 61132) | Metatranscriptome of freshwater sediment methanotrophic microbial communities from Lake Washington under simulated oxygen tension -... | ecosystem: Environmental > Aquatic > Freshwater >... | reverse complement strand
TTATTAAGAAAGAAACGGATTCTTTTATTTATGTGACTTCAAAATTAGCCAAAAAGGTAAACGTTTTTAATAATAAAGATTTTGATGATTTTATAGCGAAGATTAATGATAGCGATATATCAAATACTATTGTTTTTTTTCATGCTTTAGATAATAAAAAGCAGGAAATAGTTACTAGACTTTCAAAAAAAATTGTTAAAGTATGGTTTATCTGGGGTTACGATCTCTATGGGAATTGGCCATTATTAAAAAAAACAATTTATGAAAAACATACAAAGCGATTCAATAGAAAGTTTTTATTTCAAAATCTAAAGGAGGCAATAATTTTTAATAATCTTAGTTTTTGGATTTCCAAAAAAATAAATTTATTTAAATATTTTTTGCCATCTAAAGTTATAAGAGTTTTGAAAAATAATTATGATACTTTGTTTTTTAAGGCTGCAAATGAGATTGATATTATAGTACCGGTTATTCCAAATGAATCAGAGTTTACTAAAAGAATTGGATTAAAAGCATTTTACGCTCCTTTTACTTATGGTTGTATAGAAGATTTGTTGGGCGATAAAACTAATCAAAACGTTTTGAACAGTAAAAATATACTTGTTGGAAATTCTGCTGATCCGACAAATAACCATATAGAAATTTTTATGAAATTATCGAAAATGGATTTAGGAGAAAGAAGAGTCTATGTTCCATTAAGTTATGGAGGTAATGAAAAATACAAAGCTTTTTTAATTAAAATGGGAGAAAGACTTATAGGGAAAAACTTTTATCCATTAACAACTTTTATGAGTTTAGAAAAATACAACGAAATTTTATTAAGTTGTGGAGTTCTTATTTTTAATCATGTACGTCAGCAAGGAGTAGGTAATATCATTACAATGGGATATCTAGGAGCAAAAATTTTTATTAATTCAAAAAGCCCTGTTTATCGATTCTATAAAGATTTTGGGATTATTTTTTTTGACATTAATTCTTTGAAAGACTCTGAAATATGTCCTTTAAGTAAAAAAGATTATGAAAACAATAAAAAGTTGCTGTTCGAATTGTATTCGGAAGATTCTGTAAAAGAGAAAATCAATGAATTGTTAAAGGTAGTTGAGACTGTAAAGAATGATAAGGAATGAATAATCTTCTCGTTTCAATAATAATTCCATCCTATAATCGTGCTCATTTGATTAGTGAAACGCTCGATAGTATACAGGCTCAAACTTATGAAAACTGGGAGTGTATCATTGTAGATGATGGAAGTACTGATAATACTGATCAAGTTGTTCGTAGTTACGTGAAGAAAGATTCACGTTTTCAATACCACCAAAGACCTGTTAATAGATTAAAAGGAGCAAATGTTTGTAGGAATTATGGTTTTGAATTGAGTAAAGGCCAATATATTAAATGGTTTGACAGTGACGATATTATGTGTCTTGATTTTTTAGAGAGGCAAGTTGCAATTTTAGAAAAAAACAAGGATTTGGATTTTTGCGCATGTTTTTGCAAGGTATTTGAAAATGACAAATCGAATTTGAAAGAAGGTTTAAATCCAAAAGATACAGATATTAAAAATGCTTTGTGGAATTATATAGTTGGAAAATTATTTTTTTTAACCCCATCGGCACTTTGGCGTAATTCTTTTTTAGAGGGAAAGGAATTATTTGATGAGACTTTATTCAGAGGTCAGGAAGCCGATTTCAATTTTAGAAGACTTATTGAAAATGGCGTTTTCTATTATAGTCAGGAGATTTTATTTTTAGTTAGGAGAGGGCATGCAAGTATCGATTCTGAGTCTGTTCAAAATCCAAAATCAGTTCAATCACAATTTGATTATTTTCAAAAAATATTCGAGTACTTATTGAAAGAATCTACTCAATTTAGTTTAAAAAGAAGGAATGAGTTATTAGGGTATGTTTTGTACAGACAACTAAATTTTTTCTATCAATTGAGAATAATTTCAAATTGGGGTGTAATTTTAAAGTGTTTAAATATTGTTTGTAAAAATACTTTCAAAGGGGCATTGACATTGAAAAATAAATGTTCAATAGGTGTTGGATTGATTACCATTTTATTATTCAAAAAAGGTTTTGATTTAATTCATTTGAAGGAATTAGACATAAGAGAACAATAAAATTATAAATAATTGCCCCGATTTGATGATGTAACTTTGAAAAGTCTGTTACTTTGAATTCTCAAGATCTGGTTGTTGTAGAAAATAAATATATATGTCAAAAGTCATCCTGATTTCCCAGTTTCCTATTCCTTTCTCTAAGACTGGAAGCTGGACTACATTGTATAAGAATTATTTGCAAAATAATCATCAAGTTGATTTTATTGTGTGTGAACAACCGGAAATACAATTTGAGAATGTAAAATACAGTTTGATTGCTAATGATTTGTTTTTTAAGATAAGAAAGAAGCTGAAAAAAAACAGGTATCTAGGTTATCTTGAAGCTTTGGATAAAATTTTGAAACCAGATGAAAAATATATTATTCAAATTGTAGATAATTTTGGAATTGTAAAGCCTTTGCAGGAATTTTTGATTCGCAAAGGAATCAGGAAAAATTGCCGGCTTCAGTTTTTTTATCATGGATTCCCCCCTTTTTATGGAGATTTTGTCTCAAGACTATTTTTTGAAACGATAGACGAAATGATTGTATTGACTAATGATTCTTATCTGGCTCATAAAAATTATTATTCAGTTTTGCCTGTACAGTTTTCAGTATTGCACAATGGTATTGATACCGGAAAATTTACTAAAATCTCTAATTCAGAAAAAAGCCATTTAAAAAAAGAATTAGGTTATGACGGCAAAACAGTATTCGTTTGGTGTTCGCAAGACAGACCAAAAAAGGGGCTGAATATAATTTTGGATACTTGGAAAAAAATTTATGCTGAAAATAAAAATATTGTCTTACTTGTTATTGGTTGTAATCCAAGGGAACAAACAGATGGAGTTGAGTTTTTAGGAAGAATTCCTAATGAAGAACTTCCAAGATATTATCAGGTTTCAGATTGTTATCTTTTTCCTACTTTATGTAAGGAAGGTTTTGGCCTTAGTCTTATTGAAGCTCTTCATTGCGGGAATTACTGTATTGCATCGGCATTGGGAGGAGTTCCTGAAGTTTTGCAGTATGGAAAACTAGGAAAGCTTATTGAGAATCCTCATTTTGTTTCGGAATGGGAGAAAGCCATTAATGAGTTTTTGGATGGGAAATATGGAGCCAATGAAGCATCTGCTGAATTATATTCTAAAGAAAAATGGAATGAAGGAATGAATAAAATTATTGAAAATGCTAAAAGCAGATTGGAATAAATGAAAACGATTGCTATAATTCCTGCCCGTGGAGGTTCAAAAAGACTGCCTCAAAAAAATATAAAGTTGCTTGGAGGGATTCCGTTGATAGCCCATAGTATTTTATATGCTCAGGCAAACAGTGATATTATTGACGATGTCTATATTTCGACAGACGATGAGCAAATTAAAAAAATTGCTTTGCAGTTTGGAGCAAAAGTTATTGACAGGCCCGCATCATTATCTGGGGATAAAGAGCCTACAGTGTCGGCATTGAAACACGTTTTGGAATCCATAGAAAAAAATGTAGAAAATGTAATTCTACTGCAAGTCACCAATCCTCTCCGTGAAGAAAAATTATTAAATGAAGCTTTTGAATTTTACGAGAAAGGGAATTATGACAGTCTGTTTACAGTTAGTAGGAATCATCATAAATTGGGTACAATAGAAACCAATAAATTTATTCCTTTCAATTACCAGATCGGTCAGCGCAGCCAAGATTTAAAACCCTTATATTTCGAAAACGGATTGCTTTATATTACAAAAGCAAAATTGATTTTAGAAGATATTATTATTTCTGAAAAAGCCTTTCCATTCGAAGTTAATCATATTTTTGCCAACGTAGATATTGATACTTTAGAAGATTTGGAATACGCAGAGTATCTTTTTCAAAAAACACATAAGCCATAACTCATTTTATGAACACATATATAGAAATAGCAGGTCGAAAAATTGGATCAGATTATCCGCCATTAGTAATTGCCGAAATTGGCATTAATCACGAAGGCTCTTTGCAGGTGGCCAAAGAAATGGTCGATGCGGCTCACAGAGCAGGTGCTGAGGTAGTAAAACACCAAACGCATATTGTTGAGGATGAAATGTCAGGAGCTGCCAAAAAGGTAATTCCAGGTAATGCAGATGTGTCCATTTACGAAATTATGGAGCGTTGTTCCTTGAATGAAGCCGATGAATTGGAATTGAAAAAGTATGTGGAGAGTAAAGGGATGATTTTTATTTCAACCCCATTTTCCCGAGCAGCTGCAGAAAGATTAAAAAAGTTTGATATTCCTGCTTACAAAATAGGTTCCGGCGAGTGCAATAATTATCCTTTACTGGAACATATTGCTTCTTTTGGGAAACCTGTTATTCTGAGCACAGGAATGAATACCATTGAAAGTATCCGCAAAGCAGTCACTGTTTTTGACAAACAAAATATCCCTGTTGCCCTTTTGCACACTACGAATTTATATCCAACCCCGATACATTTGGTTCGTTTTGGCGCTATGATGGAAATGCATAACGCTTTCCCAGACAAAGTTTTTGGATTAAGTGATCACACTTTAAATAATAATGCTTGTTTGGGAGCTGTTGCACTTGGTGCGAGCATTCTGGAAAGGCATTTTACAGACCATATGCAACGTACAGGGCCTGATATTGTATGCAGTATGGATGAAAGTGCCTGTCAGGAATTGATTGTTTCAAGTGCCGAGATTGCACAAATGAGAGGTGGAACAAAAAGACCTGCTGCAGAAGAACAAGTAACGATTGATTTTGCTTTTGCAACTGTCTGTACTATTGCACCAATTAAAAAAGGAGAGATTTTAACTAAGGATAATATTTGGGTAAAACGCCCTGGAACAGGGAAAATATTAGCCGAAGATTTTGAAAGTTTGATTGGGAAAATCGCAATAAGAGATATTGAGAACGATGAGCAACTTGATTTTTCAGATTTTAAATAATTAAATGAAAAAAATCGTATTCCTTACAGGAACCAGAGCTGATTTCGGTAAAATAAAATCATTGATTTCAATTTTGGAACAACAAGCAGAATTTGAAGTTTATGTGGCGGTTACCGGTATGCATTTACAAGAAGAATACGGATATACTCTTTTGGAAATACAACGTTGCGGGTATAAAAACATCCATACTTTTCAGAATCATACTCATGAAACTACAATGGATTTGACGTTGGCTAAAACCATTGAAGGACTTTCTGGTTATGTCAAAATTATAGAGCCGGATTTAATTCTAGTACATGGAGATAGAGTAGAAACTTTGGCTGGTGCTATCGTGGGGTCGTTAAATAATATTTTAGTAGCTCATATAGAAGGAGGTGAAATATCGGGGACTGTTGATGAATTGATTCGACACAGTGTGAGTAAATTGAGTCATATTCATTTTGTTTCTAACCGCGAAGCAGCCATGAGGCTGCAACAAATGGGGGAAATCAAAGAATCTATTTTTACTATTGGATCTCCTGATATTGATGTTATGTTTTCTGATAAACTTCCCGATTTGGAAATTGCAAAACGATATTATCAGATTGATTTCGATTTGTTTGGGATTGTGATGTTTCATCCTGTAACGACTGAAATTGAATCAATGGAGGAATATGCTTCTAATTTTGTCAATGCATTACTGCAAGACACCCATAATTATGTAGTTGTTTTTCCGAATAATGATTTAGGAAGCAAAAAGATTTTGAAAGCTTATGAACGGTTAAAAGAAAATCCGAGATTTAGGATTTTTCCATCGTTGCGATTTGAATATTTTTTGACATTATTAAAAAATTCTCAATTTATTATTGGAAACAGCAGTGCCGGAATAAGGGAAGCGCCTTATTATGGAATTCCTATTATAAATATTGGGACCCGTCAGCAAAATAGAGCAGTTCATGCCGATATTATCAATGTTGATTATAATGAGAAGAGTATTTCAGAAGCATTAAGAAATATCGATTTTCATCAAATACAACAAACTGATGCCGATTTTGGGGAAGGGAATAGCGCTGAATTATTTTTAGAGTCACTACAAAATGAGGAGTTTTGGCGAATGAATCATCAAAAACAGTTTAGAGACAGATAATATAATGAAACAGCTTTTGCGTAAAATAGCTTGGAAAATATTAGGGAAAAACTATTATGATTTTCTAAAAGGTCAAAATAAAACATATTTGCATCAGGCAAAAAATGTTACACTTGGTTATAAAACGTATCATAATGGAGCGTTTGTTTGGCAATGGCATACCAATTCCGAATTAGAAATTGGGAAATACTGTTCTATAGCAAATGATGTGAATTTTATACTGGATTCAGGTCATCATTTAGTAAGTGAAATTACCACTTTTCCTCATTTTAACCATCTTGTGAATAAAGATTTGCTTATAGAAGACAAGACACAGTCTGATTTTAAGAAGACAATAAAAACAGCCGAAAGTAAAACTAAAATAGGGAATGATGTGTGGATTGGTATGAATGCAGTAATTTTGCCAAATGTAATAATTGGTGATGGTGCTACTATTATGGCTGGTGCTGTGGTGACAAAGGATGTTCCTGATTATGCAGTTGTCGGAGGTGTTCCGGGAGAAATTATAAAAATGAAGTATGATTCTGAAACAATTTCAAAGATGAAAAAAATTGCATGGTGGAATTGGAGTCCGGAAAAAGTGGAAGAAAATGTAAGTGATTTTTATATTCCAATTGAAGATTTTATCACCAAATGGCTTTAGCAATTTTTATTAGTAATCGTGCAGATTCGAAAAGTCTTTAATAACTGATTTAATTTATGTTTTTTAACTCTATAGCGTTTGCTGTTTTTTTACCAATCGTTTTTTTCCTGTATTGGTTTGTTTTCAATAAAAATAAAAGTACTCAAAATGCTCTCCTCATAGTTGCCAGTTATTATTTCTATTCCTGCTGGGATTGGAGATTTTTATTTTTGCTGGTTTTTTCTACTTTTTTGGACTATTATACCGGAATCAGAATCGAAAAAAGCATAAATGACAAAGGCCGAAAGTTTTGGTTTTGGCTGAGTATTATTGTCAATTTGGGTTTTCTGGGAATTTTTAAATATTATAATTTTTTCTCGGTTTCGTTTGCACAAATGATAACTTCACTAGGATTTAAGGCGAGTCCTATTCTGTTGAATGTAATTTTACCGGTTGGAATTTCTTTTTACACATTTCATGGATTGTCCTATGTGATTGATATTTATTTTAAACGAATAAAAGCCGAATATAATTTTGTGGATTACTCGCTGTTCGTGAGTTATTTTCCGCTTTTGGTGGCGGGACCTATTGAAAGGGCAACTCATTTGTTACCCGAAGTAAAAGTCAAAAGAACTTTTGACTATAATCAAGCCAAAGAAGGAATCTGTCAAATGATTTGGGGATTGGTAAAGAAAGTAGTCATTGCTGATACTTGTGCCACTTATGCCAATGCTATTTTTGATAATTACCCTTCAATGAATTCTTTCTCTCTTATTTTGGGAGCGGTTTATTTTGCTTTTCAAATTTATGGTGACTTTTCAGGCTACTCTGACATGGCATTGGGAATGTCAAAATTGTTTGGGCTGGAATTGTTGCGAAACTTTAATTATCCCTATTTTTCAAGAGATATAGCCGAGTTCTGGCGTCGCTGGCATATTTCGCTTACTTCCTGGTTTCGCGATTATTTATATATTCCTTTAGGGGGAAGTAAAGGTGGGGTTTGGATGAAAATCAGAAATACGTTTATTATTTTTCTGGTAAGCGGATTTTGGCATGGAGCCAGCTGGACCTATATTGCATGGGGTTTTATAAACGCAGTTTATTTTTTGCCTTTGCTTTTGTCCAACAGTAATAGGAATAATATGGATGCGATAGAATTAAAATGGAATTTTGATTCGGTAAAAGTACTATTCAGTATTCTTTCAACCTTTATTATAACTTGTGTTGCCTGGGTGTTTTTTAGAGCCAAAACTATAACAGACGCCTTATTGTATTTAAAGCGAATGATTTTAAACCGTGATTTTAGTTTTCAGTATTTAGTTAATGAGAGATACAATTATGAATTAATTCTAATGATTGGATTATTTGTTTTAGTTGAATGGAACAGCCGTGCTAAAACAGAACCTCTTACAGGAAAAAGAAGTTTATTAAAAGTTGCAATAGCAATACTTGCCATTATGGCTTTCGGAACTTTTTCAGATTATAAAGAGTTTATATATTTTCAATTCTAATGAAACAGTTTTTAATCTATACTGCCAAAATTTTTATTGTAATCCTGTTAGTTGCTATAGCTTTGGACGGATTATATACTTATGTTTTTTTACAATCGACAAACAGAGGAAAAATAGAAACTGTTTTTAATTCAAAACCACAAAAATACGATGTTGTGATTCTGGGGTCGTCCAGGGCCAATAATCATTTCGTAGCACAAATGTTTGAAGACAAAGGGTTAAAAACGTTTAATTATGGTATGAGTGGAGGACATTTGTTTGAAGCTTCGTTACTTTTAAAATTAATGATTGAAAGAAAATATACAATCAAAAATGTAATTCTTGAGGCTGATTTAAATTTGTCCAACGACCATCAGGCAGAAGGGATTTCGGCAAAGTTTTTACCTTATATACATAATTCGGAGGTTATAAAAGACCATTTTAAGTCTGAGGAAGATTTTAATGAATTATATTACATTCCCTTTTATAGGTATATAAAATTCGAAACTAAAATAGGTTCTAGAGAAGTTTATAAAATTGTGAAAGACGAAAGGACAAGTATCTTGGATAATTTAGGATATTATCCGTTGGTAAAACACAAAAACGGGAATATGAAAAATAATATTGTCAATCTAAATCCTTTGCCCCACAATAAGTATTACGAAGAAATCAAAAGTATCTGTAAAAAAAACAACATCAATTTTATTGCTGTAATGACACCAATGTGTGAAAATGTTGCTGGGATGAATTATTTTGATAAGGTTAAAAAAAACTACCCGGAAATTCATAATTATGAAAACGTGGTTGTAGAGAATAAATATTTCTCTTCCTGCGGACACATGAATGATGCCGGCGCAAGGCTATTTACGGCGAGAATTTTGGAAGATTTTTTTGTGAAATAATATTATGGAGAAAAATAAAATTTTGTTGTTGTTTCCAGATGGTGTCGGAATCAGAAATTACCTTTATTCAGATGTATTTAAAAATGAAAATGAAGAATTGATTCTGTTTCATAATTTTGATTCGGAGGCTATAAAAGTCATTAAAGAAAATACATCAATTAAGAGTGAAATTGTAATTCCCAATTATAAGGAATCCGTAAAGGAAAAGTTTTTGAGAGAATTAATTTGTTTATCAAGACTGTATTATAATCATAGGAAAGTTAATAATTCAACTTTGTTAAACAATTGGAATTGGAACCAAAAAACATTTTCAAAAAAACTGTTTTATAAGACAATTGAAGCGATAACACCTTTTTTTAGAGAATATTTCAGTATACTAAATTTGGAAAAAAAGTATCAAAAAGCAATACGAAAAAATCCTTTCTACGATGAGGTAAAAGATATTTTAAGGAAAGTTCAGCCAGATAGTGTTTTTTGTTCCCATCAAAGAGCTTTGAAAGCAGCCACTGTATTTGCTGCAGCCTTTGATTTAGGGATTAAGACCACAACGGTGATTTATTCCTGGGATAATTTGCCAAAAGCGCGTTTGGCTTTAAGAGGAGATAACTATTTGGTTTGGTCAGATTATATGAAAAAAGAACTGGAATTATATTATCCGGAGATTGCTTCAGAAAGTATTCATGTAACAGGAACGCCTCAGTTTGAATTTTATGGAGATGAAAGTAATATAATCGACAAAGCAGTTTTCTATAAACGATATAATTTAGATTTAAATAAAAAGATTATTTGCTTCTCTGGTGATGACACTAAGACTTCTCCCGATGATCCAAGTTACTTAAAAGATATCGCTGAGGAATTGACCAAGGCTAATTTGCAAGGTGAATATCAAATTTTGTTAAGGAGATGTCCTGTCGATTTTTCAGGAAGATACGATGACGTTATAAATCAGTATAAAGATTTAATAAAAGAAGCTCCACCTTTGTGGTCCTTTAATTCTTCGAAAGAATGGAGTTCCGTTTATCCATCAATTGAAGATGTATATTTACTGGTAAGTACTGCTTTTTATTCTGACATTGTAGTTAATATTGGCTCTACAATGGCTTTTGATTTTGCAATGTTCAATAAGCCATGTGTTTTTATCAATTATGATCAGTTAAATAAAAATATCAAGAATTGGTCAGTAAAATACATTTATCAATTTCAGCATTTTAGGAGTATCCCAAATAAAGATGCTGTTATTTGGTTAAATAGTAAAGATGAAATTATTGAAAAATTGACTCTTAAAAAGGATAATATTCTAGAAATGATTAAATGGAAAGAAATTGTGCTGGGTGATCACGAAAATGCATCATTAAAAATACAGCTGATAATTAAACAAAATTAAAATGCACATCTGTTTCTTAACGAGCGAGTATCCTAAAGAAGGATTTCCACACGGTGGAATAGGAAGTTTTGTTAAAACACTGGCTGTAGAATTGGTTAAAAGGGGAATTAAAGTATCGGTAATTGGTTTGAATTATACTTTAAATGATGAAAATGAAATAGTAGATGGCGTTAATATTTATAGACTGAAAAAAAAGAAAATTAAAGGCTTTTCATGGTATTTCAATTTTAAATCTATTAATAGAAAAATTAAGGAGATTCATGAACAAGAGCCAATAAATATAGTTGAGTCATCTGAACTTGGCTTTGCATTTATTTTCAAATTGAAAGGCATTAAATATATCATTAGACTTCATGGCGGCCACCATTTTTTTGCAGAAAGCGAAAATAGAAAAATCAATAAATGGAAAGGATTTCAGGAGAAAAGATCTTTTAAAAAAGCAGATGCTTTTATTGCCGTTTCTCAATATGTAAAAACACATACTGAAAAATATTTAAGTTATAATAATAAGCCGTTGGCTTATATCAGTAATCCTATTGATACAGATTTTTTTAAACCTGTTGATACCAAAAATGAATCTGAAAACAGAATTGTTTTTGCCGGTACGGTTTGCGAAAAAAAAGGAATACGGCAATTGATACAATCTTTTCCATCTATAAAAAAAGAAATTCCAGATTCAACTCTTGAAATCTATGGCAGAGATTGGTTTTTTCCTGACGGGAGTTCCTATATACAAATGTTGAAAGAAAAAGAACTGCCTCAATTAGGAGAAATGCAGAAAGATATCTGTTTTCATGGAGTTGTTTCATATTCAGACATTCCTGCTGTATATGCTGAAGCTTCTGTATGTGTGTTTCCTTCTCACATGGAGACTCAAGGTTTGGTTGCTCCTGAAGCTATGGCAATGAAAAAAGCAGTTGTTTTTACAGAATTAGGTCCCGGTCCAGAAACAATAGAGAATTACAAGACAGGGTTGTTATGCAATCCACACAATCCTAACGATATAGCAGAAAAAATAATATGGGTATTTTCAAATAAAGAAAAAGCAAAAGTAATAGGAGATAATGCCAGGGAATTTGTGTTGAAAAAATATGGGTTGAATAATATTGTTTGCCAAAATATTGATTTTTTTCAAATTTTAGTTAATTATTTAATTTAAATCTGCTAATAAAAATGATTAAGCTGACATTTGAATAAACCTAAAAATACAAATTACTAATATGAATTTATTTCAATTAATAAGATCAGATTACAGAAAGTATAAAAAATACGGTAGTAATTTCTTAG
>Ga0066541_126303_pt1 | contig 12192 bp, 10 predicted proteins | sample LakWasMe79_HOW10_FD_61132 | JGI IMG/M metagenome (GOLD analysis project Ga0066541, IMG submission 61132) | Metatranscriptome of freshwater sediment methanotrophic microbial communities from Lake Washington under simulated oxygen tension -... | ecosystem: Environmental > Aquatic > Freshwater >... | reverse complement strand
TTTTTTGATCGCAGTACGCAAAGTAGAACGCAACGCAGCATTGTGCGCGTTTACTTTGACGGATTGGCGCGCGCGTTTGCGAGCTTGTGCGGTATTTGCCATATTCGTTTTATCCTGTAACTTTCAAAAGGGGTGTGATACGAAACCGTGCATCATACTGTTTTTGCTTTGTTTTTGCAAGATTAAAAACGCATTTAGTCGATTGATTGTTGCTGCATGGTAAAATCGGCCAACTTTTCAATCTGCTGACAGTCCGCTGCTAGCGATAAGCTGCCAAAAATAGACTAAGGCGCGTATTTTCCATCATTTATGAATTTGCTCAAAGCTCTGGCCACTGTGGGTGGCATGACGTTTATTTCGCGCCTGCTCGGCTTTGTACGTGACACGCTGATCGCCCGTATTTTTGGCGCGGGCATGGCCACCGATGCGTTTTTTGTGGCGTTTAAAATCCCTAACCTGTTGCGCCGTATTTCTGGCGAAGGCGCGTTTAGCCAGGCCTTTGTGCCTATCCTTTCCGAGTATCGCAAGCAGCGTACGCCGGAGGCGACCAAGGCGCTGATTAACCATGTGGCCAGTTTGCTTGGCCTGTTTCTGGTGGCGATTACTATTGTCGGCATGTTGGCTGCGCCGCTGATTGTGCGCCTGACCTCACCGGGCTTTGTGCATGACCCGGCCAAGTTTGCGTTGACCACTGAGCTGTTGCGTATCACCTTTCCTTACATCCTGTTTATTTCGCTGGTATCGATGGCAGGCGGGGTACTCAATGCCTTTAGCAAGTTCCAGGTGCCTGCCTTTACGCCGGTCTGGCTCAATTTGAGTTTTATCACGGCGGCGATTTTTATTGCGCCGCATTTTCACAACTCCGTCTATGTATTGGCCTGGGCAGTATTTGTGGGCGGTATTATCCAGTTACTGTATCAGTTACCTTACCTGCAAGAGATAGGCATGTTGCCGCGCTATGCACTTAACTTTGAGGACGAAGGCGTGCGCCGCATTCTCAAGTTGATGGGCCCCGCTATTTTTGGCGTGTCTGTGGCGCAGATTTCCATCGTGCTGAATAATATTTTTGCTTCATTTATGCCAACCGGTAGCGTGTCCTGGTTATATTACGCTGATCGCCTGATGGAATTTCCGACCGGCGTACTCGGCGTGGCATTAGGCACGATCTTGCTGCCGAGTTTATCCAAGGCGCACGTAGATAAATCCAGCGCCGAGTTTTCATTGTTGCTGGACTGGGGCTTACGCCTGACCTTTATGCTGGCCATTCCGGCAGCGGTGGCGATGGCTGTGCTTTCCAAGCCTTTGGTTGCTAGCCTGTTTTATTACGGTAAATTCACCGCTATGGACGTGTTGCAAACCGAGCGCGCACTCATTGCTTATAGCCTCAGCCTGTTGGGCCTGATTATGGTCAAGGTGCTTGCACCGGGGTTTTATGCGCGCCAAAACGTGAAAACGCCGGTTAAGATCGCCATCTTTACCTTGGTTGTGACGCAAATCATGAACGTGGCTTTCTTGCAGTTGACGCCTTTGCAGCATGCCGGATTGGCGCTGTCTGTTGGCCTTGGTGCTTGCCTCAATGCGACCTTGCTATGGGTTACTTTGCAGAAAACGGGAGCTTATCAGCCGCAGCCTGGCTGGCTATTATTCTTGCTTAAACTGCTGATTGCGGTGACGGTGATGGCGCTGGTGTTACATGCGGCGGCGACCTGGTCCAGCGATTGGCTGGCCATGGCGACATTAACGCGTATGTCGCATCTGGCGGGTATCGTGGTGCTGGGCATGAGTGTGTACTTCGCCGCACTCGGCTTGCTCGGTTTCAGGCCAAGAGACTTTATGAAACGGGTGGCTAAATGAAACGGATGACTAGGTAATGCAGATATTTCGCCATATTCCAGCTGCGTCCTCGCCGCAAGCGATTGCCATCGGTAATTTTGATGGCATGCATTTGGGGCACCAGGCTTTGTTGCGCCAACTGGTCGCTTATGCACACACCTACAAAATCACACCCGCAGTGATGACTTTTGAACCGCATCCGCGTGAGTTCTTCATGCCACAAAAGGCGCCTGCCCGTTTGGCGTCGATGCGCGAAAAACTGGAGTATTTTGCCGAATGCGGCGTGCAGCATGTGTATGTGCAGCGCTTCAATCAGGCATTTGCAGCACAAAGCCCGGCCACGTTCATGCAGGTGTTGCGTCAGCAACTGAATGCCAATGTGGTCATGGTCGGCGAAGATTTCTGCTTTGGTGCCAAGCGCGCAGGCACGGTGCAAACGCTGATTGAACACGGCTTCAACGTGATCCCACTGCCTGAAGTGCAATTGCATGGCGAGCGCGTTTCCAGCACCCTGGTACGTAATGCGCTGTCGGCAGGCGAACTGGTCAAGGCGCATACTTTGCTTGATCGCCCATACAGCATTAGCGGCAAGGTGGTACATGGCGCCAAGCTCGGACGCCAGTTAGGTTACCCGACAGCCAATGTACATATGCGCCACGAACGGCCTGCACTGACCGGGGTTTATGCGGTAAAATTGAACAATTTACCGGCGGTTGCCAATTTGGGTAACCGGCCGACTCTGGAAGGCATCCCCAAACTCAAGCTTGAAGTGCATGTGTTTGATTTTAATGGTGATCTTTACGATCAGCATGTGCATGTGCAGTTTTTTCATAAACTGCGTGACGAACAAAAGTTTGCCGGGCTGGATGCATTGAAGGCGCAAATTGCGCTGGATGCCTTGCAGGCGAAACAATATTTTAGCCACGGATAAACGCTGAACATCAATCAGCCATCAATCTGTGGCTGATTTTTTGGATATTTAAATGACTGACCAAACCAAAGATTCAAAATATAAACTGAATTTACCTGAAACCAGTTTTCCCATGCGCGGTGATTTGTCCAAGCGCGAACCCGCCTGGTTAAAAAGCTGGCAAGAGCGCAAGGTGTACGAGCGCATCCGTGCCAAACGTAAAGGCGCGCCAGCCTTTATCCTGCATGATGGCCCGCCGTACGCCAACGGTGATATTCACATTGGTCATGCCGTCAATAAAATCCTCAAGGACATCATCATCAAGGCCAAAACCATGGGTGGTTTTGACGCGCCTTATGTGCCGGGCTGGGATTGCCACGGCCTGCCGATCGAGCTGGTGGTAGAGAAAAATCACGGCAAGAATATTGATCCGGCCAAGTTCCGCGAGCTGTGCCGTGCCTACGCTGCCGAGCAGGTCGAGAAGCAGAAAAAAGACTTTATCCGCCTGGGCGTATTGGGTGACTGGGATCATCCTTACCTGACCATGGCGTTTAATACCGAGGCCGATATCATGCGCGCCCTGGGTGATATCTACCAGAATGGATATCTGTATCAAGGCTCCAAGCCGGTGCACTGGTGTGTAGACTGCGGCTCTGCCCTGGCTGAAGCCGAGGTGGAATACGAAGACGTCAATTCGCCTGCGATTGATGTTGGCTTTAAGGTCGTCGATAACGCTGCCTTGAGCAAAGCATTTGGTACTGCCGTGAATGGTGATGCCTATGCTGTGATCTGGACTACCACGCCATGGACGCTACCTGCTAACCAGGCGGTAAGCGTGAATGCCGAGCTGGATTATGACCTGATTCAAACCAGCAAAGGCTTGCTGATCCTGGTGCGTGATCTGGCAGAAAAAACCTTGGCCAGATATACCGAAGAAAATACTTCTGTCATCGCCAGTTGCAAGGGCGAAGCTTTGCGTGGTTTGCTGTTACAGCATCCGTTCGACAACCGCCAGGTGCCAGTGATCACGGGTGACCACGTGACGACCGATGCCGGTACCGGCCTGGTGCATACGGCTGCCGCCCATGGTAACGATGACTGGTTGGTGATGCGCGCCAATTTCCCTAATGAAAAACCGCGCGTACTCATTGGTGGTGATGGCAAATTCTTTAGCAGCGAGTTGGTTGAATTTGTAGAAATCCGCGGCCTGAGTCGCCAGGATGCTAACAAGATCATCCTGGCCAAGTTGCAGGAAAATGGCGTGTTGTTGGCCTCTGCGCGTTTGAACCACAGCTTCCCGCATTGCTGGCGTCATAAAACGCCACTGATGCAATTGGCGACGCACCAGTGGTTTATCGGCATGAACTGTGTCGGCCCAGATGGCAAGGCCTTGCGTGAGCACGCGAATACCGCCGTGGATGCGACCCAGTTCTTCCCGAGCTGGGGCCGTGCACGCCTGGAAGCCATGATCAAGAATCGTCCGGACTGGTGCGTGTCACGTCAGCGTAACTGGGGCGTACCTATGCCGTTTTTTGTGCATAAAGAAACCGGTGAGCCGCACCCTGACACTGCGCAATTGCTGGAAACCGTGTGCAAACAAGTGGAACAACAGGGCATCGAAGCCTGGTTTAGCTTAGATGGTGCTGCTTTCCTGGCACAACACGCACCGGCGAATGCCGAGCAGTATAAAAAAGTGACTGACACGCTGGACGTCTGGTTTGACTCTGGTGCGACACATTATGCTGTGGTGCGCTCGGAGCAGCATCCTACTTTGTCCGCTACCGCCAAACTGCGTGAGGCTCAGCACCAGCCAGTGGCTGACTTGTACCTCGAAGGCTCAGACCAGCACCGTGGCTGGTTCCAGTCCAGTTTATTGACCGGTTGCGCGATTGACGGCAACGCGCCATACAAAGCCTTGCTGACGCATGGTTTTGTGGTCGATGGCGCGGGTCATAAAATGAGTAAATCCAAAGGTAACGTCGTCGCGCCACAAAAGGTGATGGATACTTATGGCGCCGATATTCTGCGTCTGTGGGTAGCGTCGACCGATTATTCTGGCGAGCTGACCATCAGCGACGAGATCCTCAAGCGGGTGGCTGATGGCTATCGTCGTATCCGTAATACCTTGCGCTTTTTACTCTCAAACCTGGCTGATTTTGATGCCAGCAAAGACCTGCTGCCCGTCGATCAATGGTTGGAAATTGACCGCTTTGCGCTGCACCTGACGCAGCAATTGCAAAACGGTATCCTGGCTGATTACGATAAATACGAATTCCACCTGGCGGTGCAAAAGTTCGTTGGTTTCTGCTCTGAAGATTTAGGTGGTTTCTACCTCGATATCCTGAAAGACCGCCTGTACACCAGCGGTGAAGCTTCACATGCACGCCGTGGGGCACAAAGCGCCTTGCATCACATCACACATGCCATGATGCGCCTGATGGCGCCGATTTTGAGTTTCACGGCCGATGAAATCTGGCAGACGCTGGGTCTGGATAGCGTGGCAACCGTGTTTGAAGAGGAGTGGTATGGTTTGCCGGAGTGTGGTTTGAGCGACAGCCAACTGCAACACTGGCAAACCGTGATTGCCTTGCGCGCGCAAGCTGCTAAGGAAATCGAGGTGTTACGCGGTGAGGGCAAAGTTGGCTCTTCATTGCAAGCGGAGCTGGAGTTTCATGTCGCCCCTGAAGCATTCGACGCATTGAGCAGTCTGCAAGATGATTTGCGGTTTGTCATGATCACCTCCAGCGCGATTACTTATAAAGTGGCCGATGCAACTGCGCAGAAAATCGTGGTTAAACCTAGTACACACCAGAAATGTGACCGCTGCTGGCATTACCGTGCCGATGTCGGCAGTGATGCGGCGCATCCGACCATTTGTGGCCGTTGCGTAAGCAACCTGTTTGGCAGTGGTGAAGTACGCAAATATGCTTAAACTGCGTTCGGCTTTGCCTTGGTTGATATTGAGCGCGGTTGTGATCGTTCTCGACCTGTACACCAAGCATTTGGTGCAGCAGGCTTTTGTCTACGGCGAACACCTACCGGTCACGGGCTTTTTTGACCTGGTGCGTTACCACAACACTGGCGCGGCCTTCAGCTTTCTGGCCAATGCCGGTGGCTGGCAGCATGGTTTTTTTACCGCGGTTTCTACGCTGGCCTCTGCAGTGATGGTGTATTTGTTGGTCAAGCATCCGCAGAAAAAGCTGTTTTGCTTTGGCTTGGCGCTGGTATTGGGTGGTGCCTTGGGTAATTTGTATGACCGTTTAACGCTGGGCTATGTCGTCGATTTTCTGTTGTTCTATTATCAGCAATGGGCCTGGCCGGCATTTAATGTCGCCGATAGCGCTATTTGCGTCGGGGTGGGCCTGTTGATGCTGGATAGTTTTAAACAGCCGAACACATCGTTGTAGCTAGAAGCGAGGCCATGATGGATGGGCTGCAATATACCTTTAGCGATATCATCAAACAGTGGTTAGGCAGTAAAAGCACTTGGCACTATGTCAGCTTACCGGCGGCCATGTCAGATGAAATTCACACGGTGAGTCAATATCACCAGACCAAGCGCCGTGGCTGGGGGGCGGTGAAAGTGGCGGTAAGCATGGGTGACCAGCAGTGGCAAACCTCTATATTCCCGGCGTTTGAGGGTAAACGTTATGCGCTGTTTTTAAAGGCAGACGTCCGTAAGCGCCTGGCAGTCACGGTGGGCAGTGAAGTTAGCGTGTCATTAACAGTTCTGTTTTAGACGTCAACCCGCCGCCTGGCTGGCTGGCGGTCAATAGTTTGTGTATGTCCTCTATGGGCATCGGCCTGCCCAGTAAAAATCCCTGAATGCAGTCGCAGCCGGTGTCACGTAAGAAGTCGAGTTGGGCCTGGGTTTCTATACCTTCAACCACCACCGAAATTCCCAGGATGCCTGCTGTTTTCACAATGGTGCTGACAATCTCACTGTCAGCGGTGCTGTCTGGCACATCAACCATAAATGCACGGTCTATCTTTAGTTCATCAATCGGCAAGTGTTTCAGCTTGAACAGCGACGAATTGCCGACACCAAAATCATCCAGTGACACACGCACGCCGAGCTCTTTGAGTTGTTTGAGAATTTCCAGCGCCTGCTCTTCGTGTTCAAAAACGGCGCTTTCGGTGATTTCCAGTGTAATAAGTGCTGGTGGAGTTTCATATTGCTGCAGCAACTGGCTAATGCGCAAGGGCAGGCTGTGGTCGCGGAATTGGCGTGGTGAAATATTGATGGATAAGCCTACTGTTTGACCGCTTTGCTGCATCAATACGGATAAATGACGAAAAGCCTCGCTGATGACCCATTCACCAATATGCAAAATCAGCCCGGATTGCTCGGCATAAGGGATAAATTCGGCCGGTGAAATAACATCGCCTTTGTTATTGCGCCAGCGGATCAGGGCTTCAATATTAGCGATGCGCGGTTGCGCCTGTTGGTTCAGGTTGAAGATAGGCTGAAACTGTAAAAAGAATTCCTGTTTTTTAATCGCTTTGCGTAGTTGTACATCCAGCCGGAAACGGTTTTGCGCCAGCTTGGTTTGTTCTTTGCAATAGAATAAAAACAGGTGCTGTGTTGAGCGTTTAGCGTGGGCAAGAGCGGTATTGGCATTACGCGCAAGCTGGTCTGCATTACTGGCATCGCGCGGGTAGAGGCTGATACCGATGCAGGCATCTAGGATTAATTCATGGCCTTCTGCCAAGACGGGTTTGTGCACGATTTTGCATAAGTTGTGTGCCAGGTGCACGAGCTCGGCATCGGTTTTGTGGCGTGTGACAATCAGGGCAAATTTGTCGCCATGCACACGGCCGAGTTCACCGCAGTCATTGGTGATGTATTGCAGGCGCTGGGCAACTTCGAGCAGAAACAGGTCGCCGGTACGATGGCCAAAGCTGTCATTAATACTTTGAAAGTGCTTTAAATCAACCATCAGCAGGGCAACCATGCCGCTGTCGTTAGCGGCGTTAATGATGGCATGTTCGAGCAGGTTGAGCATGGCCAGCCGGTTGGGCAGGCGCGTGAGCGGGTCACTGCGCGATAGTTGCAGGTACTCCATCTCTTTTTCGGCCAGGCGTTTTTCGGCGCGTAGCAGTTTCTCACTTTCGCGCAATAAAATGCTTTGCCTGACGGCGGAGAAAATCAGTATCGATGTCACCGAGCCGATCGCAATATGGTAAGCATACGGGTGCGGGCCGCTTTGCCACCAGATCAGCAGCAGGGTGCTGATACTGAATACCACGGCAATCACCGGAATCCAGCTACGCAAGCGGCGGCATTGGCGATGGAATGCGGTTTTTTTGGCGATACGCACCTGCCAGCCATAGAGCCCGCTGCCGATCAGCAGGTCGGCGACGGAGAAGCCATAGTTAATCCAGAGGCTGGTTTGCGGGCTGTGATTGAGTGCATTCAGGTTCCATTGCATCCAGCAGATGCCTAGCAGGGCGAGCCCAGCGCTGAGTAACAGCCAGGGCATCATCCAGGCCGGTCTTAAATAAGGGATGAGTAGCAGTGAAACCAGGGCGGCGCTGAGCATGCTGGCCGGGTAGGCGGTGAGCACTGCCAGTTGTAGCAGGCTGACATCTGCCGACTGTGGTAAATAAGAAATCAGCACATAGCCGAGGATGGCAATGCTGAATGAAGCGGCGTCGATGGTGAATGCCCAGGTTTTTGAGCGCGAGAGCTGGCTGCGCAGGGCGGTGATAAAGCCAATGATGAGGCAGGGGCCCAATAATGGGTAAAAAATATCCGATTGTGCCGGGAAGGCGGTTTGATGCGTCAGGACTTGAAATATCCATAATACGCCGCCGATAAAGTAGGCGATGGCCCCAATGACAAACCAGCGTTTACAGGCGCGATGTGCGGGGTTGGCGCGGAAATAACCCAGGAGGGCAAGCATGAGGCAGGCACTGATGGTCGACATCCAGTGGACGTTGTCCAGCCATAGCGCTGTTTTAGGCGTCGCGTTGAAGGAGGCCGCTAGGCAAAGCAGTAAAACAGATACAGCAACAACAATAACTTTACGCGAAAGTGTCATGCAGCCCCCTTGTTTTTTGTCAATTCTAACAAGGGGTTAGAAAAAAACTAGTCCCTGCCGATAATTAGTTTCACGATATGCATTAATCCAACACACAGTGCGCCAGCAAGTACGCCAACGGCGGCGTTCATCAGCCATGACCATTGTGAAAACTGCTCAACCAGCGCGTGTAGTGGGTGTATGCCATGCACGATGATGCCGCCGCCCACCAGAAACATGGCCGCCGTGCCCAGCACGCTGAGTAAGCGCATTAAATGCGGCACGATTTGCACCATGCCCCAGCCGAGTTTACGCGTCGCTTGCGACGGCAGGTGTGTACCTGGGCGTTGCATCAGCCATAAACCAATATCATCCATTTTGACGATGAGGGCCACCAGGCCATAGACACCGATGGTCATGACCACCGCAATCAGAGACAACACCAGGATGCGTTGCGTCAGCGCAGCATCGGCCACCACGCCTAAGGCAATGACGATAATTTCGGCCGACAGGATAAAGTCAGTGCGCACTGCGCCTTTGATTTTTTCTTGCTCCAGCGCCACCAGGTCAGTCTGCGGTTGCTGCATGGCGGCATGTAAGGCTTGTGCATGTGCGTCTTCTTTGGTGTTGTGACGCAGTTTGTGCCAGACTTTTTCAAAGCCTTCAAAACACAAAAAAGCACCGCCAAGCATGAGTAAGGGCGTAATCAGCCAGGGTAAAAAGGCGCTGATCAGTAAAGCCGCAGGCACCAGGATCAGCTTGTTAATAAATGAGCCGCGGGCTACGGCCCATACCAAAGGTAACTCACGGTTTGCCGCAATACCGGTGACTTGCTGTGCATTCAGTGCCAGGTCATCGCCCAGCACGCCGGCCGTTTTTTTTTGCTGCTAACTGGCTCATCACCGACACGTCGTCGAGCATGGTGGTGATGTCATCGAGTAATGCCAGCAGGCTGGATCCGGCCATGGTTTGTCCTGTATCAATGGGAATAGTTGTTTATTCTAAAGGATTCCCGTTAGAATAGCGGCATGGTAACGCGCAGATTTCAACAGTGGATGGCACGCATGGCCTTGATGGCAATCATGCTGGCAGCGCTCGTCCCCAGTTTGAGTTTGGCTTTTCCCATGCAGAGCGGTAAAACCTTTGTGCAGGAAGTGTGTTCTTCGCAGGGCGGCAAGTTGGTGATTCAGGTGCTCACTACGCAAGGCAAGTTACGCGCCACGCTGATCGACTACCAGCCGTCGCAAAAGCCGGTGTCACTTAGCCATCACCTCAATCATTGTCCATTCTGCCATATGGCAATGGATGATGTGGTCGTGCCATCACCCAGCCCGGCCTATATCCTGTTTCAGCAAGCCCAGGCCGATATCGCACTGAGCGAGTATCGCGCCCCGGTTGTTTCCAATTTTTACCCCACTGCGCACACCAGTCGCGCGCCCCCTCTGGCTCCACGCGCAATCTAGTTCCGTCAATTATTTGACGGGTTTAGCGTCTGCCTGTGTCCCAGGCATGAATGGAGTCATCTCATGATTATTATCAACCTACAGGCAATGATATTTGCCAAGCAGGTGGAGTGGAAACGCCACATCACCCTCAAAGAAATTGCCGAGTCCACTGGCATCAGCCGCATGACTTTGCACCGCATGGTCAAAAACTCTACCTACAACGCATGCACCGAGCATTTGGGCAAGCTATGCACTTATTTCGCTTGCGACATCAGCGCCTTGATCCGCTGGCAGCCAGAAAGTGCTGTCAGGCAAGTGTTTGCAGCTTGATCTTTAGGAAGATTGCACTGCTTGTCTGATTGCAGGCAGTGCACATTGCGTAGAAAAATAAGGGAATACAATATGAACAAAACAAAAATCTGCCTGGCTATCTTGGCCGCTGTGCCTTATCTGGCACAGGCCGAGCATGAGGGCACGGTCCATCTGGATGAAGTCAAAGTGGTGGCAAAGAAAAACAAAGCGTCACTGACACAGCCGGATATAGAAACGGCAAAAGAAAACCTGTCAAAAACGGCAGGTGGTACGACGGTGGTTGATATGGAAACCGTGCGCGAAGGGCGTACCAGTAATATGCAGGATACGCTGGGTATGGCGACGGGCGTCCTGGCACAATCTCGCTTTGGTGCAGAAGAAACACGTTTGTCTATCCGTGGCTCTGGCTTACAGCGCACCTTTCATGGCCGTGGCCTGAAGTTAATGCAAGATGGTATCGCAGTCAATCTGGCCGATGGCGGCTTTGATTTTCCGGCCATTGACCCGATGGCGACGGATTATATTGAAGTCTATCGTGGCGCCAATGCCTTGCAGTATGGTTCGACCAATCTGGGTGGTAGCATCAACTTTATTTCCCGCACCGGTTACACGGCGCCTGCGCTGGAGGTCCGCTCAGAAGGTGGCAGTTACGGCTATTATCGACTCGGTGTTAGCACGGGCGGCGTCAAAGATAACGTGGACTACTTTGTCAGTGCCAGCAAATACCATTCGGACAGTTTTCGCGACAACGCACAGCAAGGTGCAGACCGCCTGACCGGGAATGTGGGCATCCGGCTCAATGAACAGGTGGAAACCCGCTTCTTTTTTGGCTACGTCAATAATGACTCACAACTTTCAAGCAGCCTGACCAAAGCGCAGTTAAAAGATGATCCTAAACAGGCGACCGTGACTGCTGGTCAAGGCATTAACCAACGTAATATCAATGTCACCCGTGTGGCAAACAAGACCACTATTTTGTTTGACCAGAGCAAGCTGGAACTGGGGGCTTATTATGCGCGCAAGGGCTTGTTCCACCCGATTGGCAACTTTGGTGACACTACCGGCGTAATTGATCAAGAGTCATACGATATTGGTTTGACCGCGCGCTGGGCTTACCAGGGCGAATTGTTTGGTCTTAAAAACGAGTTTGTGGCCGGGCTGTCGCCTACACGTGGACGCACTGATGCAAAAAACTATTTAAACGTCAATGCCAGACGCGGTGCCTTGCTCAATGATTTCGACCAGAAAGCCACTAACTTCGAAACCTATCTCGAAGATCGCCTGAGCCTGGATGAGCAGTGGACGGTGATTGCCGGGTTGCAATATGCAAAATCCAAGCGCGACTCTCAAGACCAGATGATCACTGCCAGTGGTGACCAGAGCGTGGATAAAACCTATAGCCAGACCAGCCCGAAACTGGGCGTGCTGTATCAGTTGCAGCCACAGGTGCAAGTATTTGCCAATGCCTCGCGCAGTTTTGAGCCGCCGAGTTTTGGCGAGCTGAACAGCCTGGTAGTGAGCAGCCTTAAGGCACAAAAAGGCACCACCTTTGAAATTGGCTCACGCGGTAATAGTGAGTTTGTTGACTGGGATGTGGCGTTTTATCAGGCACGCTTGCAGGATGAGTTGCTGCAGGTCGGCGCAGCCGGTTCGCCTTTTGCCAGCCAAA
>Ga0066541_115881_pt1 | contig 13090 bp, 10 predicted proteins | sample LakWasMe79_HOW10_FD_61132 | JGI IMG/M metagenome (GOLD analysis project Ga0066541, IMG submission 61132) | Metatranscriptome of freshwater sediment methanotrophic microbial communities from Lake Washington under simulated oxygen tension -... | ecosystem: Environmental > Aquatic > Freshwater >... | reverse complement strand
GGCAAATCAAATGAAATACTTCCAAATTCTGTGTTGCTTGGCATCATATGGGGTTTTAAATTTTTTATTAACTTTATCTCTAACTACTCTAGGCTTGGGGCAAAAAGGAGATATGATATTTTTTTATTCTTTTAATTATTCTGCGTTGTCCAAAAAATCTTTAATCTTGTCCACATATTTATCAAAAAACGATCTTCTAATTTTTGTTTCTGTAGATTCCTCTCTTACCGGATCTACTTGAAGCACTCTTTCAGGCTGTACATATACCTCTTCTTTAATTTCCACTTTTTCTTCTACAATAGGCTCTCTATAATAAGTTACTTTTTCAGGTGCGGCGGCAACTTGCATTTTTACCGCACTTTGTGTTTTATTTTCAATACTGTTCATTACTAGTCCAACTGCTGTAGCATATAACGGACTTGAAATTTCCTCATCTGAATTTCCTGCCAGATGTTCGTTTGGATAACCAATTCTCGTATCCATTCCGGTTATGTATTCCACCAATTGTTTAATATGCTTCAATTGTGCACCACCACCTGTAAGAACGATTCCTGCAATCAATTTTTTTCGCGGATCCTCATGACCGTAGGCTCTCACTTCGGTAAAAACCTGCTCAATGATTTCAACCACCCTGGCATTGATAATTTTTGAAAGGTTTTTTAACGAAATCTCTTTAGGCTCTCTTCCTCTTAATCCTGGTATAGAAACAATTTCATTGTCTTTATTTTCCCCCGGCCAAGCAGAACCAAATTTCACTTTCAATAATTCGGCTTGCTTTTCAATAATCGAGCAACCTTCTTTAATATCATCTGTAATTACATTTCCGCCAAAAGGTATTACTGCTGTATGACGAATAATTCCATCTTTAAAAATTGCCAAATCAGTTGTTCCCCCTCCAATATCGATAAGAGCAACTCCGGCTTCTTTTTCTTCTTGACTTAAAACTGCATCAGAAGATGCTAACGGCTCCAATGTTAATCCTGATAATTCGATACCTGAACTTTGAATACATCTGCCAACATTTCTAATAGATGATGCCTGTCCAACTACGACATGGAAACTGCTCTCCAGTCTTCCGCCATACATTCCGATAGGCTCTTTAACATCTGACTGTCCGTCAATTTTAAATTCCTGAGGCAACACATGTATAATTTCCTCTCCCGGCAACATAGCCAGTTTATGAACCTGATTGATCAATAAATCAATATCGCTTCCACCTATAACTTCTTCAGGATTACTTCTGCTGATATAATCGCTATGCTGAATACTTCTGATATGCTGACCAGCAATACCCACTACAACATCTTTTATTTTATAACCTGAATTATTTTCCGCCTCAAGTATTGCCTGTTGAATAGATTGAATAGTTTGCGTAATATTATTCACAACGCCTCTTGCCACACCCAAACTTTTAGATTTTCCAACACCTAAAATTTCAAGCTTACCATATTCATTCTTTTTGCCTATCATGGCAACAATTTTCGTCGTCCCAATATCTAGACCTACTGCAATATTCTCTTTTTCCATTTTCTATTATTTTGTGCAAACTACTTGTTCCGTAAATCTGAGATCTATTTTTTTATATTTATACAAAGAACTGTCCAAACTTACTTTTTGAAAAAAAGCTTTATAGTTTTGAAATTTACGTTCTACATTTATCAAACTGCCAAAATCAATTTGATAATTATAATTTCTATTGAGCATTAATAAGCTACCATTAGGCATAATTTGTATACCAATGATGTTTTTTCTCAAAAACGCATCATCATAAATTATCTTAAATAATTTAAATAAATCTTTGTTGTTTTTCTTGTTTATCTCCCCAGAAACAAGTGGAACCCGAGCTGTAAAATTCGCTGATAAAGGCATGGTATTACCCTCACTGTCAATATAGAAGGAACCCTCATCATTAAAGACCCTAGCAATAGGCGTCTTTTGTTTTACAACTGCTTTTAGAACACCATCGATACTCACATACACATCTGCCTTCTCGATCATTTCCTGAGCATTTAATACTTGCTCCAATTTATTCAAATCTAGCCTATCTTTTCTTATGGTTTTAGCATTCGAATTATTTTCTATCAACAATTTATTAACCGTTTCGTTTTTCAGAAAAAGAGCGTTTTCGCCTACAAAAATTACTTCTGATTTAGTCAGTTTTCTTTTAGAATTTCGTTTTGATGTAAACGAAAAAAGAAAAATAACCAAAATAAACATCAGTAATAATCTTATATTATTCCAGCTAAAGACTTTCATATAATGCTTTTTTAATTGAAGGAACCATTTCTCCCAGATCACCGGCTCCAATCGTTACAATAACGCTGGCATCATTTGCTAAAATCTCAGGAATTAAATCCTCTTTACTGACTATTTTTTTATGCTCATTTGTCATTTTATCCATAAGCCATTGAGAAGTAACACCTTCCATAGGCAATTCACGGGCCGGATAAATTTCCATCAAAAATACTTCATCAAAAGCCGATAAACTTTTGGCAAAATTATCTGCGAAATCTCTTGTTCTGCTAAATAAATGAGGCTGAAAAACAGCTAACACTTTTTGACCCGGATACAATTCACGAACTGCTTGATGAACAGCGTTTATTTCAGTCGGGTGATGTGCATAATCATCAATGTATACTAAATTTTCTTCTTTAATCTGATACGAAAAACGTCTTCTGATTCCCCTAAAAGAAACCAAAGCTCTGGCAATAACATCGGTTGGGGTGCCGTATGTTACTGCCATTGCTAATGCCATTAAAGCATTCATTAAATTATGCCTTCCTGGCAATCCGAAACGCAAATCTTTTATGAGTCCGTTTGGGGCTTTAACATCAAAAACATAACTGCTGTTTTCTATTCTCACGTTGAAGGCTTCAAAAACAGCTTCTTCATTAACTGCACAAATCATCCCTTCAATAGGCAATTCATTGGTTATAAAAAGCTTGCTTTTATCTTCAACTTTATTTGCAAATTCTACGAATGAAGCCTCTATGGCCTCGCTCGTTCCATAAATATCCAAATGATCTGCATCCATGGATGTAATACAAGCAATATTTGGATGCAAATGCAGGAAAGAACGGTCAAATTCATCAGCTTCAACAACAGTTACTGTTTTACCGTTTCCTATTAAATTTGAATCATAATTCTCAACAATTCCACCTATAAAAGCCGTCACATCAGCTCCGCTTTCAAACAAAATATGTCCTAAAATACTTGACGTTGTAGTCTTTCCATGAGTTCCTGCTACCGCAAAACAAAAAGTATCTTTGGTGATTATACCCAAAACTTCGGCTCTCTTTTTTACCTGATATTCTCTCTCCAGAAAATAATTCCATTCCGAATGCTTAACCGGTACTGCAGGAGTAATTATTACTAATGTATTTTCAACATAATAATCACTTCGGATTAGATTAATATCATCTTCAAAATGGATATCAATTCCGCTTTCAATCAATTCACTGGTAAGTATAGAAGGGGTTTTATCATATCCTGAAACCTGTTTCCCGATAGTTTTAAAATAACGGGCCAAAGCACTCATTCCAATGCCTCCGATTCCTATAAAATAGACGTTATTTATCTGATTTAAATTCATTTTGCTTTATTTATAAGATTTTGCAAATCTATTTTTTGTTTTTTTCTTCAATCAACTTAACGATTGCATCAACAATTTGTTCTGTTGCTTTTGGCTTAGCCAGCAACTTGATATTTTCACCCAATTGGTCTTGTTTTCCCTGATCTTTTATCAATGATTCAAACACCAAGCTAAAGTCATCATCCAATTGTGATTCTTTAAGTAAAATAGCTCCTTTTTTATTTACAATTGCCTGTGCATTTTTAGTCTGATGATCCTCTGCAACATTTGGCGACGGAATAAAAATCACTGGTTTACCGACAATACACAATTCTGAAACAGAAGAGGCTCCTGCTCTCGAAATAACAACGTCTGCAGCTGCATAAACCAAATCCATTCTTTCAATAAATGCAACTACCTGAACATTGTGCTTATTATATTTTTTATATTCCTCCAGATAAAATTTTCCGCATTGCCATATCACCTGCACATTTAAAGAAAGCAGATTGTCCAATTCTTTTTCTATCAATTGATTGATTCTTCTGGCACCAAGACTACCTCCAAGAACCAACAATGTTTTTTTGGATGGATTCAAACTAAAATATTCGAGAGCTTCATTCCTTTTGTCCTGAATATCCAATAAATCCTGACGAACAGGATTCCCGGTCAAAATTATTTTGTCTTCAGGAAAAAACCGTTCCAAATGGTCATAAGCAACACATATGCTGTTCGCTTTTTTACTCAAAAGCTTATTAGTAATTCCCGGATAAGAGTTTTGTTCTTGAATTACGGTTGGAATGTTCATACTATTGGCCATTTTCAACAGTGGTCCACTGGCAAAACCACCAGTACCAATAACAACATCCGGCTGGAATTTTTTTATAATTTTTCTGGATTCCCATAAACTATTCAATAATTTAAAAGGGAACATTGCATTTTGAATTGTTAATTTTCTTTGCAGACCAGCTATCCAAAGTCCTTTTATTTTGTAACCTGCCTGAGGCACCTTTTGCATTTCCATTTTGTCTTTGGCACCCACGAACAAAATTTCAGCATCGGGAAAACGGGATTCCAATTCATTTGCAATTGCAATTGCAGGATAAATATGCCCTCCTGTACCGCCTCCACTCAAGATAAATTTATGCTTTGCCATTTTGAAAAAATTTCTAAGTTGCTTCTTTTAATACTAAATTGTAACGAACTGTAATGTTTTATAATATCTAAAAAACCCAATTATTTTAACACCGCATTCATTGGGTTTGTTGAATTATCCGTAATTGAATAATCACTTGTGTCAAAATCCTCATTTACATTTTTAAAATCTGCTTCCTCAAGATCTGCTTCCAATTCTCTGTCTATAAGCTTTTGAAGTATTTCTTCTCTTTTTTCTTTTTCTAATTTTTCCTGAGCTATTTCTTCTTCTTTTTTGGTTACATTCAAAATAATTCCGAGTCCAAAACAGGTCATCCAAATCGAACTACCACCACTACTTATCAAAGGCAGTGTCTGTCCGGTTACCGGCAATAATTCAACAGCTACCGCCATATTAATCATGGCCTGAAAAATCATTGGAAACCCTAATCCTATTACCACTAATTTCCCAAATAGCGTATTTGCTTTATGCGAAGCAACAACAAACCGGAACAACAAAAGCAGATACAGCAATAATACTCCCAAACCTCCTACAAGCCCGTATTCTTCAACAATAATGGCATAAATAAAATCCGAAGATGACTGTGGAAGGAAATTTTTCTGAACACTTTTTCCAGGTCCTAAACCATATATCTGTCCGGAAGCAATGGCAATTTTAGCTTTCTCAATTTGGTAATCATCCTCATCCGCTTTATTGCTTGTAAAATTCTCAATTCGGCTTCCCCATGTTCCTACCCTGCTGAAAAATCTGGAATCAGGAAATGCTTTTGCTATTAATATAAAAAACGTCAGAAACAGCACTCCAGATCCAATGATAAAAAAGATGTATTTCAAAGGATATCTTCCGATAAAAACAAGCATAATCACCATCGAAAAAATCAAAGCTGTAGTAGAAAAGTTGGCCGGAAGTATAAACATCAGTGTTATAAAAACCGGAGTCCAAAGTTCCCACAAAGAAGATTTAAAAGTGACAGGTGTTTCTCTCGTTTTGGACAAATAACGCGCTACAAAAATGAACAGCATTATCGCCGCCAATGTAGAAGTCTGAAATGACAATCCAATGAATGGAATCTGAATCCATCTGCTGGCATTCGCGCCCGCAATCACAGTTCCTTTGACCAAAGTATAGGCCAGTAAAAGCCACACTACCGGCAATCCTGCTTTTGAAATAGCTCTGAAATAGTGATACGGAATTTTATGAACCCAATAAATAATTAAAAAACCAATGCAGATATGGGCAAAATGTTTTACCAGATAACCCAAAGTATTACCAGTTCCATGACCCAAATAAGCCAAATTACTGCTCGCACTAAAAACCGGCATAAAAGAAAACAGGGCCAATAAGGCCACGAATGACCAAATACCTTTGTCTCCTTTTAGCTTGTTAATTAGTTCTTTCATCACTTATTAAGTTTAGAAAGTTTAAAAAGATTATCGTTTGTTAAAATAAATTTAGAATTACTATTATCTAAACATTCTAAACTCTTACCCTTATAAACTTATTTTATAAATTCTTTACCGCTTGTTTGAATTGTCTTCCTCTGTCTTCATAGTTTTCAAACAAATCAAAACTGGCACATGCCGGTGACAACAACACTGTATCGCCTTTTTCAGACAAACGCTGCGCCATACGGACAGCTTCATTCATACTTGTTACTTCAACCATTATATCAACAACATTTCCAAAGGTGTCAATGATTTTTTTATTATCAACTCCTAAACAAACAATTGCTTTTACTTTTTCACGTACCAATGACATTAATTCATGGTAATCGTTTCCTTTATCAACTCCTCCCACTATCCAGACAGTAGGTGTGGTCATGCTGTCTAAAGCAAAGAATACAGAATTCACATTTGTAGCTTTCGAATCATTAATATATTGTACGTTTTGAATTTTCAATACTTTTTCCAAACGATGTTCAACACCTTGAAAATTAGATAAACTCTCACGAATAGTTTCTTTTCTTATCTGCAAAATTTTTGCAACAGAAGTCGCCGCCATAGCATTCTTTAAATTATGTTTTCCTTCCAATGCAATGTACTCTGTTTCCATTGTGAACTCTTCTTGATTGATCTTTACTTCCATTTTATTATTTTTTAAATAAGCTCCTTCAGTAAATTCGTCGGTTAACGAAAAAGGAATTAACTTGGCTTTAACTTTGTTTTTATTTTTACTCAGCCATTCTGAAATGGCTTCATCATTTGCATCATAAATCAGAAAATCTTTTTCTGTTTGGTTCATCGTGATACGAAACTTTGACTCTATATAATTTTGAAATTTATAATCGTATCGATCTAAATGGTCCGGGCTTATGTTTGTTATTATTGCGATATCCGGTTTGAACTTTACGATTCCGTCCAGTTGAAAACTGCTCAACTCTATCACATAATAATCATAATTATTATCAGCAACCTGCCATGCAAAACTTTTTCCAACATTTCCAGCCAATCCAACATTTAAGCCCGCAGTTTTCAACAAATGATACGTAAGCATTGTTGTGGTCGTTTTCCCGTTGCTACCTGTTATCCCTACAAAATGAGCATTTGTAAAAGGTGCCGCAAATTCAATTTCGGAGATTACAGAAATTCCTTTGCTTTTTAGTTGCTTTACAATTGGTGATTTATCAGGAATACCAGGGCTTTTCATAACCAAATCGGCATTCAAAACTAAATCTTCAGTATGTTTTTCTTCTTCCCAAGCGATGCCATTTATAATCAGCACCTCTTTATAACTGTCTTTTATTTTTCCAAAATCAGAAACAAAAACATCATAACCTTTTTTCTTACCGAGAATGGCGGTTCCTACCCCGCTTTCTCCTCCTCCTAAAATCACTAGCCTCATATTATCTCAGTTTCAGTGTAACAATTGACAAAATGGCCAGCATTATAGCAACTACCCAAAACCGGGTCACTATTTTACTTTCATGATATCCTTTCTTTTGATAGTGATGATGAAGCGGCGACATTAGAAAAATTCTCCGCCCTTCACCAAAGCGTTTTTTGGTATATTTAAAATAGCTGACCTGCAAAACAACAGAAAAATTTTCGACCAGAAAAATTCCGCACAGTAAAGGAATAAGCATTTCTTTACGAACAGCAATTGCAAGCACCGCAATAATTCCACCAATAGTCAAACTCCCTGTATCACCCATAAAAACAGAAGCCGGATAAGAGTTGTACCACAGAAAACCAATTAAAGCTCCGAGGAATGAAGCTATAAAAACGGTCATTTCTCCAGAATGCGGGATGTACATTATATTTAGATAATTTGAAAAAATAATATTACCGGAAACAAATGTAAAAATCCCTAATGCAAATACTGAAACAGCCGAAGTTCCCGCTGCCAAACCATCAATACCATCTGTAAGATTGGCACCGTTTGAAACTGCAGTTATAATAAAAATTACAACAGGAATAAAAATCAGCCAGGCCCATTTTTCGTAATCACCGCCTGTCCATGCCAAAACCTCGGCATAATCAAATTCGTTATTTTTAAAAAAAGGAATTGTTGTAGCGGTAGATTTTTCCTCTAATGAAGCAGTCCTTACAACTGTTTCGCTGGTTTGTTTAAAAACATCTTTTTTTCCTGTATCCGTTCTAACGGTTACTACAGGACTAAAATACAGAACAGAACCTACGATTACTCCCAATCCTACCTGTCCGAATACTTTAAAAATCCCTTTGAGCCCTTGCTTATCTTTCTTGAAAATTTTAATATAGTCATCAATAAAACCAATAGTCCCCATCCATAAGGTGGTAACAATCAACAAAACAATATAGATATTATGCAATTTTGCAAAAAGAACTACAGGAACTAAAGTCGCAAAAATGATAATAATACCCCCCATTGTAGGTGTTCCGGCTTTTTCATTTTGCCCTGCCAAGCCTAGTTCGCGAACTGTTTCCCCTACTTGCTGTCTGCTCAAAAAACCAATGATGCGTTTTCCATAAATGGTAGACAATAACAATGACAACATCAATGCTAAGGACGATCTAAAAGTAATGTACTGAAAAACCCCTGCACCAGGAACATCCATTACTTTGTCTAAATATTGAAATAAGTAGTATAGCATATCTCTTTGTTTATTTGGTTAATCGTTAATTTGTGTAATCGTTTGGCATTTTCTATTCGAATAAACGAATAAACAAATAACCGATTAAACTATTATTTCCCTAATTGGTCTAAAATCTCTTTTACATTTTTCATATCATCAAAATCATGACGTACCCCTTTGATTTCCTGATAAGTTTCGTGGCCTTTACCGGCAATCAATATAATATCATTCGGCTGAGCCAATTGACAGGCTGTTTTAATAGCCTGCAGCCTATCTGTAATCGACAAGACTTTTTTAAAATTTTGAGCTTGTATCCCCTTTTCCATCTCTTGAATTATGGCCTCCGGTTCTTCGTTTCTAGGATTATCAGAAGTTAAGATTACTTTATCACTCAAATCTGAGGCGATATTAGCCATAACAGGACGTTTTGCAGTATCTCTGTTACCACCACAACCTACAACCGTGATTAATTGCTCGTTATTGGTTCGCACATCGTTTATAGTATTCAAAACATTTTCGAGTGCATCCGGCGTGTGGGCATAATCCACAATAGCTGTTATATTGGTATTGGAAACGATATACTGGAATCGTCCGGAAACACTTTCCAGTTCCGACATCAAACGAAGCACCTCCAAACTGTCCAGCCCTAATTCTACAGCTGTCCCGTATATTGCCAGCAAATTGTAAGCATTAAAAGTTCCAATTAATTTAACCCAAACTTCATTTCCGTTTATTTTCAGCAGCAATCCCGACAATTGATTTTCGAGAATTTGAGCTTTATAATCGGCGTATGTTTTTAAAGCATAAGTAAGTTTTCTGGCCGAAGTGTTTTGAAGCATTACCTGCCCGTTTTTATCATCAATATTGGTTAATGCAAAAGCACTGGCTGGCAAATGATCGAAAAATGATTTTTTCACGTCTCTATATTCCGCAAAAGTTGGATGGTAATCCAAATGATCGTGGGATAGATTGGTAAATATTCCACCTCTGAAATGCAGTGCTTCAGTACGTTTTTGATGAATTCCGTGTGAACTCACTTCCATAAAACAATATTCAACACCGGCATCAGCCATTTCCTTAAGAAAGTGATTTATGGTAATTGAATCAGGAGTGGTATGGGTAGCTTTATATTCTATATCATCTACCAAAATTTTCACCGTTGACAGCAAACCTACTTTAAAACCAGCCTTCTTAAACAGTTGACACAACAAAGAAGCTATAGTCGTCTTACCATTAGTTCCTGTAATACCTACCAATTTCAATTTTTGAGAAGGATTCCCAAAATAATTAGCAGCCATAAAAGCTAACGCTGCATTGGTGTCTTTTACACATACATAGGTTACTCCATTTACTAAATCAGCTGGAAGTGTATCACAAATAACTGCTGCAGCACCAAGTTCGATTGCTTTTTCTATAAAATCATGACCATCTGAAATTGTGCCTCTAATAGCTATAAAAACATCATTTTTTTCAATTTTTCTGGAATCAAAATTCAATTGATTTATAGCAACTTCTGTAGAACCTGTTACAGATTCTATAGCCACTTTATATAATATGTCTTTTAATATACTCATGATAATTCCAATAGAATTGATGAATTTTTTACAATACTCTGTCCTGCCTGAATGGATTGTTTTTTTACTTTCCCAACCCCGACAGCTTTAACCTTGAACCCCAAATTTTCCAATAATGCAACTGCATCCATTCCTGCCATTCCTTTTACATTAGGAACCGAATTTTGCTTTTTCTGCATTTTTACATAATAGGTATTATAATTATTCTCTTGTTTCGGATTAGGATTATCTAATTTCTTTATCACATTAGTAGAAGGTGTATCGGTAAAAATTTTCTGTGCGATTCTCTTAAAAACCGGCCCAGCCACATCGGCACCATAATAATTGTTTTTTGAAGTATTTGGTTTATGAACAACCACAATACAAGAATACATAGGTTTATCTGCAGGAAAATAACCTACAAAAGAAGATGCATAATATTTATCCACCCCTCCATTCTTGGCATAATTCATTGCCGCGGTTCCAGTTTTACCAGCCATGGAAAAATCTTTAGAATACAATTTGGACGCAGTTCCTTTTTTTACCACATTAGCTAATACTGCCTTAACTTTTCTTAATGTCTCTGGCGAACAAATCCTTGGATTCATCACCTCTGTATCGTATTTTTTTATGGTTTTATTCCATGCTTTAATTTCTGTAACCAATTGTGGTTTCACCATCACTCCATTATTTGCAACAGCATTATAAAATGTCAGTGTTTGCAATGGTGTCACCGAAACTCCATATCCATAAGCCATCCATGGAAGTGAAACGTTAGACCAGTTTTTATCACTTGGTTGCGGGATAAAAGGTTTTCCTTCACCTTGAAAAGCCAATCCTAATTTCTTATTTAAACCCCAGGAATCAATATGATTCACAAACTTGGACGGATTGTTTTTGTAATTATTATAAACAGCCTGAACCATTACCGTGTTGGAAGAAACTTCAAAACCACGGGCCAACGATATTTTACCATAACCTCCCTCATGAGAATCCCTTACTTTACGTCCGGAATATGTCATTATACCTCCGTGACTGTCATAAACAGTACTTGTATCCGCCACTTTATCTTCCAGTATCGCCATCAAATCAACTAATTTAAAAGTCGATCCTGGTTCATGAGATTCGGCATAAGCATAATTAGTGGTTTCGTAATAACTTCCGTCAGTTGCTCTTCCTAAATTTGAAATAGCTTTAATATAGCCGGTTTTAGTTTCCATAACCACCACACAACCATGATCTGCCTCGTATTCTTCCAATTGTTTCAATAAAGCATGATGTGCAATATCCTGAATATAAACATCTATTGTAGAGATAACATCGTATCCATCTTGAGGTTCCACTTCGTTTACGTCACGAATAGGTTTCCATTGCCCTTTAGCAATTTTTTGCTTTAATATTTTACCATCTTTTCCGTTAAGATATTTACTATACGCCCACTCGATTCCTTTTCCATCAGAATATCCTTCGGGCATTTTTCTTTCATAACCAATAGTACGTTCTCCTATATGACCGATTGGGTGTTCTCTAATTGTTTTTTGCTCAATTATAACTCCGCCTTTGTAAGCTCCCAAATTAAATAATGGAAAGCCTTTTATTTTCATATACTGAGTATAACTCAACCCTTGAGCCACTAAATAATACCTGTTTTTATTTACTCTTGCTCTCCTAAGTTCGTTTTGGATTGTACTGCTGGATTTTTTAAGTATCATCCCCAATGAATCAGAAAGCAATTTTACATTTTTTTCAAAAGCTTCAGTTTTTGGAGCTACTGCATCAAAACGAATGGCATAACTGGGTATTGAAGTTGCCAAAAGACTTCCGTCTGCCGAATATATATTCCCTTTATTGGCAGGAATAACAAAATTCTTCACGGTTCTTTCTTTGGCCAATTCTCTGTAATGATCTCCATCAACCCACTGAATATTAGTCAGCTTCACAGCAATAGCTATTGCCATCAAAAAGATGAAAAAGGCAACCAGATAGGTTCTATAGGATATATATTTATCTTCTACTGCCATATTCTTTCTAAGAAATTTTTCTCTTTAGGTTCTTTAACTTCTATTTTAACCGGAGGAACGGTTGATGGAAAAATTTGTTTTTCTTCCATTTTTGCCGAAACTGTGGATTCCATTTTGAGTTTCATCAACTCAGAACGTCTGTCAACAAATTCAGAACGCAACTCCTTTACTTTATTTGTCAATTCAACAATCTTAAATACTTTTTGTTCGTAACGCTGCGTGTTAGCAATCATTATTATAGCAAGTAAAATCACAAAGACAATAAAGCGCCAATTTTTGACTGCATTATCATCAATTAGAAATTGTGCTTTTAATATGTTATAAATTCCACCTTTCATTTTACTACTTTTTCTCAGCTATTCTCAATTTAGCACTTCTGGCTCTGTTATTCAGCTTAATTTCCTCGTTATCGGGAATAATTAATTTTCCGATAGTTTTAAAAGGAACCGAAAAATTTCCATAAAAATCACGTTCTGGTTCTCCTTCGAACATTCCATTTTTAATGAATCTTTTCACCAATCTATCTTCTAATGAATGATAAGAAATCACACTCAACCTTCCGCCTGGTTTCAAAATCTCAAGGGACTGCTCCAAAAACTCTTTCAAAACATCCATTTCCTGATTTACCTCAATACGAATTGCCTGATAGATTTGAGCCAATACTTTATTTCGGACTTTTTCAGGCAAATATTTCGCCAAAACCTCTTTCAATTCATCAGTAGTTTTGATAGAACGATG
>Ga0066541_122249_pt1 | contig 23489 bp, 19 predicted proteins | sample LakWasMe79_HOW10_FD_61132 | JGI IMG/M metagenome (GOLD analysis project Ga0066541, IMG submission 61132) | Metatranscriptome of freshwater sediment methanotrophic microbial communities from Lake Washington under simulated oxygen tension -... | ecosystem: Environmental > Aquatic > Freshwater >... | reverse complement strand
CAGATCCTTCCTTCCAGCCCATTAGATATGAGCGCATTTTTTCTTGTTCTTCTGGGCTTATAGGCTTATCCATAGTATTCATTCGATCGGAAAAACTTTTCGTTCCAGGTGTGACGTAATTGGTGTCCAGCCAGATTGAACAATGATGGAGATGCTTTTCGGACAACCTCGAGTATTTTTTTATAACCTGATTTTGAAAGTGGCTGACCTTGTGTTCGCCCCGATTTATGCGTCACAAACAGAAAATCATTCTTCTTCGAATTTGGGATTTTTTTTCTAACACTAAGGACATAGTGATGTATTTCCTGTACCAATGATTCGTTCATGGGGAGGCGTCGATCCAGTGTTTTCACCAAAGGCTGGTAGGTTCTAGGATCATCTTTTTCGTCCGCCCTCCTGGCGACAATTAACTGATTTTTACCGAAGTCGATATCGCGAATTCGAATATTTAAGAGTTCACCGCCCCGTAAACCAAGGTGATAAAGCATAAAAATGATCAGTCGGTTTCTGATTCTGACCGACTTATCTGCAAAAGGATTAAGAGGTGAGTCAGGCCTGAGTATCTCAAAAAGCAAGTCAAGTTGTTCATCATCCAAACCTTTCTCATGCTGCTCCGCATTACGGTTCTTTTTTACGGGTCTTCTGGCTTTGATTCCTTTCTCTATTTTACCGATTTGAAATACTGTTAACTTATCCTTGCTATTAGCGATAAATTGCTCAGCTAACCACTTAGTGTATTGAGCGACAATCGTAAGTCTTACGTACTCGGTTTGAGAGCTAACCTTCTCATCAAACTCCCGCAACTCTGAAAGATTAAACATTCCGTTACTGTTTTCATTAGATTGAGAGCGGAATTTGATCTGACAAAAATCTCTGATGGCATCAAGCTCATGTTCCTTAAATAACGCAACCTTTTGAAAGCGTTCTTCAAGGCTCTCACCACGCTCTTCCATGTACCGTAACAGAACTGAAATCCCACTTAAAGTTGCTTCCATCGTCGAGTAAGACAACGATCTATTACGCACTTGAGTAGTAATGAATAAGTTGGGATAGAACAACGGCAAACCGGAACTATTATTCACTAACATACAATATCGCTCCCCAGACTCCATAACAAATGTTTTTATAACGCTTAACACGGGTAAATTACTCTAACGGTTGCGTATCTTTGACAATTCTCATATTTAATTCATTGTTAACTTTTTACATTGTAAGGGTTTGTTAAACTAGCTAGACTGTCCAATCAGATAGTGGGGCTGGAGTCCCTCTATTAGGCAGTCTATTGTCGCCGTAGCGGCTTGATCATATTTCGTAGGACTTGTGATGCCTAGCGCGTCAGAAATTAGCCGTTTGGGTATAGCACTTTGATTGCTGCTTTTAGAGTGCCGAACGCCAGCCCTTGATTTTGGGTAGCTTTCGCAAACTCTATCCGGCCTTGCGCAAAGCGGCCATGATGTCGGCAGAGAGTCAGCATTCAGTTCAGGATTTTTTAAGGTGTTCAACGTGTCCATGTGCAAAATTGTATCGCACGAACGTGACATAATAAAGCACTAAAGTGAAAATAAGTCCGATATTCGTATAATAATCCGTTAAATGGCGTTGTTAATTTTAATTTATATAAATAAATCATGATATTACAAAAGTGCGATATTAAATATTTTTATTGCCCAAAGTTTGAGGTTAGTTCGGAGTTGACATGTTGATTTCTGAACTGGATTCCGATTTGTTTGCAGTGCGCATCACGCAGTTGATAGATATTGCTGGTGGTAATTCAGAGCTCGCTCGAAAGTGCGAAGTTTCTGAATCTGTAGTACGAAAGTGGCGGAATGGCGAAAGTGATCCATCGCGCAAACGATTAATGGTTATCGCTGACATAATGGGCGTGTCTTTGGAATGGCTGGCATCGGGCAAAGGCTCGATGTGGAAAGGCGAGACTGTGGCTGTCTCTTCTTCTCCTGATATTGATGATTTTTGTTATATACCTTTATATGATGTATATGCTAGCACCGGACACGGCTTGCTTAATGACAATGAGCAAATCATTGATAGATTAGCTTTTAAACAAAGCTGGTTTCGGACTGAAATTGGCTTAAGCCCGGAAAATTGCTGCTTGATTCATGTCATAGGTGATTCTATGGAACCCACCTTGCACAAGCGGGATGTGGTCATGATTGATTGTTCTCCCACTAATATAATAGAGGACGGTATTTACTGTCTTAAACTGAGCAGTGGCCTGCTTATCAAGCGCATCCAACGCTTAATGGGGCGCAAACTCAAGGTGATTTCTGATAACCCAGCTTATGAAGCCTTCACCATCGACGATTTCAATACTGAAGACCACGCCATCATAGGTCGCGTCGTCTGGGCCGGCAAGCGTTTCTGAAAGTATGCTATTGTGCTTTCAATAGCATAAAGCTAGTACTCAGTCATTCTTGATATGTCGGGTGTTTGTCCTCATATAGCCAGTTTGTATATTAAATGAGACTGACAGTTGGCAAAGAAATACCTGGTGCGTCTAACGGAAGATGAACCTACCTATTTGAAGAGTTTAATTCATAAGGGCAAAGTGGCTGCGCATAAAAGACTTCATGCGGAAATATTGCTGAAAGCGGACCTCGGTGAATTAGGTGAAAAATGGCAGGATAAACAAATCGGCGAAACCTTTGGCCTTTCAACACGCACCGTTGAGCGCGTCAGAGAACGCTTGGTTCGGGAAGGTTTAGAGTCCGCATTAAATCGGGCGGCTCCGGTTCGGGCCAGAAAGCGAAAGATTGACGGTGAAAACGAAGCCCATCTGGTCGCTTTACTGTGTGGTGATGCGCCTGAGGGCCGTAGTCGCTGGACCTTACGCCTGCTTGGACAACGCATGGTGGAACTGGGGTACGTTGAAAGCGTAGCCCACGAAACGATTCGTCAGGCGTTAAAAAAAATGAGTTAAAGCCTTGGCAGAATAAAGAATGGTGTATTCCGGCTAAAGCGAATGCTGAATTTGTCTGCGCCATGGAAAACATACTGGAGGTTTATCAACGATCGTATGATGAAACGCATCCCTTGATCTGTATGGATGAAAGTAGCAAGCAGCACCTCAAAGAAACACGTCAGCCGATACCGGCCAAACCTGGATCGGTGGAAAAATACGATACGGAATATGAACGCAATGGCGTTAGCTCTCTATTCATGTTTTTTGAACCGCTAGAAGGAAGGCGGCATGTCGCGGTGACAAATCAACGAACGGCGATAGACTGGGCGCAGCAAATACGGCACTTGGTCGATGTCATACATCCTCGTGCGGAGCGTATTTCATTAGTAATGGACAACTTAAATACCCATACCGGCGCATCACTTTATAAGGCTTTTCCGCCTGAGGAAGCGCGGAGATTATTAGATAAACTGGACATCCACTACACGCCAAAGCACGGCAGTTGGCTGAACATGGCAGAAATCGAATTAAGCATTTTATCTAGGCAATGTCTGGATCGACGCATTCCAGACCAAGACGAATTAAAAACTGAAATCGCAACGTGGCAAAAACATAGAAATGCGAGCGGGCGTCCCATGGAATGGCGATTTACTAATGAGCATGCGCGGGTGAAATTGAAGAAGCTATACCCGACATTATAAAATTGACTGAGTACTAGAGCTCAATTTGACCACTTTAGGTTATTGGCAAATATCGTGCTAAATTAAATATTTCTAAAAATAATGTGCAAAATTCATTTTTGTCCGATCCAAATCAAAAAATCTTTGTTCCTCTTGTAATTCTTCAATCTCAGTTCGTCCCACCTTATTCCATACAAGACAAATATTTTACGAACCCACAAGTACTAATAAAATTTACAAAAATTACGAGGTATTACATATCCTGAAAAGATCAAATATAAACTTTACAAATTTTTTTCTATTTCCATAAAAAAGCCTCTTATAACAGAAGCTTAATTATATTCTTTACATAATAGCTACAAGGTGTCCTCTAGAACGGGATATCATCATCGAAGTCGTCATAATTTGGCGGTGGCGGCATGGAACCGGAACTGCTTTGCGGTGCCGGTTGCTGAGACTGGCCGGCAGGCTTGGAATATCCGCCGCCCTGAGGCTGCTCGCCGCCAAACTCGGAAGTGCCGCCGCTACGGCTGTCCAACATGTTCATCGAGTCTGCAACGATTTCAGTGGTGTAGCGATCCTGACCGTCTTGAGCTTGCCATTTCCGCGTACGAATATGGCCTTCAATATACGCCTGACTGCCCTTCTTCAAATATTCACCGGCGATTTCAGCCAAGCGATTGAACATTACCACTCGATGCCATTCGGTTTCTTCGCGGCGTTCGCCGGTTTGCTTGTCTTTCCAGCGCCTGGAAGTTGCGAGGCTCAATGTCGTAACGGCGCCGCCGCTCGGCATGTAACGAACCTCAGGGTCAGCGCCCAATCTTCCTATTAACATTACTTTATTAAGCATCTATTTCTCCTCATCATTTACGCGATTATGCATTGACGTACTGAGTGATCAAACCTTGTAATTGGTCTTTATCAAGTTTTTGGTTATCAACCTTAAGATAAACCAAACCCTCTTCATAATGCAGGTTGATGTCTTCCACCCCGCTGATTTTAAGCATTTCGGCAACAAATTCGTTTGCGCCTTGTTCATTGAGTTTTTCCAGTGAAATAAGCAGGTTTGCGACATAGCGGGGAGGTTTCATCCATAAGGACACCACCAACCAGCTGAATGCAGCAGCGGCGCAGAATAAAAACACTGCCGTGACTCCGAATTTCCCGTTAAACCAGCCGCCGACCAGTCCGCCCATAAACAGCCCCATGAACTGCGAGCTTGAGTAAGCACCCATCGCCGTGCCTTTCAAATCGGCAGGCGCGGTCTTCGATATTAAAGAAGGCAGTGTCGCTTCCAACAGGTTAAAGCCACAAAAAAACAGCCACAAGAAACCGATAATCCCGACTAGGTTTTGATGAACTGCCGATAATCCCAGTTCGGCAGTCATCACAACTGCAATTGCGCCTAGGAACACCTGTTTCATTTTGCGTTTCTTTTCGGCCAGAATGACGAACGGCACCGCAAAAGCCATCGAAATAACGAAAACCGGCAAGTAAACCTGCCATTCATGACCTGCCGCTAATCCGGCATTCCTCATCAATGAAGGCACCACGACAAAAATAGCCATTAAAACCAGGTGCAAGGTAAAAATACCGTAATTCAGGCGCAACAAATCCGGATTTTTCAGCACCTGCATGGATTCTTTCGGAACGAACTCCGCATCCCGATGCAATTTGGATTGCTGGGGATTCGGAACGATATAAATAATCGCCAAAATAGCCAGCAGGGTGAGTACCGCCGTTACCCCAAAAACACTCTGTACGCCGCCGAATCCTGAAATTATAGGCCCGGCGATGATGCCAAGGCCAAACGATCCGCCGATGCTGATCCCGATAATCGCCATGGCTTTGGTACGATGAACTTCCTGAGTCAAATCAGCCACCAAGGCCATGATAACGGCCGAAACCGCACCGGCGCCCTGAAATGCCCTGCCGATCAAAACCCCGTAAATAGTCGTTGACAGTGCCGCAATCACGCTGCCGATAAAAAACATCACCAAGCCGATAATAATGATTTTTTTACGGCCGAAGCGGTCAGATAACAAACCGAAAGGAATTTGCAACAGCACCTGCGGTAAGCCGTAAATGCTCATCGCCAGACCGATCAGCGCAGGCGTTGAGCCTTCCAGCTGTTCGGCGAATAAAGATAACACCGGCAAAATCATAAATAGCCCCAGCATCCGCAAAGCATAAATGCCGGCCAAAGACCAAGTGGCGCGTTTTTCCGATGAAGTCATCGAACTCGTAATGTCCTGCTGTGTTGTTGCCAAAACCAACGTCTCCTTTTTGAACCAGAATTATCAAGAAAAATAAAATCAGTTGAGCACGGGCATTACAAGCAACTGCAAATGCCGGACTAACTCAGTGGTTTATCTCGTTATTTTAATGGCGTCCATTATAACAAGCTTTATTTACCGCATTAGCTCATTTGTGCTTGGACAGCTGATTACTAAACGTTGGAGTTATGTCCATGAATGCTCGGATTTAAAGCTAGAAAGCGTTCTCCCCAACATAATTGCATCATGAGGAACAAGCAAATAAAACCATAGCTTATTGTCGTTATTTTTAGCGTGCTCATTAGCATATCCACACCAGCGACTAGCGGCGCGGGCTTTTAGCTGAACTTCAGCAGTATCAATTTGATCGGCGCGCTTTGGCTCAATAAGCAAATAGTAAGCAGCACATTCCACCACAAAATCCGGTTCATAGTTTTGGCCGTTCTGATATTCGATACGAAATTGTCCCGATGCCGGTTTCATCCATTTAAGCACGTCCCCATCGTCCTCCAGCAGTTGCGCCAATCGCCATTCCCCTTCAACTGAATCAAACTTCTGATAAGGGTAACAACATTTGCCAAAGCCCTTGAATACCATCTGGCGTATTGCACGTTTGTCCGTAATAGGTGCGCGAAAGTCACGCGGTTGCTCACCGGCAGCAAGCGTAAAGGTTGCAGGTTTAAGTACATCGAAGCCTTGAATGACCTTGCCGATGTAGTCAGTCGGTGTCGTCCATTGGTGTTCACGCATTTGAGCCCAAATAAATTCGCCCAACTGTTTTTGCCAGTAGATCAAGATGTTTTCGACTTGGCTCTCGTTACTTAAATATGAGCGCAAATGAGTAATCAATTGACCGGTCAGCTTGTATAACAACTCGGCATGTTCATCGTAATCAATTTCATCCTTGTCCCACAGATACCGCACCAAATAGTTATCCAACTGTTCTTCATGTGCATCCTGCCCTGCCCAATGGATACTGGTTGTTTGGTTATTGTCCAAATGTTGCAACAGAATTTCCTGGCTGACCGGCTGGAAGTTTACTTTTTCCAGTCGTTGCAAATCAAAATCCTGAAACCCGTAATTAACCTCGCGGGTCGGCAACACCACAATTTTCGGCACATCCAGTGTCAGTTCAATCAATTTTCCGGTGACTGCGTAAACAATATCGGCAACCTCCTCATCGGAAATTGGAAGACCTACGAGGTTTTCAAAACCTCGTAGGTCTAGTTGGCTCTGCATCGGCGGATTGTCTCGCACAACTTGCTGAACGCGACGTACAACAGAGGCTTGAACGTCTTCCTTGCTCAGCTCTTTGCTTGACGCCAATTTGGCGGCTTGTTCTTCGACCACCTTTAAGACGATTTCAGCAACTTTGATTCGTTGTTCATTACCAAGACCTACGAGATTTTTAAAACCTCGTAGGTCTGCTCCGATGTCGCGATCATCCTGCGTCGCCATTTTGCCGGTAGTGAGCATATCCAAACAAGATGGCGCAGTGATTATCTGCGGTTTTTTGTCAGGTATATCGGCATCGTCACCACCGATAAAAATCGTTTTTTGGATAATCGACTCTGCATCATTGGCGCGGTCGACAATTTCCTGAAAACGGTCATGCGCGATAATGGTAAGCCGATCAACCGCTTCAACACCGGTACGCTTTCCATAAGGCAAGCGCAGACCGCGGCCTATGGTTTGTTCGGTCAGAATCTCCGAGGCTGAAGCACGCAACGGCACAATGGTGTAAAGATTGGTCACGTCCCAGCCTTCTTTCAGCTTGTTGACATGAATCACAATCTCAGTATTTTCATCATGCTCCACGGCCAGCAAGCGCTGCATAGCTTCGTCCGACTCCTCGCCTGATTGATTTGAATGAACCTCAATGACTTTACCCTGATAACGTCCCTCAAATAGCTCGGTTTCAATCAGTGTTTTGATGGCTCCGGCATGACTGGTATCCTGCGCCACCACCAGCATAAAAGGCTTGACCAGCTTTGCTTGGTGCGTGCTGGCATAAGCCTGCAACTCTACTTTCACGTATTCATGATGATGGATACCGTCTTCCAGTTTTATCTTTTCCAGCTCCTTAGAACTGTACTGATCGGCACGAAAATCCTTGCGCGTTGCAACCGCCGGTATTTTGACAAAGCCGTCATTCAACGCACTGGCTAACGGATAATGATAAATTATGTTGGCAAAATCGCGCGGTTTGGCGCCGGTCGTTTTAGGCGTTGCTGTCAGTTCAATGCCCAGCACCGGTTTAAGATCGTTAATGGCTTTAGCACCGGCGCTGGCATAATAGCGGTGCGCCTCGTCCATTAAGACGACCAAATCCGGTAACTCAGCCAGATAATCGAAATAAGAGTCGCCAATGTACTCCTGCAATCGGCGCACTTTGGCAACTGAAGATTTGACGGCGCCTTTTTTTGTATCGCGGGCATTAATTTTGGCGATATTGAAGATATTGATATGCGGCGCACTTTCATAAGCGAACAGATCGGCGGTAAGCGTCATCGGTACCGCATAATCCAGTCTTACACCGCGCCCGCTTTCGTAATCTTCGCCGGTAATAATGACCGGTGGAGTTTGTGAAATTTCAGGAATACCGGCAAAAACATATTTCGGATTGCCCAGAGTGAAATCCTGCTTAAGCTTCTCGTAAATGGTCAGGTTAGGAGCCAGCACCAAAAAATGGCGACTACGCCCGGTCAGATAAAGCCAAGCAATCATTGCGCCCATTAGCCGCGTCTTGCCGACCCCGGTTGCCAGCGCGAAACAAAGCGAAGGGAAAGTGCGCTCAAAATCTTTAACTGACGGATGTTGCTGCCCAATCACCGACAACCAATGCTGCAAATCCGGGTCTTGGCTTAAGTTTAACTGTTCCAGTAAGTCAACCAGAATATCCAGCGATTCGCGTTGCGGGCTGCGGAGCGAGAGGCGGGCGGCGAGCTGATTGGCGATTTTTTGCCCGTTGATTGGAGTGCTCATGGCTGTCCTTTTCCTGGTTTATTCTTCTTCGTTATCTAAGACCTGCGAGGTTTTTAAAACCTCGTAGGTCTCACTATCGTCATCATCCGCTAATACATTCAGGCTGAAACTGTAATCGTCGTGATCCCACTCGCATTTGTGCAATATCACTTGCGGAATCTTTTTTAGCGTCAGATTGGCAAATGCGCTTGTTTCAGCCATAAACGCCTTGCAGCAAATCAGCAAGGTGCGATTGCTGCCTACCTCGTCGCTAATAACTTTAAGCTGATCGTGACTCAGACTGCCGGTAGTGACGTAGATAAAATCGGTTTCGGTGCTGTGGCCGTGCATCCAAAAATGCGCTTGGCTGGGAGCATACTGAAAACCCATGTGTTTGCACATGGCCTCACTGAGCATTTCGGCATTGTAGGCTTTGTTGATAATCCAGTTGCCCCAAGTATCTTTTTTCAGCAGAGAAGGAGCCAATCGGAAATAGCGGAAACCGCCGCCGCCTTGCCAGTTGACGGCTTTGCTTATGCCGCCTTGGTCTTCGCCAGTTATGACTTTCTTCAGGCGCGGCACGATATGGGTTTCGCAGTGGTTACCCAGCTCAACCATAATCCAGCGGCGACCCATTTTGTGGGCGACTGCGCCGGTGGTACCGGAACCGGCGAAGGAGTCGAGGACGAGGTCGTTGGGATTGCTGGCGATTGTTAATATTCTTTCAATTAATTTCTCTGGTTTAGGTGTTGAGAATGGTGAGTCAGGATTAAGTTTTTGTACCTCTCTTTTGGCATCTTGATTATGACCAACATCTTGCCATAGCCATACGGATTGTGGCATCGACGCTTCATCAACAGTTGATAGAAATCGTTTAAATGCGGGTGTACCATTTTTGCCATCTTTACCCCACCAAATTAGATTTTCTGCAATATGGCGTTTATGGGTTTCTACGTTGTATCGCCACACCGCTGTTTTAAGAGGCCATATTTCTTCGCCAGTGGTCGGTTGAATAATTGAATAATATAAATTGGGACGTTCTGTAGAATTTTTATTACATTTGTAGTTATCCGCACGCCAAAGCCCTCTCGGGTCATTATCTGGATTTTTATAAGAGTTATTTGAACTTAAGTCTCGCTTTAATCGGTTTGGTATCCATAGAGATTTGTTTTTTGCATAAATTAAAATGTGGTCGTGATCTTCACTTAGAGACTTAGCATCATTCGATGGAGCATATTTTTTTTGCCATATCGTATTTGAGATAAAGTTCTGTCTACCGAAAATCTCATCACACAACACCTTCAAATAATGCGCTTCATTGTCATCAATGGTAATCCACAGCGAACCATCCTCGGCTAACAGCGTCCGAATCGCTTCCAGACGATCCCGCATCAACGACAACCACAGCGAATGCTCCACGCCATCGTCATAATGGGTAAACGCGCTGCCGGTGTTGTACGGCGGATCGATAAACACGCACTTCACTTTGCCTGCATACTGCTGTTCCAACGCCTTCAACGCCAGCAGGTTGTCGCCGTGAATCAGCAGATTGTCGAGATGACTAAGACCTACGAGGTTTTCAAAACCTCGTAGGTCTTCTGAGGGTAGGTCTTCTTCTGAACCTCGCAGGTCTTTTTCCGTGGCGCGATAAGACAGTGACTTGTCCTCAAGCAGAATACGCGGCTCCAGACGAGGACGTTTATCTTTACCAATCCAGGTCAATTCCAGTTTTTGTTTTTTGCTCATTATGTTTATCCGATTACACAGGGTCATCAAGACCTACGAGGTTTTGAAAACCTCGTAGGTCTTTTTCAGGGCCAAATTCATGGGCATGTACAAAGGGTGATACTCCACCAAACCATGACAATACGGAGTCAGTCTTAATTTTTGTAGCAATTCTTTGAGCATTTGCTGCCGAGGCATTACCAGCCTTCAAAAGGGTTTGATAGGATGAATAGCGGTAATTCCTGAAATCCGTCACCAAGCCATGCTTTTGCGGGTTGCGGTGAATATACACGACCAGCCATAGCAACTGTTCGTTAGATTCAATCAGGATGCGGCCAAAGCGTTTTTCAAACAAACTGCCGGTACGCTGGTAGGCTTTGTTGATGCTTTTGGTATAACTATTGAAAAAATTGGCGAACTGTTGCGATGGCGGCTGAGTGACTTCTTCCTTTTGTTCATTGATTTGAACAAGAATATGAAAATGGTTCGGTAACAAACAATACGCACACGTATCCGCAACGGGAGCTATATATGGAGCTATATATTCAGCGTAACCTTTGAGGAAATAGCGGTAATTGTCGTCGCTAAAAAAAATCGGCCCGCGGTTATTGCCCCGATTATAGATATGGTAGTAATAACTAGGCGTGAGTGGAGTCATTTTTTGCATAAATTTTTCTTGGATTATCAAGACCTACGAGGTTTTAAAAACCTCGTAGGTCTTCTTCCCCGGATTTTTCCGAAAAATCTGTCGACCCTGAAATTTTGATTTGTTTTAATGTAGACAGTAGCGATGTCTTAGGCTTAGCGGCAGATTCATCCGAAGCCAGGATAATCACACGTACCGCTTTGTCATTCCATTGCTCGCGATAAGCTTCGGGAATACTGACAATGACTTTGCCATCATGGACAATTGCATCTAGTTCAATGGCGTTCATAAAGACTCCGGGGTTAAAAATTGGTTTTAGGATAAGTGCATTCATGGGTGTTTCTGCCATTACGTTTACCTTATCCAACATCAAACTGTACCACTAATCCGTTCATTTCACGGCTGGCGGCATAGATAGTCAATTTCAGTTCTGTGTTATCAGTCTGTTCATAAAGCGGACGGCGGGTTGATAGCCGCTCGCTGGCCGCAAGAATGGTCGGTACGCCTTCGCCGCGCCGTTCAATCATATTCTGCCGTTTGCTGGCCGGATCGGCAGGAAAGTAACGGCTCAGCAGGTTAACCAGCGTTTCATTGCGGGTGATGCTGTTGGCATCGATGCTGTCTACCGTGAGGCTGTTGGGCAGGCCGCCCGGCGTGCTCAATTCCAGGCGATCACTGAATAAATGCAAACGGATACGACTGCCGTGCATCGCGTAATCCCGGTGCGCCACGGCGTTGACGATGGCTTCGTACACCGCCCCCAGATCGAATTGAGGAATATCGATGCGCCCCGGACGTTTGACCGCCTCTACCTTCATGTTGCGTTTAACGAAGTTGAAAGCCTGTTGAATCTGGCTATCGACCGGGCCATCGCAATCCTGGGCATCCAGCTGATATTCGGCATTGCGATCAGTGCCGCTGTAAGCGACACATTGCACATAAGCCGAAGACAGGAAATCAGTCGGCCGGGCAGTCAGGAGCAATACGCCGGTTACGGTCAGGCGGGCTTGCTGCTCTTCATTGTCAGCAACCAGATAAAGTTTTTTCAACTGCATCCGTTCCGGCAGGTCGCCACGCAGGAAACGTATTTTCAGCGCGTGATCGATAGCGTCGAGTGCGGCATTCGGCACAATTTGTTCATCGAAACGGATCAAGCGCACCATACTGCGCTGTTGGAACATTCGGGCCAATAATTCCGGCGGCATTTCGCGTTTGGTTGATCCGACACGATGGTAATAACCGTTCGGACTGCGATGCACGAACAGGCTTTTGGGGATTTTCACCCATACCAAGGGTTTGGGATTGCCCTGATGATCGGGAATCTCAACCAGCCGGGTTTCAATCAGTACCGGCGGATTGACGGCTTGAGCCAGGTTTGTCAACCATTGCTCAACCGTATCCAGGTGCTCTTGTGCAATACCTTCGACTGCACGGGTTTTGTCATTGACGCCCAGTACCAGAATTCCGCCGCTGCTGTTGGCAAATGCCGCCAATTCATCGGCAATGCTGTCACGTTGGGGGCTTTCGACCTTCTTCCCTTTAATAACCAGACTCTTGAACTCATAGCTTGAATCTTCTCCCAAGCGGATTTGATAGATCAGTTCACGAACCAGTTCGGTGGTATTGATCATGATGTTTTCCCCACTAATTGCCAACGGATGGCAAATAGACGTTCTCTGTGTTGACTCATTTCCAGGGCTGCTTCAATCTCGGCTAATAATCGGTCTTCCTCGGCTTCGATTTTTTTCTTCTCTTCGTGGTAGTCGAGCATTAGATTGTCGCGTTCACGCTCCCGTTGTTTGAGGACTTTTTTCGCATCCATTTTCTCCTTAAGCGTGGGCAGTTGTCTGGATGCTTTACGCGCTTCCTTGATCTCCTGATCGAGCTGTTTAATACGAATATCCAAAGCGATGCGCCGATCTTCCGCCCAGCGGTCCAGTTTCTCGGTTTCTTCGTCGTAGTAATGTTCGTTATCTTTTGCCGCGGCATTCACGCAGTCAGCTTCAAGCGCCTTGAGTTGGTTATCGAGTAATGCTGTTAAGACCTGCGAGTTTTCTCTTACCTCGCAAGCATTATCTTGAACCGGCAATTCCAGCAGTCGATCAATGGTATCGGGATGTAGTATTTCACCTGTTGTGGTGCAGGCCGCCGGCAATAAATGCTCGATGGTTTGATTCGCTGTTTTTAGAATCATTTTTTCCAACACGAGCTCGCCGGATTGGCCGATCAATGCTTTTAAATCAGAATATTGCCCGTTGCCTTGAGCATTATATTCAAAGACCAGTTTTACGGGAGTAGCGGTAGAATTTAGTGCTGCTAATTCAGCTTTTGCATGGTCGATTAAGTCCTTGCCTAAACCTTCATTGGGGCGGAAGAATTGAGCGTCGAAATCGTCGGCGTTTTGCCAATTAACGTCATACCAAATGCCCTCATTGCTATCCGGCGAGGTATAAAAAAAAACGATGCTCGTTAAATTGCGCTTCCGGTACCGACATACGGGCCAGTTGCAGCAATCGTTGCTGGTAATCGCTAAGATGTTGTAAAGTTTTATCGCGACGTAAATTAAGCCGCTTAACAACATCGACATCAAAGTTTTCAAGCAATGAGCGGCGAGTATCTTGTGAACGTGCTTCCAAGTCAGTCTGAAACTCGGCTTGCAGCCGGTTAAACTCCTCCTCAATCTGTTCGTCATTCCTGCATTTCTGGTAGATGTCGTGGATACGTCGTTCAATATCCATGCCTGACTCAATAGAACCCAGAATCTCGTCCGAGGCCCCGAATACACCTTCAAACAATTTAAACTTCTGGCTTAACAGCTCAAACACGCGCTCATCGGCGCGGTTGCCTTTGTTAATAAAATTGACGACGACGACATCGTGTTTCTGCCCATAACGGTGTACGCGACCAATCCGCTGCTCTACGCGTTGCGGGTTCCAAGGTAAGTCGTAATTAATGATTAATGAGCAGAACTGCAAGTTAATACCTTCGGCTCCGGCTTCGGTGCAAATCATGATGCCGGCATCATCACGAAATTTATCAACCAATGCGGCTTTCATATCAGAACTTTTGGAACCTGAAACTCGCGATGAGCCATGATGCTTTTTCAGCCAAGCCTGATAGATTTGCTTTGAGGCTGCATCGCTGTTACTGCCGTTAAGCAATACCAGTTGATCACGGTAACCTCGCTCGCTCAAATGCTCGCAGAGCCACGCTTGGGTACGTACAGACTCGGTAAAAATAACGGCTTTACGTGCCCCGCCCAGTCGCTCCGTAAAATCGAACGCTTTGCCTAAAACCCTTAACAAGGCATCAAACTTTGAGTTCTGGGTAATAGCGCCGGCAAGTTGTTTAAAATTCTTAAGCTTATCGATTTCCGCTTGCAGGGCTTTGGCATCAGTAAGGTCATCATCTGAAATATCATTAGTATCTACCAGATCATCCATTGCTTCGTAATCTTGCAGTGCATCGATTAATGGCAGTTTTTTTTCCAGCCTATCAATCATCGTTGCCAATGTGCCTTGAATAGCGTAGGCGGAAGAAGCCAGAATTTTACGGATAACTAAAGTCACCAAATGACGGGCACCCGGCTTAATCGCTAACAAATCATCTTGCTGTAGATAGCTCGATACTTCGCTGTAAAGATTTAACTCTTCCTGTCCGGGCCGGAAATCTTCCGTCAATGAGTAGCGCTTGGTAAATTTGATCCCGCCTTCCTGTTGAACCTGCCTGCGCAGGGTACGACTGCAAATTTTTTTTAACCGTGAACGCAACAGGGCAAACTCGGCCTCATCCAGTTTGGGGCGGCAGTAGCGAGCTTTGAATGATTCAAGATCGCCAAAGAAATGCGGGTCGATAATGGATGTCAGTCCGTAAAGTTCTTGCAGGTTATTCTGCAAGGGGGTCGCAGATAACATAACTTTAGAACGACCTTTTAGAGCGAACTCCAACTTTTTAGCTGTCTTCGCTCCGTCGGTCTTGTAGATATTGCGCAGTTTGTGCGCTTCATCCAGCACTACCATATCCCAAAGAACTCTTGCTAATTCAAGATCTTTGCGGGCCGCAAATTCGTAGGAACATATCACCACTGATTTTCCCTCGCTATCAAAAGGATTGTTCACTCCTGATTTGAGTAGCGCGTTAAAATTTTTGGCTTCGAGAATACTGGAAGGCAGGGAGAATTTTTCTTCCAGCTCTTGACTCCACTGCTTGCGTAAAGTGGCAGGAACAATCAACAGCAGCTTGCGCTTACGTTCCGCCCATTTTTGAGCAAGCACTAAACTGGCTTCGATAGTTTTACCCAAGCCCACTTCGTCGGCGAGGATAACGCCGTTAGAAAGAGGGGATGCCAATGCGAACAGTGCGGCCTCAACTTGATGCGGATTCATGTCAACTTTGGCACTTGCAATAGTTTGAGTCAGAGATTTTTCAGCCTTACCCTCCAATGATAACCAATGCGCAAAGTAACCGGTTTGATAGGCTGTATACATCAACCCTCCCTTTGTTGAAGAAGACCTGTGAGGTTTTAAAAACCTCGCAGGTCTTTCGCTATGAATTTAATAGCGTCCATTATAACAAGCTTTATTTATTGAACTTGCTCATTTGTGCTTGATGGGCTGTTTAACTAAACAGCGCTATAATTTGCGTTAGAAAATCCTGCCAGGCGGATTTAAGCTCAATGATTGAAAAGTGGCTGGCCCGGAACATGCCGACAACGCCGACCATAATCCAGAACACGTTCAGCAAGGTATAGGCGCTGTCTTTCTTAAGTATCGAACACCAGGAAAGTATCACTGCATCCGTGGTGTTAAAGGCCCAGACGAACATAAACGGGCTTTCCGGCCCCATCCAACTGACTAGCGAAAAACTGAAAATCCGCATCAACACGCCGAGCATCTCGATAAACCGGATATATTTAAAAACGAATGAATTTAATGCATTGATGATCATGATTTAAAGTCGACTTGGCTTGCGCCGTTTGTGTTAATAAGGCTTTGCTCGTATATTATACGGTTGTTTATATTGCCGGAATTATTTAATGGATACGATCAGCATTCGTGGCGCTAGAACGCATAACCTGAAAAATATCGACCTTGACCTGCCCAGAGATCAACTTATCATCATCACCGGGCTGTCCGGTTCGGGCAAATCCTCGTTGGCCTTCGACACCATTTACGCGGAAGGCCAGCGGCGCTATGTAGAATCGCTTTCCACCTATGCTCGCCAGTTTTTGTCGATGATGGAAAAGCCTGATGTCGATCATATCGAAGGCTTGTCCCCGGCTATTTCAATCGAACAAAAATCCACTTCGCACAATCCGCGCTCCACCGTCGGCACCATCACCGAAATCTACGATTATTTACGGCTGCTCTATGCCCGCGCCGGTACGCCGCGTTGCCCTGAACATCAGGTTTCACTGGAAGCGCAAACCGTCAGCCAGATGGTCGATCATGTGCTGTCGCAGCCTCAGGATCAGCGCTGGATGCTGCTGGCGCCGGTCGTCAACGACCGAAAGGGCGAGCATATCCAGTTGCTAGACGACCTGCGCGCCCAAGGCTTCATCCGAGCCCGGATCGACGGCACGGTGTACGACCTGGACGAGCCGCCGGTACTGGATTTAAAAAAGAAACATACCATCGAAGTCATCGTCGACCGTTTCAAGATTCGCGACGACATCGCCTTGCGCTTATCCGAATCTTTCGAGACCGCTCTGCGTATTGCCGACGGCATCGCAATCGCCGCCTGCATTGACGATGCGACGGAGCTGATGTTTTCCGAGCGCTACGCCTGCCCTCATTGCGGCTACTCGCTGTCCGAACTGGAGCCGCGCATCTTCTCGTTCAACAACCCCAAAGGTGCGTGCAGCAGTTGCGACGGTTTGGGTGTGCGCCAGCATTTCGATCCCGAGCTGATTATCCATAACCCCGACATCAGTCTTGCCGGCGGCGCGATTCGCGGCTGGGACCGTCGCAATGCCTATTATTATCAAATCATCTGTTCGTTGGCCAATCACTATCACTTCGACCCGGAAGTGCCGTATTCGGAATTGTCCAAAGAAATCCAGGACATTATTCTTTACGGTAGCGGTCGCGAAGCTATTGAATTCAAATTCATGGCCGGAACCGGATCGGTCAAAAAGCGGCGGCATAGCTTTGAAGGCATCATCGCCAATATGGATCGGCGTTACCATGAAACCGACTCACAAATGGTGCGCGACGAGTTGGCTAAATATTTATCCCAAAAACCCTGTAACGTTTGCGAGGGCGCAAGGCTTAATGTGTCGGCCAGAAACGTATTTATTGAAGATTTGCCGCTACACCACCTGACCCGCTTCCCGATCCGTAAATCATTAGACTTTTTTGCGCATCTTCACTTGACCGGTAGACGCGGCGAAGTTGCGGTAAAAATCATCAAGGAAATTCAGGAACGCTTGGAATTCCTGGTCAATGTCGGCCTCGATTATTTAACGCTGGATCGTAGCGCGGACACGCTGTCCGGCGGCGAAGCGCAACGCATCCGGCTTGCCAGCCAAATCGGCGCAGGCTTGGTCGGCGTGATGTATGTGCTGGATGAACCGTCGATAGGCCTGCATCAACGCGACAACCAGCGCTTGCTGAACACCTTGTTCCGTCTGCGCGATTTGGGCAATACCGTTATCGTAGTCGAGCATGACGAAGATGCGATCCGTTCGGCGCAGCATATTGTCGATATAGGCCCCGGCGCCGGCGTGCATGGCGGGCAGATCATTGCGCAAGGCACGCTGCAAGATATTATCAACAACCCGGACTCGTTAACCGGGCAGTATTTATCGGGAAAAATCGGCATTACCATTCCGGAAAAACTAACGCCTGTCGATAAAGACAAGCAGATAATAATCCGTAATGCGCACGGCAATAACCTGAAAAATGTCGACATTTCATTCCCAATCGGCTTGCTGACCTGTATCACCGGCGTCTCCGGTTCCGGTAAATCGACGCTGGTAAACGATACTTTGTACTGCCATGCGGCACGATTAATCAACCGTGCCGGAGTTATTCCAGCGCCCTGCGATGCGATCGAAGGCCTGGAGCATTTCGATAAAGTCGTCGATATAGACCAAAGCCCGATCGGCCGCACACCCAGATCGAATCCGGCGACCTATACCGGTTTATTCACGCCGATACGCGAATTATTTTCGGCGACACCTGAAGCAAGATCACGCGGTTATTCCCCAGGCCGGTTCAGCTTTAACGTCAAAGGCGGTCGCTGCGAAGCCTGCAGAGGCGATGGCGTAATCAAAGTTGAAATGCATTTTTTGCCGGATATTTTCGTCCATTGCGACAGTTGCGGCGGCAAACGCTATAACCGCGAAACGCTGGAGATACGCTATAAAGGCAAAACCATCAATCAGGTGCTGGACATGACCGTGGAAGATGCGGCCGAGTTTTTCAGCCCGGTGCCGGTGCTGGCCCGTAAACTACAGACTTTGGTCGAAGTCGGCTTAAGCTATATCACTCTGGGACAGAACGCGACCACCCTGTCCGGCGGCGAAGCGCAACGGGTCAAACTCGCCAAAGAATTGTCCAAACGCGATACCGGCAAAACCTTGTACATACTGGATGAGCCGACCACCGGCCTGCATTTCCACGACATCAAGCAATTGCTGACCGTGCTGCATACCCTGCGCGATCACGGCAATACCGTGATCGTCATCGAACATAACCTGGACGTGATCAAAACTGCGGATTGGATCATCGACATGGGGCCGGAAGGCGGCGATGGTGGTGGTACGTTGGTTGCTGAGGGTACGCCTAAGCAGGTTTCCGAGAATGAGGCTTCGCATACGGGGGTGTATTTGAAGCGGTTCTTTGAATAGTGAGACCGGCCATACCTATTTATCGTTTCCATGCCCGAGCGTGGAAACGATGAAATCAAACATTGACCACGGAGGTATGAATTTCCACCTTAAGCGCATGCTTAATAGCGACAAAAATCGCAGAGATGTTATTCATCGTCGGATTGCCGGACTTGGAAAGCATCCTGTGCAAGCTCTTGGCCGGTTTGTGAATGTCTTTCGCCAGTGATTCAAAACCCATAGTGGCATTCACCAGGTCACGCAGGATCAATTTGGCTGTATCCGGCTCACCATTGAAAAACAGAGCCACAGCCTCATCCAATAGTGCTTGCGCAAAAGCCGGGTCTGTCTGCACACGTGCGGCAACAGTTTCTTTGAAATCACGAGTCAGTGCCATAGTTCACCTACCTTTTTGGCGTTTGTAACTTGCGCCGTTTATAGTCTTCCCAGAGGGCGACAGCCTGATCAATGTCTTGCTGCTGCCGCTTCTTGCTCCCACCACCCAGCAATATGATGATCTTCAAACCATCCTTCGCCAGATAGATGCGATAACCTGGGCCCCAGTCGATTTTGTATTCGCCAATGCCCCGAAACCACTCCACGTTGGACAGGTTGCCCTGCTCCATACGAGCGGCAGCTACCCGAACCTTGGCAGCGGCCAAAGCATCCAGCGAAGCGAACCATTCCGCATAGGGGCTTTTTCCATCGGACAGCAACAATTCTCTGATTTGATAACTCATAGTAACATATACGTTTCCATTATTTCAAAACAAACCCGTTGAAGATTTATCATTCCCACGCTCCGGCGTGGGAATGCCGTCTCAGACGCTCCGGCGTCGTCTTTATCATACGTCCACATCTATTACTTCACATAATTATAGGCACTCGAATAACGTTAACGCTCAGGTAAGGTCACATAACCGTGTTTTACAGGATTGTTTAGTGGAACAGGACATTGGAGCGCCCCATTCTGCGTTCCCACGCCGGAGCGTGGGAACGATAATAAAATCCGCCGCCCTATTGAAACATGAGAAAGTTGGGCATAAAAAGCATGTCCGACCTCTATCCAACTCCAGTATTTTTTCCGAAGGCTCTCTTAGAATAATGCTTCACAATTTCTTGAATAATGTTGGCATTGTAAGTCTTAGGCACATTAATAATGGGCATGTGCTCAAAAAATGAATATCTTTCTACCAATAGTTTATATTCAATAAAATGGTCATTTTGATCCTCGCAAAAACAATTAATTGCGAGCAAATAATAAATATCCTCAGATAGAAATGAACGAACAATATTTGCGTATAGCTTTTCCTCTTGTGAGCATTCTGCCGCAGTTAAAAATAACTCATGGAATTTGCCTTTCACTGCACTAGCTGGACAATTAGAAGCTATAAACTTCAAAATCTGATAAAGCACACGGAAATATTGATTTAATATTGGTTTGAAGGTGACCAATTTAGCTTTGGAGTCTCGCAGGTCTAGATTATTTTCGTAGAGAGAGAAATAAATCCCACCAATAAGCTGTGTCCGCAAACTTTCTACAATACTCTCCGTATTTCCAGGAGTTCCATTCGAGTCATAACTGACGCTATTTTCAACGATCTTATCGAGCAATCGATTATGTTGTTCCAACAACGCAAAGAATGTATCTTCAAATCGTTGTTTTTCCTGAGTTTCTGCTTGCTGAGAAAGAGCTAAAGCAGACGTATGTAGCTCTTGCCTTGTAAGCGCAAGCTCTTTTTGCTGTAAGACTATTGTTATCAATAATCCCATAAATGTTAGGAAGGTCAGAATTGGATTAAGCACCCCTCCAAAGAAGTCACCAAACGTCCCAAAGCCTGGATCTTTGCCCCAAAGAGACGTTAGATTTATCAAGAATACAATTGATGCTGCATAAGCAGCTACCTGAAATAACCGAAATAGATTTCTAGATGTTTTATCCTTCGTCAGTCCAATCAGACTTAGAAATGCTCGATATAATTTTTTATTTATTGCTGAAATCTTGTTCATATGATGATTCTAAGGAGCTAATGTATCCGATTAAGACAACTCAAAAAGCACAGAGTCAGGTCTTGCAAACACTCATACAAGGTTGGGCAACTTCTTTTCGTTGTCCGATATTAAGGCATCCGATGATGAATCGACAGTAGGCAAATCCGAAATCCGCCACCCTATTGAAACACGGGAATGTCGGGCATATGCAGCGTGCCCGACCTTGTATATTAATCAACAAACATAAATTACGACACATTTCCCTTTTGTATTTCCGCCAACGCCGCACGCGCCAAAAAACCGGAACGGGTCAAGTGATGCGACTTGGCATAACGATCAATGTCTTGCACCAAATTTTCCGGCAAGGAAATATTGATTCGTACCGGTTTGGTTGATAACCGTGAAACATCGACATCCACCAGCAGCCATGCTCCGCCTTCATATCCCGGGCGAGATACTAACTGTTCCAGAGGTGTCGGTACGGGAATTTCCATATCTTCCCCTTCGCAATACAATTCAATAGCCTCTTGAATGTTAGCCGGCAACGAATCCCAATCATCCGCCGCCGAGAAACAACCCGGAAAATCGGGAATGGTCACGCCATGCGCGTGTTTATCATCCCCCAAATGCACATAAGCTGAATATAACATTATTCCCACTCCCAACCGGCTTGCGGTAAATATTTCTTAATATACCTAACGCCACGTCTTTACGTGGATGCGGCACGACCACATGACCTTGCTTATCCGGATGCTTGAATTTGATGTGGTCGCCTTAATTATTCACCACGAAGACACGAAGGACACGAAGTTTTATTTCTTCGTGTCTTCGTGGTGAACTAAAAATGTTGAAAAACTTCTGATCAATTGCTTACAGTTACCTTCTTCTACCCCAAATCCCCGCCAATGCACTACCGATCAAGCAATGAAATACCGCCGAAATTGCAGCCGGAACAGGAGCCATCGCCATATCGGCAAAATGCGTTTTAGCCAACGATGCGCCCAATCCGCTATTTTGCATGCCTACTTCTATGGATACGGTGCGGCATTCTACCTTGCCGTAGCCCAGCCATTTCATCACGACGTAACCTAACGCAAAGCCGGTGGCGTGAAATAAAAAAACCGCACAGAATAGTTTTGGCCCTACCAGTCCAATCGCCGCTTTATTGCCTGCCACAATACTGCTCACTACCAGCACAATCACTGCAACACTGACAATAGGACCGACCATATGGATGATGCCGCGCACGGCGTGACGTTTATGCTGCTTGAGACGATCCAGCGCGGTGTTGATTAATAATCCGGCTATTAAGGGGATCAATACCACGACAACCATCGAACGAAACAAGCCCCAGCCATCGACCGGCAAGTAAGTGCCCGCCAACCATTGAGTCAGCAAGGGCGTCATCACGACGGCAGCGAAGGTGGAACACATCGTCAACAGGACGCTCAAGGCCACATTGGCTCGAGCCAGGTAAGTAATCACATTGGATGCGGTGCCGCCGGGACAGGCGCCGACCAGGATCAGCCCTATCGCCAAGCTCGTCTCCAAATCCAGCACTTTTGCCCAAAAATAAGCCGACAGCGGCATGATGACAAACTGCGCCAAAACACCGATGGCAATAATCTTCGGCATACGGAATACTTCCGAAAAATCGGCCAGCCGCAGGGTCAGGCCCATTCCCAGCATGATCACGCCCAGTCCGATGGTAATATAAGGCTGGAACCAAAGCCATGCTTCGGGTTGCCACCATGCCCACAAGCAACCTATTACTATCCATAACGGAAACCACTCGGCTATTTTTACGCAGGCTTTTAACATGGAGATCCTTTTAATTGACTTGTCACATCCCGTGCTCCGGATTCCGGCACAAATCTGTCTGGAACGGATTTGCATAACCTGACATGCCCCGTCAGAGCACGTAGCGAATCCCTTCCGGAATCGGCTTATGTTGAGGTTATTCCGACACCATAGTTTTGGGCATTAATGATGTGTACTTTAAAGGCGGCTTCTGCGACAAAATCACAAAAGGCTTTATCGACTATGTGTTGTTCAGCGAGTTGACGCGGGCTAAGACTGCTATCAATAACGGCTGACTTTATCAGGATCAGTTCGGTTGCCGAAAGTGTCTTGGCCAGCCATGCCGCGAGGCTATCCGAAGTTATATCCCAGCTTGCCTCAATACCTGCGTTATCAAGTTCAATAATATCCGGCGACCAAATGACGGTTTTTTTCCGGTTTAATTGATCGTGAATCGCCGCGACAGTATCGGCGATAGCAAAATCGGGTTTAAGTCCCTTTAACATCAAGGCTATTTGCTGCATGGCTAAGAGAGCCATGTGATGTGCGGTGGTATCGTCAAATTGCCAGTGTTGTTGCGCCAGCCTGACCTGATCGGCAAACCCGCCGCCGCCGGGGACAATAACCACTGCCCTGCCCTGATGGTTTTTTT
>Ga0066541_117957_pt1 | contig 67105 bp, 88 predicted proteins | sample LakWasMe79_HOW10_FD_61132 | JGI IMG/M metagenome (GOLD analysis project Ga0066541, IMG submission 61132) | Metatranscriptome of freshwater sediment methanotrophic microbial communities from Lake Washington under simulated oxygen tension -... | ecosystem: Environmental > Aquatic > Freshwater >... | reverse complement strand
TTAAAATCACATCCAATCGAAGAGAATGGAATTAATAAAAAGATAACCATGTACTTATTATCACCTGATGATAAGGTACAAGTAGATGGAGTAATGCATCCAGAAGTAGTAAAACGAGGAATATTCGGAAAAGGAATTAAGAATTATTCTAATGGATGCTACATGGTAGGAATCACTCAGAATGTTCATGAAGGAGTGCTCCATGTAAATGGTAACTCAGAATCACTCCTAACTTTTGATCAAGCTAATTCTCATTATGAGTATTTAATAACTAAGTACTCACTTAATGACTAGAAGGACAAATACGACCAATGCCAGTAACTCATTAGCACTCCAGTACCTTTATTACTTATTACTAGGATCTTAAAATGGATCGATTATTATACATTATTCAAAATATATCACAAGTAGTAGCAGCATTATTTTTCATCATCTTCGCAATTCAGTACGGATCTTCAGTAGTCATCCACGCTAAAATCCGTAATAATCTATTATTAGAAGTAATATATAGTAAGACTATTGATGAACTAACAAAGAGAATGCTCAGATCACTCCTCATCACTCTCATCAGTTTAGCAGTATCTTTAATCATTAAGTATTCGTAAGGAGAATCTCATGAATATTGATAATAAGCTAAAGAGTAAACTCAATAAACTACTTGCATTAGCACGAGAAGGAGTAGGAGGTGAGAAAGAGAATGCCTCTAGAATGCTAGAGAATTTACTCAGTAAGCATAATTTATCTATGGATGATATTCTAGATGATACTCGTAAGACTTACTGGTTCCGTTACAGAGGAGTAAATGAGCATGAACTTCTCAATCAGATCATCAACCTAGTAGTACAAGGTAGTACTGATTTATGGAGTCGTCGTAATAAGCGACAACTATTAGGTGCTGATCTCACTAAAACTGAGTACGTTCAGGTAAAAGTAAAATTCGATATCTATAGACGAGCATTCAATAAAGAAGTACGACTACTCCTCCAGGCATTCATTATAAAGAATACAATTTATCATGATACTGGTAGTGATAAGTCACTTAATGACTTATCAGAATCTGATCTAGAAAGAATATTTAAACTTAAGTCAATGATAGATGGATTAAATAGAGTAACTATTGATCCATTATTAACAAAATAAGGAGAATTACCATGAGTATCACTCGTAAAAGAGAATTAATAGTTAAACCACGACTAGCTTCTAGTGGTATTCATTACAAATACATATGTACTGATTGTCGTAAGCAAGTAGTCATCAAGAACTTATATTGTAATGAATGTAATGGTTCTAATGTTGGATTAGTAGGAAAAGCATTCAGAGTACCTCGTCGTAATGACTTAAAACAATGGAAGTATATGCAGTCACTAATCGAATTATACTCTCCTGAGCACCGTGCAGGTAACTTACCTAACCTAGGATTCCATAAGGATTGGAATAGTGCACCTAGTCAAACTGGTAGTGTACTCCTGAGTAAATGGGTACCTCATCATGATCCAATAACTGGAAAACTGACTGGTGGTCATCGTCAGTTCTTAGGTATTAGATCTGAGAATTATTCTCGCACTAAGGCATTACTAGGTCGACTCAAAGATCGTTATGCTCGTGAGAATAATCAAAGAATATTATTAGCTAGTCATGTAAAATAAGGAATAGTCATGCTAGAATTAGATGTAGAAAAAGTAGAACTACAAGTGATTAATGGAGCTAGAATGGATGAGAATATTCCTTTATTCTCTATTGATCCACTGAAGAGTTCTTATTATCGTAGAGAACCTGAGTTCTTTACTCGTAGTAGAAGTATTGGTAAGAATGTGAATATGATTCTTACTGATGAGCATTTTGCTAATTTAAGAGGAATACATATGCTCAATAGAGAAATAGATGTAGAAGCAGAACGAGTAGATCCTGCATTTTATAGTGATGAGTGGAAGGTTAAATCAGAACCTACTCCTTATGAGAAGTTATCACCATTGATGAAGAGTTTATTATCAAGAGTAGTAAATAAAGATTCGATAACTGATTCATCATTCGTTATGATTGAGCATCGAGAATAATTATGAGTAATCAAAAAGTGGAAGATTATACAATAATATCTGCTGCTAATTTTAGTAAATTACAGTATATAGTTAATGAGCATCTTAGATTAGGTTACCATCCTATTGGAGGTCCAGGAGTATCTAGTACTGGAGTATTCCAAGCAGTAGTAAAACCAGTAGTAAAGAAAGAGCAATGGGAGCAGTAGTTGTAGTAGTAGAAGTGGTAGTATTCGTAGTTAATTTATTAATTAAGGAGAAATATCATGGCTCATTTTGAAATTAAATTATCACGTAATAAAAAGTTCTATTTCGTACTATTAGATGATGAAGGTATTCAGGTAATCAAAAGTCAGAGATTTCCTAATATTCAAGGAGTACGTGCTGGGATCAAGGCATTGAAAAAGAATGCTAATGATAACTCAGATATCATCGATCATAGTGATAAGTTTCATCCAGTGATGAGGCATCCACGTAAACCTAGAACTAAGAAAGTAAAAGTAGCTGAATAATAGTAGTAATAGCTAGTGATGAGATTACTCATCACTAGCGATTTATCATTTATAAGGGATTATCATGAATAAGATAAAGAAGTATTTAACAATACCATTAATACTATTAGTAATATTAGTATTTAGTTATTATAATATTACTGTATTTATTCCAGGAGTATGGAATCAAGGTAGTAGTTCAGCATTTGATTTTTCAGCATTCCTAGTAGCATTACAATTAGGATTAATGTACTGGTCAATAGTATTAGTAAGTAGTGATAAATAGAGATAAGGTTATCAAATGAAAGCAATTATATTTAGATTCTTATGTGAGCATGATTATGCATGGGAATATAGAGGTAAGACTCCATCATTATTTAGTGCTGAATACTCAAGAGTATATAAAGGTACTTGTAAGATTTGTGAAAAGATAACTTATGATATCAGAAAGTAGTGAAATGACTCCTAGAGAAGATCGTAAAGATATATTCGTAGTTATCCCAGGATATGTAGTATCTAGTAATGATAATCAACGTCATTATATTAGTGCATTCGAGTTAATGAAGTTGTACAGAGTTCATCATCAATTATGTGTAGTGTATGAACCTACAATGCAATGGAATGAATCTACTTATAGAATGATGAATGAGAGATGCAAGAATTTAATAGCATTGACTCCTAATCCATTAGGTAATTATTCCATTAATCCTTCTAAGATTTTTGGTGATAAGTTAATTTATAAAGAGATGATTATTAATGAACGTCCGGAAAAGGTATTGAATAATGATAAGTGGACTGTAATTGTTGATGAAAATGACTCTAGTAAAATGAGTATTATCAGTGATTCTGGAAAAGTAATTGTAAATACTGATGGTAAGATAGATTCTGAGCATCTTTATGAAATATGTTCTAATAGAACTGATGCTGAGTACTTATTCACTATGACTGGATTACTAGCCAAGGAACGTGCCAAGGTACAAGAATTAGAAGATCGATTAGCTGACTCAAAACTGAATGTTCTGTTGGAATTACTAGCAGTTGAGCAATGTAGAATGCATGCTACTGATAGTAGATATTTAGCTTCTTATCCTAACTGGATTACAGATATAGGAGTACTAAAGAACTTAATATTCAGATACAAAAATAAAATAGGAATGAATAAATGAATAACGATGCAAAATGGAACCTAATTATCAGCTTATATTCAAGATTAATATCCGCAGTAGTACTTAGTACTGCTAGTACTAATCAAGAACCTAGGTTATTAATTGATGGTAAAGTAGTACTACCTAATTATCTTAAAGTTAATAGTGATAAACTTTATTATGAAAAAGATAAATGTCAATGTAATAATAATGAAGGTACGATTCTTACTAAATCTCATCACATGAGAGAAGTAGAAACTGCTGAAGAAGTGATTAGCTTATTTAATAGTAAAATTACAGTACTATTACCTATTGCTATTGATGAATTAGTAAAATTGAATACACTATCTCGACAAGACTGAGTGACCTTTGGTTCTTAGTTAGCTTTACTATCTTAACAAGCCTCCACCGCCTTTATTAATAGTTCACGATTGTCGCAAGATCATTCTCAAATCGTAACTATCTGATAAGCGGAGCTTATCAATTCATAATTGAGGTCGTATGAACTTATCAAAATTACTATTAGCAATAAAATCATTATTTATTAGTGATTATGTTAGAATCGGATACGGTTACTTACCATTAAACAAAAACTATATAATTATTTATTATAACCATAAAAATAAAAAAGTAGTAATAACTAATATCATTGATAAACAATTAGAAAAACCTGAATTCACTGATGATACTAAATACTTAATATCATTAGATAAAGAATTTATTATGCTAATTAATAAAACAAATTACAGTAAATCAATATATGAACCAATAGTAATGAGGATAAAGGATTTAGATCATACTACTTCAGAATTTGATGAGAATCATTATAGAATTCCTTATGGAAGTACTATTGAAAGATTAAATAGATATATTAACAATAACTTTTTAAAAGATGATAAATCATGAAATGGATAACTCCATCATTACAATTATTAAAATCAAAAATTGATTCATTTAAATGCAATCATGGATTCCATAAGCATAAGAAAGTAGCTTATGGTTATCCAATACTCAGTACCCATTGGACTAATATCTACGTATGTAAAAGATGTGGAATAGTAAGACGAGAAATAGATGATCTATTTGCTGAGAATAGACCTAAGAGTTATAAGAAATATGTTAACTACATGAATGTTATTCCAGGATTTACTCTATTAATTGATATAGTATCATTAAGAACTACTATAATTTCTACTGATGAGTATCAAAAATGCAATAGAGATGAATTATTGAATGAAGGATTCATTAAAATTGAGTATGGTAGTGATTGTAAAATGTTAAGGTACAAGTAATGAGTCGATTTAGGTATTATTTAGGTGCTACATTATTTTGTAGTAGTATCATTCTGATGGTAATAGTATTAGGATTCTATTCATCATGGTTATTAACTAGTATTGATAGAGAATTAGTATTATTACTAATAACTTCAATATTGAATGCTTCAGGTATTTTAATATTACCTACGGATTATCCAGAAGTAACTGATTAAATTATAAGGTAGAGTAATGATAGAAATAACAAAAGAGTCAGTATTAGAAGTACTGAAGACTCATAAAATTAGTAATCATGAAATACTAGTAAAAGATTTAGGATTGAATAGGAATATTTCAGTTAATCTATATGATCCTTATCCTGAACAATTAGATATTTTATGCAGATTATTGGATCAAGTATTAAATCAAGGTAAACGTATTCTTGTATTGAATTATCCTACAGGAGCAGGTAAAAGTTATTTATCAATGGCATTAGCAGTATTACTAGATTATTATCAAAGATCACGTATTACTGTAGCTAATAAACATATTACTGTAACATTTCGTAATAATCTATTCCAGCAGTATGAAAACTCATTCAATCATCTTTACTCAGTAAAAGGTAAAGGTAATTATGAATGTTTATTAGATTATTCAGTTGTTAGTAATAATACTGAATGTGTATCTAGAGAAGGATTTGATTGTCCTATTAAATCAATGTGTACTTATTATCTTCAGAAAGTTAATTTCTTTAGAAGTAAGTCAATTCTTACTAATTATCATTGGTATATATTCAATTATTTTAAGAATGATTTTAAGGCATTTGCAGGTACTGTAGTATTCGATGAAGTACATGCTATGTTTGATGTTATTATTGATGTATTCTTGACTGCAATGAATGCATTCAGAGTAGTAGCTAAAGAGCATTATAATAATTATATCTACATGAGATACACTTCATTAGAATACGATGCTGCTGATAATCCATTTCGTATAGCAGTAGAATCAGAAGATTATGAAGAAGTGAATAAATTAGTAAAATTCTATATAGAATCTATGCATGCTAATACTAATCATAATCCTGATCATATTCAGAAATTAAGAGATATGACTGCTGATATTGCATTATTGATCATTGCTAAGAGTTATGGTATTAATGTACGTTCATTTACTAAAATTAACTTAGTAAAAAGAGTATTCTCTGTATTATCACGACTTAAAGATGATAATAAGATTAAGATATTCATGAGTGCTACAATTAGTAAAGAATTCTACTTTGATAACTTTCATGATGAAGATGTTGATAAAGAATTAGTTTATTATGATTCAATGGATCCTTACTTTAAACGTGAGAATAGATTAATTTATACATTTAAGAATTTACCTAATGTTAATTTTACTAATCTTAAGAGTAAAGAATTTACTGATACATTGAATACAATTGCATTGAATATTATGAATATTCATGCTAAGCAAAAAGGATTTATTTATTGTAATAGTTATGATCAAGTTAAGATCGTAAAAGATTTTATTAATTCTTTAGGTGATAAAGCACTTAAGAATAGAATCATATTCAATGATAGTCCTAAGAATTCTAATTCAACATTAGATGCATTCAAGTCAGATAAAACTGATAAAGTATTAGTAGCATGTAATATTCAAGAAGGTGTATCATTTGATGATGATATGAGTAGATTCCAGATTATTCTTAAAGTGCCATTCTTACATCATTCTCAGATTAAAGATTATAGTGAGCAGTATTACTATGAAAGAGCAGTGATTACATTACTGCAGATTTATGGTAGATCTATTCGTAATCCTAAAGATTATGCATCAACTTACATTCTTGATAATAGTTATAAGCTACTAAATAAATATTTACCGCAGTGGTTTAAGGATTCTATAATCGAAAGGTAGTAGTCATGGATAATGATAAATCAGTATGGTTGCCATTACAATTAAAAGGTGGATGGAATGGTGGAACATGGGTAGTAAATGGTACTGAAAAGTTAATCCTATCTTCAGTTAGAAATAATGATATAGTTAGACTGAAAATTAAAGATAAGATTTATGAAGCTAAAGTATTTGCATACAGTGGTACTGATGATGATCATGGTCATACTTACTCATGGAGTAATCATGACTTCTCACTAGAAGTAACTAGTGATCTAGGATTATTAAAAGTAAGTCTAAGATCAATCATTGATGATTTACCAGAAATCCTAATTCAGTTACCAGAATCAACCATTTTTCAGTTAAAAAGATATACTTACTAATGAAAGGAGGTACACTATGTCGTAAAATTTAACAACATAGGAGTATTACATGTCACGTACTTATCGTCACATGAAAAGTAGTAAATATCGTAGTAAAGAATTACTTAGAGATCATCAATATGTATTAAAAGATCTAGGTAATGGTTATCAATGGAGAGAGTGGAGTATTATAAATATTCATCCTCATTCAAAAGAAGGTAAGAAAATATTAACTAAGTTTCATGCTAAATCAGATTCAATTATGGTATGGCATGGACCTATGTGGTGGATCAGATTATATACTCAAAAACCTTTCAGCATGAAAGCTAAAACTGAATTACATAAGTTTTTACGTGATCCTGATTATGAAGTACTGATTGAATCAAAACCTCATAGATCTTATTACTGGTAATAAACCTCTGACAATTATAAATAGTACTGAAAGGTAGTAATGAAAAAAGTAATGCAAGAATTTTTACACAATCCTACTTTAGGTATTAAAGGTGATTGTCAGAGAGCAGTAATAGCTTCAATTCTTGAAAAAGATATTAGTGAAGTACCTCATTTTGCTGAAAGTACTGATGGTATTGATAAATTTTATGATAAATTAGAATCTTATCTAAAGTCAGTAGGTTATCATAGATTTACTTTTCCAGTAAAAGGTGATCCTAAAGAAGTGATGGATTATATGATGAATAATAATCCTAATACTATGTACATGCTAGCAGGATATAGTCCTAGGATGATTTCTCATGTAGTAATTTGTAGAAATGATGAACTACTTCATGATCCTCATCCTCAAGGAGGAGGGATCGTTAAAAGTTATATTGATCCTTATTGGAATTCTCCATATTGCTCAGTTGATATATTAGTACCATTAAATTTAGCTTTTGGAGATATATAATATGGATAATAAATTAGAAAGACATAAATTATATGTTCCATTGAATGATGGTATTGATCATATCAATACTTATAGTAGAGGTCATACTGACTTAGGAAAGTGCTTAAGTAACTTCTATAATTACAAGTTTAAGATGGAAGATAAAGAATTTCACTCAGTAGAAGCTTACTGGTACTACAAAGTATTCGTGGAGTTGAGAAAAATTGATGAAGTATCAGTATTATTCGACTTTGATGTAGTATTTAATACTATCATTAAAACTTATTCTGCACCTAAACTTAAAAATTATTGTAGAAAGATTATTGATACTCATAAACTTAATCCTAAAGTAATAATTATTACTTCTAGTGATAGTTTTAAGAATTCAATACTTTTAGCAGTACGTTATAAAATAGTTAATGATCCATTAACTAATGAATTATTTTTCAAAAATGCTAACTTAAATGAACCATTACGATATACTCATTATTACTATTACGGTAAAATTGATAATTGTAGAGTAATTCAAGTAGAGGATTATTATTGGTCGTCAGACTATCTAGATGAATTAACTAAATCAATTAAGGTACACAATGCAACTAAAAAATAAATTAAGAATTAAAATACTATTAGCATCAGCTGCAATAATGCTAATGCAATTAGCTCCAAAACTATCATATTCAGCTGAGTATGAATCATTATCATCAGTACCAAAAGAAGCTACTATTTATCAAGTAATTAATAAACAAGTACCAGGAAAATTCATTAAAGTAGTGGATGGTGATACTATTAAGATAACTAATCTTGATAAATCAATTAGATTCACTCAATTTGATACTCCTGAATCATTCGTGACTCAAAAGACTGCATGGGATTCATATAATACTGACTACCCAGTACGTAGTATTGTAAGATTAGGTAAATTATCTACTCTTAAATTGAAGTCATGTATTAATACTCATGGATTAGTCATTACTAAATTAATGACCACTGCTCAAGGTAGGTATATTGTACTACTTGATAATGACTCAAAATTAATGTCTTGCATGTTACAGAATGGTTATGCTTATTATAATGATAATGATAAACCTAATTCAAAAGATAACTTAGTAGTATTTAGTTATATTGAGCATGCAAGGAAGAATAACTTAGGATTATGGAAAATTGATTCTGAGTTAATGACAAGATTAACTAATAGATCTTATTACGGTACAAGAACTATTAGTAAATAAGTAGTAAGAAATATTAATTAATTAAATTTTTGAATAAGGAATAATAAATGTCAGTAGCAAAAAGTAAACCTAGAAATACTCGTCCTGCATCATCTTCATCAAATCGTAAAACTTCAGGTACTGTGTCAGTAAAAGTAAAACCTCAAGTGAAAGCTGAAGAAGTAGTACAACGTCCTACATCAGTGAAATCAGTACCTGCATCTAAAGTATCCTCACTGGCTGAAGTAGCTCCAGTGACCTTTATTAATCGTATTAAGTTATCTAGTAGCATTTCAGTACTAGAAGGTGAAGAAGATATTTTTAATCCAGAATTAAATTCTATTATTTCTGATGAATCAGTATCTGAAGAAGATCGTGTAGTTAATTTAGTAACTAAATTAACTGAACTTGTTAATGGTACTCTTAATAAGTCAGCATTATTAACTGATAAGTTAGCTAGATCTAATGAAATTATATTATCTCACCAATCTAATAATAACAAGTTGACTAATAGTATCATAAGCCTCGAGTCACAATTGAAAAATAGTAATGAAGTAACTGATAATATTAATAATGCTTATGCTGAGTATAAACATGAAGTTACTAAAGAACTCAATCGTTTAAATGAAGTGATTGATAGAAATAAATCAACTAATCTTTCACTAAATGATGAAATTCGTAAATTAACTGCAGCATCAGTGGTAAAAAGTAATCAAGTTAATATGTTCAGATTCACTACCATTATTGCATCAATCGTAGCAGTAGTAGCTTTCGTATTATAATTAAATAGTAGTACTAACTAGTCAGGTAACCATTCCTGACTAGTATTTATAAGGAATATTATGCACATTCATGAAAACAGTCCAGTACTAGCAGTTGATACTGAAACTACTGGAGTAGATCATCTAGCAAAAGTAGTAGAATTAGGAGTTATTGTTAGAACTGCTACTCAAATTAAGAGTTTTAATAGTATTTGTAATCCTAAAATGCCTATTTCAATTGCAGCAATGAGTGTTCATAATATTACTGATGAAGATGCAGCACTCTATCCTGATATGACTGAAGTACTAGGGTACACAGTTTTATCTAGTTACAATCAACCTAATGCTATTTTATTAGGTCATAATATTGATCATGACTTAAAATGTATCTTAAACAGTGATCCTTCATTCGTTAATAATTATACAGTTATTGATACTTATAAAATAGCTTACGAATTATTAGATGATTCTCCTAATCATAAATTGAATTTCTTAAGATATCATTTAAATATAAATGATAAAGTACTACAAATTCTAAATAAATTAAGCATCACTTCAACTACTCATAGAGCTGATTATGATGCTGCAATTACTTTAGCATTATATGATTATCTTAGGACTATTTGTAGTCTTGAACAAATGGTAGAAATAAGCAGTAAACCTATTCTATATAAGAAATTCACTTATGGTAAATATGAGAATGTATCTTATGAAGAAGTGGCAAAAACTAATTATCAGTACCTCCAATGGTTTTTGAATGCTGAAATTGAGAAACTTGATAAGAAGAATGTATCAATTGAAGATAGAAGAACTAATACTTTATTAATTACATTATTGTATTATTTAGATAAATATAAACCAGTAAAATCAGAATCATAACTTGAGGATTAATTATCATGAAAACAATTTTATTAGCATTAGCATTACTTTTATCAATCACTACTATTCATGCTGAAGAGTACGAATTCTCAGGTCCAAAATCAAAAACTGAACCATTACTAGATGATATTAAACAAGTAGAATTAAAATTACCAGTAAAAACTAAACTAGGTAGGACTACAGCATTTTACGATAAAATGGTACTAACTAATATTAGGTGCCAATTTAAAGATGGTAGTGATAGTAGACGTATTCAGATAGTAAAATTGTATTTGAATAATAAACCTATTCCTGGAGAATTCTGCTACACTACTTTTGAAGATAGTTTTGAAGTAAGAGGTGAATTACCTAAATCCTACTATGATCCATCAAGAGGTTATGGATCTATCGTAGGTGATAACTACTATTATTATAGAGATTTCAAAGTAGAATTTGGTAATAATGAAAAGTATGATGACGTTAAGAAATTCATTCATAAAGTCAAACTATAAGGATCTCAATGAAAAATAGTAAAAAGGTAGTTAATAAACCTAGTTATATTGTTATTATTGATGATAGACAACTCCAGTGCATCTTCTATTATATAGAATTAGTAAAATATGATGAAGTTGTCTATCGACTAAATAATAATTTAAGTTTTCATCATTTATGTGATATAGTACTGAGTCAATATAGAGTAGGTACTAGATCAATTGAAGTAAATGGTAATCCAGTTCATATTGATTTAGCAGGTGAAATATCAGTTATTAAGAATAGATATAATATTGCATCTACTGAAGAGTTATTTATAATTAGATCAGTAAGTATTTATCTATTAGTAGAAAATTTAATGAGGTAATAATGAATAAAAAAGTAATAATAGTACCACTCAATGGACCTCCTGGATGTGGTAAAGATACACTAGGTGATCTACTAACTGGTGCATCATCAAGAAATTCTCATTTAGTATCATTCAAATCAAAGCTTTATGAATTAACTCAAGCAATTTATTCAGTACCTGCTGATAAATTTAAATTCTTAGTTACTGACCGTATTGCTAAAGATTCTCATGAGTATGAGTATTTTGGAGGGATAACTCCTCGTCAAGCATTGATTAAAGTCAGTGAACAAATGATCAAACCAGTATTAGGTAATGATTATTTTGGTAAAGCGTTAGCAGCAACTATTAACAATAAAGCAGTAGAAGATGATACATCAGTATTCATTATTACTGACTCAGGATTTGATGAAGAATTACAAGTATTAGTAGATATTTATGGTCCTGATTCAATTCTATTACTACGTCTTCATCGTGAAGGATGTGATTATGGGAATGATTCTCGTAATTATATTTATCCTACTAATATCAAGTCCTATGATGTTGATAACAATGATTCATTAGATGAATTAAAAGATAACGTTATAAGTATAATTTATAGTGAATTTAAACTACATGAAAGTGATTATAATTAACCATGTCTAAATATTATTCAGGAATAGGTTCAAGATCAGTCCCATCAAAAGTAGCTAATATAATGACTTATCTAGCAGTGGTATTGGAAGAGTCAGGATATATTTTAAGATCAGGTGGAGCAGGTGGTGCTGATTCAGCATTTGAATTAGGAGTATCTAGTCCTGATAATAAAGATATTTACCTTCCTCATAAAGGATTTGAGAAAAATACTTCTAAATTATTCTTATCGAATATTTCTAGAGGATTAGTTGATGAAGCTCAAGAAATAGCTTATACAATTCATCCATTAGGTAGAAATCTTAATCCTGATAATAGGAGGAATCCTCAAAAAGCTCCTAGTAGGTTTCCATTAAATGCTCATACTAGAAATGTATTCCAAGTTCTAGGATCAGATTTAAGATCCCCTAGTGAATTTTTGATATGTTATACTAAAGATGGTCTTGCATCAGGAGGATCAGCTACTGCTATTAATTTAGCTAAAAAGCATAATATACCAGTATTCAATTTAAAGAATGTATCAGATGTAAACGATTTGTACGAGTATTTAATATCATTAAAAATAAAATGTTCAGAGGTGATAAAATGTCAAACTTAAATCATTACATAGATAGGATTGTTAAATATATTACTAACCCTAGTAAAGATAACCAATCAAGTATTTGTCATAACTATACTGCTAGATTCATTCAATCATCTATCAGAAATCCATCAAATAGATTGAATTATTACGTAGCATTTTGGGGTCAGAAGTCAACAAAGATGGTAATCCATTCAGGGATTATTGATGACAATTTAAATGTAATTGCTAGTACTTATAACTACTCAAAAGAGTCAAAATTAAATCCTGATGAATCATTAATTATGTTGAATGATGACAGTGCAGAATTAGTAGAGAAGATAAATCTTAATGATTTTATTCATACTTACTTAGAATCCACTGGTAAGATACTAGTTCATTCAGGTAGAATGGCAGGTAAAACCACAATGATTAAACATTTAATGAGAAAGCATAATGAAGGCACGAAAAGGTGATTTAATAAACTTAGCATTGAGTGATGAATTTGATATCATCATTCATGGATGCAATTGTTTTAATACGATGGGTGCAGGTATTGCCAAAAGTATTAGACATGTTTTTCCACATGCTTATAAAGCTGATTGTAAAACTGAATCAGGATCCAGTGATAAACTAGGTACATATACTTATTCACTTGAACGTACTGCTACTGGTAAAAAGTTATACGTTATTAATGCATATACTCAATTTGAGTACGGAGGTTATAAAGATTTAGTAGAATATGAATCACTACGAGAAGTATTTGCTAAAATTAGAACCGACTTTTTAGTAATGAATCCTGATTTAAGAGTAGGTTATCCTAAAATTGGAGCAGGTAAAGCTAATGGTAACTGGGAAGTAATTAGTTTAATCATTGATAATGAATTAGAAGGCTACGATCATACTCTAGTTGAGTTAGCTTAGGAGCCGTTGTTATTGGTGTAAGGAACGGGGTTTGTTTCTAACCTCGTTCTACTTATTATTAAACTAATTAAGGAATGATTACCTTTATCTTTATGGAGAATTATAATGAATGATAAATTACTTTCTGGAATTGTTGAAGTGAATTCTAAAAGAATTCCAGTTGGTTATGTATTTATAGAGGAAGATACAATTCAATGTGTATCAAAAATTGATAAATCAGTATTTATCACTCATTATAAATCACTAGTAATTGAACAAGAATTGATGAATGATGAATCATTAGTTAGTTTAGGATAATCATGAAAAATATTAATGGAAGATTAAAAGGTAAGAAGTTGAAAGATTTCACTCTTGCTAGAAGATTGACTGTTGATCCTAGTATTGATAAATACTTAGCTGATCATTCACTAGCTGATAGTTATTCTCATTATGAGAGTAATTTTTCTGAAGGTAATGGATACGTTTTATTACCTTATAAAAATGGTATTTGGACTGAAGATAAACTGGTATTCAATAATATGAATACTTTAACTGAATTCGCATCAATAGTTGGATTAAAATTAATAAAAGAGGATTAGTAAAATGGCATTAGAAAAATTTAAATCAAAAGATAGAAAACTAAGTACAAAGGCTATGATTAATCGTGCTCCTGATCTATCAGAATCTGAAGTAGAAGCACTAAAAATTCAAGTAAATCATAAACTTGAATGGAAATGTCCTCTAGGATTAAAATTAATTCCATTCATCATCAGTAAATATGTATTCAAGGGATCATTCTGATGAGTAAATTATTAGTATTAAAGTATGATATTATTTCTTCAATTAGTGATATCAGTGAAGCTAATAACTACTTAAGAACTTCTGAAAAAATCTTCCTAGCTCAGTTAAAAGATTTACTTAATGATGGATGGAATGCTGTAAGCATTAATTCTTATAAAGAATCTACTCATGTAAATGGTAAATACTTTACAGTGCTGATTAATGGTGACTACGTTTATAATATTCCAGCATTAGAGTTGTTGAATAACTTGAATATTCCATTTATTATCAGTACTTTTAGAAATTTAAATACACTTAATAAAAGTGATATGAATACTCCAGTTATCAATGGTATTCCTTTAATGGATTACGATAAAATGGCAAGATTAGTAGGTACTGATAGATCATCTACAATCGCTGGAATATCTCCTGAATTAGATTTTGAGTCATTAGATCAATTAAATGATTTATTAGGTCTAGGTACTGAGAATATTATTATTCCTGGTATTAGTGATAAATCAAATGAAATCCTGGTTACTACAATTCTCAGAAGTTATTACAATAATGTATTTATGACTGATCCTAACAGTACAGTAAATAATGTTAATAATCAATTGACTAAAAAAGATAAATTTATTCAATATTTAGATTGTACTAATTATCAAACATCAAAAGAATTGTTGAATTTAGTAAATTATTTATACAATAATACTAAATTATCAACAAAAATTCTCAATTATTTAGGATCAATTAAAAATGTTTCACGTACCTAATGATAAACGTATCAGATCAGGTAGATTAAAATCTACATCAGAAGATGGTAATAATGGTGCATTTCGTATTTGTACCATTAAATTCACTAGAACTTTAAATGTAATTGCATCCGATCAAATGGGATGGGATCATGTATCAGTATCTTGTCATGATCGTACTCCTACTTGGGAAGAGATGAATTATATTAAGGATTTATTCTGGGATAAATCTGATACAGTAATTCAATTTCATCCACCTGAATCAGAATATGTAAATAATCATCCGTATTGTTTACATATGTGGAGAAATCAGAATCAAGTTATTGAACTTCCACCATCAATTATGGTAGGAATTAAAGAGTTAGGTCAAATTACTAAATAAGAATTGGTGAATAATAATGTCTGATGATTTATTACTAAAATTAAAGATTAAACTAAAAGAATCTACATGGTTGCATCCTGTACCTTCAATCCTTCATAACTATTTTGGTCAGGATGTTGAAACATATGAAGGAATGCTAGTATCTAATGTTTACGGATCACATCAAAGGACTGATGAGAAGTCATTAATAGGTAGGTCATTTTTGATTACTGAGGATGGTGGACTATGTTTATTCTTTTTAGATGTTCTTCATGATCGTAAAAGGATTAAAACTGATATTCCTGCTGATCCTACTGAAACTTATTTAAGATATGTAAATACTTTTAAAGGTAGAAGAACTAGAAATTTTACAGTAGTATTTAATTATACTGGAGTTGATCATGGGTAGTGAATATATTGTTTATCAAAGATCTGAGCAAAAAGGTGATATTGAAGTATCTTTAGGTGAAATGTCATGTAAATTCTCATTAGATATCACTACTCCTCATCAAATTGTTCATGATCTTAGTGATGGAGGTCCAACAGTACTTCTAAGAGATCTTGATGCTGATGACTTATTTAATATAGGATTAAAATTCTTACAAACTTCATCTTATTATCAAGATGAGCAAGATTCTACTGAATTCTTGAATAAAGTTAAGTCAGAATTAAGGATGCTAATATAATGAAAAGAGCAGTTCTTTATACTAAAGATTTAGAGCCTATTACTGTATTAGAATTAGATATTAATATTTATAATTATTTAGTATCAGTAGGTAGAGTAAGACTATATGTACCTACTAAACCTATGACTGATCATTATACTTCAGAAGCTAAAGTTGAAATTAATACAATACATACATTAGAACTTCATGCTGAAGAGTTAAGATATCATAATGAAATACATTATTTATTAACTGTTCATCCTAGAGATGAAGAATCATCATTATTATTAAAATCAGCACTTTTACCTGGACAAGTAAAAGAAGTGAATGATAGAGTAAGTAGTGCAAAAATATCAGCATTTACTGAAGGAGTTATTTTTGCAATAACTCGATTACAATTTAGAGGATAATATGAGTAACGAAATTAAAGTAAGTAAATTGAAGTATCCAGATACCATTATACAGAATATTGGTATGTATTTAGGTGAAACTAAAACATTTACTACTCCTGTACGTGAAATCGTTAATAACTGTACTGATGAGTTATTAAATGGTTATGCTACATACATCCATATCCATGCTGGGATAAAGGTAAAACTTATTGTAGATGATGGTAGAGGATTACCATACTATATTGATCCTGATGATAACTCAAAGGTCATTACTGAAGCACTCCTAACTGATTCTCACGTAGGTAGTAAGTTTGCTAACGTTGATGAGAAAACTGGTGGATTACATGGCATAGGATCAAAAGCAGTAAATGCTGTATCAGATTTTTATCAAGTATTCGTCAATTGTTCTAAGAAAGATAATTCAAATACTCTTCCTGAACTTCAAGAAAAGATTAAAAGTAAATCTAATCCAGTATTTACTATTCGTTATGAAAATGGTATCTTAAAAACTGTAGATATTATTGAATACGATGAAGCTGAGATGATTATCAATAAGAATCTATTTACTTCATTACTCAATTACCCATTTTTACCTAAAGACTTCTCAACTGCAGTAATATTTACTCCTAATCTTGATATTTATGAGTCAGATAAATCAGTAGTATCAAAACTCCCATTAAAATTAGTAAAATTAGAAGCAAAAGGTAAAACATCTATCACTGTTAATGGTGAAGAAGTTACTGAATTTGACTTTAATGAACTATTCAGTAAAGAATCATTATTCGATTCTCAGTCATTCTCATTTGATTGTAATGTTAAAGAATTTAATACTTCATTTAAAGTATTCTTTGGTTATAATAAAGATGCAGGAATGGATTATCAGCATACATCTTTAGTCAATCTGATTGAAACTCCTCAAGGAGGATACATTGAAGATTGCGTATGGAGGTCTCTTGGTAATGGATTGAAACATGTAAATCCTATTCATTCTCAAAGTGATGGTAAATTAGGACTACGATTATTCGTTAGTTCCTTTACTGGACTGAAAATGAGCTTCTCATCACAAACTAAAGATAAATTAGTTAAATTATCACTTAAAGGTGATAAGAAACAATTACAAATTGATAAACATAGATTTACTGATGAATTAACTAAACAAGTTATTGCAGTAATTGATGATAATAAAGATTACTTCAATTCTGTATCAACTCGTATTATTGAGTACAAACGTTCATTAGATAAATTATCTAATAAGAATTTTATTCTTAGTCATGTTAATTATGCAAATTCAAAAGATCCTATTAAATCATTAGGATTAGGTTCACGAGTATATGATTGTACTAGTAAGAATCTTGAAGATCGTGAGTTATATATTTGTGAAGGTAAGTCAGCAGGTAGTTCATTAGTTGATGGAAGAGGTACTACTGAATTCGTAGCAGTATTACCACTCAAAGGTGTACCATTAAATGCTGCTACCTCTTCATTAAATAGTATTATTCAGAATGATGAATTCAAAGCATTGATTAATGTACTAGGTACTGGAGTTGATCCAATCGTCAAGATGGATTTACGTAGATACAGTAGAGTATATATTTGTGCCGACTCTGATGCTGCTGGTGCATTTATTACTGCATTACTTTTAGGATTCTTTGGTAAGTTCTTACTTCCATGGATCGAACAAGGTAGATTATATGTAGTTAAATCACCATTGTATGAACAAGATAAGAAATTCTACTATAAACGTAGTGAATTGAATACTCGTAAAGAATTTACTCGTTTTAAAGGTTTAGGTAAGCTTAATCCTGATCAAGCTAGTGAAGTATTGATTAAAGATCGTAATGTTATTCAAGTTACTCCAGTTGATATTCAAAAAGCATTAGAGTTAATTATTAATGAAGATAATCAACGTAAAGCATTATCAATTGAATTAGGTATTTTAGTTGATAATGATCAATTTGTTCAATCTATTCATGAGTCTCGTGATGAAATTGTAGGATCTATTATTAATTCTGATGAAGCTAGTGATAATACTGAAGAAGAAGTAGGAGAATCAAATGAGTAAGAGAACTGAAAAAACTGATGATATTATCTCAGAATCAATCTATGAACTAGTCAAAAAAGGTTATGGAGAGTATCAGCAATACATCAATGATGGTAGATATATTCCTGGAGTTGATGGATTTAAAAGAGTTTATCGTAGATATTTAGTATCTACTAAAGAACGTGCTAGAGGATCATTAACTTCTACTAACTCAGTACTATCTCATGCTATGGAAAATTATCATCCTCATGAAGTACAACCTGAAGTATTGTATCGATTAGTTAATGATGGATTAGTTATTGGTCAAGGTAATTTCGGATCAGATAGGCTTTATCGTAAAATGGGTGGTGCAGCTCCTCGATATACTGAAGTAAGATATAATAAAGCATTAGATAATATTTTATTCAAGTTCGAAGACTACTTTATCATGCAAGATGGGGAAGTTAGTGATAAAAAAGAACCTCAATTCTTGATTATGCCAGTACCTTATGCATTATTAAGAGGTACTATTGGTACAGGTGCAGGAGGAGTTCGTACTAAGATTCCAGCATTTACTTATGAATCGATTCTTGATGCATATAAAAATGATAATCCTCAGTTATTAAAATCGGCTTATGGATTAGATATTGATTATGAGAGATCAAATCTTGATAAAGTATGGAATAAAGGATTCGGTAAGATTGTATTCAAATTCAATGTTGAAAAGAATTCTGATGGTTCAGTGACTTTATCAGGTGATGCAACTAATGCTAATCCTACTATTGATTTACTGAAGAAATGGGCAGCTGATGATTTAATGACTATTACTGATTTATCAGTAAAAACAATGAAACTGAACTTCTCACGTAACAATAATATTCGTAAAATATCTGATAAAGATATTTATAATGAAGTAATGAAAGCTTCAGTTATTGATGATGTTAGGTCTATATATTACATCATGTTCAGTCACAAAGGTACTGCAATAAAGATGGGTATTAAAGGATGGTTAGATTTAACAATGGGACTATATCGTTCTACTTTTGAAAGATGGAAATTATCAGAAGTAGAAAAGATGAAATACAATATTGAAAAACTTAAGTTAATTCCTAAAGTTGCAGAGATGATTAGAGCTAATAAAACTACTCAAGCAATTGCTACTGAAATTAATAAGAGTAAAAAGTATGTTAGTTCTATTGAATCTTTACCACTGAAAATGCTCAGAAAAACTGATTTTGAGTCACAAATTAATAAAATACTTGATAATATTAAATTAATTGAAGCTACTGATGTTGATCAATTGATCACTTCAGGTAAACTAATTGATAATTTATAAATAAAAGGATCGACTTATGATGAACATATTCTTTGTAAACTGTTTTGCTAATCAATTAGACTATAGACTTCCTAATGATATTATAACTGATTCGATGGTTATAAGATCAGGTGCTGATGCATCCTCATTAGGAGTATATGATAACTTTAATGCTGATATTGAATCAGTAAATGGAGTAAATCATGATGCTTATTTAGTATTCATGGTCAATAATTTAGTGAATTTCGAAGATAATTATGTTAGGATAATTAAGAAAGTACAAAATAATTTCAAAATTATCTTATTAGTCGATCCATTAGTACAAGAAAAACTCACTCAGTTAGAGTCGCAGTATAAATTGAGTAAGAATGTAGTAATATTCAATTCTAATCAAGAAGTATTCGTCAGGTTATTATGTGAATGGATTCTATTATCTCATAGATCAACTAATATTAAGTGTCGTAATTTAGCTAAGAAATTTATTCATAGTTTTAATTATGGATCAGCAGAGATTCCATTTGTGCAGTATCAGTATTTATCCTACTCAGAGATTGATTCTATTAGAGTATTCCTTACTTTATTAATGGCAGTTAATTCTTATACCATTAATCCAGTCAATAATATTGATACTAGTCATAGTTATACTACAAGTAATATTAGTAATTCAATATCACAATTAGCAGTTAACCTTAATAGAGGTCAATCACCTTTAGTTGTAAGTGAAAATTCCTAGGAAATCATATAAATGATAAAAGTAATATCAATCGATACAGAAACCTCAGGACTTAATCCTGATAAGAATCAATTACTAGAAATAGGAATAGTTCTTTATGATAGTTGTGAGCATCCAAAGATAGAATTAAATGGTGAATATCATTCTAACTTTAAAAGTTCTATTGATTCAGTAGTAAAATCATTATTTTCAGCTAGAATTATCTTAGTTCATCCTAGTGATAACTTAGAATTCGATTCTTATGTATTTAAATTGAATAAAAGATTAATTCTACCAATGCTAACTGAGTCATTCACTAACTTCAATAGTTTAATTGATATTAGTGCTCAAGAAGAGTGCAATAAAACCTTATCAAATCTTAAAGTTATTGAAGATGATGAACATAGTTATAGTACTGAAGTATTAGTTACTAATAATCCTGAAGATATTGTACCATTTATTTATAAATTCATGCATTCTGCTGCATTCATTACTACTGATGAGTACAATGTTACAAAAATGAATGAATCAATTAGTGTAGTAGGTAAAAACTATTACGCATTTGATCATAAATTCTTATCAAAAATTCCTAATTGGAATAAAATGAGACTTAAGCATAGATCAATTGATCCAGCAATTCTTTATTATAATCCAATGATTCATAATGAAGTACCTAATTTATCTGATTGTATTAAAGCTAGCAGACTATTCCCTGCTGATTATGCAGTAGCTCATGATGCTGTAGTAGATGCTAAAGATACTATTAAATTGATTCTACCATTTATGAATTCAGGTAATAGTAGTTATGATAATTTATTATATCGTAATTCTATTGTACCTGATTCACAATCATCTACTGAAGTATCAGTAGAATCGTAATATTAAAACTTATAACTTAATAAAAGAAAGAATAATCATATGAGCTTGTGGATAACCTATTTTAATAAATCATTAAAAGCATTGAAAGTAGAAAAGATCAGTAAATTTGATGCTGATAGGTTATCTACTAATCATGAGTCTAGGAAATTAATTAGAGTTGGTAGTAAATCAGTTGAAGTTCATTTAATTAAGTTAATTAATTCTTCCTGCAATAAATTACCTACTCCTAATAAATTGGCTGAAGAATCAAGATCATTAGGATTCTCTATTGAAGAGTACTCACATTTACTAGTATCTAGAAAAGGTAAAGTGATTAATACAATTGATATTACTCATTCAGTAAACTAGAATATTAAACTTAACTAAGGTAGTAAAATGAATAAATTATTAATTATGGATTCAGGATATTCGTCACTAAAAGCATCATATGGTGATAAATTAATCAAGATTCCTACTTCAATTGCATTTGCATCAGCTTCAAAGATCAACGTAGGGAGCTCCCAAAGTACTTATGACTTTGAAGGGTCATTATATAATATTGGAGCTTCAGCTATCTCAGAAGATAGTTTTACTACTACTGATTACAAATTCAAAGAGAAATTTGAACCAGTAGTAATCAAGCATTTTAGAGATCACTTAGGTATTCCTGATGACGAAATTGTTGATATTCGTCTGTCCTTAGCACTAATTGACTTTAATAATAAAGATTCATTAGCAAAACGATGCTCAGAATTTACTATTAATGGTAAGGTTATTAAAAATAACATTACAATCGTACCTCAAGGTGTAGGATGCTATATTGATTATTTATCAACTGTTGATGAAGTTGATCCTAGCAGTGCATTCTTGATTGATATCGGATATAATACTATTAATGTATTGTATTTTGAGAATGGTAAAGTAGATAAAACTAAATGTAAAGGTTATCCTAATCATGGTGTATCTACTATTATTAAGCAATTTTCTAATTTCTTAGAATCCACTTATTCAATGGCATTCTCTGATCAAGAAGCATTAAAAATCTTCAATGAGAATAAATTCGTATTTAGAGGAGAAGTTCAACCAGAAGTATTCAGTACTATTGAACTTCTGAAAGATCAATTTGTTACTAAATTATTTAATAGTATATTGACTTCTGATAAGAAATTAATCAGTACCAGTGAAGTTGTAGTACTTGCAGGTGGTGGATGCTACCTGCTTAATAACTTTGAATTCCCTAAGAACGTGAAGTACGTAACTTCCCCTTATGAATTCAGTAATTGTAGAGGAATGAAATTACTATGATGTCAGTTCTAACTAATACACCTGATGAAGGTGATGAAAAACAATTAATTCAAGATATCATTTATGTTATTAATGAAAATAATAAAATGATTTTTGGTCCTGATTATCATCAGATGTCATTCTCATGGTTACCTGGAATTCTAGAAAAGTGCTCCACTATTTTGAGTAGTATTAGTAATAATCAAATTAATGGTGAGCATGTTAATTTTGATAATTTACGTATGACTGCAGTAGAATTATCGACTTTTATTATTAACTCATATATTATGCATATTGGTGCCAGTATTTCAGGTAATAGTCAAAAAGAATACGAATCAAAAGTCCTCAGTGTTACTTCTAAATTAGTAGTATCACAATTCAGTGATCTAGATATTCATGCATCATCATTTGAATCAATTCCTGAAAAAGGTATTGTTATCAGTATGATCAGTACTACTAGTATTGATATTTTAAAATTGATGTTGAATTCTCCAGGATTAGATGTTAATCTAAGAGTAGTATCACGATTGATAGCATTATCAGGTATGACTATTAAGGACTACTATTTGTATTCATTAGTACGTCATACTCTAACTAAATTCAAGTCAGGAATTATTTCTAAGTACCATGATACTTGGAAATATAATGATGAGTTATTGAGTGATTCTTCTGCTGCATTCTTATTAGTAAAATCTAATGATTCATTAGTTGAATCTATTTATGATTCTAATATTAGCATTGAATCAAAAGTTGAAGATATTCTATTAGTATTCACTACTTATTATTCATCAATTATTCTTAAAAAACCTGCTAATGCTGCAGAAGTTCATTAGGAGTGATTATGTCTGATGCAAATACTATTGAACCTTCAATGAATTCTAAGTTAGTTGACTTAATTGATACTGATTCACTTTTAATTATCAACTCAATTGAGAATTCTCACTTACCAGCAATGATAAGTTATGCAATTAAATTATTAGATAAAGATAAATTATTTAATGATTATTTTAAATCAAAACCAGCAGGTCAAGTAGCTTCAGAAAAAACATCTGAAGCTACAACTTCTTCTGCTAATCCTACCAATACTTCAACAACTTCAGATACTTCTAATAATTCTACTGAAGGTAATAAAGTTAAGAAGAATATTGGATGGGATACATAAATAAATTAGGAGAGTTATGAATCATTCAATTGATAAAGTTAATTCTAATACGATATCAATTAGTTATAGTAGTACTCTCCATCAAATCCTGGATATTAATTTCTATTATAATTATACTGTAACTAAAGAATTACTTGACGACGATGGTAAAATAGTAAGTACTTACGAAAAGACTATGAAGAAATTCTTGTTTGAAGTAGTAGATGATAAGATCCATATTAAATATGGATTATTAGAATTTTTGATTATGAAATTAGTTCTCAATGGGATTGATTATACTTTAAATATTACTAATAATGCTAATATTACTATTAATGATAAATGGAATAGTGTTCTTAATACTGATTTCAGAGTAGTTGAAGGTAAGAATCAATATGATTATCTTAAAAGTTTATTAGAAGTAAATAGAGCATTAGCTCAAATATATACTTCTTATGGTAAAACTGAACTATTACTAGCAATTGCTGAATCCTATCTGGATGAGAATCCTGATAAGAATGTAATTATTATGATTCCTAGTGATTCAATCAAAAGTGAATTTTATGAACGTCATGAGAAATGGGAAGTTAAATATAAAATTGAGTATCATAAGTTTAAAAATAAAATTAACTTAGTTAATCCTATTGGACTACGTATTAGTGGTAAGTTTGATGATGATTACTCTGATGAAGATTTTAGTAATTATACTAATAATGTAGGACTTGTTCTTATTGATGAAGTACATCACTTATCAGCTAATAGTTATATTATGTTCTTAGATCAATACTTAAATAATTATGATTATATTTATGGAGTATCAGGTACTGTTAACTCAGAATCAGGGTATTTACCTAAAATATCTGATAATATTTATGAACTAGAAACTAATGTTATTCGATTAATAAGCTATTTGAGTATTCCTAGATTAAATATTAAGAATCCAGTTCAATTACTGGTAGCTTATTTAAGACTAGAATTAAAAACAGTACCTAAATTTTTATCTAGTAATTATGGAGTGAATCTTAACATATTATTCAACTCAGATAAATTAGCTATTGAATTAATAAAATTCTTAAAAGCTAATCCTAATAGAAGAATGTTCATTCCAGTATATAGTAAGAAGAATGGTACTACTTTAGCTAAAAAACTTATGGCAGCATTAGGTGAAGATTCAGTTATTATGCATGGATCAGGAGTTAATTATCCTAAACTGGACGTGAAATACGAAGGTAATTGGAAGAATTTTCTTAAGAATCCTAAGTTTAGAGTTCTATTAGGTACAAGTGCTATTTTTGAAGGACTAGATTCTTCAAGAGTTAATTGTATCTTCTCAGGAATTGGAGTTAATAATAAAATGGCTATTCAGCCTACTGGTAGATCAGTAAGATCTGATGATCAACCATTATTAATATTCCCTTATGATACTAATAAAAATAATCATGTGATAAATAGTCAAACTAGGTCAAAGTACAAAAAAGTTAAAGAGCAGTACGATAATACTAAATTTATACAAATTCAGGAGTCATAATGAATGAACCAAGTATTCATGACTCTAATATCAGTCATTCAGCAGTAAATGTGACTAATCTATTAGAAGCTAGTGAATTAGAGATAAAAAGTTTTAATGAAGTTGATTATGTAGCCATGCTAATCAATCCTAATATTAAGATGGCATTAAAAGAATTACCTAAATCATTAATTATCAGTAATAAGATCATAGCTACCATGAGAGATCTTATTATTAAAGATGATACTAGTATTCCTGATAAAATTATATCTTCATTATATAGTAAATATCCTGGGACCTCCCTAGATATCATTAAGTCAAAACTAGATTATTATTCATCAATTGATGATAGAGAAGTTCTAAATCATTACTTAGAATTACTAAATAATAGAGTAAAGAAAAATGTATTCGATTCTTCATTAAATGATTATTTTCAGGATAAGAATCTTGATAAATTAATAAATAGAATCGACGTACTTAATGAAACAGTGACTTCATCAATAATTCCTTTTATTGGATTGAATACTGTTACTTCTAGTGATATTACTGAAACATTTAGTGATAAGTATAAATTAAGTTCATCTCTAGATATGCTTAATAGAAATAGTCACTATAAAGCATTATTAAAAGGTCAATTGATTGCAGTTGCTGCTCCTCCAGGAATAGGTAAAACTCAATTCTTAATTAATGAAGCATATCATCATGCTAAAAATGGTTATAGAGTTATTTATTTAGCAATGGGTGATAGTATTCTATCTGATTTTATTATTAAATTAGGATGTATTCACTTTAATATTAGAATTGGTGAATTTGTATTAGATATTGAAAAATATATTAATGATCCACTATTTAATTCAATTATTCAAAGAATTGATATATCAATTGTATCTGCTGGTGAATTAAAATCAGGTGATGTTAGAAAATATTATAAGAGTACTAAACATTTAGCAACTGCTGATGTATACATATTCGATTATGATAGTAACTTTGGTGATTTAGCTTCTAGTACAAGTCTTTATTCATCAGGTGAAATGATTTATAATAATATTTATTCTTTATGCAGAATGGCTGATCCTAAATTAGTATACATTGCTAGTCAAATCAAAAATGAATATGCTAATCATCAAATAATCCCATTAAATGGGTTAGCAGAAAGTGGTAGAAAAAGTCAGATTATTGATTATGCAGTAACAATATCAGGACTTAGTGACGAAAATATGAATTGTGGTATTATTCATTTAAGTAAATGTAGAAGAGGAAGAAAAGGTGTTATTCCATATATGCTTACTAAGTCAGGTGCGATTCTAGAAATAGATAAAGAGACTTATAAACATATTAGAAATACTATTAAAGCTAATGCACTGGAGTTTGATTTAACTAAATAAACTGAATAAGCACTGATAACCTTTATAATTATAAAACTAATAAGAGGAATTATGAAAGATAATAACATCAATAGTCGGCTACTATTTTTAGCTGAGTTAATGGATATGGATATATTAACTAAGAAGACTATTGGATTCGTTACAGTAATGAAAGTGGATACGAATACTTTCACTTTAAGTGAAGTAGATAAAGTAGAATTTGCAAATGCACTACCAGGAGGATTAGTGGATGAACTCACTACTACAGAATCTTCACAGTAATCCTTCTGATAATACTGCTATTTTTAAAATAGAATCAGAAATTAAGAAGAACTGGAAGTATTATTGTCCTAGTGATGCATTTAATCAATTAGTATTTAATGAATCATTTAGTGAACTATTATTAGAATTAACTAAGAAAAAGATCACTAAGAAGCATGAATTCCAAAGATTATTCCTCAATATCTACAAGAAATATTCAAATTCTTTCAGTAAATTACTTATTTATGATGAAAATAGAGTAGATGTAACGATAACAAAAAGTCCAATACTAGATCTATCAGAATTGAGTAATTCTGATGTTCTACTATTATTCAAATATATCAGTGATCCTGATAAAATAAAGAATGAACGTATTATAAAAATATTATCTAAAGTCAAGTTAAATCCTGACTTTAGTGATGAAGAAGTGCTAAAATTAATAAGTGGATTAAACTTCTCATCAGTATACTTAATATCTAAACTAGGTATTAAAGGTTATAAAGAATATATTGATTTAATAAATAAATTAGGTATTTATTATCCATTATCAGAATTACCTGATGATGAAATAGTATCATCAGTAAAAACTAAATTGATAGATAACTTTGTAGCTAATATTGATAACTTTAATTCAATTAAATTATTAGAGAAGTTATTGTATTAACTAACCATATATCATTTTAAATGGTATATTAATTAAAAATATTTAAGGCAAAACATATGACAATAGATGTTGATGATCTTTTTAGTAAGATTGATAAATTAAGTGCTAATATTAAGCCTGCTCCTCAATCTACTCAGAAATCAGGATCAGGTACTAGAACTAATAATTTCAAGAATTTAGATATGGTATTCTTGGATGGTATCTCAGGATCTTATGAATTAAAAATTATATTAGATGGTAATGGTAATTTATCAGAAGATATTTATACTCATAACATTCCTACTGGTGGTAAAGGTGCTAAAGGTACTAGTGTCACTTGTAAAGGTGAAGGTTGTGAATTATGTGATCGTTATCATAAAATTGATAAGATGAAACGTAAAGATTCATGGATCTATGCTCCTCGTAAACAAAATAAAATTCTAGTAAAAATTGGTGATCTACCTGCAGGTAAAGCTGGTCAATTAGAAGCTGGTAAAGTTTATGTAGCCTATGTTGATGATAAATACTTATTGAACCTAATGGATTCTATTTCTCTTAACAAGAAATATTATAAAGATGACCTAGCTAAGATGTTTAATGCTAGTCAAACTTCTGCTGGATTCTTAGTATCAGTTAGTCATCAAAAACGTTCAAGTAACTATAATTTCTCATTTATTCCTACAATGAGTATTGCAGGTATTAATATTACTGAAACTTTCGGTATTGAAAAGTTTGATGTTAAGAATTTTGGTTATTATCGTAGTAACTATATTCCAAAAGATAAGTTTGATAAAGCATTATCTTATTTAGACTTTTTGATTGTGAATGCTACTAAGATTGAAGCTCCTCCTGCTGATTCTGATAAACAAGAAGAATCAAAACCAGAAGAAAAAGCTGAATCAGATTCTAAACCTACTGAAACTACTAATGATCAAAAAGATCCTCCATTTGATCCTGATCTAGTAAAAACTGAATCAGCAAGTACTGAACAAGCTACTACTGCTGAAGCAGTAAAATCTGAAACAGTGATCAATACTAGTGAACTAGTACGTAGTAGTACTGATCTAGGTTCTGATGGTAAACCTAAGTGCTCAAGTTATTTTGCACCTACTGAAGCAGTATGCAGTGGATGCTCACATAAGAAAGCATGCTTAATGGAAACTATTGCTGCTGAGCGATTGTAAATTATAACTTCTAAGGATGGAGTATTCCATCCTTAGTTTTATTTAAGGTATAGTATATGAACATAATTCCTCATGTTATAGGAATTGACGGAAGTCATTTAGCTCATAGAAATTATAGAGTAGCTCAAGAAATCACTAAAGATAAAGTATTTTATTTACCTAAAGAATCACCTGAAGATCCTGATGAGATTGATCATGAGGCTATTCATAAAAATCTAATCAATACTTCATTGTATTTGATTCTGAATTCATTATTCTCTATTATGACTCCTAAATCAAAGACTGTAATATTCTTTGATTATCCAGGATCTACTAGTTATCGTAAAAGTATTAATCCTAAATACAAATCTAATCGCACTCCTAATAACAATGTTTATGAAATATTGAATAAATTATCAGAATTTCTAGATAAATTATCTATTCATCGTATTGGTATTGAAGGACTAGAAGCTGATGATTTAGGCTACTGGACTAGTCGTTTTGTAGTTAATTCTATTACTTATGTTAGTGAAGATCATGATTGGGATAATTACGTACGTGATAATAAAGTACTATTAAGACCTATTACTAATGTAATTATTGATAATAATAAAATTCTTAAAAGATGTAGTAAAGTCCTTGACATGCTACATAAGGATGATCCATCAGTAGTTCCTACTAATGAATTGTTAGCAAAAATTCTACTTCATCGTAAAGCATTAATGGGTGATGGTAGTGATTGTGTAAGTAAATTCAAAGGTATTGGTCCAAAATCAGTAGATGTATTAGTTTACAAAATACTGAAAGATGGTAAGAATTTTACTCCAAAAGGTGTAGCTGAAAAACGAGTAAAAGAAGGTTATTTTAGATTCGAAGATAATATGAAAGTATTAGGTTATGCTCATATTGATGTTATTGATATTAGATCATTCCTTGCAGAATCAGTAACTAATACTATTACTAGAGCAGAATTAGCAGCATCATTAACTGAAATATTTACTGAAATTAACAGTAAATCCTTATTAACTAGACTTGATAAAGTAATTCTAAAACTTTTAGACTCTGATGGTAATAGATCAGGAGGTAGATTAGTTGATTTACTTAGTTTTACTGGATTAAGTGATCATGAAGAAATACAGAAAAGTAGTACAGACTGATATTGCAGCATTAGTTGCTGAATACGGTGGTAATAATATTGACGATTCATCAGTAAATGGTGAGGATGATGATAAGATTCAATGCTTATGCCCTTATTGCATAGAAGCAGGTGAACCTAACATGAAGAGAACTCTTAATGTTTATTTATCATCCTTATCATTCTGGTGTTTCAGATGTAGAGTATTAGGTTTTGATTCAAGTATTAAGTTTAAATCGGTTGAGCATAGATCAGCTATGTACCAAAAGTACTTATCTTCTATGCTTAATCCTATTGCATCAAAAGAATTCCAAGAAATTAATATTGACCATTTAAAAGATATTACTGATCTTAAGTATATTGATTATTTTATTAATGATAGATCATACAAGTATGTTCCTCATGTTGATAACTGGAAATTTAAACAGATCAAGTTTTTAGGTAGAGATGGTATATTATTACCATTTATTTATGATAATAAAATTATTAATTATCAGATAAGATATTTATCCTCTAAGAAAAAGATGAAGTATTATCTTAATGAATCAGATAAAATTCCATTCTTTGTCAATGGTTATGATTCTAATAAAAGGTATGATAAAATAACATTAGTAGAAGGTGTATTCGATTCTACTGCTGCTTACTTATTCAATTTACCTAATCCTATTGCAGTATTAGGTAGTTCTATTACTGAATTAGTATTTAGTATTATTATTAAGTTACTAAAACCTACTGAAATTATTTTAGCATTTGATGATATGAATATTAATGCTAAAATTCATAGTCAGTTATCAGATAGATATTTATGTAAGTACTCTTATATAGATACAAAAGGTGATGACTTAGATGAATACTTAAGAGATGGTAGAAGTCCATCAGTAGAATTATATACTGATGACAAGCTGATAATTAATGATACTATGTCTATCTATAAATACTTAAAACAAAATAATCTAAGGTGATGTATGGAAGATTCAGTAAGGTTATCAAAGCATGTTAGGTTAGTACCTAATATGTTTGTAAAAGGAGGTAGTAAGACTCCAAAATGGTCGTATAGTAGGATTGGTATTTATGCTACATGTAATCGTAGATATTATTACCAATATATCCTAAGATTACCTCAACCAGCATCAGACTTCTTCCATATGCATAAAGGAAGATTACTTCACTATTTGATTGAATGTGATCTTAGTGGAATAGTATTCGATCCTAAGCATAAAGATATCTATAAAGATTATAATGAATTAGTAGATGCTTATGCTTCAAAACGTAGAAGAGGTAGCATTAAAGATATTTTTACTATTTTTGAAAAGTTTAAAGCTAGTATTCAGTATAGGGTAATTAGAGCTGAATTTACTGCTGCTAAACTAAAAGGAACTGAGTACAATTTAGCTAATATGTCAGGTCAGATCGACTGTTTCTATATTTATGACAATGTATTAAAATTGCATGACTGGAAATCAGGTAAATCAAAAGTAGAAGGATTCGGACAATTAAATACTTATTCTTATGATTTAATTGAATGGTTATACGATTCAGGTAAATTAGAAGGAGTAGATACAATTGAACTCAACTATACTTATATTGAAGATCCTACTGATGTATCTAGTAGTAAGATCATGTCAATTCAAGAATTTCTTTATGGAACTACTGAAAGACTTATTCACATCAAGAAACAAATTGATCTAATTGAAGTAGATACTGAGTGGAAAAGAAGTGAAGAAGCTAAAAGATGTGATCAATGCTACTGTAAAGATACTTGTAGAAATGATAAATTAAAAGAATACAAAGCTAATCTAGTTAAAAATATATTGGATTAATTATTAATATTTAGGAATACAATGAGTACTACTATTATAAAATCAAAAACAAAGAACAAATTGTCATTAGGAGATTTACATTGTCATAATTATGATACATATAATCCTACTAAGGATTTTAGGTTATACCAGTTTTTAGTACTAGCTCAAGAGATTGTAGATATTGCTCATAAGAATGACTGTGATGAAGTATGGATTTTAGGTGACTTGTTATTTACGAACAAGCCAGCTCCAAAGGTAATGAGATTCTTGAAAAAGTTCTTCAAGATTATTACTGATTCAGGATTAGTTATTAGGTTTATCTATGGTAATCATGACTTATCCATTAAAAATGGTGATACACATATTGATGAATATAAATATAGTACTCATTTATCATCATTAGAAGATGATCATTTAGTCCATGGTTATGATAATGAAGTAGTGGATTTTGAAGGTATTAAAGTTCAATTCGCATCATGGATGCCAGGAAATAATATCATCTATAAAGATGCTGATTATCTAATGACTCATGGTGATGTTGATCCTGCTATTTCATTATTTGTTAATAATTTAATTGATACTTCTAACTACAAACGTACGATTGCTGGACATATTCATATTCCTCATATGACTGATAAGTTTATCAGTCCAGGATCACCTATTCCTCATGGATTCGGTGATCCTAAAGATTCTCATGTAGTCATTTTTAATCTTGAGAAGAATGAAGGTAAGCATGTTAAACTTGATGATACTAAGTTTTTACGGTTCCAATATTACGAAACTTTAGAAGAAAAAAGACAATTAGAAGCTGAATTACCTCATAAGCATGTTCATTATCGTAAGCAAAGAGCTAAACCTAAATCAGGTCAGATCATTGATAATGCTGAATCAGTAACTTTATCTAATTTTGAATTAGATCCTAAGTCAGTACTTAATAGTTTTATGAGTACTACTTCTGATAAAGCTAAAGATATTATTATAAATAGTATTACATCAATTGATACTGCTGATGATGAAGAATTATTATCACCTAACTTAAAATTTAAATTAAAGAAATTGACTGCTAAGAACTTCTTATCAATCAAAAATATTGATATTAATTTTGAGCATTTTAATGGTATTACTTCAATTGTAGGTCCTATTGGTTCAGGTAAGTCTACGATGAATCAGTTAGTTAAGTATATGCTAAAAGGTGATCTTCCAGGAATGGATAAATCTGATTATACTTCAATGAATAAAGATCCATTCTTAGGTGAATTAGAATTAGAGTATGAAGGTAAGCAGTATTATATTAGACGTACTTTAGGATCACTAAAAGCTACTGAAAATGGTGATCCAATTGATTCTAATTCTAAACGTGACTTACAAAAAGAATTAGAAATGAGATTGAAGTTTATCTCATTCATGAATATCTTATTCATTGGTCAGTCATCATCAGGTATATTTGCATCAATGAATGATGGCAGTAAAGTATCATTTCTAAGTAAATTAATTGGTTTATCACTTATTAAAAAGTGGACTAAATCATTAGATGTTAAGATTGATTCATTATCAAAAGTACTTCAATTAAGTAAAGATAAAGTTGTAAATATTAATAATACAATAAGCAATAATACTAATGTTATTAATGAATACAGTTCTTATTCTCTTATCAATATTGAAGAATTAAATGATAATAAAGTAATGCTTGATTTACAAATTAATGCTCATAATCAAACTATTAATTCTAATAGAAATGAATTAAGTGCATTAAAAACTAAGTTACATGTATATACTGAGAACTCATCAAAATTAAATATACTAACTAATGAGATTCTAGCAGCTGATGCACGTATTGAATTATTCAAAAATGAATTAGATAAAAATTACTCTGAGTTTAATGCTGAAGAGGTTAATTTAAAAATAAAAGCATTAACTGAATCAATGGAATCATATAATAATGATTTACTTAATACTATTATTCCTAATAGAGGTCAATTACAATTAGATCTGCAAGATAAACTTGTTAATTTAAAAATATTTGAAGATAAGTTAAATCATTATAATAATCATCCTACAGTATGTCCTACTTGTACTGGTAATTGGGCTATTGATAATCTTGATACAAAAATTGAAGCATTGACTTCAGTAATAAATCCTATTAAGGATGAAATAGAAGTTATCAAATCAAAGATAATTTCAATTAATGATAGTAAATCGTCTACGGAATCATTTATTCAAGACTTAAAAGAATTGATTAAAATGAGAAGTTCATCGATTGAAAAATATAATTTAATTATAAATGAAATTAATAAATTAAATAGTTCTAAAGAATTAAAAATAAAAGAGAAGGAATTATTAGGTAATCTTAGTGAATCTGATAAAGTACTTATTTTACAAAAAATTAATGAGCTAGAATCTATTATAACTGATAAAACTAGTATTATTAATGCATTGACTGAACAAGTTAATGCAATATTAAAACAACTAGGTTCATGTGATATTAATAATAAAATAGTTAATGATAGAGAATTAAAGAAATCTCATAATGAAGAATTGGTAAAAGAGATCGAATCTCTTAATACTCAACTTCAAGATGATTCAAAATTAATTGAAGAATTAGATAAATTTAATTCTAAAATTCTATCAGAAAAAGGATTACTAGTAGCAAAACTTTTAGAAAAAGTATCTGAATACCTTAATGATGATGAATCATTACAAGTAGTAACTACTGAGACATTACAAAATGGTTCAGTAAAACCAGTATTAAATATTAAAATGTTCATGCCTGACCTTGATCAATTTGTTGATTATGATAAATTGTCAGGAGGTAATAAACTATTAGCTGATATTAAATTCTTAAAATGCATTACTAATGCTATTGGAGGGATTGGAACAATCTTTATGGATGAAGTATTTAAATTCTTCGATGATAAATCAGTTGTAGAATCTTCAGAAATCCTAAAAGAAGCTAATATTGACTCAATCATGCTTATTCTACATGGTGGTCATGAAGCTGCAATATCAGATAACATTATTAAAGTATCACTTTCAAAAGAAAAAGGATCGACTTATGAAAGAGTACTGTAATTATGGAAACTACGAATGAGAAAGAAAAATCAGAAGGAATTATCAGTACTTTGATGAATAAATTCTCTTCAATTAAATCTACTGTTTTTACTGATAGTGGTAGAGAAGTAGCAGTGATTGAAGGGAATTCATTAGTAATCAATGGTAAGAAGTCTTCTGTAAATGTAATTCATAGTGATTAAGGATAACTATTATGTGGATAGATTGGAATATTAATAAATCACCATTAAGTATTATCGAACTTATTAATAAAACTACAAGTAAACGTATTACTAAGGCTCATAAAGATATAAGGATTGAGTCCTATACTCAAGAATTTGTTATCAAGAGACTTCCCCTAGTTAATAGAGTTATCAACTTCTTTACTAGAAATCCTGTACAAGTACTGTTTGTTAAGTTAAATGTTAAGACTATTAACATTAAGAATAATAGTTCAAGAAAAGTGATACTACTATTCCCTTATCGTCCAGAAATGGAAGTTATTGGATTAGGTAGCATTTTGGATTTACCTATTAAAGTATATTCTAGTACTGAAGATTTTATGTATCGTTTTGCATACGATCTGAATAAGAGTCATAATTTATATATTGATGACACTTTAAAGATAAAATTAGATATAGCATTATCAATTAAACCTACTAAAGTTTATCATGATGCTGCACTAGATAAACATATTTATCATGTTTTAATTAATATTGATAAATTAAAAGTAAAGGTATAAGATGAGTAAAAATAATAATATAGTACTATCTGCTGGTCATGGAGGTAAAGATCCAGGAGCAGTAGGTAGTAATACTACTGAGGCTGCTATTGTTACTGAATTTCGTGACTTAGTGGCATGGAGTATTAAACAACTTAATCCAAATATTAACGTACTTGAAGATGGTGCTAATGGTGAGAACCTACCATTGAATGACGTTATTAAGTTGATTAAGAATAATGCTCCAGTATTATCAATTGAATTTCATTGTAATGCCTCAGCTAATGCTAAAGCTTCAGGAGTAGAATGCTTATCACAAGTAAAAGATAAAGTACTTAGTCAATCAATCTCTAAATTAATTGCTACTGAATTAGGAATTAAAACTAGAGGTGATAATGGATGGGTACCTGAAAATGGTGGTCAGCATACTCGATTAGCAATTGTTCAAAATGGTGGTATTATTGTAGAACTATTCTTTATCAGTAATACCAGTGAAACAAATTCTTATATAGCTAAAAAGTCAATGATTGCTAAGAAATTAGCTAAATTGATTACTGAGCATGTAAGTACTCTCTAATTATAATTTAGGAATGCTCATATGATTAATTCAAATGATGAAGTAAAAGTATTGAGCATCAGTTCAAAACAAACTTCTAGTAGAGTGAAATGGAAATATTATTCATTCTCAAGTGATTTAATTCATAGGAGTATTTCTAAAGCTAATTATAAAAAGTTAAAATTATCAGGAATTCCTTGTGAAAGTCCTGAATATTTAAGACATTGAGACCGTTGTTATTGGTGAGAGAAGCGGGGTTCGGTTCCTGAGTTCTGCTTCTATTACTAATTACTGGAGAATCATATGTCTACTACTGTTACTAAAACTGAATTAAATATTACTAATGTTATGACTGCTTTAGAAGAAATGCATAAAATTGCATTAGAAGCAGGATGGGAATTAGAAATAATGGATAAAGTAAAATCTATTATTGATTCTAAAGAGTCCATTCTGATTAGCAAGTCATCACCTTTTAATATTAATCCAAAATTGGCTAAAGTTATAGCTGATTTATTAGTATATTCTTTTGATGACATTGAGTTTGATTATAATAAACTTACTGAACATGAAAAGAATATTGTAGGATCCCATGAAACAATGGATGATTTGACTAGATTTATTAATAAATCTAGAGTTTAAGATAAAATTATATTGGAATTATTATGAAATCACCTGAAGACTTTAATGAAGTAGAAAAATTAGAATCCTTAATTGCTCAGCATTCTATAATGTATTATCAAGGATTGGATGAGCTTAATGGATTAACTCCTATTTCTGATCATGATTTTGATATTCTTATGGAAAAGTTATCTGTACTTAATCCTACAAGTAAATTTCTTGATCCAGTGATGCAAGGTTATGAGTTAGTAGCAGGTAAACCTACTACTCCTCAATCTCTTTATCCTATAAATGGGATTTCTAAGAAAACTAAATCAACAAATATTATTAATTATTTAATTAATAATGGAATAGTTTATGATTCTTATTCATTAACTCCTAAGTTAGATGGTGGTTCAGTTATTTTAACTTATTTAAATCATGCTCTAGTTAATGGATTAACTAGAGGTAAAACTCATGGATCTAATGTAACTGATATCATTCATCAATTACCATCAGTTCCTAAAAGAATTAACTCATCAGAGTTAACTGTTATTCGAGGTGAATTAGTATGCATTTCTGAGGTAGCTAAGAATGCTCGTAACTTAGCTAATGGTATGTTGATGCGTAGAAATTATACATTAACTAATCAAGAAAAGTTAGATTTTGTATTTGTACCTTATACAATTCTAAGTCATGATTATCATAAACAAGGTGAATTATTAACTATTCGTCAGTTGTCTAGTGAATTTATACATATTCCTTTTCAAGAGTTATCTTATGATCAACTTAAAGAAGTATTCAATTCTCCTGAAGAATTGAATTCATTGATATATCATTTATCAGATGATAATAAATACTTAATTGATGGTATTATTATTGAACCTAGATCAATATTGAAGACTCGTGATTATGTTTATAATCCTTTCAATCTTCCAAGAGTAGCTTTCAAGATTGATACTGATGAAGTAGAAACAATTCTTACTGATCTTAAATGGCGTATGTCTAAACATGGTAAATTCTTCCCTAGAATCTATCTAGATAAGATTGATATTGATGGAGCTAATGTTACTCATGTATCAGGAGGATCATACAATGATATCATTAAGAAAAAGTTAGGTATTGGTGCAAGAGTTAAAGTAATTCGTAGTGGAGGTATCATCCCATTCATTACTGAAATTATTGAACCTTCTGAGAATTATAATCTTCCTGAAAATTATATAATTAATGGTGCTCATATATGGATGCCAGGATTCTCAACTCAGCATGAACAGATAATTAAAAATATCATTAATCGATTCTTACCTAAAGGTTATGGATCAGATGTTTATAAACGATTAAAATCAGCAGTAGAATCCTTCACTGATCATGAGGATGCATTAGAAGATTTAGATGAATTTAAATTATTTATGTATAAAGTGATCAATAACAGATCAGTATTAGACTCGTCAGTATTTCGTAAAGAATTGACTACTACAAGACTTCGTAATGTAGTTTATGATACATTTGATGCTATTTCTCATTATGAAATCAGTTCTAAACGTATTCTTTCATTATGTAATATTAATGGATTAGGTAAAACTTATCTTGATGCTATTGATAAAGAGTATTTGATTGATGATTTAATCAATGATTTAATTAATGGTGCTCATAATAAATTAAATAAATTATGTAATTCATTAAATTTTAAATCAATTATTAGTGCTAAAGATAATATAATCAAAGTACGTGAATTCTTTTATGGTCATGGATCATATCATCCAGTAACTGATGAAATTGCTAAACCAGTTAATCCTGATCTTATTAAAGTGGTCATGACTCAATTAACTGGTTCATCATTAACTAAAGCAGAAATTAAAGCTAAGTATTCATGGTATTTTAATTTCATTGAAAAAGTATCTGATGCTGATTTAGTTATTTATGGTAAACCTGGATCATCAACTTATCAAAAAGCTGAATCATTAGGTAAAAAGTTAGTTCAAGTAGAAGATTTTATTACTAATAATCAATCTTATGTAATGAGGAGTTGGTCATGAAAATATTAGAAGTAAAAGCAGCACATATCAGTGCTGTAACTATTGGTTCTAATAATGCAGTATTAGTAGTAATTCTACCTGATGAATCATTTAATTTACCAAAAATTGGTGATACTTTCAATAGAATTGAATTAGTTGATCATAATCAACCAGTAGAAGTATTTGATCCTAATGTTACTATAATTATTACTGATGTATTATATGCTCCTTATTCTAATGATGAAGTAATTGATAAAGTAGTTCATATCAGTTATTCTTATTATAAAGATTAAATTTAATTGAGAAAAACTATTAGCATTTACGTTATAGGTAATTATAAATGAAAACTCCTTCACTAGCTCCAGCTTATGTAGCATTCTACCCTACTTTATCTGAAATATGTAATTCTCATGGTTATGCCTTAACAGTCCATGGTAGTATGGTAAGAGATTTTGACTTACTAGCAGTACCTTGGACTGATGGACCTAAGAATGAATCAGCATTAATCATGGATATATCAAAATATTTATCTATGTTTGATGGAATTTATGGTAAATATCTATGTGGTGAACCTGAAAATAAACCTCATGGACGTACTGCTTATCTATTTAATTTAGGTATGGGAGTACAGATTGATTTTGGAGTAATTAAAACTAAAGATCAATTACCTGAATCTACTGAAGAATATACTGTATCTGATTACAAAAGAATACTAACTCAATTATCAGGAATTGTAAAAGTATTAAGTGATGCTGTAAAATCATGTCATCATCATACTACTCTTAATAAAGTAGTCAGAAATACTTATAAATTTGATAAAGATAAAGTACAAGAAGCTAAGAACTTGATTCTAGAACTTGATTCTATTAGTGATAAGAAGGATTAGTAATGAATATTTTTTATTTAGATCATAATCCAATAGTAAGTGCTCAACTCCATTGTGATCGTCATGTAGTTAAGATGATTAATGAAACAGTAGAAATGATGTGTTATAATCATAGATTCTTGGATGGTACTAAAACTAAAGTACGTTCAAGAGTTTATGATTATACTCTAGCTGATGAAGTAATGGAGTCCTCCTTACTTAAAATCAGACGTATTCATTTATACCATCCTTGTACTGTATGGATGAGACGATCAAAAAGTAATTATTCTTTTGCTTATCAATTATTTATTGCATTATGTGATGAATATAAATACCGTTACAATAAGGTTCACGCTTATGATAAAATGTATCGTAAGTTATTAGTAAATTCTCCAATGAATATTCCTAATGATGGACCTACTCGTGTAGCTTATGCATTTAAGAAATATCCTCAGTACCATTTAGATGATCCAGTAGAATCATATAGATTGTACTACCGTACTAAACTTGATAAATTCAAGATGAAATATACTAATAGACCTACTCCTGACTGGTTAGTACCATTAACTGATTAAATAATAAAGTGATATGATGAGAAAAACTAAAATAAATGATGAAGATAAGTTAAAGATTCTATTCTTGAGTCTTGATGGTGTACTTAATTCTGCTAGATCAGCTGCAGCTACTGGTAAATACCCAATGGCTATTCATAAATTCAAGCAAGATTCTATGAAGTATTTTGATCCAATAGCAATTAAATTGATTCAACGAGTAGTAAAAGAAACTGAATGCAAGATTGTATTGACTTCATCATGGAGAAAACTGGTAACTGCTAATGAAGCCATGTTAGCATTAAATCTTCCAATAATAGATTGTACAGTCAGGGATGGATTTGCTAGTAGAGGATTAGAGATCAGTTACTGGTTACGTCTTAATTCTAAGTGTACTCAATATGCAATTATTGATGGTGGTAATGACGTACTATTCGATCAAGTAAAATTCTTTGTAAGAGTTGATGGACGTAATGGAATGTCATTCGAAAATTACGAACAATTATTAAATTTATTAAGTTAGGTGCATGACTATGGAATTAATTCTTTGTGAAAAATCGTCAGTAGCAAAAGAAGTAGCTGCTGCAGTAGGTGCTAAGAAGAATGGTAATTCAAGAGAATATGTTTCTGATAGATATATTGTTACTTGTGCTCAAGGTCATTTATTAAGACTTGATCCAGCTAAGATGGGATTTACTGGTAAACCTACTTTATCATTAATTGAAAATAATGAAAATGTATTCGTACCTAATAAAGCTACTAAAAAGATCTTGGATGGAATTGTAAAATTAATAGCTGATAAAAGAGTAACTGGATTAATTAATTTTTGTGATCCAGATACTGCTGGTGAGATTATTTTTAGTAATATTTATAAATATTCTAAAACTGATAAACCAGTTCTAGGTAGATGCTGGACTTCTGACTTACTTAGCAGTACTCTTATTAATCAATTAATACTTAATATTGAACCTGCTGAAAAGTATTATGCTCATGGTGAAGCTGAAGCTATTAGATTCTTCAGTGATCTAATGATTGGATATAATTTATCCACTGCATTATCAATTAAAAAAGGTAAATTTGGTATCTCATTAGGTAGAGTACAAACTTCAGTTCTTACTGAAATTGTAAAACGTTATCTTGATAATAAGAAATTCGTACCTAAAACTACTTATGCAGTAAAAATTGATACTAATTTTGGTGAAGGTCGTAGTAATGAAACATTTGATACTAGACCTTTATCTATTAAATTAATAGGTGAATTGAAGTCAGAGTTAATTGAAGATTCATCCGAATCAGCTGCAGCTAAAGAGTTGTATAATAAATCTACATTATTAGTTGATGCTGCAAAAGCAGGTATTAAAGCTGCTACTGCTACTAAAGCATTACAAGAGATGTACGAATCGATTAAAGTTACTTCATATCCTCGTACTGGTAGTAAGTACTTGGATGAAAATATGAGTACTAAAACTAAATTGTTTAATCAGTTAACTCAATTAGGATATGAAGAACCTATTAATACAATGCTTAGTCGAGGTAAATCAGTATTTAATGATAAAAATACTAAAGGTCACTATGCATTAATTATCTTGAATGCTACAAAAGCTAATAAAATAATTAAAGAGTCACCTAGTTCTATTAATGCTAGAATTCTTAAATTAATTAGAACTAGAATGCTGGTCAGATCTAGTCCTAAAGTAGAATATACTCAACGTAAAGCTAGGTTAGTAGGACTCTTTAATGTTGATGGAGTTGAGAAACAATTAACATTTAATCTAGAAGCTAGAAAAATTACTAATGAAGGATGGATTAAATATGATACATCAAAAAGAAGTACTTATGAAAATAATGCTAAGTTATTATCATTAACTAGTACTTCTGATGTATCAGTAGAATCAGCTTATTCTGATTCCATTACTACTAAGGCACCTCCCTTGTACACTGAAGGTACTGTTATTAAATGGATGGAATCAATTGGATTAGGTACTCCTGCTACTATTGAATCTTATACTAAGTTATTAATTGGACGTGAATATTTAAAAGATAACTTAGAACCTACTGATCTAGGTATTAACATCTATGAAGATGTTAAAGACTTAATGATAGGTAATCCTGAAGTCACTAAGAAATTAGATTCAATAATGGATGAAGTTATTGATAATGGTGATGTTAATGGATTTAAGTCCTCATTAGAAAAAGTACAGTTAATGATTAAAGACTTACATTCTAACTTAGTCAATGCTGATATGGATAAATATGTACGTAAACCTGCAGGATTAGCAGTCAGTGCTACTGGAGGTAAATGTACTTGTGGATCTAATGAGATTAAAGATGAATACATGAAGATTTCATGTAAAACATGTAAAAGATCAGTAGGTCGTACTGTAATGGGTAAAGTAGTAGGTAAAGCTATTCAGTACCAATTATTAGCAGGTGCTAAAGTTAAGTTATCATTAGTTAGTGCTAAGACTAAAAAACCTTATACAGCTAATGTAACTATTGGTGATGATGGTAAATGTAAATTGGAATTCTAATGAAATATCTTAATCTTAAGAAGACTAAGAGGAATTATTACGTTTATGAGGATGCAAGAACTAAATACGTAAGTTCTCTATTTAATAGAATTAATTATTTTACACCAGTCCTAGTAGCTTATCTAGAATCTAAAAAATATTTTATTGAAGTATCTGCTGATAGTGTTGATTATTATAATCCAGGTACTGGTAGAACGTATGGAGTATCTATTCTCAATAAAGATGGTAGTACTCCTGATCCTTCACTTAATTTTGGAGGATTTTATACTCTACCTAAAATTCTTGATGAGTTAAAACAATTATTGAAAGAAGAAATTGATGAGTAAAATCTCTACGTTATTATCAAAGTTAGAATCAGCTGAGCAAATTAAGAAAAAGTACGGTCTTACTGTAGTAAAAGATAGTACTGGACTTAATGAAAAGACTGGTACATGGTACGGCTGGAGCCACAGAGCTATTTGTGGATTTAAAATAGGTGATAAACTATTTGATGAAAATTGGACTCCTGATGGATCTAAGCCTTCATTAGATAATCCAGCTACTAATAATTTACCATTCACTAAACGTGGTAGTAAAACTATTAAAACACTGAAGGAAGCTGAACAAGCTGCAATAGCATTTAGCAATTATGTGAGTTAATTATGAAATTAATTGGAGTACTTCCAGTTAGTGAACTGGTAGTAAGTAATTTAGGTAGAACTTATTTTAAATTTATGTACAATGGTACATTACTTACTACAAGAACTTATCGTAAATACTTAGAATCAATAGGATCATCACAAATTAATATGATTTTAGATATTAATAATCTTACAATTGAAGATATTCCATTATGTAAAATATGTAATATTAATAGAGTAAGGATTGAAGGTAATCCTAATCATCGTAATAGAATTAATATATTATCTCCAGAAGTAGGTGAAGTATGTAGTAGTAAGTGCTCCAATATTTTAAGTAGTAAAAGAGCTATACTTACTCAATTGAAAAATGGTACTCATCATCTTAGTAACTTATCAAAAAGTGATAGATCAGTATTATGTAGAACTGCAGCTAATACTAGACTAAAAGATGGTACTCATCTATCTCAAACTTATGGATTAATTCAATATGAAGGAATGGTATTTAAATCAAAAATTGAACTAAAAGTATATAATCGTTATAGAAGATTATTGAATAAATATTATTTGAGAGAAGTTCTAGTATCTGAATATATTATTAATTCAAAAATTAAATCATATATTGCTGATTATGTATTAAAATCAGAATGTATAAATAAAATCAAATTACCTCAAGTAATCGAAATAAAAAGTGGTAACATTATTAAAGATCAGTTTCATGGATCAAAAATGTTATTAATTAATAAATTAAAGTTTTCATCAGTCATTCAATTAAATAAATCATTACTACTTATAGATAATAATAGCAAGTATTTATTAAACTCTATTGAAGATATTGATAACTTATTTAATAAACTGATTAAGAACTGATCAGCTTTATTACTTATACGGAAGGTATAATGTCTAAATTAAATTTAACGAAAAGATTAGGATCTTCAAAAATAGTAGTAGTTCATTATGATAAAGGACTTAAGTATCTAGGAGAATTCTTAATTAAACCTAATAAATTAGGTAAGTATTGTATTAAACATAAAGTTAATATGATCAGACGTAAATTAAATAAGAATACTATTAGTACATATTTAGTTAATGCTACTGATGATGGTAGACAAATGGTATTAGAAATGAATGCAAGGATGCTGATTGAAGTAGATAGTTATGAACTATTCTTCACTTGGACCTCTCCAGCTAATACTAGTAGAGGTAAATTAAAATCATGAAATATATAACAATGTTAAATAATAATGATGAAGAAGTACTTTTTTCATTTCCTGATGAAGTTCGTCATGACCGTATGCATGAAGTATTACGTCATATTAAAACTGGACCTGATCATAATTGGTCACGTGGAGTATATGTTGAAGTAGTTTCTGCAGGATTCATCAGAAGTGATGGTAGTTGTCATGGACATAGTGAAACTTTGAATATTAAGTCCAGACCAAAAGAAGATACTGAATTGTATCGTAAGCAATTAAATGCGTATCATATGTAAGTAGTTAGTAGTCTAGTAATTAGTAATATACCTGAATAAAATAGTAAACTTTTACTAATAAATCGAGGATAAATAAAATGAAAGATCAATTATTATCAGCAGCAAAAGTTCATAACGTTGTAGAATCTAAATTAAAATCTAGTTCTGATCCTATAACTATGAGACAATTCATGGAGATGACTGAATTAGCTGGAATCCCTGAATATAGAATTAAACATGCTATTGATAGCATTGGTAAGAATAATAAAGGTCATCTTATCAAAATTCCAGTAGTAGTTGTAGGACAAAGATCACGATTAGGTTATCAATGGTCAGAAGCTGGTACTGTAGCTACTGCTCCTGATCCTAAAGATAATAAACCATCAAAAGTAATTCATCAAAAAGTAGAATCAACTCCTAGTGAGGATGTTAGATTTATCATTAATAAAGATAAATCAATCACGATTTCAATGGAGAAGATGAGAATTACTATTGAGATTCAGAAGTAAAAGCTAGGTCATAGTAAAGAATTGCAGTTGTAGTACTGTAATAAAGTAGTAAATTTAATATAAATTATGGAGAAATAATATGAGTAATGAAAATGGTGTTGATACAGCAGGTAACGATTTAGCTAAGAATCCTTTAAAAGCTCCAGAAGGTACTGAAAATACAGGTACTGAAGCTAATACTGATACTGCTGGTACTGATCTTACTTCTAATCCATTGACTGCACCTGAAGGTTCAGAAAATACTGGTGAAGAAGCTAATACAGATACAGCAGGTAACGACCTGACTAAAAATCCTTTATAAGTTTAACTAATTAACAATTAATTAGATATCTTACGTTCCTTACACCGTTGTTATTGGTGTAAGGAACGGGGTTTGTTTCTAAGGTTCCTTACTATTAATAATAAGGAGAATTGGAAATGAAAGATTTTTATGTAGTACTTGATTCTGATGGGAATATTGTTAGGTTTACTGATCACAGTCCTCGTCAACTTGATTATGATGATTCAGTTCATACATTCTTAATGAGTAATCACGATGATGCAGTTAAAGTCGTAGATCACCTCAATAAGAATTCTAATGGATTTAATTCATATAGTAGTCAGAAAGCAGTATTAACTTTTGTTGATTAAGTTATAAATCATCATTTATTTTATCAGTCTATTGACTTTTTATTTTTATCCAAAGGATATTTTATGTTAGTTGAACCACAACTGTTTACCATCTTACCTGATAATAACGTTCTTGTCAAAAGAAAAGAATTAGATTTATTACTCAGTCCACCTTCTCCTAATCGGAGTCAAGAATATTTCATTAGTCGAGTTTTTCTAGTTAAAGATAAAACTACAGGTTATTGTACTAATGAAATCTATTCTCTCATTTTAGTTCTTTTTTCAAGTGAACATCAAGTAATAAATCACAATGGATTCGTAACTTCAGGATCAATGTGCACAACTACAGCATTCTCACCTAATATTAATAAATGGATCACTCCTCCATCAGGATTATTCCATTCTAGAGCATTAACTATTGCTGACCATGTCAGTAATAATAGAGCTGATCCAGCTACTCCAGGATCAGTTGTTATTAGTAAGTCAGATTCAGTTCCTTCTAATAACAAGAATTACATCAAACCCTTCGGAGTTATCAGTTTATCAGATTTAGCGATCGATACTGATACTTGGTCAATTCACGGTAGTAATTAAGGATGATGAAAATGAGTATTCACCTATTACAATTAGTAAAAGAGTTAATCGGATCAGTAGTTGATTCACATGTTACTTCAAGTAATTTAACTCTAAGTGATGCAGATAGCATCAGAGCATCATTAAATGATAAATCAGAATTAGCTGATTATATTATTAATCCTCATGAATTAGATTCACCATTATTTGGTATTATTCATGAATTGGATCATAAGATCTTCCACTATATTATTCCATTATCAGTAATTAAGTTACTAAAAGATAATGATGATATAGTGAGTAATAACCATGGTTAAATCTAATAGAAACTATAATAGATTATCTCATGTCAAAGATAATGACTTTAAAAGAGATGATCATGATATAAGATTGAAACGTAGTTTAAGTTCTCATGATATCTATGAACGTGACTTTTATTTTATAACTAGCAATTCAACTGATTCTTATTCATTACAATTATCAAATGAAAAGTGGAAAGATTTTTCACTAATTGATAATTCTCTTGAAGTGATGGATGAATCTAATTATATTAGTCAGATGAAAGTATTAGATCTTGAATCTTATATAAATAAATTAGTTGAGAATCCTTCAAATGAAAGATATTTAATTATTATTATATTTTTCACGATTATTCATAACATTTATTATAAGTTCAGTGAAGACTTTCAAGTTAGATTTAATGAGCATAAGATAAAGTTAATCAATGATATTCATGAGTACCAATATAAAAAGGCATCAATGTCTAGAGTTAGCAAGATTACTACATCCTATCAAGATTTTATAATTAAATCGATGGGTTATAAAGAATCAGAAGCTAAACATTATATTAGTAAATACAAAAAACTAATATCTAAAATATTTAATTGAGGTTATTATGAAATACCAATTCGTATTAGAATCAGATCAATCCTTTTTAAGCAAATTTAAAAATAATTTAGTTACAGTACCTGATACTATTACTGACAAAGGATTAGATATTCCTGGAGGCTTGATGGATCAAGCCATCTTTGGATGCAAAGTTAATTATACTTGTAGATGTACTAAATACAATAGCATTATCTATGAAGGTAAGAAATGTGAAGTTTGTGGAGTAGTTGTAGGTAGATCTTCAGAACGTAGAGAAAAATTTGGTTATTTTGAACTTAATATTAGTTTACCTAATCCATTATATTCAGAAATAGTTCTTACTAAAATCTTGAAGATAAAGAAGAATGATATTGAGATGCTATATTCTTCTAATAAAGTATTCATTACAGAATCTGAAAATGGTTCATTAATTTTTAATATTGATGATAAATTGATTAAAGGTAAGATTACTTTTAATGCAGGTAATTATGAAATGGGTTATGGGATCTTAGCATTAGAGAATATATTTAAAGTATATTCATATATGAATACTCCTGTATCTTATTTTGAAAATAAACCTAATCTTTATAAGTCATTAATGGAATCACCACTGACTTCAATAGTTAGAGTGATTCCTATTAATTATAGAGAAATCTATAAAGTAGGTAAAACTAAAGTTGTAGATAGTTTGAATATTCTTTATAAATCAATTTTATCTAGCACTAAACGTATTAGTCATTATAAAGAAGAAGATCCTGAATATTATTTGAATTCTAGATTCTGGTACGAAGTAGTTCGTATCAGTGAAGAATTGGATTCATTGTATATGGGAGGTAATATTACATTCAAGAATACTCCAATCAAAGATTATAGTAAAATCTTGAATCGTAAATCAGGTCTTATCCGTAGTGGATTATTAGCTAAAAGATCAGCATTCTCAGCTAGATCAGTTAATACTTCAGTAGAATCACGTGATATTAATCTAGTTAATAATGAGATTATCATACCATTCTACATGGCTAAGAATATTCTTAGACTTCATATAATTAATGAGTTCAATAAAAATGGTATTAACTATGTTAATGCTACAAATCAGATTGATAATGAAACTCCTGAATTGATGAGTATTTTAAGATCAATGGATAGTAGATATTATGTCTATCTAACTCGAGCTCCAGCATTGTATAAGTATTCATTGATGGCATTCAAGATGAAGATTAATTTTGATCAAACTGATCATACTATTAAAGTTCATCCGTTACAAAATAGTCCATTCAATATGGATTATGATGGAGATACTACTGCTGTATTTTTACCTATTACAGTGGATTCTCAGTTAGAAGCAGCTAATAAAGCATCACCTTCTAATAATAAGTTCTATGATCGTGATGGTTCATCTATCTATGAATTTACTTTAGAATTCATTTACGGTATGTATTATAGTACTAATCCTAAACTAGGTTCAAAAGTTGATTCATTATCTATTGAAGATATCTACTATAGTGATTATATTGAGTATGAAGGTAAATTGATTACTAAAGGTTCATTAGATATTTACAACATGTTTAAGAATCGTGGAATTGATGAGTATAAATTAGGTACTATTATTAATAAGAAATTATTAAGTTCATTAATTAATCATCTGTTTATTACTTATCCAACTAATAAAGTTTTAGAATTATTGAATGATCTGACTGAAATGTCATCATATGCATTCTCAGAATCAGGTTTATCAGTTAAATTCAATGACTTTATCAAATTAGATAAAACTGATCTATTAAATGCTAACAAGATCATTGACTATAATATTGAAGAATCTAAGTTATTGAACGAGTTAGTTGAAGTAGCTCCTGATGAGAATGCTTTCATTAGCATGTTTAAATCAGGTACAAAAGGTAATCATACTCAACTGAAACAGATCATGATCAGTAAAGGTGTATTAGTAGATGGTGATGGTAATTATTTACCTCCTATTAAGCATTCATTGATGGAAGGTCTATCATTTGAAGAATTCGTAACTACGATTTATGCTGGTAGACGTGGTATGGTAAGTAAGTCATTATCAACTGCAATTACAGGTTATGCTTATTATAGAATTGTTAAGTCTTTACGTGATACTGAAATTGTAGAAAATGATTGTGAAACTTCATCAGGTATTAAAGTTCAGTTACCTGAGGCACTTGGAAGGTTCATGACTGATAATACAGTTCCTAATCTACCTGAAGAGTATTACAATAAGATTAAGTATAATCCGTTAACTAATAAAGAATTGGATGTAATGAAAGATGCTGGAGTATCTGAAGTAGTTATCAGATCACCATTAACTTGTAGTAGTCATAGAGGTATTTGTTCTAAATGCTATGGTATCAATATTTCTAAGAATGCTGAATCACAAGTTAATGATAAAGTAGGTATCACTACAGGTAGTACTCTTAGTGAGATCATGTCTCAAGCAATGTTACGTAACTTCCATACTGCTGGTGCAACAGATATTAAAACTAGACAAGTAAAGTCTAATAGTGATATTGATAAATTACAGTATGAATATTTAGGTGATTCTGAGAATAGATTCATTATGATTGAATTAGATAATCATAAATATTTATTCAAGTCAGATATTGTTAACATTAATAAAGAATTAGATATTAAAAATGGTGAAGTAGTATTCTCTTATCAGTATGATGATAATAACGTTAATACTAAGTTTGAGAAGTTTGAGTATATGATTGATTTGATTACTCCTAAAAATCAAGCTATTATTTCTCCATTAGCAGGTAAGTTAGTATTCAATTCAATTGAAGATACAGTTGTTATGAATCTTAATAAGAAATTGAAGATTGAAACTCCTGAAAGAATTCGTCATATTAATTGTACAATTATATCTGATGAAGGTACTAGTGCTACATTGAAAGTACCATTTAATAAAACATTCATTGTACCTTTTAATAGTAATGTTACTGTAGGTCAGATTCTAACTACAGGTGATATTAATTATAAAAAGTTAGTAAAATATCGTCCTAATGCTGAAGTAATTTTATTACTTTTAAGTGAATTAAAAGATATTTATAAATCACAAGGTGCATCAGTTAGATCGATTCATCTAGAAGTATTAGTAAATCATATTGTTCATAATGAAAATAAAGAATTCACTTTAGGTGGCATTATGAATAAAGGTTTAGATAGAAGTTATATTCAGCATTTAAGTTTAGGTTATTTTAAACAAGCAGTAGCTCAGATATTTGATGATTTAAATGTTATAGGTGATACTAATGCTGATAAGATCGCATTAGGATCTTATTAACTGAGTAGCAGCTGGTCACCTTTATTAATTAGTTAACGAATTAGGAATCAAGATGAACAAATATTTACAGTCATTATGGAATAATCAATTGAATAATAATCACGCATTCTCTGTACCATTGTACAATGGTGATAATATTGATCATACTAAATTTGATAAAAATAAGTTATCTTCCAGTGCATATTTCATCAGGGAAGTTCTTCCTGATGAAATAAAAGCATACATAGTTGAATTTTCAGCTAACTACAAATTTGATACTACTTATCTAGTAATAGATAGAGTAGATGTCACTAATGTTGATAATAACCTAACACCTTTTACTAAGGTAGATATCACTTACAGATTCTTAAATGAAGCAGGTGATTTAGTAGATAAACATACTACTAACTTAATAAACTACCCATCAATTGGTAGTAATAATATGTTCAAGGTTAATAATAATTACTTCTCATTCATTGATGAATTAGTTAATGACTATGAATTTAACTTTAAGAAATACGATGAATATTCAGATATTACTATTCGTATTGAGGATGGAGTTAATTATACAATTAGATCCTATTTCAATAACTATAATATCTTAATAGTTAAAAAGTATAGTGAAATTCTTGAATCAGTAGTATTGGATGAAGTGACTGATTTCACTAATTATGATATCTTATCCAAAAAAGATGTAATCAATAAATTTATTGATGTATCTGATTGTGAAGATAACGAGTCAATCATTAATCGATTGATCGAAAATAAGAACTTGTTAGTAGCTGATGATATTAAATCGAAAAAGATTATATCAGGTTATGCTAAATTGAAGGCTATTATATTTGATGCAATCAGATATAATTTTAATGCTAGTCGTAAGTATAATAAAACTAAGATTTCTAGAACTACATTGAGAGCAGTGACTTCTAAATTATTCACTGATAAATCATTCTCTTATGCTAGTGATACTAATCCATTATCTTATTTATCAACTTTACGTAAATTAGATTTGATGGGTGATCATGGACCTGATAGATCTAATCTTGAAATGCGTGAATATCGTGAATCATATGTTAATTACATTGATCCATTAGAAACTCCTGAGTCAGGTAAACTAGGTTTAGTGATTCATAGATCATGCAGTAGTTTTTATGATAAATCAGGTAAATTACAGCATGATAATTTATTACATGCTGGACCTAATAGTTTTAACTTTTCAGCATTAACTATTCCATTTATTCATAATAACGATTCTATTCGTTGTTCAATGGGTGCTGGACATATTAAACAAGCTTTACCACTGACTTACCCTGAGGTACCTTTAGTAAGTACAGGTTCTGATAGATTAGTTGAGTCATTATTAAATAATAGAGTTGAATCTCCAGTTGATGGTTCAATTGTAATGAATACTGAAAAGTCAATTATTATTCTTGATGCTAATAATAATTATCATACAATTAAGACTCCATCACCTCAGTTTAATAATGAAGATACTATGATTAATTATTATCCTCGTTATGATAGTGGATCATATGTAAAAGCAGGTGAGCAATTATTTAATAATAATCAGTATAATGATGGTCATTTGACTTTAGGTAGAAATGTATTAATTGCTTATTTTCCTTATTTAGGATTAAATTATGAAGATTCAGTGGTAATCAGTGAATCATTAGCTAGTAATTTAACTACCGAGAAGTATAAAGTCATTGAATATACGATGACTGATAAACTTATTGAATCTCATAACTTACCTTCAATAGGTGAAGAAGTTAATCCTGAAAAAGTTATTATGACTTTTAGAAAAAGTGATAAAAGATCTAATCTTATTGATATTTACAGTGATCAAATAAGTACTATTACTTATGGAGTTCATGGTACTGTAGTAAAAATAAATAAAGTTAATGATAAAAATGTTGAAGATAAAGAATATACTAAAGTTATTATAACTTTAGCTACTCCTCATTTAGTTGAAGTAGGTGATAAGTTAAGTTTTACAAGTGCTGCTAAGTGTATCATTTCTAAGATTCTATCTGATGAATTGATGCCAAAAACTCATGATGGTAGAGTAATTGATATTATTTATAATACGATTGGCATTCCTTCTCGTATGAATCTAAGTCAATTATTTGAAGCATCATTAGGATTCTTGAATAAGTTGATTATTGAGAAATTAGCAGTAGATAATTCTAAAGAGAATTTAATGAGCATTTTAAGTAAGATTAATTCAGTATTATTTTATGATAATATTAATGATTTTATTGATTTTATTCATGAACTAGATGATGAAGCTTATACCTTATTCATTAATAACTTCTCAAAACAATTTGTATTTGAAGTAAAACAATTTGATTCTTCATTGTCTCATGACAAGATAACTGAATTATACAATGTATTAGAGTTAAATGATACATTTAATCCAGCTGATGGTAGAAAAGTATATCTTCCAGAATTTGGTAAATTTACTAAGTTTGAGGTATTTTACGGATACTCAAGAGTTTTAGTATTAAAACATCAAGTATCTGCTAAGAAATCAGCAGTAAGTTATTCAGGATTATCTGATTGTCGTGAAAAGAATCAAAGAATTGGTGAAATGGAGATGTTAGCATTAGAAGCTCATGGTTGTAATGAGTTTATTAATGAAACTACTCTTCTAAGATCCAATATTAATAATAAGTTAGTAGTATTAAGAGATATTGTTAGCAGTACAAACAGTGATAAATTGTTAGATTTATCTAATTATAAAAAGATGAATGCTAATTTTGATGAGTTTTCGAAGGTGATGAGGTCTATGGGAGTTAACGTTACACAAATCCAATCTAATGATTTAAGCAAGGAGTAAAATTATGAACAGTCAAGAGAATAATTTAGTACTACCTTTAAAGCATGTAGCTATTAATAAAAAGACTTTGAAAGAAGTCCACGTATTTAGTACTAATATTATTAATACTAGTAATGCTGATAAAGATTCATTAATGGTACTATACTATGATGGTAAATCACTTTTGAGCAAGAATTCATCAGAATTCTCAGAATCATATACTATTAAAAATACTACAGAGTAAAAGGAAATATATTATGGTGATTCTTACACCTGACGAAAGAATGGTACTTAGTCAATTACTATCTTGGGAGCTTCCTAAGCTACAATACACTCATGATAATACAGTAGTTTTCAAAGAGTCATCTAATAATTCTATTTACTCTAGTAAGTTTGATTATAATCCTTATCCTAAATTTGAGGATGAGGAAGTGATTCTAAGAGCTAAAGCTAGAGGATTGGATGATGTGATTAATCATCCTTATCTAATCCAAAATAGGCTCAAGAAAGCTAAACGTAATGATAGATTCAAACAATTACCAGCAGTAGTTTTTGGTATTGATAATAAAAATGAAGTATACTTTTATGTAAAAGGTACTGGTAGTAGAGCTAATAAAGTAGTGATTAGCAGTATCTTAAGACTTCCAATGAGAAGTTATATTAAAACTGAACTAGGTAATCATTATCATGTTTATTCAGTATTTAATCGTATTTCAAATGGTAGTCTTAGTGAAAAGAATTATTCATTAAAAGTGCTAGCATGGTTACTTAGTAATGAGAATTATCGTAGATTATTTCCATTATTTAGATTGATAATGAAAGGTGTTATGATCAGTAATGCCATAACTCCTGACATTATTGTAACCATGACTTCATCAAAAAAGATTAATAAAGACGTAGTCAACTATTTAATGGAAGATGAATTCTTTAGTAAATGTACTTTGATCGAAATTAGTAAACCTAAAACTGAAGAAGTTCTAGATGAGTATTGCTCAGGTGATTATGGTAATAGTGACTATTTTAATAAATTAGTAACTAGATATAATACTTGTCCCGAGTCTATGGAAGAAATTAAAATGAGAAGATTGACTTCTTCTGATAGAAAATTGTATTCTATACTAGTCAGAGCTATCATGAAAAAGAGTAGTAATAATATTAGAGGTAAGGTAGTATTATTCATTGATGATGTAATTACTACTGGAGGGACGATGTCTAGAATATTGATCCCTATGTTTGAGGAGTCTAATAAAGTATTACCCTTCTCATTCTTAATTAGATAACTTAATTAATCAAATGGCTTCATTGTATATTAATATTATATGCAATAGAAGCCATTTTTACTATAACTGGATAAAAATGAATAATATTGGAAAATTAGATTCCAAAATGTCTAACATCATCAGTGCTCAAAAGTACGATGGTTACATTGAAGAATTAGTAGATTTAATTACGTCAGTAGCATCAGTGAATAGATATAATAATATCATTCTACTAAAACCTGAAAGTGTTGCTGAACATACATGTTTAGTAGGCATTATCATTGCATTCTTATATGATCTAGTATCTGAAGATGGTAGATCAGGAGTTAATCTTGATAAAGTATTAGCCTCATCCATTTTTCATGATGTAGATGAGATTTTTACTGGTGACATGCTGAATCCAGTCAAGTACTTTAGTACTGATATTGTGAATGCAGTTAATGAATATTCTGACAAATGCCTAGAACGTTATACTGAAGTAACTAATAATACTTCATTATCAGAGTATTTCAGTAAGAAACGATTAAATGAAAATGAAAAACTCCTTCTAAAATTAGCAGATATTATCTCAGTATATATCAAGCTAAGAATGGAAAATGGGTTAGGTAACTCAAATATTAGTAGTGAATATATTAATATTTATGAAGGATTAGGTCATTGGATTCAGAGATTCGTAGAACTTAATCCTAATGAAGATAAATTAACTGAATTCTTAGTAGCAATTCGTATGGGATGCTATCATAGATACAACAAGAAAACTTCATTCACTAATATCCTTAAAAAAGTTCATCAATAATTATAAAGTATTAATAGGGTAAATATGGCTAAATCAGTAATAGTAGGTTATGTTGACGTAAGAAAGAATGATAAAGGTAAAATAGTAAATAAAGATATCTGGGACTATTTTACTTCCTACGTGAAAGCTAAGTTTCCTGATATTGATTTATTACTATTTAATAAAGATTCTTTAAAAGGTTTAGCTGATAATGATAAGGTTATTGAGAAGTTAAATTCTTATGATAATCTAATCGTATGTGGTAAAGATCCATTAAAATACTTAGTCGATGAAAATGAATTAAATTCATTATTAGTTCAAGTTGAAGAACTGGAAGCTGATTCTCCAGTTGAAGAGATTGAAGTAGAAGAAATTGATGATGACGATGAAGAAGACGAAGATAATGTAGTCATCAGTGAAGCTAAATTATCTAATCCAATTGATCGTATTCGTACTGATGGTATTCAAGTTCCTGCTAGTAGTAAATTAAAATTCAAGCATATTAAAGTAATGTACAGTTTGATGTACTACATTGCTAAGGATGCTATTAATGTATTCTATTTTGATGTACTTAATCGTACTAATAGTAATACATTAGCACCTAAATTAGTAAAAGTAGAACCTAAATATGTACATATTTCTGAGTTTAAATTCAATTTCTATATGAATTGGGAACTCAATGAAGATTTAGGATTTGACATTGAATCTAGAGGATTCCCATTAGATCCTAACTTTAGATGGTTAGGATTCTCATTAGCTAATGATAATCATCAAGTGTATTTCTACTTTAGTAGAGATGATGATGAATATCAAAAAGAATTAGAACTTTATGGTGAAGATATTAAATCAATATTCTCATCTAATCCTGAAAGATTTAGTATTTACAATGGTAAATTTGAGAATAATGCTATCTTACATGTATTCAAATTAAGATTATTCTTCCATGATGCCATCATTTATACTAAAATGATGAAGACTCGTGGTTCATTGAAATTCTCAGCTAACTTATTTTTAGGAGCTCCTATCTGGAATGAATCTATTCTGGAGTTTATGGATGTTTATAAAGATATTACAGCATTGTACGATAAGACTAAAGCAGAATTACCTAATAATCCTGATTTAGTACCAATTGTAATAGAAACTTTAATTAATAAAAAGCCTGATTTAGTAAAATATATTGCTGATTATGATGATTCATTAGAAGGTAAAGTATCAATTCCTAAACTGCTTGAGTATCATGAAAAAGGTTATAACTCATGGCAAGCATGCCCTATTGAATCAATGGGATATTACTGCTGTCTTGACTCGTATTATACAGTTAAGTTAAAAGAGATGATTTATGATACTAATTATCAAGGAGTTAAGAATGGTTATGAGTTCTATGCATCACAATCTAACTTTGCATGTTTGTTAGAATCAACTCATATTCATATTGATAAAGATCGATACGATGACTGGTCAAAATGGGCATATAGTGAAAGATTAAAACATGCTAGGTTTATTGCATGTCATCCATTAACTATGAATTCAATGGTTACTCATATGTATAATAATACGTATCGTAATCAGTTTAAAGAAGGTATTCATGATGCTGTTCATTCATTCATCAATAAACGTATTACTGCAGCAGAAGTTAGTTTCTTTGTAAGATTATGTGATGCAATGTCAAGGGAGCTCGTAAGGTCAATTTATGATAGTCATGCTGAAAAGACTAGAGCTAACTTAAAAAATATTGAAGTAGGTAAAAAGTATGGAGTACTAGCTCGTAAGAAGATTATGAATGCTGGTATGAATAATGATGAGAAAGCATTCAATAAGCTTATTAGTATTACTAATACTAAGATATTTATTGGAATTCTAGAATCAGAAGAAGTTAAAAATAATGTAGAATTAAAAATTGACTACTTTATGAAAACTTTAGATCGTATTAGAGAATTAGCTCAATCAAAAGTTACAGTATCATTGGATGAAATGAAGGTTGAATATTTAACTAAAGTTACTAATCCAGATGCTACATATGATGACTACGACAATTTATTAGCATTTGCATCAACAAAAGCTGCCACTCGTCAAAGACTATTAAGAGTAGTTTTACCTGAAGAGCATAAAATAGTATATCTTAAATATTTATTTATTGAGAAATTAAAAACTACTACTATTGATTTTGCTCCTATTAAAGCTATGACTCCTGAACAATTCCAAGGATTCATTAGCACTCTTAGTACGACTGATGAATATGATAATAAAACTAAAGAATTACTAGTTGAGCATTTACAAGCATCATTAAAAGCAGTTAAACGTACTGTTGATGGTGATAAATTAGGTAAGCATGCATTAAGATTTATTAAAGTAGCATGGGATGAGCAATACGGTAAAAAGAATGATAAAGGTGATGTAATTACTAAACTTGATGAATATCCTGAGTTTATTAAAATTATTTATCATTTCCAATTACTTAAACGTCATCTTAAATCAATATCTACTGTAGTAGCAGGTGACTTAGGAGGTAACTCATTCGTCAAATCTAAGTATGAAGATAATGTTCCAATCGGTAGTAAATATCAACGTGGTAGTGAATTAATGCCATTAGAAAAGATATTCTATAAAGCAGTTTATTGGAATAATGATAAAGAGACTTTAAGATGGAGTTCAAAGGTACATACAATTCCATCAACTCTTGATTATTCATTATGCTTCACTCCTAGACATGAAGATAATATATTCTTCCATCTTGACTTACAAACTGCTGAAGTTCGACTAGCATTTGCTATTGCTAAAGAACAAAAAGTAATTGATATGATGCTTAATGGAGCTGACTTCCATGGTAACAATGCTAACGTAGCATTTGGACTAGGATTCGCTGAAGATGAAATTTGGAAGATTAAAGAAGATCCTATTCTTAATCAATATCGTAACTACGCTAAGATGCTAACATTTGCTATTCTTTATGGTGCATCAGCAGGTAGTATTGGTAAACAGATTAAGAAACCATTGGATGAAGCTAAGAAGATTTATAATGCTTATTTCGATAATAACCCTAACTTCAGAGACTTCTTAACTAACAATATTAAAGCATTAAAAGAGAATCATGGTTTCATTAATTTACCAGTATTTGGTCATGATTTTTATATTGGTAATCCTTTTCATTACTCAATTAACCAAAAAGGATTTAACTATATTATTCAGAATATCTCTTCATCACTGACTGCACATTGTGCATTTAAGTTATGGGAAGATTTATACAATAATCATGGTATCAATATTGATTTAACTTGTTTTGTTCATGATGCTATTGAAATTGATTTACCTATTAAGCATCTAATTTTGATTTTTGAACGTATTGATTACTGGTTTAGATTGTATCCACTAGAAACATTTAATATTCCTATGGACTATGATGGTGAAATAGGAATGGCTAGGTACTCATGTGGTGGTTATAAATTTAAATTTAGTGAAGATAGATCAACTGTTGATCTGTCATTTACTATTAGTGATTACTATGATGATAAAAATGAAATTATTAAAAGATTCAATCGTAACTTAGTAGTTATTGAGCAATCAGTGACTGAAGCTAAAAAGTTAGTCGATAAGCATCCATTCATCCATATGATTAATGGTATTAAACCTGCTTGTAGATTTAATGATGTAGAAACTAAGAAATACGATGTAAAAATGAAAATAAAAGTATAAGGAGTATTATGAGTAATACTATTAATAAAAAGATAGTACTGATGACAGGATTTACTAGATTTGCAGGTAGAGAATATCCTGAAGCTATTAATACAATGATCAGGAAGATTTTTCTCACTAACCATGAGAATCTAGCTGAAGTTGGTATTGAGTTAATGGATGTTTCAGAATATATGAATGCATTCGTTAATGATCCTAAGAATTTTGGATCAGTAGCTTATAATTCTGAAATTCCTCATCATGAAAAAATTGTTTTAATTGATCTATTCAGATTAAAACTAATTAAAGATGGATTAGCATTAAATCCCAACATTGCTTATGGATGGATTGATGCTGATCTTATCATTACTAATGCTAGTAAATTAGCTAATCTTGATACTAATACGGTATGTAATGTATTTACTTATCGTCCTGAAGGTCATCAAGCTGATTTATCTAATGGGTTAATGATAGTTCATGATAAGAGTCTAGTAGAAAGTTGGATTGCTAGATTTAAAGATGGTAGTGATAGTCAGATCCAAATTATTGGAGGTGATGCTCCAAAAGGATTGGACTTTAGCTTCTATTCAAGAGGTATTTTAGCTGATTTAGTAAAAACTCTTGATATTAAATCATTAGGTGATGTAATTTCATTCACTAGTTACCATGATATTAATGATCCAGAGATCTATAAGTCAATGGAAGATGCTGCTACTAATTTAGTAGGAGTTAATTTGTCATTATCATGGAATCTTGATAATTTTAATGAACTATTCAAGCGATTCGAAGTTTAGGATGAGTATGCTTTTAAATTCTCCTACATATAAATTCTTATTCGTTGATGGATTCACTAGAGTAGGTAAAGATACTTTCATTGATCAATTAGTCAGGAAAATTGTTGGAACTGATTATGTATTAATCAGTTCTAATAAAGATATTTATTCTCCAGTAGAAGGTGGAGGTACTGATGCAATATTCATGAATATCATGAATATTATTAATCGTATCGATCACTATCTGGAGCATAAAGATTCTGAATCATTAGTGATTGTAAATCGTTCATTAATGAACGATTTATCCTATTTAGTATTATCAATGGTAATTGATAATTATTATAAAAATAGTAATTGCATAGTTGATGATTTTTCATCACTAAAATTTAATAATTATGTAAATAGATTAGTATTAGTAATTAATACTACTAAGTACTTAAAATCAATATTAAATGATACAATGATTTACTTAATTGAAAATCCAATGTATCATCATGACAATTATCTTGATAATCTAAATAGTCCTAAAGCTGATTTTCATTGTAAGCACTTCTACAATAAAGCTGTTCCAGTAAAATTATTAGGATCCACTCTTAGAGTAGATGATTCAATAAGCACTAAAACTTACTATTATAATAATTTAAGATTATTATATAATAGTATTTATCTTGATTTAGCATCAAAACTTGATTTAAAAGTAAATATTATAAGGAATTCTTAATGGGTAAAATACTAATCGTGGATGATCTTGGAGATCATAATTACAAATATTTATCAGAAGTGATGAATAATCTTAGAGATAAATTCACTTTTAGTATTTCTAATACTGAAGAAATCAATTCAATTGAAGAGTTAAATAAGTATGACTTAATTTGTACAAGTAATTGTCACCAGTTAAGATTAAGAGTAAAACATGAAGGTGAATTACATCCTTTAATCCTATCATGGAATCATTCTATGTTAGGTCCGGTATCATTTAATAATTATCATAACCATAAAGAGAAATTAGATCGTAATTTAAAAGGTAATGTAAAAACTCTATGTCCTAGATACTATCAGAATATGACTGATGAATCTATCAGAGATGATATTAAAACTTCTTATTATTATAGGTATTTCTACTTATTCAAAATTAATGAAATATATACTTCATCAATAAGTACTCCTACATATTTCAATCACTGGTCAGTAACTAGTAAATCAGTATTTGATATAGTCAATCGTATCAAGAATGATCAATCAGATAACTATAAAGTTAGTAATAAAGTTAATGTAGTACTACATCCATGTTACTATACTAATCTTGATGATACTAATCCATTGATTAAGTACAAAAAGATGTCTGAACTAGATGTATACACCTTTATTAATGAGTTAAGATCTATTGATGGAGTAGAACTGGTTACACCATCAACTGCTGATAAATTAAATTATACAACTACTTATTATGATGGATATAGTGGCACTTTGACTGAAAATATAATTAAGTCAACCATGGCTCATGATAATAAAACAATTACATTATTGAATCACATAGAAACTGGTACTATTTCTCATAATATTGATGATCATCAGATCATCCTTAATATGATGAATGATCTAGGTACTAATATTAATAATACTAAAATAGTATTAAAGTTAAAAGGATTCAGTAATAAAAATGAAGAATTGAGGAAATATTTCTCGATTCCTGATTCACTTAATGAAGTAAGAGATTACTACATTAGATTATTCAACCAATTAATCAACAAATCAATATAATTATAAGGTACAAACATGAAAAATATTTTAGTAGTAGGTGGTGCATCAGGTATTGGTGCAGTATTGGTTCAATCATTATTAGAACGTAATGTAGGTTATAGAGTAGGTGAAAAAACTTCTGATAAAATCATTAATCTAGATATTCGTCCTAATGAAAATGGTAATCAATCAACTACTGAAATCGGTGTTAATGTACATAATATCTTTTGTGACTTATCATTCGATTCGTCTATCAGAACTGCTATTGATCAACTTAAAGAGTATGTATTTGATGAAGTATATTATTGTGCTGGTATTGCTGAACCTCCTACTGATTCATTAAAATCAGATTATGAGTTCATTAATAATATTACTGCTATTAATAGTACTTCAGTTCCTAAGATTCTATCATCAATCAATGTACGTAAAGGTGGTGCAATCTTAATTCTATCTTCAGCTCATTCTAAACGTGCTGCAGCATTGAATCCTATCTATTCAGCTACAAAAGGCTTCTTAGATGCATTTGTAGTATCTTATAGTAAATCATTAATTGATCAACATAAAAAATCAGGTCATCCATTAGTTCGTATTAATGCTGTTAATCCTGAAATGGTAGATACTCCACTTATCCGTAACTTATTCTTAGGTCAAGATGAAAAACTAGCTCAAGTTACTAAGACTCGTATTCTTGGACGTCTATTGTCATCACAAGAAGTAGTAAATACATGTTTATTCTTGAATAGTGATTCAGCTTCAGGTATTACTGGTGAAACTGTAGCTATTGGAGGCAAGATCTAATGACATTATCAGGTAAAAAGATATTACTTACTGGACATTCTTCAGGATTAGGATTCTATTTAGCTGAGAATCTTCTAAAAGAAGGTGTTATTTTAACTGCAATCAGTAGAAGTGTATTCTTAACTGATGATCGTAATGGTCACTATAATCAAATAGGATTAGATTTATCTCATCCTGACATTGACTTCAAATTAACTTTGGATGATAATGACTTTGATGTAGTTATTAATAATGCTGGTATTACTAATCGTAATTATGTTGAAGATCATTCTAATCAATCTATTAATGATATGATTAATATCATGCTAACTAATCCTATTAAGATTATTAAAGATACATTAATTGATCATAAAGACCAAGTGTATCTTACAGTATTAAGTGGATCAGCTAATGAAGACTTTAGAAAGTTATCAGTTTATTCAGCAGTAAAAGCTGGATTGAATAAATTTACTAAATGCTTAATCAAAGACTATGATGATAAAGGTTATGGAACTACTACTAAAAAGTTCCTTAATGTTTATCCTGGACCTATTGATACTAAATTATGTCCTGAATCTTACAAAGATGGTAGAGTAAAACTCCTAGATCCTAATGAGTACTCATTAGAATTAATCGAATTAATTAAAAAGGCATTTGACTAAAATGGATATTAAAATATATAAACCCTCAGTAGAGTTGTTGTCATCTTACGACGAACGTGTTACTGCATGGAATATTAGTAGACCTTTGATTGAACCTGTTACTGATTCCTCATTTATTGAGTCAATTGACTTAGCAGTTAATGAGCTTAAAATGTATACATTTAAGATCACTAGTTCAGTACTATTTCGTGAATTAGTGACCAGTATTCGTCCTGTTCATCCATGGAGTTCTACAAGTCGTAATACTCTTCCTGATGAATTTGGGATTATGCAAGAATACTTGGATAAACCTTATTTTGAACACTTGAAGAATTCAATTGCTAAGTTTCATTCTCAGTTAGGTTCTAGTCATCAAGATATTGCACGTATGGAATTACCTATTGCTCATAATACTACTTATACTATTATGATCAATCATCGTACTTTATTCTCATTCTTAAAGACTATTAAGCATTATTCATTACAATTGTATTCTATTTATGGACAATTGTTCATTAAAGAGTTAGGACTACAAGATAGTCCAATTGATGTATTAGATGCATGTAAATATGGTTCATTATATACTTCAGTTGCATTAAATTTTGATGAAACTGAATATGCATTAGGATCATCAGAAAAAGTAGCTGGTATGCGTATCATGAAATCAGAAATGAAGATTGCATTAGTAGCTCAATTAGTACGTCATTCTGCTAACAAAGTGAAAACTAGTTTATGGAATGATATTGAGAACTTTGACTATTTATCACAAAGACGATTAAATGATACCATTACTGTAGTAATTTACATGCCTGATTCTAGTTATACTGGTATGGTAAGTCATCGTAGTTGTAATATTGCTGATCCTGTATTATGGAATGAATTCCTAAGTACTGCTACTGGTAATATGAATGCTGATGAATTTGCTAATATCTTACCATGTAAATGCTCATCAGAACTATGTCCATTCAGTCAAGATATGGATGCTAGAGTAAAAGGTGAAGATCCTGGACCAATATGTCCTATTTATGTTAATGACTCATCACATATCAATCGTATGAAAGATATTTATGGTGATAATAATACCACGGTTAAGAATTTTATTAAACTGGTAGATGCTAACTTAATAAAGAGTAAATAAAATGGATAAAAGAATTAATAATATAGTTAAGCTAGTATGGATTGAAAATGAAATTGATGTTAAATACATCAATTACTTAGCTAAAAAACTAGTTGACTCAGGATATAAGATTTATTATCGTCCTGATTGTAGCATCTATGATACTTATCAATCATTCCTAGATAAGACTCCTAGCCTAGTACTGCCTAGCATTAATAAATCATTAGAATATATTAGATCTTATGTTTCAGTAATCGTAACAGGTTATAATCTTAATAAATATAATTCGAAATATTTTGAAACTACTCGTATTATTCAGTTAGGTCATAGTCATTTAGGTCCAGTTCGTTATAATGATGAGCATTTCTTAAAGATTATTACTGATGATTCATTCGTACTAGTACCTAACTTCTACTATGATCTATTTCCTAGTATTAAGAAACGTAAATATCATGTAATGCATGATAACTATTATAAAAATATTTATCATATTGATACTACTCCTCGTATTACTGATAGTAATAGTATGTTAATTCTACCTCATTGGTCAACTAAGATCAGTGACTTGGAAGATGTAGTTAAGTCAATTAGACTTAATCCTGAATTTAATGATAATCGTATTATTATTAAGTTACATCCCAACATTGAATTAGAACTTAATAAGACTAAGAAATTCATTGTAAGTAATGAATTAAGTAATGGTGCAACTAAATCACAAGCTAAGAATTTATTAGCTGACTTTATTGCACGTATGAAGTTAGTTAATTGTGATTGTTATAAAGATTCAGAATTATCAATGCTTGATGCTATTGATACATCTTATTGGATTTTATCTGATGGTGCATCATCTTCAGTAGTTGAAGCGATGATTCGTAGTAAACTTTATTATAATAATGAGAAGAAATTCTTATTCTATAGTAATGAATTCTACAAAAAGATGATGAATATTTATGCTGAAGAAAAATTAGCTAATCCATCATTACGTCCTCAACAAGCTGCAATGATCATTCGTAATAAATACAAACTCAATAATTGGATTCGTCCTTCTGAGTTAGAATTAGTCGCTAATGGTTATAATATCAATATTAATGAATTATTCACTACTGTTGATAACAATAAGATTTATAATAGCATTCTTAAAGATGAATTTAAATCTATCGATATGAATATTATCAGTAAACTAGTTCCTAGTACTAATATTGAAGATATTTTATCAGAATTATACGATAAAGTAGTATTCATGACTAAGGACATTGATGAATCAGGAAGAGTAACTAATGAATAAAAATTATGCTGTAGTACTAGCATCAGGTAATGGTAGTAGATTTGGTAGTCGTAAGCAATTTCATCTTATTGATGGTAAACCTTTATTTAAGATTGTAATTGATAAATTAATCAGCATTAACTTAATTAGTGAAATTGTATTACTAGTTAATGCTGATATGGTTGATGAAATTACTTCTGAAATTCTGAAGGAGTATCCTAATGAAATTATTACCATTATTACTGGTGGTAAAGAACGAGGTGAAACTGTAGAATTAGGTGTTAAGTACTTAAGTGAAAATAAAGTACTAACATCTGATGATAAAGTTATCATTGTTGAATCAGCTAGACCAAAAGTAACTGAATCACAATTAATTCAGTTACTTGAAAATACTTCTCATGAAACTCCATCAATATCATTTGGTGTACCATTGAGTGATGCTATTTTCTATGATTCATCTAAGAATCCTAATATTAGTAAAGATTTAAATAATACTTATTTACCTAGAAGTAATTTAGTAAGTATTCAAACTCCTCAGAGTTTTATGATGAATCATTTACTAGAATCATATATTGCTTATAATTCTCGTAAAGATGATGATAAGTATTACTTGTATGAAGAATGCCAATTAGTTCTTAGTGAATTAAGAATACCTCCAAAAGTATTACCAGGAGGTAATAACCTACTCAAGATTACTCATCTTAGTGATTTAGCTTCTATTCATAATCTGAATAGTAGTAGTAATATTTTAATCACTGGAGCATCAGGTAGTCTTGGGAGCTCCCTAAGTGCTTATTTCACTAAGAAAGGTTATCATGTTCTGAAGCCTACTCGTAATGAATTAGACTTATTGACTGATGATTACTCTAATATAGTTAATTATATTAAATCAGTACCTCATCATATTGACATCGTTGTCAATTGTGCTGGTATTATGACTAATAGTCCGATTGAATCAGAACAATTCTATGAAGAGTTGCATGATACTCTTAAAGTTAACTTGATGGCTCCAATAGTATTAGCTAGAGAAGCATTAAAAGTTAATGACCAGTGTATTATCATCAATATAGGTTCTACATCAGGTGAATCAGGTAGACCTAATTACTTAGGTTATGGTATTTCAAAATCAGGTATGATGATTCTTACTGAATCATTAGTAGCTGAAGGTTATTCATCTTATTGTATTAATTTAGGTAGGATGGAATCTAAGTTACGTGAAAAAGATTTTGGTAAAGAAGATCCTAAATCATTATTATCACCTAGTCAAGTAGTTCCAGTGATTGATAATATTATTAATGGATTATTTAGTAATGGTACAATTCTGAGTATTCGTAATGACGACTCAGTAATAAAAATCAAGAAAATAGAGAGATAAATGATAATTAAAGGTGGTCATACTAGAGTACTTAATTACTCAAAAATAAAGTCAATAGACGAATTTAAGAAACAAATTATGTACTTACTAGAGAATAATTGGATTCCTT